>RCUR01000845.1_pt1 | contig 11006 bp, 5 predicted proteins | sample 2166151 | NCBI WGS metagenome assembly RCUR01 (sample SAMN09932785, study PRJNA488358) | compost metagenome | isolation source: compost soil in an enriched community | place: Germany: Experimental Botanical Garden
GGGCGATATCCGCCTGGCTGGCCTGCAAGGCACCCACGGCCATTTCGCGGGTGACTTCTTCACTCGTCAGGCCGTAGCGCTCGATGGTCTGTCCCTGAACGCCCAGGCAGAGTTGCTTGGCCCGGGGCGAATAGACTACGTAGCCGCTGTCCAGCACCGCTCCACCACCGGAAACCTCCGCCAGCAGCGAGGCCATCAGTCCGGCCGTACAGGATTCAGCGGTCACCAGAGTGAGCTTGTACTTCTCCAGGAAGTTCACCACTTGCTCGATCTCGCGCATCTCCATCCCTCCTCTGCAATGGACCCGCCTTGGCTTATGGAAGGCCTGACCGCCGGCAAAGTTCAGCCTATCGAGACATGGACCGACGGGCAGAAAAAAAGTCGAACCATCTGCCCGGCCGATAAGTCAGGACTGATGTGGGGTCCGTAAACATCGGCACCACGAGAAGGCGCCCGTATGGCTGGAGGAGCCAGAAAGCAGGGAGTCGGCGCGCGCGTCCGCAAGGTCCGGCAGAGAACCTGGCCGATCACGGGGACCGCAGAACATGGACCATGAAGAATCGGAGCACACTATGGGAACTGCCGTAGCCCCGGCCCGCATTGAAGAGGTCGCATCCCCCAGCGCCAAGCCCAAGCCCGACCTGCGCCTGGGCAGCCTGCAGGCCAGCAAGAAGCGCATCCTGTTCGTCACATCCGAACTCGCCGACCTGGTCAAGGTGGGCGGCCTCGGCGACGTGTCGGCGGCCTTGCCCAAGGCCCTGTCCTCGCGCCACGACATCCGCGTGCTGATCCCCGGTTACCGGCAGGTGCTGGAAGCCGGCCTGCCGATCCGCATCATCGGCCAGGTCGGCGGCCTCGCCGCCCTGCCCCCTTGTCGGATCGGCCGCCTGGATCTGCCTGACGGGCTGATCGTCTATCTGCTGATCTGCCCCGAGCTCTACGAGCGCGAAGGCACACCCTACGGCGACGGCCATGGCCACGATTGGCCGGACAACCATATTCGCTTCGCTCGCCTGGGCCTGGCGGCCGCCGAGATCGCCGCCGGAACCGCCTGCATCAGCTGGTGCCCGGAACTGGTCCACGCCAACGACTGGCCCGCGGCCCTGGCCCCGGCCTACATGGCCTGGCGCGGCCTGCGCACACCCACCGTGTTCACCATCCACAACCTGGCCTACCAGGGCATCTGCGACCTGCAGTGCAGCCCCGAGCTGGCCCTGCCGTCCGAGGCGCTGAGCCACGAGACCCTGGAGTTCTACGGCAAGCTGTCGTTCCTCAAGGGCGGCATCGCCTACGCCAGCCATGTGACCACGGTGAGCGAGACCTACGCCGAGGAGATCACCACCCCCGACTTCGGCTGTGGCCTGGAAGGCATGCTCCAGCGCAAGGTCACCGAGGGCCAGCTCAGCGGCATCACCAATGGCATAGACGAAAGCTGGGAACCGGGCAGCGACCCGCACCTGGTGGAAGGCTTCAGCGCCCATCAGTGGCAGGGCAAGCGCGCCAACGCCGAGCATGTGCAACAGCAGTTCCAGCTGGACGATGACGACGGTCCGCTGTTCGCCGTGGTCTCGCGCCTGGTCCAGCAGAAAGGCATCGACCTGACCCGCGAAGTGGCCGAGCACATCGTCGCCGAGGGCGGCCGCATCGCCGTGATCGGCCAGGGCGAGCCGGAGCTGGAGCGGGCCATGGTCGAGCTGGGGGAACGCCACCCCGGCCGTATCGGCGTGGAGATCGGCTTCAACGAAACCGACGCCCGACGCATCTACGCCGGCAGCGATTTCCTGCTGATGCCCTCGCGCTTCGAGCCCTGCGGCCTGAGCCAGATGTACGCCCAATGCTTCGGCTCGCTGCCGATCGCCCGGCGCACCGGCGGCCTGGCAGACACCATCGAAGACGGGGTGACCGGTTTCCTCTTCGACGAACCCACGGTCGACAGCTACCTCGACGCCCTGCAGCGCGCCCTCGCCGTCTACCGCCATCCCCAGCTGCTCGACGCCATGCGCTGCAAGGCGATGGCCGCACCCTTGTATTGGGAGCAGTCGGTCGCGCCCTACGACGAGCTCTACCTGCGCCTGCTCGGCGATGTTCGCGAGGTCGGGGGCCAGGACTGATGGCGGCGCCGCAACGCCACGGCGCCAGGCTGCTGGATGCCGAACGCGCACGCTTCGCCCTCTGGGCGCCGGACTGCCGCGAGGTCGCGGTGGAGATGCAGGACGGCGCGCTGCACCCCTTGCAGTCCGAAGACGATGGCTGGTACGGCGGCGAGCTGGAGTGCCGCGCGGGCTCCGGCTATCGCTTCCTGGTGAACGGCGAGCTGCGGGTGCCCGACCCCGCCTCGCGCCAGCAGATCGGCGATGTCCACGGCTTCAGCAGGGTGGTGGACCCTTCCTGTTACCCCTGGCGCACGCCCGGCTGGCACGGCCGCCCCTGGCATGAAGCGGTGATCTACGAATTGCACGTCGGCCTGCTCGGCGGCTTCGCCAAGGTCGAAGCCTGCCTGCCGACCCTGCGCGAGCTGGGCGTGACCGCCGTGGAGCTGATGCCCCTGGGGGAATTCCCCGGCAAGCGCAACTGGGGCTACGACGGCGTGCTGCCGTTCGCCCCCGAGTCCGCCTACGGCACGCCGGACGAACTGCGCAGCCTGGTGGACCGGGCCCATGAGCTGGGCCTGATGGTGCTGCTGGATGTGATCTACAACCACTTCGGCCCGGAGGGCAATTACCTCGGCCACTATGCCAGCGACTTCTTCCGCGCCGACCGGCAGACACCCTGGGGCCCGGCCATCGACTTCCGCCGTGAAGCGGTGCGCGACTTCTTCGTCGAAAACGCCCTGATGTGGCTGGAGGACTACCGCATGGACGGGCTGCGCCTGGACGCGGTGCACGCCATCGCCGACCCTGAGTTCATGCTGGAACTGGCCGCACGGGTACGCGCCGGCCTGCTGCCCGGCCGCCATGCGCACCTGGTCCTGGAGAACGAGCGCAACGAGGCCGGCCTGATGCTGCAAGGCTACGACGCCCAGTGGAACGACGACGGCCACAACGCCCTGCATGTGCTACTCACCGGCGAACACGAGGGTTACTACGCCGACTACGCGCAGGACCCCGCCGCGCAACTGGCCCGCTGCCTGGGCGAAGGCTTCGCCTTCCAGGGCCAGGGCGACCGGCATGGCTACGCCCGTGGCGAGCCCAGTGCGCACCTGCCGCCGACCGCCTTCGTACTCTTCCTGCAGAACCACGACCAGGTGGGCAACCGCGCCTTCGGCGAGCGCCTGCCGGTGCTGGCCGACCTCGACGCACTCAAGGCCGCCAGTGCGCTGCTTCTGCTCTCGCCCATGGTGCCGTTGCTGTTCATGGGCGAGGAATGGGGCTCGGCCCAGCCTTTCCTGTATTTCACCGACCACCCGGACGAGCTGGGCCGCGCGGTGCGCGATGGCCGCCGCAACGAGTTCGCCGAGTTCTCGGCCTTTGCCGATGCCACGCTGCGCGAGGCCATTCCCGATCCCAACTCGGCGCGGACCTTCAATCGCAGCCTGCCCGACCGGGATCCGGCCAACCAGTTGCGCCACCGCGAATGGCTGGCCCTCTACCGCGAGCTGCTGCGCCTGCGCCATGCGTTGATCATCCCGCGCCTGCCCGGCAGTCGCGCCCTGGGCGCCAGGGTCCTGGGTTCCCATGCGGTCGCCGCTGCCTGGCGCCTGGGCGATGGCACTCGCCTGCACATCGCCCTGAACCTCGGCGAGGCGCCGGTGCCTTTCGACAGCGCGCCGGCCCAGGCCAAGCTGATTCATGCCCACCGCGTGGGCGGGCTCGACCTCGTCGAGCACCGCCTGCCGCCACGCAGCGCCCTGGTGCTGCTGGAGCGCGCGCTATGAGCGATGCGCAACTGGCCAGCCTGGCCAGCGCCGCCGGCCTGCTGCTGGATTGGGTGGATGCCAATGGCCGTCCCCAGCGCGTCAGCCCACAAGCCCAGCGCACGCTGCTCGAAGCCCTCGGCTACGCCGCCCAGAGCCCGCAGCAGATCGCCGGCAGCCTGGCGGCGATCGAGGCACGCCGGCACACCGGCTGGCCTGGCCCCCTGGTCACCCTTGACCAGGGCGAGGTGCTGCCCCTGGCCGGCCGCCAGCGTCCGGGCCAGGCTTACCAGCTACGCCTTGAGGACGGCCGCCTGCTGGACGGCCGCCTGGATGCCGACAGCCGCCTGGTGGCGCCGGATACGCCCGGCTACCACCAGTTGGCCATCGGCGAGCACGAGCTGTGCCTGGCCGTCGCTCCCCCGGCGTGTCCGGGCGTGATGCAACTGGCGGAGCGCCCGCGTATCTGGGGGCTGGGCGCACAGCTCTATGCTCTGCGCCGCTCCGGCGACGGCGGCCTGGGCGACACTCGCGCCCTGGAAGACCTGGCCCGCAGCGCAGCCGCCAAAGGTGCCGATGCCCTGGCCATCAGCCCGGTGCATGCCCTGTTCAGCGCCAACGGCCACCAGTACAGCCCCTACTCACCCTCCAGCCGGCTGCACTTCAATGTGCTGCACGCGGCGCCGGCCAGCGTGCTGGGCGACGCCGCGGTCGCCCATGCACTGGAAACGACCGGGCTGGGCCCGCAATTCGACCGCCTGGAAGCCCTCCCCCTGATCGACTGGTCCGCGGTAGCGCGGGCCCGCCAGACCTTGCTGCGCCAGCTCTACCGCGACTTCGAGGGCGACAGCGGGCCGCTGCATCACGACTTCGAGCGTTTTCGCGAACGCGGCGGCAACGCCCTGCTTCTGCACAGCCGCTTCGAGGCCCTGTACCGGAACATGCTGGACAGCGGCCGGCCCGGAGACTGGCGGCTCTGGCCGGAGCACCTGCGCAACCCGCAGCACGCCGCGGTGCAACGCTTCGCCGTGGAGCACGCGACTGAAGTCGAGTTTCACGCCTTCAGCCAATGGCTGATCGCCCGCTGCCTGGAGCGCGCGCAGATCAGCGCGGTGGCCGCCGGCATGCGTATCGGCCTGATCGCCGACCTGGCGGTGGGCGCCGACTGCGCCGGCAGCCAGGCCTGGGCCTGCCAGGACGAATTGCTGCCCATGGTCACCGTGGGCGCGCCGCCGGATATCCTCAATCGCTCCGGACAGAACTGGGGGGTCTGGGCCTTCTCGCCGCAGGGCCTCAGGGAACAGGGTTTCCACGCCTTCATCCAGATGCTGCGGGCCAATTTCGGCTTCTCCGGCGGCATCCGCATCGACCATGTGATGGGCCTGCAGCGGCTCTGGGTGATCCCCCGGGGCGCGCCGCCGGATGCCGGCGCCTACCTGCAGTTTCCCTTCCGCGACCTGCTGCGCCTGCTGACCCTGGAGTCCTGGCGCAACCAGGCCCTGGTGATAGGCGAGGACCTGGGCACGGTTCCGGAGGGACTGCGCGAGGAGCTCGCGCGGCGCCAGATACTGGGTATGCGCGTGTTGCTGTTCGAACAACAGGACGGCCGCTTCATCCCCCCCGAGCACTGGCCGGACCACGCCCTGGCCACCACCAGCACCCACGACCTGCCCAGCCTGCAGGGCTGGTTCCAGGGCCGCGATATCGAATGGCGGCTCAAGGCCGGCCACAGTGTCCCGGAGCAAGCCCGCGCCGAGCTGGACGAGCGCCAGCGCGAATGCCACGCCCTGGTGGCCGCGCTGCGCCAGCAGGGCCAACTGTCGACCCACGAGTGCAGCCTGGAGGCCTGCGTCGAAGGCAGCATCGGCTACGTCGGCGAAACCCCGGCCCCCCTGGTACTGCTACCCCTGGAGGACGCCATCGGGGAACTGGAGCAACCCAACCTGCCGGGGCCTGGGGATGTACACCCGAACTGGCGGCGGCGCTGGCCGGTGGCGGCCGCCGAGCTGCTCGACCAGCCTCAGGCCCAGCGCCATCTCGACCGCCTGGTGGAAAGCCGCGGCATCCAGCGGGGGCCCGCGCATGACTGACCTGCGCGCCACCCTGCGCCTGCAATTCCACCGCGGCTTCACCCTCGACGACGCGGTACCCCTGGTGCCCTACTTCGCCCGCCTGGGCGTCAGCCATGTCTACGCCTCGCCGCTGCTCTGCGCCCGCCCGGGCTCCAGCCACGGCTACGACGTGGTGGACCCGACCCGGATCAACCCGGAGCTGGGTGGCGAAGCGGCGCTGGAGCGCCTGGTCGAGGCCCTGCGGCAGCAGCGCATGGGGCTGATCCTCGACGTGGTGTCCAACCACATGGCGGTGGGCGGCGACAGCAATCCCTGGTGGCTCGACGTGCTCGAATGGGGCAGCGCAAGCCCCTACGCCGGCTTCTTCGACATCCAGTGGCAGTCACCGGACCCGCTGCTCTACGGCCAACTGCTGGTGCCCTTCCTGCGCAGCGACTACGGCGAAGTGCTGGCCGCCGGCGAGGTACCACTGGTGTTCGAGGCCGAACAGGGCCGCTTCCATGCCCGGCATTTCGAGCACCGTTTTCCCATCTCGCCGCCCAGCTACGGCGAAATCCTGCGCAGCAGCGACGACCCGGAGCTGGCAGTCCTGGCCCAGGGTTTCGACCGCATCAACGGCGCGCGGGATGCGCGGCAGCAAGCCACCGAGCTGCAGCAAAGGCTGGCGCAGCTGGCCCGCGACGAGCGTCACGCCCGAGCCCTGGAGCGCGGCCTGGCACTGTACCGCGGCGACAGCGAGGCCGGCCTGCAACGCCTGCACCGGCTGCTGGAGCGCCAGCCCTACCGCATCGCCAGCTGGCGCACCGCCGCCGATGACATCAACTGGCGGCGCTTCTTCGATATCAACGAGCTGGGCGGCTTGCGGGTGGAGCGCCTGGACGTCTTCGAAGCCACCCATGCCAAGGTCTTCGAGCTGATCGAGCGGGGCCTGGTCGATGGCCTGCGCATCGACCATGTGGATGGCCTGGCTGATCCGCGCAGCTACTGCCGGCGTCTGCGGCGCAGGGTCCGCGGCCTGCTGGCCAGGCGCCCGCAGGCATTGGCGGGACGGCACTTCCCCCTCTACGTCGAGAAGATCCTCGCCCACGGCGAGCGTTTGCCCGGCGACTGGGGCGTGGATGGCAGCACCGGCTACGAATTCATGAACCAGGTGTCGCTGCTGCAGCACGATCCGCTTGGCGAACTGCGCCTCTGCGCGCTGTGGAGCGCCGTCAGCGGGCGCAGCGGCGACTTCCTCGCAGAAGCGCGGGAGGCGCGTCGGGCACTGCTGGCCAGCTCCCTGGCCGGCGACCTGGAGACCGTGGCCCAGGGCCTGCTGCAGGTCGCCCGTGGCGATATCGCCACCCGCGACCTGACCCTGGGCGCCATCCGCCGGGCGCTGCTGGAGCTGATCGTGCACTTTCCGGTCTACCGCACCTATGCCGGCGCCTGCGGCCGCTCCGAGCAGGATGCCGAGCACTTCCAGCACGCCCTGGACGGCGCCCGCGGCAGCCTGGGCGAAGCCGACCAGCCGCTGCTGCATTACCTCGACCGCTGGCTCGGCGGCCAGCCCCTGCGCGCCCTGCCGCCAGGCCCGGCGCGACGCCTGCGCCGCCAGGTGCTGCGGCGCTTCCAGCAACTCACCTCGCCGGCCGCCGCCAAGGCGGTGGAAGACACCGCCTGCTACCGCTCGGTGGTGCTGCTTTCACGCAACGACGTGGGCTTCGACCCACAACGCTTCAGCGCCCCCCTGGCGGACTTCCATCACGGCTGCGCCGCGCGCGCAGCGAGTTTTCCCGACAACCTGCTGGCCACCGCCACCCATGACCACAAGCGCGGCGAAGACAGCCGCGCACGCCTGGCGGTGCTGAGCGAGCGGGCCGCCTGGTTCGCCGAGGCGGTACGCGGCTGGCGGCGCCTGGCCGCCCCCTGGCGGCGGGCAGAGGACGAGGACCAGGAGATCGCCCCGGCCGACGAGATCACCCTCTACCAGTGCCTGCTGGGCAGTTGGCCGCCCAGGCTCGACCCGGAGGATGCGGTCGGCGTGCAGCACTACCTGGAGCGCCTGGTGCGCTGGCAGGAAAAGGCCCTGCGCGAAGCGCGCCTGCGCAGCAGCTGGAGCGCCCCCAACCAGGCCTACGAGACCGCCTGCCGGGATTTCCTGGTACGCCTGATGCAAAGCGGGCAGGCACGGCCGCTGCGCCAGGAGCTCGCCGCCGCGGCCGCCGCACTGGCCCCGGCCGGTGCCCTCAACAGCCTGGCCCAGTGCCTGCTGCGGATGACCACACCGGGGGTGCCCGACCTCTACCAGGGTGCCGAGTTCTGGGACTTCAGCCTGGTGGACCCGGACAATCGCCAGCCCGTGGACTATCCGGGGCGCATCGCCGCCCTCGACAGCCTGGACGAGCCGCAGGCGCTGATCGCCGCCTGGCGCGACGGGCACGTCAAGCAGCGGCTGATCGCCAGTGTGCTGAATCTGCGCCAGGCCCAGCCGCAGCTGTTCCGCGAGGGCGACTACCAGCCATTGGAGGTCGAGGGCGAGCAGGCCGAACGGGTCCTGGCCTTTGCCCGCACCCATGGCGCCCACAGCCTGCTGGTGGTGGTGCCGCGCCTGGCATGGCCGCTGCTGGAGGGGCAGGACCAGCCCCAGGTGCCGCCGCAGCGCTGGGGCGACACCCGCGTGCGCCTGCCCCATGTCCTGCGTGCCGGGCGCTTCACCGGTCCCTTCTCCGCCAGCGTCCTGAGCCCGGCGCAGGGCGGCCTGGCCCTCGGCGAGCTCCTGGCGGAATTTCCGGTCAACCTGTTGTTCTTCACCCCTTCGAGCCGGGAGCGGCAGCCATGAGCAAGAACGAGGAACGCATCCGCGAACTCGCCTACCAGATCTGGGAGTCCGAGGGCCGGCCCCACGGCCAGGCGGCCCGTCACTGGGAGATGGCCTGCGTGCTGGTCGACGTGGAAACCGAGGACCCGGTGAAAGCGCCTCCCCGCACGCGGCGCATCAGCAAGCCGAAGGCGATGAGCCTGATCGACGCCGCGCCCGAGAACGCGCCGGAAACTGCGCCCGAGAAACCGGCGCCGGCGAAGAAACCCAGGGCGCCCCGCGCACCCAAATCCTGAACACCCACTGAGGAGGTTCCATGAGCAGGCCGCGCGCCCATGCTCCGCAGATCGTTCGGCACTCGCGGGTCAGCGAGGGCCATCCCTTTCCGCTGGGCGCCACCTGGGACGGCCTGGGCGTCAACTTCTCACTGTTCTCGGCCCACGCCACCAAGGTCGAGCTGTGCCTGTTCGACGCCACCGGCGAGACCGAACTGGAGCGCATCGACCTGCCCGAATACACCGACGAGATCTGGCACGGCTACCTGCCCGACGCCCATCCGGGACAGGTCTACGGCTACCGGGTGCACGGCCCCTACGAGCCCCACGCCGGGCACCGCTTCAACCCCAACAAGCTGCTGATCGATCCCTACGCCAAGCAGCTGGTGGGCAGGCTGCTCTGGTCGGAATCGCTGTTCGGCTACGTGATCGGCGCGAAGGACGCCGACCTCAGCTTCGACCCGCGCGACAGCGCCGCCTTCGTGCCCAAGTGCAAGGTCATCGACCCGGCCTTCACCTGGGGCGCACAGCAACGCTTGCGCACCCCCTGGGACAGCACCCTGATCTACGAGGCCCACCTGCGCGGCATCAGCATGCGCCACCCGGCGGTGCCCGAGAACCTGCGCGGCACCTTCGCCGGGCTGATGAACGCGGAGCTGCTGCAGCACATCCGCTCCCTGGGGGTGTCCGCCATCGAGCTGCTGCCGGTGCATGGGTTCCTCAACGACAAGCACCTGCTGGAAAAGGGCATGAACAACTATTGGGGCTACAACAGCATCGCCTTCTTCGCGCCCCATCCGGCCTACCTCGCCAGCGGCCAGGTCAACGAGTTCAAGGAGATGGTCGCCCACCTGCACGACGCCGGCCTGGAGCTGATCCTCGACGTGGTCTACAACCACACCGCCGAAGGCAACGAGCTGGGCCCGACCCTGAGCATGCGCGGCATCGACAACGCCACCTACTACCGCCTGGTGCCCGATAACCGGCGCTGCTATATCAACGACTCCGGCACCGGCAACACCCTCGACCTCAGCCACCCCTGCGTGCTGCAGATGGTCACCGACTCGTTGCGCTACTGGGCCACCGAGATGCGTGTGGACGGCTTCCGCTTCGACCTGGCGACCATCCTCGCCCGCCACGCCCATGGCTATGACGAGCGCCACGGCTTCCTCGTGGCCTGCCGCCAGGACCCGGTGCTGAGCCGCCTCAAGCTGATCGCCGAGCCCTGGGACTGCGGCCCCGGCGGCTACCAGGTGGGCGGCTTCCCGCCCGGCTGGGCGGAATGGAACGACCGCTTCCGCGACACGGCGCGGGCCTTCTGGCGCGGCGATGGCGGGCAGATGGCCAAGCTCGCCAAGCGCCTCACCGCCTCCGGCGACCTGTTCAACCAGCGCGGCCGGCGGCCCTTCGCCTCGGTGAACTTCATCACCGCCCACGACGGTTTCACCCTGCGCGACCTGGTGTCCTACGACCACAAGCACAACCAGGCCAACGGCGAGGACAACCGCGACGGCAGCGATCACAACCTGTCCTGGAACCACGGCTGCGAAGGCCCCACCGACGATCCCGAGATCCGCGCCCTGCGCCTGCGGCAGATGCGCAACCTGCTGGCCACCCTGCTGTTCTCCCAGGGCACCCCGATGCTACTGGCCGGCGACGAGTTCAGCCGCACCCAGCACGGCAACAACAACGTCTATTGCCAGGACAATGAAACCGGCTGGGTGGACTGGTCCCTGGACGAAGAAGGCCGCAGTCTGCTGGAGTTCACCCGGCGCCTGGTGAGCCTGCGCCGCGCCTACCCGATCCTGCGTCGGAGCCGCTTCCTGGTGGGGCTGTACAACGAGGAGCTGGGCGTCAAGGACGTGACCTGGCTGGCGCCAGATGGCGCAGAAATGACCGAGGAACAGTGGCTGGACGAGAACGCCCGTTGCATGGGCATGCTCATGGACGGCCGCGCCCAGCCCACCGGCATCCGCCGCAGCGGCGCCGACGCCACCCTGCTGCTG
>RCUR01000847.1_pt1 | contig 11003 bp, 7 predicted proteins | sample 2166151 | NCBI WGS metagenome assembly RCUR01 (sample SAMN09932785, study PRJNA488358) | compost metagenome | isolation source: compost soil in an enriched community | place: Germany: Experimental Botanical Garden
AAAGAAGACAGCTAATATTGCTTAAAAAAAGCATGACAATTATCATACTTAAATTAAATATAATTACTTAATTTTAAGACAGTTAAATAAAAAATAGATGTCTAAAATTGTAATATTGGGAGCAGGAATTGCCGGTCACACCGCAGCCGCCCATCTAAGACGAAAACTTTCCAAAAAACATGAGGTTTTGGTTGTTTCACCCAATAGAAATTACCAATGGGTTCCTTCCAATATTTGGGTTGGAATTGGCCGTATGAAAGTAAAAGATGTTATTTTTCCATTAGAACCTTTATATGCCAGAAAAGGAATTGGCTATAAGCAAGCTAAAGGAATTTCTTTCCATCCAGAAGGGGACGCTACCGAATCCAAGCCTTATATACTTGTCGAAAATGTTTTTGGAGAAGGAAAAGGTATTCAGGAAAAGGTAACCTATGATTATCTCATCAATGCAACGGGACCAAAACTGGCCTTTGACATGACCGAAGGATTAATTCCGGCTACTAACAAAGTCTATTCTGTATGCACGTATGACCATGCTTCACATGCCTCACAAGGACTGCACGATTTAATTAATAAAATTAAAACTAGCGGTACAAAAGCCAAAATACTTATTGGAACCGGTCATGCAAAAGCAACTTGTCAAGGCGCCGCTTTTGAATATATTCTCAACGTCGAAAAAGAATTGGTGAAATTTGGCGTAAGAGATAAAGTAGATCTAACCTGGATATCCAATGAATATGCTTTGGGAGATTTTGGTATGGATGGAATGTTGCTTTCCTATGGAGATGCTATCATGAAATCCAGCGAAATGGTTGAAATGGTTTTTGAAGATCGGGGTATTAAATGGATTTTGGGCGCGGGTGTCCATAAAATAGAAGACGGAATTGCCCATTATGAAAATCTGGAAGGCGAATATAAAACCGAAGTATTTGATTTTGCAATGTTAATTCCGGCTTTTTCAGGTCATGGATTCAAAGCTTTCGATAAAAACAATAATGATATTACCGATAAACTTTTCAAAGGCTTCATGATTGTTGATGCAGATTATACGCCAAAACCTTATGAAGAATGGACTGTTCAGGACTGGCCCGAAACCTATCAGAATCCAAATTACCCAAATATTTTTGCACCCGGAATAGCCTTTGCCCCACCACATTCTATGTCAAGACCCAGAAAAAGTAAAAATGGAACTGACATATTCCCTTCTCCTCCAAGAACCGGAATGCCATCCGGAATTACGGCAAAATTAGTTGCCGATAACATCATCGATTCTATTAAAAGTGGAACAATTTCATTAAATCACAAAGGTTCGATGGGCAATATGGGAGCTGCCTGTATTGCTTCAGCCGGATTTGGAATGAGGCAGGGAAGCGGAATCAGCATGACCACTTTCCCGATTGTTCCTGATTATGTCAAATATAAAGATACGGGTGGCCGAGATTTGAAAAAAACCTTTGGAGATATTGGTTTAGCAGGACATTGGCTAAAACTGACTTTACATTATGCCTTTATGTATAAAGCTAAAATGAGGCCTTTTTGGTGGTTAATTCCTGAATAAATTCATTTAGGAAGTAAACCTCAAAAGAGTAAATCGCTAATGAATTATTGAAGTGGTTCTAAAAAAGTTTTTCAAAGAATAAACATAAAAACACAAAATCATGACACAAAGAATATCAGAAGCGCAACGTTCCAAAATGCAAAACCCAATTATTCAGTTTTTTAAATTTTTATATTTAAATATAAAAATATTAAAAATCGTTGCCGGAGGACACGGAGGCACTAGAACACAGATACATCAATCGCATTGATGATGGTTAACCAAGAAGCATTTCTAAAGCAATTTAGAGATGCTTTTCTATTTTATTCGGTGACTGTGACATTTGTTACTGACTTCGCATTTTACCCAATCTATCTTTGCATCATCAATTAGAGAAAAACAATTATGAAGAAAATAAATTTACTACTGCTCTTAGGAACCCTTTCCTTTTCCGCGTTAGGATTCAGTCAGGATACCTTGACTATATCTAAAAGGGATATTTGGATGAAAGCTTCAGATAAAAACCTTCAAATCAAGATGGCCAATCAGGATTTTGTGTCGGCACAAGCAGATTACAGACAATCCAATTCGCTTTTCTTACCAAATATTTCCGCATCACACACAGCAATTTCAACCACAAATCCTTTGATGGCTTTTGGATCCAAATTGAATCAGGAAATTTTAACAGCTTCTGATTTTAATCCGGCTTTGCTGAATGACCCTGCCGCCACGCAAAACTATGCAACCAAAATTGAGGTTTTGCAACCTTTAATCAATATCGATGGTTTGTATGGAAGACAAGCTGCCAGAGCGAAAATGGATGCTTTTCAATTGCAAACAGAAAGAACCAAAGAATATTTGGAACTGGAAGTGAATAAAGCCTTTATGCAATTGCAATTGGGATACCAAGCGGTGAAAGTTTTAGAAAAAGCAAACACAACAGCCGATGCTAATTTGAAGCTGGTAGAAAACTACTTCAAACAAGGAATTCTTCAAAAAACCGATTTACTTTCAGTGCAGGTACGTGTAAATGAAATTAAAAATCAATTACAGTATGCCAAGAGTAATGTACAAAACTCATCGGATTATTTGGCTTTCCTTTTAAATGAAGACAATACCAATAAAGTATATAAACCATTAGAAGAATTAGAAAATGCTATTGTTATTGAAAGTATCATTACTACTCTTTCTCCAAACAGAAAAGATATTCTTGCGATGGACAAATCATCTGAAGCATACCAAAAAATGTTGCAATCGAGCAAAATGACTTTCCTGCCAAGGTTGAATGCATTTGGAAGTTATGAATTGTATGATGACACCTTATTTGGAACAGATGCGCAAGGCTACCTTGTTGGTGCAAAATTATCATGGGATCTTTTTGACGGTTACAAATCCATTGGGAAAATGGAAAAAGCAAAAGCGGATTTCCAAAAATCAGAAATTGAAAACCAACAATACAAAGCACAAAGTCAATTGGATTTGAACAAAGCCAATCGTCAGTTGAAAGATGCTGAAAACAAAGTGAATTTGGCCAAATTAGCCTTAGAACAATCACAGGAAGCCTACAGAATCCGTAGCAACCGTTTTAAACAAGGATTAGAAAAAACAACTGATTTATTGCAGTCAGAAACACAAATGTCACAAAAAGAATTGGAATTTCTGCAAGCTGTTTTTGAATACAACTTCACCCAGGAATATTTACAATTTTTGACAAAATAAAAAGAAATGGCACTATCAATGGCAAAAATCAATATCAATTATAAAAAATATACAATGAAAAACATCTTATTTAAAACCTCAATAATCACTTCGCTTTTTGTTTTAGTATTTGCCTCTTGCAACGGAGATAAGAAAGAAGTTATTACTAAAGAAGCTCCAATTCCGGTAAAAGTAAGCGGGATTTCATCTGATGACAACAGTTCATTCGTAACGGCAAGCGGGAAAATTGAAGCTGAGAACAGTGCCAATTTAAGTACCCGAATGATGGGCTATGTGACCAAGGTTCATGTTCAGGTAGGGCAAAAAGTTGGTGCCGGACAATTGTTGGTCAGCATCAATAATTCTGATTTACAAGCCAAAAAAGCACAAGTGGATGCCAGTATTCTTCAGGCAACTGCCGGTTACAACAATGCCAAAAAAGATTACGATCGTTTTGTGAATTTATTCAAGCAACAAAGTGCTTCACAAAAAGAACTGGACGATATGACTGCGCGTTACGAGATGGCAAAAGCAGGATTGGAAGGTGCGAAACAAATGCGAAATGAAGTGATGGCGCAATTTTCCTACTCCAATATTACAGCTCCATTTTCTGGAGTGGTAACCAATACTTTCATAAAAGAAGGTGATATGGCTAATCCGGGAATGCCTTTGGTGAGTGTTGAAGGCGAATCAAGATTACAGGTTACAGCCATGGTTTCTGAAAATGATATCGCATCGATCAAAAAAGGAATGCCGGTAAAAGTTTTGGTAAAATCATCTAACGCAACCCTTACCGGAAAAGTAAGTGAAGTGAGTTTATCTGCTAAAAATACGGGTGGACAATATTTAGTAAAAATCAATTTAGATAGAGTTGACAGTTCTGTCTTATCAGGAATGTTTGTAAACGTACAATTTCCTATAGAAAACAGAACAGGAGCAGTTAAAACTGACCGAATTTTAGTTCCGGAAAGTGCTTTGGTAAAACAAGGACAATTAACTGGGATATACACTATAGGAACCGGGAATGTGGCTATTCTAAGATGGTTGCGAACAGGAAAAACATTTGGTACTCAAGTCGAAGTATTATCTGGTTTGTCAGCTAACGAACGATACATTATTTCTGCTGACGGAAAATTGTATAACGGAGCAACAGTTAGTGTTCAGTAAATAGTTTTCAGTAAACAGTTTTCAATCGCAGATAGCGGACTTTAGATTTTAGTAAATGGTTTTCAGAAAGCTAAAATAGTGTTCAAAGAAATAGATTAATTCCGCGTGAGGGATAGCAGTGAAAATCCTTTTTCGTCAGTTCGAGTTTCCGCTTTTTAGCGGAAGTATCGAGAACAAGAAAAAGATTGTAACGGATAGCCCGACCCGACCTTTTCGGAAGGGTCACGCCCAAATAAATAAAATAATATGCAAGAAGGAATTTCAGGTAAGATAGCCCATTTTTTCATCAATTCGAAACTGACCATTTTATTGATGGTGGCATTGATGATCATTGGCGTGTACAGTTCGTTTCTTATCCCGAGGGAGGAAGAACCGCAAATTAATGTTCCTATGGCTGACGTTATGGTTGGCTATCCGGGAGCGAGTCCTACGGAAGTGGAAAGTCGTGTGGCAAAACCATTAGAGAAAATTATTTCGAATATAAAAGGGGTTGAACACGTGCATACTATGGCCATGAACGGTCAGGCGATGCTGATTGTACAGTTTTATGTAGGTCAGGATGTGGAGCGTTCCTATGTAAAATTATATGACGAATTAGCGAAACATGGAGATATGTTTCCACAAGGTGTTTACAAACCGATGGTAAAAACTCGTTCGATTGATGATGTTCCTATGTTGGGTATCACGCTTTGGAGCGAAAAACTAGATGATTATCAGTTGCGTCAAATCGCCGAAGAGGTAACATCTGAAATTGAAAAAGTGAAAGATGTAGCGATTACCAAAGAAATTGGTGGGAGCAATCGCGAGCTGAAAGTGATTTTGGACAAAGATAAAATGGCCGAAAATGGCGTGGATGCGTTGGGTATCATGCAAATGATTCAAGCGAATAACGGCAGTTCACAATCGGGAAGTTTTGTACAAAATGATCAGGAATATCTGGTTACAACCGGTCAATTTTTATCGAATGCCGATGATGTAGAAAACTTGGTAGTGGGTGTGAACAAAAACATGCCGGTTTACTTGAAACAAGTGGCAACGGTAAAAGACGGTCCGTCAACAGCCAGAAGTTATGTGTCTTTTGGTTATGGCAAAGCCAATGAAAAATTCAAAACTGCAAAATCAGAATACCCGGCCGTTACTATCTCTATTGGTAAAGTAAAAGGGGCTGATGCGATGAAAATTTCGGATAAGATTCTGACCAAGATAGACCATTTGAAAACAAATTTAATTCCGGATGATGTTCATGTTGAAGTAACCCGAAATTATGGAGAAACAGCTTCGCACAAAGTTGGTGAATTGTTATTACACTTGGGAATTGCCATTATTGCCGTTACGGTTTTAGTGATACTGGCCATGGGCTGGCGCGGTGGATTGGTGGTATTCTTTTCGGTACCCTTAACGTTTGCTTTGACACTTTTTGCCTATTATTTATTGGGTTACACTTTAAACAGAATCACGCTCTTTGCATTGGTTTTTGTGGTGGGAATTGTGGTGGATGACAGTATTATTATTGCCGAAAACATGCACCGTCATTTCAAAATGAAGCGACTGCCATTTAAACAAGCGGCTATTTATGCAATAAACGAGGTAGGAAATCCAACGATTTTAGCAACGTTTACCGTTATCGCGGCTATTTTACCAATGGCTTTTGTATCCGGAATGATGGGACCTTATATGAGTCCGATGCCAATTGGCGCCTCGATTGCGATGCTATTGTCATTATTCGTTGCTTTGACCGTTACACCCTATTTAGGGTATCACTTACTTCAGGAAAAAGACGAGCAGGCACATAAAGAAGCCGAAGGAATGGAAACCAGTGTTATTTACAGAATATACAATAAACTGGAACGTCCTTTCCTTGATAACAGTATGAAAAGAAGAGTACTGCTGGCCGTTACCGTGGTGTTATTATTTGGTTCTGTTTTGATGTTCTTTACCAAATCGGTGGTGGTAAAAATGCTACCTTTTGATAACAAAAATGAGTTTCAAGTCGTGATTGACATGCCGGAAGGAACCACATTAGAACGTACATCGGCAATTACGAGAGAAATCGCTCAGTATTTATCGACTAAACCTGAAGTAGTTAATTATCAAAATTACATCGGAACCTCGGCTCCAATTACGTTTAACGGTTTAGTACGTCATTACGATATGCGTGGTGGCAGCAATATGGCTGATATTCAGGTGAACCTTTTACATAAAGAAGAACGTGATCTGCAAAGTCATGATATTGCTAAAGCGATGCGTCCTGAAATTCAGAATATTGCCAAAAAATATGGTGCGAATGTAAAATTGATTGAAGTTCCGCCAGGGCCTCCGGTTTTATCGACTTTGGTTGCCGAAATTTATGGTCCTGATTATAAAGAACAAATAAAAGTAGCTGAACAGGTAAAAACGATTCTGCAAAACACAACGGATATTGTGGATATCGACTGGATGGTGGAAGACAATCAAACCGAATACAAACTGGAAGTCGACAAAGAAAAAGCGATGCTAAATGGCATTGCACCACAACAAATAGTGGGGAATTTGACTTATTTATTAAAAGAATACCCGGTTTCTAATTTGTATGATGAAAATTCAAGCGATAATGTAGGGATTGTTCTTTCGCTTGACGACAAAGACAAAACCAGTTTACAGGACATTCAAAACCTGAAAATCAAAGGAAGTCAGGGGAACATGATTCCGGTAAGTGATTTGGTTAAAGTAAAAAATGATACTTTACAAAAAACCATTTACAGAAAAGACCAGAAACGTGTGGTTTATGTGACGGCTGATATGGCCGGTACATTAGAAAGTCCGGTGTATGCGATCTTGGGAATGAATGAGAAATTGGCCAAAATGAAACTGCCAACAGGATACAAAATCAATGAATTGTACATGGAACAACCAACGGACGAAAGTGATTTCACCGTAAAATGGGATGGAGAATGGCAAATTACCTTAGAAGTATTCCGTGATTTAGGAGTAGCTTTTATGGTGGTGATTGTTATCATTTATATGTTGATTGTGGGTTGGTTCCAAAACTTCAAAACACCAATTGTGATGATGTTGGCGATTCCGCTTTCGCTAATCGGGATTGTATTGGGTCACTGGTTATTGGACGCTTATTTTACAGCGACATCGTTTATCGGAATGATTGCTTTGGCTGGTGTAATGGTACGAAACTCGGTCTTGCTGATTGACTTTATCGAAATTCGTCTGAATGATGGTGTGCCTTTGAAACAAGCCATTATTGAAGCAGGAGCCGTGCGAACTACTCCTATCCTACTGACAACTGGTGCTGTTGTAATTGGAGCTTCTATCATTTTGTTTGATCCAATTTTTCAGGGATTAGCGATTTCTTTAGTAGCCGGAGCCATAGTTTCTACTATACTGACATTGATTGTAGTGCCATTGATTTATTACATCACGGAAAGAAAAAAATGGGAAACTACTACTGATACATCCGAAGAGGAAAACGAACTTTAAAAAGATAAAATCTGAAAAATATGAAATTACTAATTATTGTAGCCGTAAAAGAATTTGAAAAAGACATCAAACAAATTCTTAAAAAATCAGATGTTAAATCATTCTCGTACAAAGATGTGACGGGTTATAAAGACAGTTCAGAGGATGCAATCGAGAAAAATTGGTTTGCTACCGATATGAATGAAAACGAATCGGTACTGTTTTATGCTTTTGTAAATGATGAAAAGGTCGATTTCCTTTTTGAATTGGTTGACGGTTTTAATGCAAAACAAGAAACCATATCCCATATCCATGTAGCCGTTTTATGTATCGAAAAATCAAATTAATTAAAAATAATAACATATGAAAAATAGAATAATAAGAGCCGTTGCCGGTAGCTTTATACTAATCAGCTTACTTTTGGCCATGTATGTCAACCTAAACTGGTTGTGGTTCACGACTTTTGTGGGCGCCAATTTATTGCAATCTTCCATTACCAAATGGTGCTTATTGGAAGACATCCTGACTAAACTGGGAGTAAAAGACTAAGTGTAATTCCCTATGAATAAAAAAGCCGAGACAAACGTTTCGGCTTTTTTATTGCTTTAAAATCAAAGCATTCCCTTCTCTCTAAGATCATAAATTATTTCCGACACATGCCCCTTATCCGTTTTTTTTAAAATATTTGAACGATGTGCGTTAACGGTATAATGACTCAGGAATAGTTTCTCGGAAATTTGTTCACTACTTAGTCCTGATTCTATCAGTTTGATAATTTGAATTTCACGTTTTGTAAATATATTACCTATTTGCAGTAGTTCCTCATCAGTATATTTAAAAGAAGACCACTTTAAAAGTTTAGACTAAATTTTGCCATTATAATCAATTGATTGCATGCTCATCAATTGAATTATTGAACCCTATTTTTTAGATAAAACTTTTCTGATTTTAAGATCCCAAAGATGTTTTCAATCAGCACAGTATCTGAACATTACCTTAAAGTAATTTTATCATTATTTTTTTAGATTTTCTTCATCAAAAAACAATGCAAATCATTCTTTATCAAAGTAAAATTAGTTAAATTTAACAAAATATTTCATTTTATAATAAGTATTAACTCACACGAAAAGACCAATGAAAGAAAAACAAAAATCAATAAAAATTTACCCTATTCATTTATGTGCTTTGCTATTGACTATTTTCTCAGGATATGCGCAAAACACGTCAGGCGAAATGGATCGTTCTGTCCTTCCTATTAAAGAACCTGTACGAAAAACGTACACGGAATTGGATGTTCGCAATGCAACCGCCTCCCCTCGTTTCGCTGTTACTGCTCCAAAAGGAGCTCCAAACGTGGTTGTCATACTAATCGACGACATGGGTTTTGGCGTTTCCGAGGCTTTTGGAGGTCCTGTTACTACACCAAACATGGACAAACTGGCTGATAACGGAATAAAATACAACCGTTTCCATACCACATCGCTCTGTTCTCCTACTAGAGTAGCATTGCTTACTGGCTACAACCACCATAGCAATAATATGGGTTGTATAGGAGAAGCAGCAACCACCTTCCCGGGATATACATCGGTAAGACCACAAACGATTACTCCAATGGCTGAAGTACTTCGTCAAAATGGGTATAATACCGCCGCTTTTGGAAAATACCATGAAACTCCGCCTTGGGAAATTTCTAATTCAGGTCCGCAAGACCGTTGGCCAACCCGATCCGGTTTTGAAAAAGTTTATGGTTTCATAGGCGGTGAGACTAATCAATGGGCTCCTTTGGTTTATGACGGAGTGACACTTGTTGAAACACCGGAAGATCCTAATTATCATTTTACCACTGACATGACCAACCAAGCTATTTCATGGGTACGTTTCCAACAGGCTTTATCCCCTGACAAGCCTTTCTTTATGTATTATGCTCCGGGAGCCACTCATGCGCCGCACCACGTTCCTAAAGCATGGATTGAAAAATACAAAGGAAAATTTGACCAGGGTTGGGATAAAATACGACAACAAACTCTGGAACGTCAGATTAAATTAGGGATTGTACCTCCTGGTACTAAGCTTGCGCCAAAACCAGCAGCTATAAAAGACTGGGATAAACTTTCAGCTGATGAGAAGAAATTATTTTCACGCCAAATGGAAGTCTATGCTGGATTTTCTGAACAAACTGATTATGAAGCAGGAAGACTTATTGCCAGCTTGGAAAAATTAGGAATAATGGATAATACTATAATCATTTTTATTGCAGGTGATAATGGTGCCAGTGCCGAAGGGCAGATGAACGGAATGTACAGCGAAATGACGTATTTTAGTGGAATAGCGGAAACTGTTCCTGACATGATGAAGCATTATGATGAATGGGGATCTGAAAGCACTTACCCTCACTTTGCAGCTGGATGGGCAGTGGCGATGGATACTCCTTTCTCCTACACCAAACAAGTTGCCTCCGATTTTGGTGGTACAAGAAATGGAATGATCATCAATTGGCCTGCAGGCATAAAAGCAAAAGGCGAAATCCGTTCTCAATTTGGACATGTAATCGATATAGCTCCAACTGTTTATGAAATAGCAAAAATTCCAGCTCCAACTATGGTTAATGGTATCCAACAAGACCCGATAGAAGGTACTAGTTTAGCCTATACATTTAACGACGCCAAGGCCCCTGAAAAACACAAAGTACAATACTTTGAAATGTTTGGTAACAGAGGAATATACCAAGAAGGATGGTATGCACGTACCATTCACAGGCCAGCCTGGCAACAAAAACCAACAAATAGTCTTCAAGAAGACAAATGGGAACTATACAATACCAAAGAAGATTTCAGTTTGACAACCGATTTAGCATCTAAGAACACTGATAAATTAAAAGAAATGCAGGGATTGTTCATGAAAGAAGCAGAAAGATACCATGTTTTACCTATTGATGATCGCTTATTAGAAAGAACTAATGCTGAGTTAATGGGAAGACCAACTGTAATGGGCAACAGAAACTCTGTAACCTATGGCGAGGGCATGAAAGGAATGGGAGTTGACGTTTTTATCGATTTGAGAAATACTGCCTACACCATAACAACAGAGGTAGCTGTAGATGCCAAAGGAAATGGAGTAATTGTATGTCAAGGCGGCCGATTTGGTGGTTTAT
>RCUR01000848.1_pt1 | contig 10992 bp, 10 predicted proteins | sample 2166151 | NCBI WGS metagenome assembly RCUR01 (sample SAMN09932785, study PRJNA488358) | compost metagenome | isolation source: compost soil in an enriched community | place: Germany: Experimental Botanical Garden
CGCGGCGAGCCTAGCACCTGTTTATCCATACAGTAAAGGTCTTGCTCTCTATGTCCACACCCATCATCCCTTGGATGGGCGGCAAACGCCGCCTGGCCGACCGCCTCATTCCGCTTTTTCCGCCACACGAATGCTACGTCGAAGTCTTTGCCGGCGGTGCCGCGCTGTACTTCATGCGGCCCCAGGCTGCGCCCGTTGAAGTCCTCAACGACATCAATGGCGACCTGGTGACGCTGTACCGCGTCGTGCAGAACCACCTCGAAGAGTTCGTGCGCCAATTCAAATGGGCGCTCAGTTCACGCCAGGTGTTCGAGTGGCAGAAGATGACCCGCCCCGAAACTCTCACTGACATCCAGCGCGCCGCCCGATTCTTCTACCTGCAGCACCATGCCTTTGCTGGCAAGGTCACTGGGCAGACGTTCGGCACCGCCACCACTGGGCCGGCCATCAACCTGCTGCGGATTGAGGAAAACCTCTCGGCCGCCTGGCAGCGTCTGTCCGGTACCTACGTGGAAAATTTGCCTTGGCTCGACTGCGCCGAACGCTATGACCGGGCCCACACCTTCCATTACATGGATCCGCCGTACTGGCAGACCGCCGGCTATGGGGTGGACTTTCCGTTTGAGAACTACGAGCGCATGGCCGACTTCATGCGCCGCTGCAAAGGCAAGGTGATGGTCAGCATCAATGATCACCCGGATATTCGGCGGGTCTTTGAAGGCTTTCACTTTGAGACGCTGGATATCCGCTATACGACGTCCAATCAGCGGCAAGGCAAGGCCGAAGTCAGCGGTGAGCTTGTGATCATGAACTGGGAGCCGGTGGCGTTGGGTGGTTTGTTCTGAGTGCCCCTTGGTATTTTCCTAGATAGAACACTAGAGCCAAGCTCGCAATGATGTCACTATGAGGTCAGATAATACTGGCCATTTGTCCACGCCCACGATAAGATGGGGGCCCATTTTTTTGCTCGGAATGGCTCCGCTTTATATTTTAACAGGGCAAGACTTTAAGTAATCCATTTTAAGAGTACAAACATGCCCTTGTTTCCCTGTTTTTTGTCTGCCGTGTTTGTAGTGCGAAACCAGTCAGCAAGTATTGAAAGTATTCTGTCTGATGCGGTGGCTGTCATTGCGGGCATCGTCGATGATTATGAATTGATTGTGGTGGATAACGCCTCAGATGACGACAGCATTTTAGTGTTGAAGCGGCTGACCGCTGAAAACGGATTGGCCAATTTACAAGTGTATGCCCTGACCAAAGAGGTAGATGCGGATACCGCCTCGTGGGTTGGGCTGGAGAATGCGCTTGGTGATTTCGTTGTCGTTGTCGATCCGTTGGCCGATGACATTAGCTTTGTCCCCAATATGCTAGATGAAGCGGTCAGGGGGGCTGATGTGGTTTTTGCTAATAATGCACAAAAGCCCGCGCAGAGCCTTGCTTATCGTGGGGCTAACGCCGTGTTTCATAGCCTCTACAATCGCTTCAATGGTGTCCATCTGGCCAAAGAAGCGCCGCAATACCGCATTCTAAGCAAGCGGGTGATCAATTTCATCCTGCAGCATCCACAACCGGCGATGACTTATAGGCATCTTCCCGCAACGGGTGGATTCGCGCGTGCTTACCTGAACTATAGTTCCGCGCCGCAGGCATCTCGGCCCAAGCGATTGGGCGAGAGCATCGACCGTGGCATGCGCTTGCTGGTCTCGACCACGCGTGCCCCGATGCGTTTGGTGACCTCGCTCTCCCTGTTTGGAGCCGTTGCCAACCTGGTGTACTGCGTTTATGTACTCGCGGTTGGCATTTTAAAAGCCGATGTTGCGCCAGGCTGGATCAGCTTTTCGCTGCAACACTCGGGCATGTTCTTTCTGATCTCGCTCGTTCTGCTGGTATTAGGTGAATACATTCTAAACATGGCCAGCCTGTCGAATGAGGGCCCGCTTTATCATGTAGGCCAAGAGCTCACCAGTGCCCGCATGACTCGGCTTGAAAAGCTGAACATCGAAGAAGTTGTGTCAGATTCAGCAAAGGCGAAACCCCCGACCATTGAACGTGTTTCCTGATGTTGCGCCTCGATCCAAGCCAATCCAGTCAGGATGCCGTGATAATTGGGGGAGGGTTCTACGGTGCGGCTATCGCTGTGTATTTGGCCAAGCAACGTGGCCTTAAGCGCATCCTGCTGATTGAACGTGAACCGGCGCTGCTGATGCGTGCCTCTTACAACAATCAGGCGCGTGTGCATAACGGCTATCACTACCCGCGCAGTTTCACGACCGCTTATCGAAGTCGGGTAAACCTACCAAAATTTGTACGGGACTGGCCGCTCGCTGTGAAGCAAGACTTCACCAAGCTCTACGCTATTGCCCGGCGAAACTCGAAAGTCACGGCCAAACAGTTCGAACGCTTTTGTCGGGAAATTGGGGCGGATTTCCAGCCAGCAGATCCTGTGTTGCGGGCCTTATTTGAACCCCGACTGATCGAAGATGTGTACCTGGTCAAAGAATATGCATTCGACACCACACAGCTCGCGAGCTGGGCAGAGCGCGAGCTGAAAGAAAGCGGGGTGCAGATCCGCTATCAAACACGTGTGACCGCGATCTTGAAAGGGGCACAACAGCCGTTGCAGGTTGTGGCCGAGATGAAGCAGGGGGGCCAGGAAGTAATCACCTGTCGCTATGTATTCAACTGCACCTATAGCGGCCTTAATCAGATTAAGGGCGATTTCCTCGGTGTTAGTACCGGTCTCAAGCAAGAAATTACAGAAATGGCCCTGATGCAGATGCCCGAATCACTCAATGGGTTGGGTATCACGGTGATGGATGGCCCGTTCTTCTCAATGATGCCTTTCCCCGCGCGTGGACTGCATACCTTGTCCCATGTTCGCTATACGCCGCACATGCACTGGAATGACCAGCCAGGTGTTGACCCTTACGAAAAACTGCACCATTACGAACGCGATACCCGCGTGGATCGGATGGTTAGAGACGTTGGACGGTATATTCCTGAAGTATTGAAAGCCAAGCACATCGATTCGTTATTCGAGATTAAAACCGTTTTGGTCAAGAACGAGGGCGATGACGGAAGGCCGATCCTTTTTGAGAAGCACGCAGAGTTGCAAGGCTGTTATTCGGTGCTTGGCGGTAAAATTGACAATATTTATGACGTTCTTGAAACGCTTGAAGCTGAAAATATTATCGGTATCAGTGATCAAGAAAAATCTACATTTGGAGGGGTGAATGTTTAATTCGCTTATTGGTTATTCGGGTTACGTGGGCGGTACCCTTCTTAAACAGGAAACTTTCACTTCACTTTATCGTTCAACCAATATTGGCGATATCGATAATCAATCATTTGATACGGTAGTGTGTGCCGGTGCTCCCGCGCAGAAGTGGATCGCCAACCGGGAGCCAGAAGCGGATCGACAAAAAATTGAGGAGCTGATCGCGCACCTCAAAACTATCCAGTGCAAAACTTTTATTTTGATCAGTACGGTGGATGTCTTTAAGAATCCCATAGGCGTTAACGAGGATACCCCTGTCGATGAGTCGGGCCTGCATGCCTATGGTCTACATCGGCGATTGCTGGAGACATTCGTCGAAGAGCATTTTCCGAACCACCTGATTGTTCGTCTGCCAGGGTTGGTTGGCCCAGGTCTGCGCAAGAACGTCATCTTCGATTTCCTGAATGACAACAACCTTCAGGCAATTGATAGCCGGGGGGTGTTCCAGTTCTACCCGATGGTTAACCTTTGGTTTGACATTCAAACGGCACTCAATGCTGGTTTGAAATTGGTTCACCTCACGGCAGAGCCCGTTAGTGTGGAGTACATTTCCCAACAGGGGTTCGGTAAATCCTTCACCCTTACCTTGGCCAGCCCCGCTGCGACCTATGACCTGCAGACCAAGCACGCCCGAGTATTTGGTGCGTCGGGCGGCTATCAATACAGCGCCCGCGAAACGATCCTGGCGGTTAGGGCCTACGCGCAGTCTGAGCCGCTCACGATTAAAGCCGATGTGGGGATGAGTGCATGAGGTTGGCAATTTCCAATATTGCGTGGAACACCGCCGAAGATGAGGCGGTCGCTACGCTGCTTCAGCGGTTTGCGGTTGATGCTATAGATATCGCACCTGGTAAGTATTTTCCAGAACCCGCCAAAGCTACGAATGGGGATATTGCTGAAGTTAAAGACTGGTGGGCTGAGCGGGGGATTGAGATCACCGGCATGCAGGCGCTCTTGTTCGGCACCACGGGGCTAAATGTCTTTGGCTCCGCAGAAAGCCAGGCGGCACTTCTAAAACATCTGGAGGCGGTATGCCGTATCGGCGCAGGCCTGGGGGCAACTAGGGTGGTCTTTGGCTCACCGAAGAATCGTGATCGTAGTGGGTTGAATGATCAAGAGGCTTTGGACATGGCGATTCCTTTTTTCAGGCAATTAGGGGATATCGCTCAGGCTTCCGGGGTGATGATCTGTCTTGAGCCTAACCCCACCTGTTACGGTGCAAATTTTATGACCACCAGTGCGGAGACCGCTCAGGTGGTGAGGTGCGTTGCGCATCCAGCCATTCAAATGCAGCTAGACACCGGTGCGCTCACTATTAACTGCGAAAACTCACTGGTGGTCTTGCACGACTGTTCCGAGCTGATTGGGCATATACATGCCAGCGAGCCAGATTTGGTGCCTTTGGGCGATGGCTGTACCGAGCACAGACTGATGGCTGCCGCACTGTCTCAGTACCTACCCTCTCATATTGTATCTATTGAGATGGTGGCGACTAAGGATGAGTCGCACGTGGTATCGATTGAGCGAGCCCTTCGGATAGCGACACAGCATTACCGCAGGGCCGACGTTGAGGTGGGCGTATGAGCGTGAAGTGGCTGATCCTCATTCTCGGCATTCTCTCCAATGCTTCCGCCAGCGTTCTGGTGAAGATGGCCATGATGCCCCCGCGCAAGTTTCCCTCCCCCAACGACCCTATGACGGCGTTGAGTAATTGGCCATTTTGGCTAGGGCTCGGGCTTTACGGTGCGGCCTTTTTGCTCTATGCCGCTGCTTTGGCGCGTCTGCCGTTGAATGTGGCACACCCGGTTCTGACCGCCGGAGCTGTGGCGACTGTTGCTCTGTTTTCGGTCGTTTTTTTTCGTGAATCCTTCCACTGGACTACAGGGGCAGGGATCGTATTGGTAATCGCCGGCGTAGGGCTGATTACAGCTCGCGTGGCTTGACGGTAAACATAATGACCTCTCCTGATATTGCTTCTGCCGCTCGTGAAACGTGGCAAGTACCCTCCTTTGACACTCGCCTCTGGCTTGGCCGTCAGCACTCTTGGTGCGTGGTGATCCCTGTCATCAACGAGGGTGACCGAATCAAGAGCCTACTGGCTAGAATGGATGCGCTCAAAATAGCAAATATTGCCGACATCATCATTGTTGATGGCGGCACAACGGATGGCTCGCTGGAGTTGCAAGCGTTACAACTGGTCGGCGTGCGAGGTTTACTGGTCAAGACGGGCCCCGGAAAACTGAGCGCCCAGCTTCGCTGCGCTTATGCCTTTGCGCTCGACCAGGGCTATGAGGGCATTGTTACTATTGATGGTAACGACAAGGATGATCCTGAGGCTATATCACGCTTTATTGACGCGCTGAAACAGGGCGTTGATTTTGTACAGGCCTCGCGCTTCGTCGCGGGAGGTGTTGCCGAGAACACCCCTAAATCGCGAGACTTCGCGATTCGTTTTATCCATGCCCCAATGTTGAGTATCTCGTCTGGTTTTAAATGGACGGATACCACACAGGGTTTTCGCGCCTATAGCCGTAAACTGCTGTTGAACAAAAAAATTGCACTGTTTCGTGATGTATTTATGACTTACGAACTGCTGGCTTATCTGTCTTATCGTGCACCCAAGTTGGGCTATCACTGTATAGAACTGGCGACAGTTCGACGTTATCCAAAAGGTGAAGTGCCGACTAAGATAAGTGGTGTGAAGGGTAACTTTAAAGTTCTTGCTGTTTTATTGAAAGCATGTTTTGGGTTTTATAATGAAAACTGATTCAGTTGTTGTGGCGCGGTCGGGGCAGCGGTTAAGCTATCTATTTGTCTTGGTGCTGGGTTTTTTTTACGCTATTTTTTTGCATTACAAACTTGGGATGGATGGCTTCTTTGATACGGCTAACTATCACTACTTTATAGGTTGGGCCGCTTTAAATTTTTCATCATATGATTTTGGGGCGGTAGCCCAGCTCCATACATATTTTAATCCACTTATAGATATTTTGAACTATAAGACTTTTACGGTGCATCCATATGTGGGCGCTACCTTTCAAGCTGTCTTGTTTTCTCTAGCGATACTTTTTTGCTATTTGATAGCCAGCTTTTCGTTTGAGGTGGATAAGTATAAGTTAAGTGCCATTGCAGCCGTTGTCATTGGTGTCACAGCTGCGATGACCACTTCTTTGTTTGGGTTGTTTTCAAACGAGCATGTAATAGCTTTGTTTGTATTGGTCTCTCTTTTTATTGTCGTGAAAAATATAGAGGCCGGGGGCGGTTGGGCTTTTTTTGCTGCTGGGATTTTTATTGGTTTCGCTGCCGGCTTAAAGCTTACCGCTTTTTCATATGTGATTGGGATCTTGGTAACAATATTTGTATGCGGAAAGTTTAATTTAAGGTTTATCATTTTTGCATGTGTAGGCGCCGGGCTTGGTTTTTTACTTGCAGATGGCCTGTTCATGATTTTGCGTTTTGAAGCGGTTGGAAGTCCGATATTTCCACTGGCAAACAATATTTTTAAATCGCCATATTATGCTAGCGAATGGAGGTCTTTTGGTTCTTTTGAATTTAACAAAATTACTTATTATTTGTCGCTTCCATTTATTTGGCTGACTGCCAGTGATTTCTCTGAAGCCAATCAACTTCGAGATGGAAGATTTTTGTTGGCATACATTGGTTTTGCATTAATTGTTGCAGCCTCGCTTCGAAAGAAATTTCTCACAAGAAAACAATTTTCCATAGTGCTTTTCTTCTTGGTGTCATGGTTTTCGTGGATTTTGATTTTTCGGATATACCGATATCTTGTTGTTCTTGAGTTGCTGTCTGGAGTGGTTTTTCTAATTGGGGTTTCAGTTTTTTTTGGACAAAAAAACTTATTTCTAAAACTATTGTCGATAGTGGCAGCGTCGTGGTTTTTGTATTGCGTTACGGTGTACCCAATTTGGGGTAGGCGAGCATGGCAAGATGATTTTTACAAGAGCGACTTAATCGATGTGATTGGTGAAAATAGCGTGGATGTTGTTTTTTATGCGGATTTTCGACTTTCTTATCTTTCTCCGCAATTGAAATCGTCAAATGTTCGTTTTGCGAGTTTGTTTTCTCAACCATGGTATGAATCCAGGCCATCTGTAATCCCGATGGATCCTAAGGGGGTTGAAATATCGGATAAATCAAAGGTGTATTTTTTACAGTATTCTAAGATAGATCCTCGAGCTAAAAGCAGCTATCTAAATAGTTTGTTTGGGGATGAGATCTTCAGCTGTAAAGAAGTGCATACTAATATGCAATCTAATCCTTATCTTTGCTCTCTTAAAAAGTTATCCGATATAAAGCTGTCAACAGTTTCCGTTGGCGAAAGCTATCGACATGATACCGATAAGGTTTTGTTTTTAGGTGGATGGTCAATACCGGAGAAAGGGCAAGTATGGAGCGAAGGGAATAGATCAAGCGTTCTGTTTAAAATAGACAGTATCCCTGAGAGTTGCAATCCATTTGTTAAAATTAGCGGAATGACTTTGCGTGAGCAACTAGTTTCAGCTTATATAAATGGGGTTGAGGTAAATAAAGAGAAGCTAAACGGCCGGTTTGAAAGTGTAATTAACATTGGGAGATTAATTGCTAGTGATAAAACTGCTATCAGGTTGGATTTTGATCTGCCGGGCGCAACTATCGCCAATAGTAGAGATCCCAGGGTGGTGGCAATTGCTTTGACTGCTTTCAGTTTTGGTTGCAGTCGCTAGTGTCAAAAGTTATGCGAATACTCACTAACGTCTTACGGCAACAGCTTTCCAGTCTCGCGCAAATCTGTCGCAGGTGTTCAGTTATCAGCGACATAAAATGCGACAGATGTGGGATTGAGACGGAGGAGGTGTGAATTCTATACGCTCGGGTACGTTCTTATGGCAAGGATCTGTACCTGAAGCGAGTCGCGTTGGCGATTTTATGTCCGTTACAAATGACCGTAGATGGCCGTTTTTTTTTGAATTAGGCGGTTGTCTCAAACTGTCGGAAGACTGATCGGTGATAGAGCCTTTTTGGCACGCCGCTATGTGAAATATGAGTTCGAATGCCTCTGCGGCGAGGCTGGATTTCAATCTCAAAGTCGTACTTTTTACCCATGGAAACCAAGGTCGACCGTTTTCAACAGAGTCGGAGGATACTGCAGGAGTCGGCCATGCTGATAGAATTGGATAGTTTTCACATAACGACCCTTCGAGACATCGCATGAGTAAAAAATTGACGGAAGAAGAGATGCGCCGAGCGCTGTTCGGTAACGCCGAGTTCTCTACGCAGGTTAGTACCTGCGGTGTGCAAGAAGTCCACTCGGACGTCGTGATCGTGCCGCCAGCAAAAATAGTGGCAAAAAAGAGAGTTTCGAAAGCATTCACGCCGAGGCTAAGGGTCACCCTAAAGGTGGGAAATGTATTTGAAGGTGAAACGTACGAGATTGTCCATGAGGCCGATACGCTGAGCACTCTCCTGGCGGAGCAAGAAGCTTCAAAGATGGCGAGGAAAAAATTCAGATATGTGGAAATTATATCTGTTAAGTCTATGTAATAGCAAAATTACCTAGCTTGCGCCACGACGTTGAACCGAACTGCTTAGCCAAAGCAAATCTCAGGTCTGTGATTTCGAAAGGATTTACCAGGGATGAGTCGCTGTGTGTCGGCGAAGCAGTTGTTCGGAGTGTCTGCGAAATTAGGACTGACTCAGATAGCTCCAAGTTAACGAGGTCATTCGGTTTCAAAGGTTCCGGCCGTCACAATGGCAGCCCGGCATTTTGCTATGGAACTATTGCATTGTCACATGTCTTTCGTTGACTGACGGCAGTCAATATCCGCATCGCTGAAGCCGACTGACTACCGGGTCCGGAACCTGGTCATGGTTGATGAAGATGGGATGTTTCTGAAATGTCGTTGAGGCTTGTATGGATCCACAACGACATTCAGCAATGTGTGAAGCTCCAGATGCAGCGAAGCCGGTACGGGGAGGGTTTCGTTGGTATCATCCAGTATTGCCCTAGCTTGCAATGGCCACTGGCCTCCCACGAAGCGCATGCTGGATCTGCGAAGAGCCTAGTTTTGCGATCTACAGGCTGGATTGGGCCGTTGCATAAGTTTTATGCATGACACAGGGCGTTGTCTTTGGAAGAGAAAGTAGATGAATTTTTTTTGCAAAAATTGTTCCGGCTTTTATGCTCTTTCTTTCAATTAAGACCCATGAAGCGTAACCCAACATACAGCATATGGTAATTGCGCATATCTGGTTGAGTACTACGCTTTGCTCCGGAAAGTATTTCACGAGAATTTGTTGAACTGGGAATCCCCAAAGGTAAATCCCGTAAGATATATCTGCTTTAGTTTTTAATTTTATTATTGGTGTAAGGCTTGATAGGTAAAGTATTGTTATGAACAGTCCTGAGTAAAAAATGTATTGAGCTGCTTGGGATTTGCTTAGAAAGAAGTATAAGATCCATAGTCCTGAAACTCCCTGGATGTTAATATGTATATGATCTTTGAGTAAGGCTAGCATTGATCCGGCTGCGAAGCACGGAGCTAGCATAGTGGCTATTTTAGACTTCGGGAAAAATGATAGCTGGAATTGTTCTGGTAGTAATGGATTTACAGTAATAATCAGGAATATTGAAAAAGCCACCAATTTATACTTAGAGCCTCCTATCATAAATAGTGCTAGCAGAACAGTGTAAGCTGCTATTTCATATGGTATTGTCCAAAGTGAACCATTAACCGCCGACTTATAGTGGTTTGATTCAAAGACGCCGGGAAGTGAAAAGGTGGTAGACATTATTATATTGTTTGTCACATAACTATACGTACCTGAGTCTCGAAAATATTGATCGCTTGGCAGTGAGCTCAGCATTGGACCTAAAATTGTTGCAGAAACCACAGTCGTGAATATAAGGGCTGGCCATATGCGGAAAGCTCTAGCTACAACAAAATCTATGGGGGATCGCTTTGAAATCAAACTATTGGTAACAACTAATCCGCTAAGAAAGAAAAATATTTTTACCGCTAATGAGCCTGAGTAATCGTATCCTAGATGGCGAGCTATAAAATCTGTTTCTCCAGCAAGCGGGACGAGAGCATAGGCGTGGCCATAAATAACCATGCATGCTGCAATTGCACGAAAAATATCAAGATTATTGTTGTCCCTGCTCAGTAATGTAGAGAGCTTCATTTCGTTACGTCCTACGTTCAATGCTACTGTTCTGATTTTCGCAAGAGTCTATTCGTTTCGTACGATATTGCTACTTTTTTGTACAGGTCGATGGGGTTTACTTTGATTTTTTGTCGGCCTAGGGGGGGCTTAAGTAGCCATATGTTTCTGTCTGACTTCGGCCCTCCGTCGATTTTTAAAGTGGTTTGGCGATCCAAACGCTCAGGTCGCTCATTCATTCCTGTCTTTTTATTCTCGTGATACGAGTGCGTCCCTCGCTCATACACAGTAATCGGGGCGAAAGGTTTGGGTGAGGGTGAGTTGACGAAGTACAGGGTTCTGGGTTGGTGTTCGGTCGGCAGGACGCCGTAGGAAGGAAGCATGTACCAATTTTTGTACCACTGTCCGTGTAATCAGGGTGTAAACCGGGTACTCCAAAGTAAGGACGTGCCCGGTTTCATTGGCCCTGAGTACTTTGCCTTACCCCTTTAGAATCGCCGTGTAATTCTGTTCCAGGGACATGAAACTACCTGTGGGATTTTACGCAAAGGGCA
>RCUR01000850.1_pt1 | contig 10986 bp, 13 predicted proteins | sample 2166151 | NCBI WGS metagenome assembly RCUR01 (sample SAMN09932785, study PRJNA488358) | compost metagenome | isolation source: compost soil in an enriched community | place: Germany: Experimental Botanical Garden
GGCGAGCAGGAGAAGGAGGACGTCGTGGAGGCTCATGGTCGGGCGCGCAAAAGCCCGAAGGTTACCGTTGAGGGCTAGCGGTGGCAAAGGCTCGCCGAACGGTAGGTCATCCGGTTGCGGGCCGACCAGTGAGCCGAAACGCTGATGGGCGGGAGCGCATTTTTCACCAGTGGCAGTATGCTTTCATCAACTCGTATGGGGCGGGGTGGTAGATCGCACGGAAGCCCACAGCACAAGCCTTCCCGAGCAGTGACAGCGGAAGGGTAGGGTCGATCAAAGCAACGATTCAGCGTTTAGCGTCAGGCCGGAAATGAGTTCAGGTTGTACTCGTTTCCGGCCTCTTTCATTTGCGCGCTGGAAACACCGTGATTGCAGGATTCGGGCTAGGGTCCATGCCGGCTTTCATTGGGCGTCGGGGCTGTCGGCGAGTATGGCGAAGCCTTCGCGGTTGTCGCTGACGATACGGAAATGCTCGCTCTGGCCGGCCTCCACATGGGCGGCCTTCTCGCGTCGCAGGCGGCCTTTGGAGCAGAGTGTGTCGTCCGTTTCGTCGATGCCGATACCGATGATGCGATCGCCGGACGGCACCTGGAAGCTGGCCTCCTCACCTATCCCGATGCGTGCGGCCAGCTGGCGATCCACATGCACGGCGATGTAGCAGCCGCTGCCGAGGCCGCCCATGTCGCGATTCACCACTATCCGGCCGCCTCCGTCGACCGGGTCCTGGAACGCCAGCAGGCGGTCGGCGGGCACCTGGGTGACTTGCCCGGAGTCCGAGCGGTAGGACGAGCAGCCAGCGAGCAGGAGCAGGGAAACAGCGGCACAGATCAAACGCATGGAAGCCCTCCTGGGGCGGGATGAGCGAAGGGTGCTGCTGCAACTCTAGTGGATGGGGTGGGGATTGCCATGGGGATCGGCGGCGATTGGCCGAACCATCTTCCCGCTAGCCTCGCCGGAACACCATCGCCTTCAATCCGGCATCCGGATCGATATCGGCAAACTCCGGCGGGTTCTCCAGGCGCTGCTCGAACTTCAACTCAGGCGCTTCCTCCGCCATCCCTTGAATCAGGAATTCCGGTCCAATACCGGGATCGTTCACGCAGGCCAGCACCACGCCCTGCTCGGTGAGCAACTCCGGCAGGCGGCGAAGGATCTTCTGGTAGTCGCGGGTCAGGGTGAAGCTGCCTTTCTGGAAGGAGGGCGGGTCGATGATCACCAGGTCATAGGGGCCGAGCTTCTTCACCTTGCCCCAGGACTTGAACAGCTCGTGGCCGAGGAAGCTCACCCGGCCGAGATCATGGCCATTGAGCCGGTGATTGTCGCGGCCGCGGCTGAGGGCGGCGCTTGCCATGTCCAGGTTAACCACCTGTTCCGCACCGCCTTCGATGGCGGCCACCGAGAAGCCGCAGGTGTAGGCGAAGAGGTTGAGCACCCGTGCGCCCTGCGCGTTCGACCGGACCCAGTCGCGGCCATAACGCATATCGAGGAACAGGCCGTTGTTCTGCTTCTTGCCCAGGTCCAGCTTGTAGCGCAGCCCGCCCTCGCTGACGACGCATTCGTCCACGGGCTCGCCCCAGATCAGTTCGACGGTGCTTTCCAGCAGGTAGCGGTGCTGCAGCAGCAGGGCCTGCGCCTGGCTGCGCTGCCAGGCCGGGGAGTCGCTCAGGGTCTGGAGCATGGCCTTCAGCGCAGCGAGTTCGTCTTCGCCCGCTTCGCGAAACAGCGACACCAGCACCACGCCCTGCAACCAGTCGACCGTCACCTGCTCCAGCCCCGGCCAACGTCGTCCCCGGCCATGGAAGATACGCCGTACCTCGCCCGGAAGATTCTCCAGGGACGAGATCAATTGCTGTTCCAGGGTGGCGATGGCGTCGAGGTTCATGGCGGGGCGGTTCGAAGGAAAACGGGGCGGCATTCTAACCCGAGCATTGCGCAGGGGACGGCGGGAAGACGAACCGATGAGGCTGCTCCAGACTATTGGCGCCCAGGCCCCGAGGGCCTGGGCGTCTCGTGTGATGACTAGAACAGGAACCAGATCAGGATGATGATCGGAATTGGAACCCCGATAAGCCAAAGCAGTGCAGAGCGCATGGCGTACTCCTTTGAATGGGCCAGCCATTCCTGGTGGAAATTGAGGTGTTCAAAGGTTTAGGGAGGTGAGGCGGGAGGATGGTTCAGGGTTTCTGCGCCCGCACCAGCACCAGCACCAGCTGCAGGTGCGCCGCTTCGTAGAGTACGCGGGCATCCGCCAGCAGGAGGCCGACGGCAGCGGACAACCGCGCTGCCTGGTGCCGGACGAAGTCCGTAACTGCGAGAAGGAAATGCCAAGAGTTGTTTAGCCTATTGGGGATAGGTTCTTCCTTATGCATCGATGCGGACAAATTTTCTCCAGGCAATAAAAAAGCCGGCTTGTGGCCGGCAGTTTATTTAATTAACTGTATGTATTTGAAGATATTTTATTTTTACGTTTGTTTTGTCCCCCCATGCGTCCCCCCACATTTTCTTTATGTAACCGCTTTCTTCCCATGCTCTCGGGGAAAGGATGGAACTGGCATTGGCGCGTAGTGCTGGCGCCACAAACAGTAGGAAGTGGCGCAAATCAGACTGCCGCCTGACCCGCAGCCGATGGGGCGCTCTCGAAATGTCGTCAGTACTTCGTTCGGCTTGGTCATCGTCGCCCTGCCTTCGCGGCCTGCGGCCTTGACCAGGAGGCGCTGCCTCCTGGACCACCGTTCTCGCCGAAGGGCAGGGTGCAGGGGGAAAAGATCCCCTGCACCCTGCCGGCAGGTTGGCGCGCTACGTGGGCGTCAATGGTGCGCTGCGCCGGGCGCTCACCCGTTCGGTGCTCGCCTGCGGCTGCGCTCCGCTGCGGCTTGCGCGCCCGCCATTGACCCCCGCTCCGCGCGTTGTCTCCTTTGTACAAGCTACCGATGCCAAGGTGACAAGCTGCCCAGTCACCTTGGCACCGGGAGCCGGCAAGGCCGCAGGCCGCGCCCAGTGCCGCAGCGCCCTGTCCCCAAGGGTGGGCGCGAGCGCAGCATCCCGATCACCAGCCCCGAACAGCGCCTCGTGCTCCAGGCGGCCCACCAGCTCGCGGGCGCGGGGTCCCTGATTCCGGCCCACAAGAGCTACGTCCAGCAGCGCAATGTGTACGACGGCCAGTGCAAGTCGGCAGGCATCAGTCACATGCATGGGCTGCGTCATCATTACGCCCAGGCTCGCTACCGGACGTTGACCGGCTGGGAGGCCCCAGCGGCAGGTGGCCCATCCAGCCATGCGCTGACGCCGGAGGAGTGGCTGCAGGATGCCGAGGCCCGGCAAGTCATCAGCCGGGAGCTAGGGCATGAACGGACGCAGGTTACCGCTGTTTACCTTGGGCGGTAAGGGCTCTCACAGCTTGGCTGCTGGCAGAGAACAGCGAAAAGCAGCCGCTGTCAGCCGCCTATGAAATCGGTGCGATTCTTAGACTCTTCGAGCTGCTAATCGAAGGTGTTCAGGGTAGTGTGTGCGACCTCCAGGGGATTGATTTGCTTGGACTCACCATGGAGCGGATGCAGGCACAGCAGAAGAGGTCGTGCGGGTGCTGATCAAGCTGTGAGGTGTACAGTGGAACGCACCAGAAATTGTTTCCAGGAGAGGTTCAACATGCGCCGTTCGCATGCACAGAGGCGTTGGGCTGCCTGGTTGGTCCCGCTCCTGGCCGCAGCCTTCTTTGGTATGGGTGTAGCCAATGGGGCGGAGCCAATTGTGCGAGGCGGCTTGACCATATGGCCAGAGCCAAAGCCTGTGGCGGAACTCCAGTTCGTCGATGCCGGGGGGGAAATGCGCAGCCTGGCCGACTTTCGCGGCAAGGTGCTGCTGCTGAACCTCTGGGCCACCTGGTGCGTGCCCTGCCGGAAGGAAATGCCAACCCTGGATCGGCTGCAGGCGCAGCTCGGTGGCCCAGACTTCCAGGTGGTGGCGCTCTCCCTCGATCAAGGTGGACCGGAAGTGGTACGCAACTTCTATCGTGAGATCGGCATACAGCACCTCCAGATCTATCTCGATGAGCAGATGCAGGCCATCCAGACTTTCGGCGCATTCGGCCTGCCGGCCACCCTGCTGCTGGATCGCCAGGGACGGGAGATCGGGCGCAAGCTGGGTGGCGCCGAATGGGACAGCCCGGAAGTCGTGCAGTATCTCCGGGAAGTGATCAGCTCTACTCAGGGGAAGTAACCGGTGATGAGCCTGAGCGGCATTGGCATTCTGAGTACCTTCGCGGCAGGCATGATCTCGTTCCTGTCGCCCTGCGTGCTGCCCCTGGTGCCGGGCTACCTGTCCTTCATGGCCGGCCGTTCGGTGGACGAACTGCAGGTGCTGAAAGGGCGCCGGGAACGCCTCGCCGTGATCGGCCTGAGCCTGAGCTTCGTGCTGGGCTTTGCCACGGTGTTCATTGCGCTGGGAGCCAGCGCGACCGCCATTGGCCAGTTACTGATCGCCTACCGGCAGGAAACCAACCTGATCGGCGGTCTGCTCGTGATCGCCTTCGGGCTGTTCATGACCGGCCTGATCACTCCTCGCTGGCTGAACATGGACGTGCGTTTCGTCCACCAACTCAAGTCAACCGGTGGTCCGCTGGCCGCTTATGCACTGGGCCTGGCCTTCGCCTTCGGCTGGACGCCCTGCATCGGCCCCATTCTCGGCAGCGTCCTGACCCTGAGCGCTTCCACCGGCAGCCGAGGTGCCAATGGCATCACCCTACTGGCGATCTACTCGCTCGGGCTGGGCTTGCCCTTCCTGCTGACTGCGCTTTTCACCAACCACTTCCTCGCTGGCATGAAGCGCTTTCGCCGCTGGAGCCGGTTCATCCACATTGGCGCGGGTGTCATCCTGGTGCTCATGGGGCTAGCCATGGTGACCGGCCAACTGACCCGCTTCGCCTGGTGGCTGCTCCAGGTGTTTCCGGTGCTGGGCAGGATCGGCTAGGCCCGCCTGGGTCCGAGCGGCGGGAGGGATAGTGGCAACGGCACAAGTTGCGAGGTGGCAAATGAGACGTTCGCGTATGCGGCGAAGACGCCTGGCAGGCCTCTTCCTTCTCATTTTCTCCGCTGTGGCGGTGGCGGCCGACTTGGAGGTAAGGGACGCCCGGCTGCGGCTTTTGCCCGGCGATCTTCCCGCCGGGGGCTACTTCAGCCTGCGCAACGGGACCGGCAAAGCTGTGCTCTTGCTGGGCGCAGAGAGCCCCGCCTTTGAGCAGGTTATGATGCACCAGAGCACTGAGAAAGACGGCGTGGCCAGCATGGCGCCCGTGTCGCAGCTTGAGCTGGCACCTGGTGAAGTTGTCCGCTTCGCTCCGGGAGGCTACCACCTCATGCTCATCCATCGTCTACGGTCTTTGGCCGTAGGCGATGAAGTGACCGTAACGCTCCTCTTTGCGGAGGGGCGGCGTTTACCGGTGACCTTCCAGGTGGTATCGCCGGCGTCGCCCTAGGCGGTGACGTATGTGCAAGTGGCTACTGCCCTTACTTACCGCGTTGTTTCTTGCCGGTTGCGGCGAGCCCAGTTGGCAGACCAAGGACGTCACGGGTGTGATGCCGGCGCTCGAATTCAACCTGACGGATGAGAATGGGCGCGCGGTGAGCGCGCGAGACTACCTCGGTAAACCTACCCTGTTGTTCTTCGGCTTCACCCATTGCCCTGATGTCTGTCCGACGACCCTGGCCTACCTGGCGGCGGCCACCCAGCAGTTGGGCGGCGGTATGAGTGCGGAGGTGCAGATCTTGTTCGTATCGGTCGATCCGGCCCGCGATGATCCGCCGACCCTACGGCGCTACACCGATGCTTTCGGACCGCAGATTATCGGACTCACCGGCGATAAGGCCGCGCTCGATGCGCTGACGCGCCGCTACTTCAGCCTCTACGAATATGGGGCCAAGGACGCAGCAGGCAACTATGACGTAATGCATTCCACAGCTGTGTTCGCCTTCAATCGCAAGGGGAGGAACGCGTTGTGTTCCGCGAGAGCGACCCGATGGATGCGGTCGTTGCGGATCTGCGCCGACTCTCGAAAGACGGTTAGGAACCATTAGCCGCGCTCGGCCCGTTGTTGGGGACCGCTTGACCTTCCCATGGTGGGAAGGCTCAACCTTGCTTCCGGACGCACCGAAAAGACGGGCATCGGCCGTCGAGGAGTGCCGGATGAACATTGCCGGAGCGGCACAGGCCAGCGGCTTGTCTACCCGGATGATCCGCTACTACGAGCGCATTGCCTTGCTGGCACCTTCCGGTCGTACACCGGCGGGCTACCGCCAGTACGGCGAGCACGACATCCAGATCCTGCGCTTCATCCATCATGCGCGGGACGTGGGCCTCTCGCTCGAACAGGTACGGCGCTTGTTGAGGCTGTGGCTGGACCGTAGTTGCCCGGATGAGGAGGTACAAGCGATAGCCCGGTCTTACCTGGCGTCGCTGAACGGTCGCCTGGTCCTGTTGCAGGCCATGCGTGACACGCTGTTGGACCTGGCGACGCAGGACGATCAGTCGGTGAGTCCCCTAGAGAATTTGAACCCGATGATTGGAGAACTTGATGAGTTGCACTAAATCCACCTTGCTGCGGATTGCCCTGGGGACTGCCTTGGTCCTCGGTCTGGCGTATGTTCTGGTCCCCGAGTTTCGCGGCTGGATCGCTGCCGCGGCCCCGACTCTGCTCGCGCTGGTTTGCCCGCTGATGATGCTGGTGTGCATGCGCGGCATGCACAAGGGCACGGCTAGTGGCACCTCGCCGAAGGCGGAGGCGATCGAGCAGACTCTGGTGAATGGCCGATGAGCGGCAGTAGCCGGCCGGGTGTCCACCACCGTTCAAGAAATTTATTACCCCGCTGTAATTGTGCCTGCCAGTGCCCGTCGCTAGACTCCAGCGCATGAAAGCCTACCTGCGGCTCTGCCTCATCCTGCTGATTAGCCTGGCACTTCCCCTGAGCGGGATGGCGGGGGTCGCGGCGTCGGTGGAGCCCTGTCCGATGCAGGCCTCGGGTATGGCCATGATGGCGGACATGGACCAGGACTGCTGCCAAGACATGGAGAAGGCCGCTGAGCATGGCAAGGCCTGCAAGCCCGGCCAGGAGTGCAAAAGCAGCAGCGTCCTGCAGGTCCCGACCGTCAAGTCTGCCACTCACCTGTCTAGCCCAATGGTGGTCTCCCTTACCAGCGACTTCCTGCCGCCCAAGACCCCGACCGGGGTATGGCGACCTCCCTGCGTTTGATTCCTGTTTGATACCGATACCCTTTCCGTCTCGGCGGAGAGGCGGACCTGCATGCGTGCTCTCGCGGCGTGCAGCGAATGATCACAGGAACCCAAAACATGATCCCCGACCGCTATTGCGCCGGGTGGCCCACCGTGGTCGCCCTGGTGGCAACCGTGCTGGCCTCGCCGAGTCAGGCTGAGCCGCTGAGCTTCGATGTCGCCCTACGGCTGGCCGAAGACAATGCCCCTTCCTTGGCCGCCGAGAACGCCAAGCTGCAAGCGGCCGGTAGCGCCGCCATTCCCGCCGGTGAGCTGCCGGACCCCAAGCTGTTGCTCGGCGTGCAGAACTACCCCGTTGGCGGCCCTGACCGCTGGACCATTGACCAGGACTTCATGACCATGCAGATGGTCGGGGTCATGCAAGAAATGCCAAACGGTGACAAGCGCCGGGCCCGCGTCGAAGTGGCCGAAGCAGCTGTCGAGCGCGCGGAGGCCGAGCGCCGCGTCACCCGCCTGAAAGTGCGGCAGTCCGCTGCGCTGGCCTGGATCAGCCGCTACTCGGTCGAGCGCAAGCAGGTGCTGTTTCAGGAGTTCTTCCGCGAGAACCGCGTACTGGCCGAAACCGTGCGTGCGCAGATTGCCGGAGGCCGCGCCCAGGCGGCGGACGCAGTGACCGCGAAGCAGGAAGCCGCCGACCTGGCTGAGCGCCAGGACGAGCTGGCCAGCCAGCAGGCCCAGGCCCGCGCCCAGCTGCGCCGCTGGATCGGCACGGCGGCCGATGAGCCGCTCGCCGGTGGCCTGCCTACGTGGCCGGTCACCGCCTCGGGCTATACCCACAAGCTGCAGCAGCATCCTGAACTGACGGCCTTTGCCCCCATTACCCGCGAGGCCGAAGCCAAAGTGCGCGAGGCCGAGGCGGAGAAACAGTCCGACTGGAGCTGGGACGTCGACTACCAGCGTCGTGGCCGCGAGTTCGGCGACATGGTGAGCGTGCAGTTCACCTTCGACCTGCCACTGTTCCCCGGCTCTCGGCAGAACCCGAAGATCGCTGCCCGCCATGCCGAACTCAGCCAGTTGGAGGCCGAGCGCGAAGCCCTGACCCGCGAACATGCCGAGCAGTTGGAAAGCGACATGGCGGAGCTCCAGCGTCTGGATCGGGCCGTCCGCCGCAGCGAGGACAGCCTGTTGCCCCTGGCCCGGGAAAAGGTCGACCTGACCACGACCAGCTACCGCGCCGGCACAGGGGATCTGGCCCCCGTCATCGCTGCCCGCCGCGAATTGATCGAGGCGCGCCTCAAGCAGATCGATTTCGAAGAACAACGGGCCCTAACCAGCGCCAGGCTCTATTTCACCTACGGGGAGAATCATCCATGACCGCACTACTCTGGAAAGGGGCACTGCTGAGCGGTCTCTCGATCGCCCTCGGATTGGCAGGCGGCTACTGGTACGCCCAGCAGCGCCCGACGGGGATGCCCAGCGCCATCGCTGAACCCGGTGCTGCTGCGCCGGATGAGCGCAAGGCGCTGTATTGGTACGACCCCATGTATCCGCAGCAGAAGTTCGACAAGCCGGGCAAATCACCTTTCATGGACATGGAGCTGGTCCCCCGCTACGCAGACGAAGGCGCGGGGGCCGACACCGCCGCCGTCAGCATCGACTCCAGCCTGAGCCAGAACCTCGGCCTGCGTCTGGCGCCGGTCAGCCAGGGACCGCTGGCCGTCAGCCTGGAAGTGAGCGGTGTCCTGGCCCTCAACGAGCGGGAAGTGGCGGTGCTGCAGGCGCGTAGCGCCGGCTTCGTCGAACGGGTCCATGCCCGGGCGCCAGGGGATGTGCTCAAGAGCAATGCGCCACTGGTCGACCTGTTGATTCCGGAGTGGGCGGCGGCCCAAGAGGAGTTTCTCGCACTCAAGCGCACGGGCGACGCGGAGCTGCTGGCAGCGGCGCGCCAACGCCTGCGCCTGACCGGCATGCCGCCGGCGCTGATCAGCCAGGTGGAGCGCAGCGGCAAGCCGCAAGCGGTGCTGACGCTGACCAGTCCCATTGGCGGGGTGCTGCAGGAGCTGGACGTCCGCACTGGGATGACGGTCGCCGCCGGAGACACCCTGGCCCGTATCAACGGCCTGGGCAGCGTTTGGCTCACGGTGGCGGTGCCCGAGGCCGACGCTGGAGCCATTGCCCAAGGCCAGGCGGTCGAGGCACGGCTGCCCGCCTTCCCCGGTGAGGTACTGGCGGGCTCGGTCAATGCCATCCTGCCTGAGGCCAATGTGGAGAGCCGCACGCTGCGCGTCAGGGTCGAACTGCCCAATCCCGACGGCCGCTTGCGGCCCGGCATGACCGCTCAAGTCCGCCTCAGTCGCGCCACGCAACAAAACGCCTTGTGGGTGCCCAGCGAAGCGGTCATCCGTACCGGTCGGCGTGCCCTGGTGATGCTGGCCGAAGACGGTGGTCGTTATCGACCGGTGGAAGTGCGGCTGGGTGCGGAAAACGCCGGCAAGACCGCAATCTTGCAGGGGCTGGCAGAAGGCCAACAGGTGGTCACCTCCGGGCAGTTCCTGCTCGACTCCGAAGCCAGCCTCAAGGGCATTGGCACGGCGGCCGCGGAAGCACCTATGAAGCCGGCGCCGGCTGAGCTGCACGAGGCCGAAGGCCAGGTCCTGGCGGTCGACAACGCCGGCGTCACCCTGGCTCACGGCCCGTTCAAGGCCCTGGGCATGCCGGGCATGACCATGACCTTCCCCTTGGCCGATCCTGCGCTGATGGTCGGCATCAAGGCCGGCGACAAGGTGCGCTTCGCCGTGCGCCAGACCGACGCCGGGTTGCTGGTCGAGCGCCTGGAGAAAGTGGGAGAGCAGCCATGATCGCCAAGTTGATTCGCTGGTCGGTGGCCAACCGCTTCCTGGTCCTGCTGGCCACGCTGTTCGTCACCGCCTGGGGGATCTGGTCGGTGCAGAGCACGCCCATCGATGCCCTGCCGGACCTCTCCGACGTCCAGGTGATCATCCGCACCCCCTATCCGGGACAGGCGCCGCAGATCGTCGAGAACCAGGTTACCTATCCACTGGCCACCACCATGCTGTCGGTGCCCGGGGCGAAGACGGTGCGCGGCTTCTCCTTCTTCGGCGACAGTTTCGTCTACGTCATTTTCGAGAACGGCACCGACCTGTACTGGGCCCGTTCGCGGGTGCTGGAGTACCTCAGCCAGGTCCAGGCGCGTCTGCCGGCCACCGCCAAGCCGGCCCTTGGTCCGGATGCTACCGGGGTCGGCTGGATCTTTCAGTACGCCCTGGTGGACCGCAGTGGCGGGCATGACCTGGCGCAACTGCGCGCCCTGCAGGACTGGTTCCTCAAGTTCGAGCTGAAGACCTTGCCGAACGTGGCCGAGGTGGCCACCGTGGGCGGCATGGTCAAGCAGTACCAGGTGGTGCTCGATCCGATTCGCCTGGCCAGCCTGGGCATCACCCAGGATGAGGTGATCGCCGCTATCGGCCGGGCCAACCAGGAAACCGGCGGCGCCGTGCTGACCCTGGCCGAGGCCGAGTACATGGTGCGTGCCTCGGGCTACCTGAAAACGCTGGATGACTTCCGTGGTATCCCGCTCAAGCTTGGCGCTGGCGGGATACCCGTGACCCTCGGCGACGTGGCGACCATCCAGTTGGGGCCAGAGATGCGTCGCGGCATCAGCGAGCTGGATGGCGACGGCGAGGCCGTCGGCGGCGTGGTGATCCTGCGCAGCGGCAAGAACGCCCGCGAGACCATCGCCGCGG
>RCUR01000851.1_pt1 | contig 10985 bp, 12 predicted proteins | sample 2166151 | NCBI WGS metagenome assembly RCUR01 (sample SAMN09932785, study PRJNA488358) | compost metagenome | isolation source: compost soil in an enriched community | place: Germany: Experimental Botanical Garden
TACGCCGCGCCGGCCTACGAGAGCCTGCTGGCCGAAGCACAAGCCGAAGACGCCGAGTAAGCCTTCCTTCCAGCCGCCGGCATGCCGGCGGCTGCCCAACGCCTTCATTACCCCTTCCTTTCCGTCCCGCCCGCGCTTCGGACTGCTCCGCAAACGCCCCTTTTCGGCCCGCCGTGCGCAAGCGTTGTGCACGCCGCAGGTGGCGGCGACGTGCTTGCGGGCGCGAAATTCCCCCTGCGTCCGTAAAACTCCTTTCGGATCAATGGCTTGTCAAATAATGGCATGCAACGTGCTTTCTCTTGAGGAACTAAATGTTCTCTTGAGTAATTTTCTGCGGATGTGCGACGGCTTGCTGGCCGTCGGTTCCCGCCGAGCATGGGAGGTCTGAAAATGAGTGTCGTAGCTGCTGGAGTGATGCGCAGCAAGCCGGTGTATGCAGCGGTCCCGCCGCTCCCGAGTGCGGGGCGGCGCCTGCTGGTGACCCAGGACGCCAGCCTGGCGGAGGCGGCCGATCTGCATGGGCAACTGAGTGCCGACGGCCAGCCGCTGGAGCTGGCCAGCCTGCGGGGCGAGGCGGCCTGGGCCGGCGGACAGGCCAGTTGCGGCGCGTTCGATCGCCTCGAGGTGCGCCTGCTGAGCCTGCTGTCGTCGGCGCCGGTCGGCACCCGGCTGTACGTCTGCGGCGACGAGAGCTTCCTGTGGAGCATCTACCGCCTGGCGCGCAGCAGCGGGCTGCTGGCCGAGGAGATCGAGCTGGTCAAGGTCGGCAGCTGCCGCGAGCTGTACTGCGTGCACTGCGCCACCCAGCAGAGCATCGGCGCCGAGAGCACGGTGACCTGCAGCGGCTGCGGCGTACGCCTGATGGTGCGCGAGCATTTCTCCCGCCGCCTTGGCGCCTACATGGGCGTGTGCCTCGATCCGGACCAGCCGCACGGGGAGGGCCGGGCATGAACTCCTTGCTCGATGTGCGGGTGACGGCGGTACGCCAGCTGACTCCGCTGGTGCGCGAATTCACCTTCGAGGCCGAGCAGGGCTGCCTGCCCGGCTTCTCCGCCGGCAGCCACGTGCTGGTGCACCTGCCGACGCCGCAGCGCAGCCTGCGCAACGCCTACTCGTTGCTCGGCGATCCGGCTGAACCTGCGCAGTACCGCATCGCCGTGCGCCTGCAGGAGGATTCCCGTGGCGGCTCGCGCTTCCTGCACGAGCAGGTGAAGGAGGGCGACCGCCTGCAGCTGTCGCCACCGGCCAACCTGTTCGCCCTGCATTCCCAGGCGCGCCATCACCTGCTGATCGCCGGCGGCATCGGCATCACCCCGTTCCTCGCCCAGGTCGCCGAACTCGAGCGCCGCGGCGCCAGCTTCGTGCTGCACTACGCCTGCCGCGGCGGCCTCACCGATGCCTACAAGGGCGAGCTGACCGCGCGTCTGGGCGAGCGCTTCCGGGCCTACGACGCCAGCGCTGGCGAGCGCCTGGAACTGGCCGCGCTGCTTGCCGCCCAGCCGCTCGGCACGCATGTCTACGTCTGCGGCCCGCAGCGGCTGATCGACGGCGTGCGCGAGGCCGCCGCCAGCCTGGGCTGGCCGCACAGCCGGGTGCACTGGGAAGCCTTCGCCGCGGCGGAGCCGGGCGAGCCCTTCGTCGCCGAATTGGCCGCCAGCGGCCGGCGCATCGAGGTGCCGGCCGAGGCCAGCCTGCTCGAGGCACTGGAAGCCGCCGGCATCGAGGTGCCCAGCCTGTGCCGTGGCGGAGTCTGCGGCCAGTGCGCCACGCGCTACCTCGCCGGTGAGGTGGAGCACCGCGACAGCGTGCTCGCCGAAGCCGAGCGCGCCGACCAGCTGATGCCCTGTGTTTCCCGCGGCCGTTGCGGCAGCACTTTGAAGCTCGATCTCTGAGAGGAGTAGTCCGTCATGCCCGTCACCCTCAAGCCGCTGGAAAGCTACCGGGACGATTTCACCTTCCGCAACAGCCCGCAGGCCATCGCGCGCTTTCCCTTCCCGTTCCCGGAAGATAAGTACATGTACTCGGTGAACATCGAGCCGGCCGGCAGCGGTGCGCCGGGCTCGGTGTTCGAGCACTGCTTCGACATGGACGAGCACTACCGCTCGGAAACCGCCGAGCGTGCGCGGGTGCTGCAAAAGGACCCGCAGCGCTGCATCGTCATGCCGCACATGCACGAGGCCAGCTGGGACGCGCTGGAAATGCTGATGACCCACCTGGCCGCCGACTATCCGGAGCTGTTCCGCCTGAGCCGCGACGGCGACCAGTGGACCTGGGAAAACCATGCCCTGGACATCAGCCAGCGCTTCACCTTCGGCGACGCCGACACCTTGCCCTACGAGCCGCTGGAGTACATCGGCCGCCAGGTGCAGGGCGATTTCGCCCTGCTCGACCAGCGCGACGGCGACCTGTTCATGGATGCCGGCATCGTCACCGGGCCGGCCGACTGGTCGCTGGCCTTCGACGCCGGGATGAGCTTCAAGCAGTGGCACGCACCGGTGCCGATGGCCCCCGAACTGGGCGTTTTCGACCGCGCGCTGAAGTACCTGCTGAACATTGCGGTCGAGCGCCCGGTGCGCCGGCTGAACTGGACCATGACCGTCAATCCGCGCCTGGACACCTCCTCGGAAACCTTCCACGAGTGGGGCCACGAGCGCGGCCTGGTCACGACCGAGAACGTCGCCGGTCTGGTGCACCTGCGCGTCGAGCTGCAGCACATGGCGCGCCTGCCGCGCAGCAACGCGCTGCTGTTCGGCATCCGCACCTACCTGATCAGCCTCGAGGAACTGGCCAGCAACCCGGCCTGGGCCTGCCGCCTGCACCGCGTGCTGCGCGACCTGCCCGAGGCCATCGCCGACTACAAGGGCCTGACCCGCTACCGGCCGCTGGTGGTCGACTGGCTCAGCCAGTTCGATCCCGAGGCTGCCGCGGCCTGAACCCCGACACCCCCTTGCGTGCGCCGGATGCTCCGGCGCGCCCCCCAAAAAAGATCCAAGGAGAACGACATGGCCAATTCCTGGCGCATTTCCGCCCTGAGCGAACGTCACCGCGCCCTGGGTTCCAACCTCGAAGACTGGAATGGCATGGGCACGGCCTGGACCTACGAGGCCACCAGCCTGGCCGACGGTCACGAGGCGATCCGCACCAAGGCGGGGCTGATGGACGTGTCCGGGCTGAAGAAGGTCCACTACGTCGGCCCGCACGCCGAATCGCTGCTCGAATACGCCACCAGCCGCGACATTTCCAAGCTGTATCCGGGCAAGTCGGTGTACGCGACCATCCTCAGCGAGGCCGGCAAGTTCGTCGACGACTGCGTGATCTACCGCACCGGCCCCAACGCCTTCATGGTGGTGCACGGCGCTGGCGGCGGCTACGAGATGCTGGTGCGCTCGGCCCAGGGCCGCCAGGTGGCGGTGCTGTTCGACGACGACCTGCACGACCTGTCGCTGCAGGGACCGCTGGCGGTGGATTTTCTCGCCGAGCACGTGCCGGGCATCCGCGAGCTGCCGTACTTCCATCATATGCAGACCAAGCTGTTCGGCTGCCCGGTGATGATCTCGCGCACCGGCTACACCGGCGAGCGCGGCTACGAGATCTTCTGCAAGGCCGCCGACGCGCCGCTGATCTGGGACACCATCCTGGAGAAGGGCAAGCCCATGGGCATCATTCCCTGTGCCTTCCTCGCCCTGGACTGGCTGCGGGTGGAGAGCTACCTGCTGTTCTTCCCCTACGACAACTCGGAGATGTACCCCTTCGCCGACCAGGCGGCCGGCGACACCCTCTGGGAGCTGGGCCTGGACTTCACCGTGTCGCCGACCAAGACCGAGTTCCGCGGTGGCCTGGAACATGCAAGGCTCAAGGGCAAGGAACGCTTCAAGATCTTCGGCGTGCTGCTCGAAGGCGAACAGGCGGCGGCCGGCGGCGACACCCTGTGGGCCGACGGCAAGCAGGTCGGGGTGATCACCTGCGGCATGTACTCGCGGCTGACCGGCAAGTCGATGGCCATCGCGCGTATGGAAGTGCCCTACGCCGAACAGGGTTGCCCGCTGGAAGTGCGCGGCAGCCTCGAGGTCAAGGCCATCGCCCACAGCATGCCGTTCGACGATCCGGAGAAGAAGAAGCGCACGGCCAAGGGTTGAGGCGTCTTCTCCGTTACCGAGTTCCTGGGGCTGGGAACAGGGCGGCACAAGGATGTGCTGCCCGCTTTCATTTCAGAGCAGGTTCTTTGGGGGAGTCGATATGTTCAGTGGAACCAGCGCCGGCTGGTGGTTTCTCATCAGCGCCGGCATCTGCGAGATCTGTTACGCCGCGGCCATTCCCAGGACCGCAGGCTTCACCCGGCTGTGGCCGACGTTGTACTGCGCGGTCTTCATCGCTCTCAGCCTGTACCTGCTGGCCCTGGCCATGCGCACCCTGCCGGTGGGCACGGCCTATGCCGTGTGGGTCGGTATCGGCGCGGTGGGCACGGCGATCTACGGCATCACCTTCCTCGGCGAAGCCGCCAACACCGGGCGCATCGCCTGCCTGCTGCTGATCGTCGCCGGGGTGGCGGGGCTCAAGCTGTTTTCGCCGAGCATGGTTTGACGGCGCGGGAAGCGTCGGCCTAGCGGGTCTGAGCCTCCAGCAAGGTGCCGGCCTGCTCCTTCATCCGCTTGAGCAGATGCTCCACGGCGGGATGCTTGCCATCGCTGCTGCGAGTGATCGCATGGAGCGTGACCGGGATGCCGGGATGCAACTCGCGGACCTGCAGCGACGCCCGGTCCGCATAGGCGGTGAAAGGATCGATCACCGCGAGGCCGAGGCCGGCCTCCACCAGGGAGCGCGCCAGCTGGTAGGTCTGGACATGGGTGTCGATACGCGGGGCACAGGCCAGTTCGTCGAGCTGAGTGCCGAGCAGATTGCCCAGCCCGTCCCGGGTGTCCAGAGCGATCAGCGGCTGCCCGCTCAACTCCTCCAGGGGCATGGGGCTGCCGGCCTGTGCCGCGCTCCATTGTCCGGCCGGGGCGATCACCACCATCCGGCCGTGGGCCAGGGTGGCGACCCGTAGGGCTGGGTGCTGCGGGGCCTGCAGGCTGAAGCCGATGTCCGCCTCGTGCAGCAGCAGGTTCTCGACGATTTCCCGCGTGTGTTGGGTGGCCAGTTCGCAGGGCGTGCGCGGATAACGCCGCCGCCATTGGGCGATGCAGCGGGGCAACAAGGTCTGGGCCAGAGTCGGGGTGGTGACGATCCTCAGGGCCCGGTCGCTGTGCGTGCGCAGGCTGCCCGCCAGACGGCGGACCTCCTGCAGGTTCTCGAAGACCTTGCCGGTCGCCGTCTCCAGCAGGCGGGCCTCGGCGGTTGGGTACAGCTGTCCGCGGACCCGGGTGAACAGCTCGAAACCCAGCTGCGCCTCGGCATGGCGCAGAGCCTTGGTGGCCGCCGGCTGGGAGATGTTGAGCAGGCTGGCGGCGCCGGTGACCGAGCCGGTTTGCAGGATCGCCTGAAAGATCTCGATATGTCGAAGGCGCACGGCGGACTTCCTGTTGCTGGTAATGGTTCGATGACGTGCGCGGCGGCCGTGCGGGCACATCGTCCTCGTGGCTCGGGCATAACCTGGGGTAATGCCCTGGCGCCATTTGTTCATTCGATCTCCCGGGAGCCTGACGGCATGCTCTGGCCCATCCGCAGATTGAGGGAGGCGTGGATGAGCAAGCATGTAGCAATCGTCGGGGGCGGGGTAATCGGTCTGGCAACCGCCTATGCCCTGGTGCGCGAGGGCCACCGGGTCAGCCTGTTCGACAGGCATGCCGAGGTGGCCGAGGAGGCCAGCCACGCCAATGGCGGTCAGTTGAGCTATCGCTATGTGGCGCCATTGGCCGATGCCGGTGTGCCGCTCAAGGCGCTGGGCTGGATGCTGCAGGGCGATGCCGCACCGCTGAAGTTTCGTCTGCGCATGGATCCCCGGCAATGGCGCTGGTGCCTGGCGTTCCTCGCCGCCTGCCGCCGCCCGGTCAATCACCGCAATGCGGCCCACCTGCTGCGCCTTGCGTTGTACAGCCAGCAGGTGCTCGCCGAGTGGCGCGCCGCGGACGCTCTGGACGGCTTCGCCTGGCGCAGCAACGGCAAACTGGTCGTCTATCGCAGCGCGGCGAGCTTGCGCGGCGCTGCGGCGAACCTGGCCGACAGCAGCCAGCAGGTGCTGTCCCGTGAGCAGTGCCTGCAACTGGAGCCGGCATTGCAGGGGATGGCCGCGCAGCTGGCCGGCGGCATCTTCAGTGCCGGCGACGAGACGGCCGACTGCCTGCGCTTCTGCCAGAGCCTCGAGGCCCGCCTGCAGGCCAGCGGCCGCTACCGCCGCCATGGCGCCGAGGTCGCGGGATTCGCCCGTGAACAGGGCAGGCTGAAGGCCCTCGATCTGGGCGGCGAGCATTTCGAGGCGGACGACTTCGTGCTGGCCGCCGGCAATCACAGCGCCGCGCTGGCGCGTGCGCTGGGCCTGCACCTGCCGATCTATCCGCTCAAGGGCTACAGCCTGACCCTGGCGCTCGATGCACAGGCGGTCGCGCCCGAGGTCAGCGTCACCGATTTCGACAGGAAGGTGGTATATGCGCGCCTCGACCGCCAGTTGCGCGTGGCCGCCATGGTCGACATCGGTGCGCGCCATGCCCAACCCGACGCCGCGCGCCTGGAGGCACTGCGCCGGCTGGGCGCGAACACCTTTCCGCAGGCCGGCGACTACCGACGCGCCCACGCCTGGGCCGGCCTGCGCCCCAGCACGCCGGAGGGCACTCCGCTACTGGGCGCCACCGGGCTGCGCAACCTGTGGCTGAACACCGGGCACGGCAGTCTCGGTTTCACCCTGGCCTGTGCCAGCGGGCAGACCCTGGCTGCGCTGATCGCCGGCCGCGACAGCCCGATTGCCCTGGAAGGCCTGTGCCTTCCTTCCACCCATCGCTGATTCCCCACGACAAGGAGACTTACCCATGACGATTCAACGCCTGGCCAGCAATGCCCGGCTCAGCGGCGCCGTGGTGCATGGCGAGCTGGTCTATCTCTCCGGCCAGGTGCCGGACAACCGTCAGCTCGACTGCGCGGGCCAGACCGAGGAGGTGCTGGGCAAGCTCGATGCGCTGCTGCGACAGACAGGCAGCAGTCGGGCGCAGCTGCTCAGTGTCCAGATCTGGCTGAAGGACATCGAAAGAGACTTCTCGGCCATGAACGAGGTCTGGACGCGCTGGCTGCCGGCGGATGCGGCGCCGGCCCGCGCCACCGTCGAGGCGCGCTTTGCCGCCGCCGATGTCCTGGTCGAGATCATGGCGATTGCCACCCATACCCCATAAGGAGCCAGCATGCCCAAGCCTCTGATCGGAATCACCCTGGATATCGAGCCCCAGGGCGGCGGTTACTCCAGCGACCCCTGGTACGCCCTGCGCGTCAACTATGCCGAGGCGGTGAGCGCCGCCGGTGGCTTGCCGGTCGCACTGCCCCATGAGTTGGGGCTGGTGGAGGATTATCTGGAGCGCATCGATGCCCTGCTGGTCAGCGGCGGCATGTTCGACATCCCTCCGGAGCTGTACACCGGGCAGGCCCAGCATCAGAGCGTGACGACCAAGGAGAACCGTACCGCCTTCGAGCTGGCGCTGCTGCGCGGAGCCCTGGCCCGCGACATACCCGTGCTGGGGATCTGTGGCGGCATGCAGCTGCTGGTGGTCGCTTCGGGCGGCACCCTCTATCAGGACATCGGCAGTGAAATGCCTGGCGCGTTCGAGCACATGCAGCCCGGCCGTCACGACGAGCCCTGGCATGCGGTCGACATCGAGCCGGCCAGCGAGCTGCGGCGGCTGCTCGGCTGTTCGCGGCTTCAGGTCAATTCCGTCCATCACCAGGGCGCCCATCGGCTGCCGGAGAGCCTGCGGGTCGCCGCGCAGGCCGAGGACGGCCTGGTCGAAGCCATCGAGCGCATCGATCGACGTTTCGCCTTCGGCCTGCAATGGCATCCCGAATACCACATCAACCCGGAGGAAGCCGCCCTGTTTCGGGCCTTCGTCGCTGCCGCACGCACATAACAAGATCCATCCGAAAGCTGAATTTCTGCCTCGACAATCCCAACTCCAACTGCAGAGAGCTTTGCCATGCTTAACTTCATCAACGACTTGCTGTGGGGCAAGGTGCTGATTGTCACCCTGGTGGCCATCGGCTTGCTGTTCACTCTTTCTTCCCGCTTCGTTCAGGTGCGTCACCTGCTGGGCATGTTCAGTGTGCTGGGCAGTGCCTTCCAGCATCGCAAAGGACAGATCAGCTCCTTCCAGGCCCTGACCCTCAGCGTCGCCGGGCGTGTCGGTGCCGGCAACATCGCCGGGGTGGCGGTCGCCATCAGCCTCGGCGGACCGGGTGCCGTGTTCTGGATGTGGATGATCGGCCTGCTGGGCATGGCGACCAGCTTCTTCGAGTGCACGCTGGCGCAGGCCTTCAAGACGCGCGGCAGCGACGGCCTGTTCCGCGGTGGTCCGGCCTTCTACATCGACCGCGGGCTCAAGCGGCGCTGGCTGGCGCTGCTGTTCTCGGTCCTGTTGCTGGTGACCTTCGGCTTCGGTTTCAGCGCCCTGCAGTCGTACACCATTGCCGCGTCGTTGAACGACACGCTCGGGATCCCGGCCTCTGCATGTGCTTCGGTGATTGTCGTGCTGGTGGCAGGCATCATCTTCGGCGGCCTCAAGCGCATCGCCCGCATTGCCGAGATCATCGTGCCGGTCATGGCGCTGGGCTACGTGGGCATGACCCTGTATGTCATGGGCAGCCAGCTGGAGCGGGTGCCCGACGCACTGCTGCTGATCGTCAAAAGCGCTTTCGGCCTCGAGCAGGCGCTGGGCGGCGGGGTAGGAGCCGCGATCCTGCACGGCATCAAGCGCGGGCTGTTCTCCAACGAGGCCGGCCTCGGCAGTGCGCCGAACGTCGCGGCGGTCGCCCAGGTGGCGCACCCGGTCAATCAGGGCATCGTCCAGGCGCTGAGCGTGTTCATCGACACCCTGGTGATCTGCAGCTGCACGGCGCTGGTGGTGTTGTTGTCCGATACCTACCTGGCCGGTACGGAGATCACCGGGATCGCGCTCACCCAGGCCGCCATGGCCGAGCATGTCGGCGAGTGGGGGCGAACCTTCGTCAGCATTGCGCTGTTCTTCTTCTGCTTCACCTCGATCATCTACAACTACTACCTGGGCGAGAACAGCCTGAGCTTCATGGGTCTGGATTCGCCGCTGCCGATCGCCGCGTTCCGGGCGCTGACTCTCGGCCTGATTCTCTGGGGCAGCCTGCAGGATCTGAACACCGTGTTCGCCTTTGCCGACGTCACCATGGCCCTGCTGGCGCTGGTCAACCTGTTCGCCCTGGTGCTGCTGCTGAAAGTCGGCCTGCGCTTGATGCGCGACTACGAGCAGCAGCGCGCCGCAGGGGTCGCCACGCCGGTCTTCGATCCGCAGCGCTTCCCCGATCTGGACCTCGATGGCGAGGCCTGGGCGGAAACTCCGCAGACACCCGACGGTCGGGAACGGCAAGGCGCCTTGGCGATCAACCCGGACTGAACTGTCCCACTGCTCCGGAATATGCCGGCTGGTGGTCCGCCAGCCGGCATGACAACGCGAACCATCTTGCCTGACCGTGGCTCGCGAAATCGTGAACGGGCTCCGTGCAGTCCGACTCGCCGATTACCGATCACCGGGCACCAAGGCGCACCCTGTTCGAGCGCTGAAATCTCTACCTTTGTCCAACAAGATCGAAAGGCACCGCGCGTTCTCTGCAGGCTGCTAGCCTTTAAACTAAGCGCAGCCAGAGGAGGCGAAGGATGGAAAGGAATTATCGAGAGCAGCCGTGGCTGGACTCGGCTGAAGCACTGGATTTTCTCCATGAACTGACCGGGCTGGCCAGGTCTGCCGACGAACTGCTAAAGCAGTGCGAGGCCGAACGCTGCACGGCCTGCATCGATTGCGCGTTTGCCGTGGGGCCGGTGCCGGAAGATCTGCTGTTCGTGCGCAGGATCAGGGGCGCGGGGTATTGCCAGTTGCTGGAGTCCAGCGATGTGCAGCTGTCCGTGTCTGAGTCGGGCGGTGAGCCTTTGCTGCGCGCCAGCGGCAAGGTGGTCGTGCGCGGCATGGTCTGGGTCTGGTCGGACGACAAGGCGTCGGCAAGCCGGGAAGAGGGCATCTGGCGTCTCGATCTGAGCCATCTGTGCCGCACGCTGTATTTCCAGCCCGCGGAGATCGAGGCCCTGGCTGCCAGGCTGCAGGCGAGTGATCCGGCGAGCCCGGAACAGCGCGCGTCCGGTAATGCCGCCTGAAACAAGCCTGCTGCTGGCTACTACTCAAGCAGCAGGCTTTTGCGTCGTTGTTACGGTTTCGTGCTGCTGGTCAGATTCATATAGTTCTTGCGGCTGAAGGCGGCGGTCAGCGGAGCGCCTTCGTAGTTGCAGGAAACGCCCACCTTGAGCATGCGCTTGTGGTCGTAGTAGGTGTGATTGCCGGGCTGCTTGATGGCCAGCTCCATCTCTGCCGGGTTGAGGCCGAGCGACTTCAGCACGGCTTCCGACTCGATCTCGTTCTTCGGATTGCACGGCGGGGTATTGGTGAACTCCACGTCGACATAGTCGACGGTGCTGCCGTTCGACTCCAGAAGCACATGGCGGTCGGCGCTGTCGAAGACGATGTTGTTGGCCTGGTTGGGTTGTACGCCAATGCGGTTGGCAACCTCTTTGACCGGCATGTCGATGTATTGGAATGGCGTGTTGGCCTTACCGGATTCGGCAACAGCCAGGCTGGTGCCCATGAGGAAAACCACGCCGACAGCAGCAAAGCGAATGTTCATGTATTTCCAGGATCTTGGGGTCAGGTTCAAAAATCACGCATGGTCACGTTGGCGCTGATCCATTCGTAAACCGTCAAGTTCCCTGCCGCGCTTGCCGCGTCGTGCCGGAAACTTGATCAACCCTGCAAGTATCCCCAAGCCCAGCCGCGCTTTGA
>RCUR01000852.1_pt1 | contig 10981 bp, 9 predicted proteins | sample 2166151 | NCBI WGS metagenome assembly RCUR01 (sample SAMN09932785, study PRJNA488358) | compost metagenome | isolation source: compost soil in an enriched community | place: Germany: Experimental Botanical Garden
GTACCGTAAGCATCTTTAAAGTACCGTTTCCCGTTATATCGGAAATATTTTTTTACGGAGCCTACACCTCCAAGGTGAGCAGCAGCCAAAATCCCAGATTCGGTAATTCGGATACCATTTATTATAGTGCCCTCATATTTTTCAATCACATGCTTTAGCTTCCCTTTGTTTTTAGCTAAAAGAGCTAAAAAGGCCTTCTCTTGCAATTCAGGACTATTTAAAAATTTAGAACTATCGTGAACTCCAATTGTTTTAAGAGTTTCAGGTCCAAATTGATATTTCCCTAAATAACCCAGAGAATTAATTTTCCTATACTTGTTTTGTGATTCTTTGAAGCCGATTGCCTGTTTGAAACCAATAAAGAAATTTCCTGTAAATGGAATATTTAAATTGGTATAATCGTCTTCTTCTTGAGATGGAAATAAGTAATGCGTTCGATCAGTATCATCTATTAGAAACCAAGGGTTGGTGTCTAAATTAAAGGGTCTAAAACCTGAGCTTAAAAAGGCTATAATAATAGTCAAACCTGCATAAAAGTACCATTTCTTTATCATATAATGTTTTTCTTCAAAACGCTGTCCCGTTAAGAAATTTCTACATTGCAAATATACAACAAAAAATACGGTGCTGAAAATCAGCATGTTAAACTTTATTAAAAATAGATGAAGTGTAATTTAATATCGTTGAACTGCCTTATTTCAATCGTTGGAGCCGGAACTTTTATAGTATTCAAAACAGAAAAAATAGTTTTCAAAAAATGTGATTTTGTTTCAATTTTGGTCAAATCAACATCCAAACTAACATAAAATTGGCGAGAAATTTCCGTTTTGGGGATCGGAAATTGGGTATTATTTTCACTATTTCCCGATATCATTCCATCGACACCGTAACCCAATGCCAAATTCAACCATTTTGGTATTTTAGATCCTTTGGAAAAAGAATATAAATTAGCCGACAGCCAATACGTTTGACCATTATAATCTTTTAATATTTGTTCCGATAATGAACTGCCCAAAACATCTGGTCTGTAATCCGCATATTGCGTTGTATGAAAAGAAAACTTTGGCATAATACGTTGCTCTTTCCAGAGTAGTTCCTGAGAAACATACAAGGCCGTACCCGTAGCATTCGCGATTATATCTCCCGATGATGCGCCCCATTCAGAAGAATAACCGTCTAAAACCTCAACAGCGGTCAGGAATACAAATCCCAAACCCGCCCCATAAATTAATTGATTTTTTTTACTGGCACCACTCCAATCTAACATTTCAGCACCAAAACGCCCTAAATGATAAGAGGAATACATATGTCCCAATTTATCCATTTGAAGCCATTCGGAATTATCATTGATAAAATGGAAATCTGATCTTGGATAATCAGCATACCAAAGTTCGTTTAATCCCACTAAAGCTACAGTAGACAATACCGCTTCGGATATGAAAACGGTATTTTGTCTTTTTGTGTTTAGGGAATCAGCTGGAGTTAAAAAACTGTCAAATGAATTCTGAGCCGATACGAGATGAAATCCTGCCAGGAAAACGAATAAAAAACAGCTTCTTTTTTGACCATTCAAAACTATCTCTTTACCCCTTGACTGTTAATCCAGTTGTAATATTTTTTAGCATTTATTTCATGCTCTGCCTGTGTTACGGCAAATTCATGATAGCCAAAACGATCCACACTTGCACAGAAATAGATGTAATTATGCTTTTCAGGATTCAATACCGCTTCCAAAGCAGTTATATCTGGCATAGCGATAGGTCCCGGAGGAAGTCCTCCTGAATAATAGGTATTGTATGGAGAAGCAACACTTAAATCCTTATTTAATACTCTCTTGATGACCTGTTTGAAGTCATTAGATTGTTTTTTTACGGCAAAAATTACCGTCGGATCTGCCTGTAGAAGCATTCCTTTATTCAAACGGTTCAAATAAACACCGGCAATTCTGGGTCTTTCATCTTTCTTAACCGATTCTTTATGCACAATGGAAGCTAAAATAGTAGCTTCGGTAGGAGTCAATCCCTGTTTTTTGGCTTTTTCGACACGCTCTTCATTCCAAAAATTTCGGTATTCCTTGATCATCTTATCACGAAATTTAATCGCAGAAGTATTCCAATAAATTTCATAGGTATTTGGAATAAACATGGTCAAAACATTTTCCTCGTTAAAACCATTTTCCTTTAAGAAAACAGGATCTTTGAAAGAATTCAGCAATGATAAACTATCCGCTTCAATCTGGGATCCTATTCGTCCGGCAAAATCTTCCAATCTTTCTTGATTATTGAATGCTAAGTTTACAGCAAGATTCTGACGCAAAGCATTAATCAACTCATTACTGTTCATTCCTTTTTTGAATAAAAATCGTCCTGCTTTCACATTTTCAGGATAGCTTTTTTTATTGGCAACCACATCAAAACGGTTCATGTTTTCAACATAGGGCTCCACTATTTTTTTTACTGTCTCATAATTGGCATCCGTAGGAACATAAACATAAACTTCGCTCTCTTCGAATTTGGTATTATCCGCAAAAATTTGTCGTATTAAAATAAATCCGTAAATCATTAATCCGGATATTAAAACAACAGCTGCAATTGTTATGATTTTTTTTAGATTCAAAGCTAAAATTTTTAAAATGAATGATTAATTAATTGAAAAAGAGCTTCATCCTTATAACTCCCATTTACGAAAGTCCAGTCTTTTTTCACTCCTATTTTCTGAAATCCAAATTTAGTAAAAAGTGCCATACTAGCCGTGTTTTCAGTGGCAATATTTGCATACAATTGATGCAGGTTGAGATTATAGAAAGCATATCGAATTAACAAGCCCAACGCTTCGGAACCAATACTCTGGTTTCTGTTTGTTGGTGCCTGAATCACAATACCTACACCTGCCCTGTTATTCTGCGGATCAAAATCAAACAAATCAATTAATCCTAAGGCTGGAAAATCCTGATCCTGACAAATAGCCAGGCGCAATTGTTTGGCCTCGTAAATATCCTGATGTGCGTTCTCTAAATACTGTTTGATCAAAAACCGACTGTAAGGCGTTTGGGTATTGCTTACCTCCCAAATACTTTGGTCGTTCTCCATAACGTAAACAAACTCCAAATCATTGGGTTCGAGAGCCCGGAGGTAAATCGTATCGCCTTTTAATGTTATCATTTTAAATAATTACGAATTTGAAATTACGAATTACGAATTGACTTCTGAATAGGGTCAATTATTATTTGCTCTTATATCTCGATTACTCCTTTAAAAACAAACTCTGCAGGACCTTTTAGAAAAACGTCAGTAAACTTCCCTGCCTCTTTATTGAAAGAAACAACCAGTTTTCCTCCTTCCACATTCAAATCTATTGAAGTGGCATCTGTTTCTCCAGTTGCATTCATGGCGATTGCCACAGCAGTTGCACCGGTACCACAAGCAAGAGTTTCGTCTTCCACACCTCTTTCATAAGTACGAAGTGAAAAAGTTTTGTCATCTATTTTTTTTACAAAATTGATGTTACTCCCCTGTTTTCCGTACAAATCACCGTATCGAATTTCAGCCCCTTTTTCTTTGACATTATAATGTTCTAAATCATCAACCATTTGTACATGATGTGGAGAGCCTGTGTTTAGAAAAACATGGTCATCTGATTTATTTATATTGGCAACATCAATCATTTGTAAAGAAACTAATCCGTTATCACCAACAGAAGCATGATGCAAACCATCGGTAGCGATAAAAGTAGTATCGTTGCCGATAACATTTAGTTTTTTGGCGAAAGCCACTAAACATCGCCCGCCATTACCACACATGGAACTTTGATTTCCATCGGAATTGTAATAGACCATTCTAAAATCAGTCTCGGGATCATTTTCCAGTAAAATAAGTCCGTCAGCTCCTATTCCAAAACGACGGTCACATAAGCGTTCAATCAATTTGGTATCGTCTTTAGGAAAAGTTTCTGAACGATTGTCAATCATTACAAAATCGTTTCCAGTTCCTTGGTATTTATAAAATTCTAATTGCATTTTTATTAAATTGAGTATACAAAAGTACGAACTATTAATGAAATGTTAATCATTGTTAAAGAGCGTTAAACCGTTTTATAAGAAAACAATTATCTTTTAAATTTGTTTTATATCAATAAAAATTAATTTTATTATGAAACAATTTACAAACTTATTTTTAGTATCCTTATTGAGTGGATCCATAACGCTGGGAGCTTATGTGTTATTATTTGATAATGACGGTTATTTTTCGAAAAACAAAAATGCAGTTGTAACTCTTGCTTCAGATTCAAATGGCAAAGCTGTAGGACTATCTGCTGATGTGGTCGATTTTACCGAAGCTGCCGAAAAAACAATTCACTCAGTAGTTCACGTAAAAAATGTTTCCTATAAAACCTTTACCAATCCAATGTTGGAGTTCTTTTATGGCTACAAAGGAGGACAATCTCAGGAACAAATCGGGACGGGTTCCGGAGTAATTATTTCTGAAGACGGCTATATCGTAACCAACAATCATGTGATAAAAGGTGCTTCGGAAATTGAAATTACACTCAATAACAAAAAGTCCTATAAGGCTAAAATCATTGGAACCGATTCTAAAATGGATATTGCCTTATTAAAAATCGATGCCGATGAAAAACTAACCTATACTGTTTTTGCCAATTCTGATTCGGTTAAAATTGGTGAATGGGTACTGGCTGTCGGAAATCCATATAATCTAACCTCTACGGTAACAGCCGGAATTGTTTCGGCTAAAGCCAGAAATCTGGACACCAGCGGCATTCAATCGTTCATACAAACAGATGCGGCCGTAAATCCTGGAAACAGTGGTGGTGCATTAGTTAATACTCGTGGAGAATTAGTGGGAATCAATACTATGATTTCGTCAACAACAGGTTCTTATGTTGGTTATTCTTTTGCAGTTCCTTCTAATATTGCCCGAAAAATTATCGAAGACCTTATGGAATTTGGAAATGTACAGAGAGGAATTTTGGGAGTTGAAGGAGGAGAATTAAATGATGTGGCGTCAAAAGAATTAGGAATTTCACAAACTCAAGGATTTTATATTAATAAAGTGACTAAAAAATCCGGCGCCGAGAAAGCGGGGCTTCAAAAAGGAGATGTGATTATAAAATTAGACAATCAAAACATTGCCACTTTTGCCGATCTTTCCGGTTATATCAATACAAAAAGACCAAATGACAAAGTTGAAGTCACTTTTATCAGAGACGGAAAAAACAAAGTTCTTCCTGTGGTACTAAGTAAAAACGAGTTTTTCAGCACTGAATTCAAAGGACTAGAATTAGAGAATATTGATGCCGAAGACAAAAAGAAATTTAAAATTGACTCTGGTGTAAAAATCAAGTCTATTACCAATGAAAATCTGAAACAATACGAAGATGAACTCTTAGGGAATATTATTCTGAGCATCGATAACGTAAAAGCAAAAGACATCGAAACTGTTTCTAAACTTTTAAACAAAAAAGAAGAAAACCAAAGTATCCGTCTCGAGATGATTACCAAAAATGGTGAAATCATGCGTATCATCATTTAAACAGTAAAACATTCAAACCAAAGCCATCGTAATTTTACACGGTGGCTTTTTTATTTAAAAAAAAATCAAAAAATTAGTTACGAAATCGATTGAAATAGGTATTTTTGCGCAAAATTTAAAAAACCCCATTAATTTAATTCAATATGACTACCACCCCTTTATACGAAAAGGAAGTTTCATTTCAAGCTGACAGAAGACGTGCAGGAGTAGAATTGATCAGAATCATAAGTGATTTATGGTATGAAAAATCCATAGAAATGGTTTTATTCAGAAATCAATTGCTCGAAAAAAGTGTAAACGAAATTATCAACTTGCATGAATATGCCGGGGAATTTGTTGGGAAGCCTATTTCTATTTTTGATTCGGTTGAAATTGCTAAGGTGATTTTATCATTGGATTTACCACCTGCTAAATTAGATATCGGTAAACTTACCTACGAATACAGATTGGATGATGAAAAATATCCTGATGAAAGATATTTTATATTGGATAAATTAAAAGACGCCAAAGATTCAGAAGAAATTCAACCTAAAGATGTTGTTCTATACGGTTTTGGAAGAATTGGACGTTTATTGGCCAGAGAATTAATGTCTAAAACCGGAAAAGGAAATCAATTGCGATTAAGAGCGATTGTAACACGCGATAAAAACGATGCCAGTTCACTTGAAAAAAGAGCTTCATTGTTGCGTTACGATTCCATTCACGGAGATTTTCAAGGCTCAGTAGTTGCCAATCCAAAAAACAACACTTTGATAATTAACGGAACAACTGTTCATGTAATTACAGCAACAGATCCTGGAAAAATTGATTACACACGCTACGGAATTGATAATGCCTTAGTAATTGACAATACTGGTGCTTTTACAAATGAAGAAGCATTAAGCAAACATTTACAGTCAAAAGGTGTTGAAAAAGTGTTACTTACCGCTCCTGGAAAAGGAGTTCCAAATATTGTTCATGGGGTAAACCATAACGATTACTGCCCGGATGAAAACAACATTTTCTCAGCTGCCTCTTGTACCACCAATGCAATTACACCGATTCTAAAAGTAGTGGAAGATACATTGGGTGTTGTAAAAGGACATTTAGAAACTATTCATGCTTATACTAACGACCAGAATCTGGTTGATAATATGCATAAAAAATACCGTCGCGGAAGAGCTGCTGCTTTGAATATGGTTATTACCGAAACCGGAGCCGGAACTGCTGTTGCCAAAGCGATCCCTTCATTAGAAGGAAAATTGACTTCTAACGCGATTCGAGTACCTGTTCCGAACGGATCATTAGTAGTATTAAATCTTGAAGTTACAAAACCAACTTCTATTGCCGAGATCAATACTATCATGAAAAAATATGCATTGCAAGGTGAATTGGTAGAGCAAATAAAATATTCATTGAATAACGAATTGGTATCATCTGATATCGTTGGAACTTCGGCACCAGCGATTTATGACAGCAATGCCACAATCGTTTCAAAAGACGGAAAAAATATCGTGTTGTACATTTGGTACGATAACGAATTTGGTTACAGTCATCAGGTTATCCGACTGGCCAAATATATTGCCAAAGTAAGACGTTTCACGTATTACTAGCAGACCGATTACAGGTTGTACGTTGCTAAATTTTAGTTTTTTAGTTTTTTTTAGTTTTTTAGATAAAAGCAACCCAACCTGAATTAAATAGAAAATCCGCTTCATTAATTTGTAGCGGATTTTTTTATTTTTAAGAATGACTCCCCGCAGCCTGTCCTTTTTAAATGGGCAAAACGGTAGTGCTCTTCACTTCTGAAATAATAAAAAAACTGTTGATTAAAGAGACCTCAGGCAGAACAGATAATTTTTTCTGATGGAAATGGTGGTAACTTTCCATATCAGGTAGGACAATTTTCAGCATGTAATCAAAACTTCCCGAAACAAAATTACATTCTACTACTTCCGGTAAATTCAAAATAGCCTGATTGAATCCTTCCGAGATATCATAGGTTTGTTTGACAAGTGTCACCTGGCAATAGACCGTCAGGTTTTTACCCAATTTCTTTTTATTCAAAATAGAAACATACTTCTCAATGATGCCTTCTTTCTCCAAACGCTTCACCCGATCATGAACCGGAGTGAGCGAAAGATTGATTTTATTCGCAATATCTTTTAGTGTCAGATGCGCATCTTCCTGCAAAAGGCGTAAGATTTTTTTGTCGGTTTCGTCCAGTGTCATAACTTGAAAATGAGGTGTTAATTTCTTCCTATTTTAAACGGCAGTCTTTTTTTCTCTTTGGAAATATAAAAAATCATTTAAACAGAAAAATTTCATGCTAAATTACTAAATAAAATGAATATTTACTTAATTAACAACCATATAACCATAATATTTTCTTTATGCATAAATTTGTAATGCAATTATAATCAAACAATTAAACACAAATCAATTATGATAATCGGAGTTCCAAAAGAAATCAAAAATAACGAGAACCGCGTAGCACTTACACCTGCAGGTGTAGCTGAATTCAAAAAACATGGACATATTGTTTATGTACAAGCTAGCGCTGGAGAAAACAGTGGTTTTAGCGATAAAGCATATGCTGAAGCCGGAGCCGAAATATTGCCTACAATTGAGGACGTTTACAGCATTGCTGAAATGATTATCAAAGTAAAAGAGCCTATTGCTTCTGAATATTCTTTGATCAAAAAAGACCAATTATTATTTACATATTTCCACTTTGCTTCTTCTGAGCCATTAACTCATGCAATGCTAGAACGTGAAGCGGTATGTTTAGCGTATGAAACTGTAGAGAAAACAGACCGTAGTTTACCATTATTGGTACCAATGTCTGAAGTTGCAGGTCGTATGTCTATTCAGGAAGGTGCTAAATATTTAGAGAAACCATTAAAAGGAAAAGGAATCCTTTTAGGAGGAGTTCCAGGAGTTCCGCCAGCAAAAGTTGTTGTTTTAGGAGGTGGAATCGTAGGTACACAAGCGGCTAAAATGGCTGCTGGATTTGGCGCTAAAGTAACGATTATGGATGTTAGTTTACCACGTTTACGCTACCTGTCTGATGTGATGCCTGCCAATGTTACTACATTGATGTCAAATCATTATAATGTTCGTGAGGCTATCGCCGAAGCGGATTTGGTTATTGGTGCTGTTTTAATTCCTGGTGCCAAAGCCCCACACTTAATTACTCGTGACATGTTAAAGTTAATGAGTCCAGGAACAGTGGTAGTGGATGTAGCTGTTGATCAAGGAGGTTGTATCGAAACCTGTACGCCAACAACTCACGAAGATCCAACTTTTATCATTGATGATATCGTTCATTATTGCGTGGCTAACATGCCTGGCGCTGTTCCTTATACTTCTACTTTGGCTTTGACTAATGCTACTTTACCTTACGCTTTGCAATTAGCAAACAAAGGTTGGAAAAAAGCATGTCAAGAAAATGAAGAATTGAAAAAAGGATTGAACGTTGCTAACGGTAAAGTTGTTTACAGAGGTGTTGCTGAAGCTTGGGGATTGCCTTTCAACGAAGTAGATTCTGTATTGAATGAAGAATTGGCTACAGCCTAATTAATTCTTAAAATAAAGACGCAAGAAAAATACTTGCCGATTATAAATAGAAAATCCGTCACGGTTCAATGTGACGGATTTTTTTATTTACTATGTAATACTAAATTAGCACGCAGATTAAGCTGATTTACACAAGTTTATTTACTATATAAAGTATCTTCCTTTATTATAATCTCTGTCTGCAAACTGGCACTGAGACTACTTACTACTTACTACTTACTACTTACTACTTACTACTTACTACTTACTACCTACTACTTAACAAGTGCTACTTAAAAAACTACCCCTTCGGTTTTGTCAAATAATATACTGGAATTCCTGTCAGCATAATCAAAACACCCCAACCGCAAGTAGAAAATTTTGTAAATAGCAAGGAAACACATACTGCCGAAGCAATTATGATATATAAGAACGGTAGGAAAGGATAACCAAAAGCTTTATATGGTCTTTCAACATCTGGCATTTTCTTACGAAGAATAAAAATTCCGAAGATAGTCAGTATATAAAAAATCAAAACGATGATGATTACAAAATCCAATAAATCCCCATATTTTCCGGTCAAACATAAAAATGAAGCCCAAACACATTGCACCCAAAGCGCCCAAGCCGGAACGCTGGCATCATTCAGATTAGCAGCTTTTTTAAGAAACAAACCATCTTTGGCCATGGTGTAGTACACTCTGGCACCCGCCATAATCAATCCGTTGTTACAGGCGAAAGTCGAAATCATAATCATCACCGCAATGATAATCGTTCCCATATCGCCAAAAGTATATTGTGAAGCCACTACTGCTACTCTATCGGATTTTGCCGTAGCAATTTCGTCCAAAGGAATCACGGCTAAGTACATCAAATTCGTCAACACATAAATAATGGTTACGATAAAAGTTCCTAAGAACAAACTCAAACCCACATTACGCTTTGGATTCTTGATTTCCCCCGCAATAAAAGTCACTCCAACCCACGCATCACTCGAAAACAAAGACCCTACCATCGCCGCTGAAATACCGGTAATCAAGGCCGTTCCACCTATTGGCAACCACGAACCATTATCAGCATTAAAAGCCCTTGGACTCCAGGCATCGGCCCAGTTAGCATCCCAAACTTCGGCTTTGGCAGCCAAAACAAAACCAAAAACAATCAGACCAAACAAAGATAAAATCTTAATAATCGTCAGTACTGTTTGTAGAATTTTACTGTTTTTCACCCCACGACTGTTGATATACGTCAACAAAACAATCGTAACAATAGAAACAATTTGCGCCGCATTGAGTTTGAAAAAGTCAAATTCATAAAGTATATTTTCATCACTTAATGATGGAATCAAATAAGCTGCAAACTTCGAAAATCCTACGCCCACCGCAGCAATCGTTCCGGTCTGAATCACAGCAAAGAAACTCCAGCCGTACAAGAAAGCAATCAATTTGTTATAAGATTCTTTCAGATACACGTACTGTCCTCCCGCTTTGGGAAACATGGCACTCAATTCCCCGTAACTCACCGCCGCAATCATGGTAATTATTCCTGAAATCAACCAGATCATGGTCAGCCAACCCGCTGAACCCACTTGTCTGGCAATATCGGCACTCACTATAAATATCCCTGAACCGATCATCGAGCCCACCACGAGCATGGTTCCGTCTAATAATCCGAGTTCTCTTTTAAAATCTTCTGGTTTGTTTTCCTCCATAATATGTTAGTTTTGGTTTTTGGTTGGCTAAAGATATACTTTTTTACGAAATTTCAGAAAAACAAAGGATGAGATAATTAGATGAAGGGATGATAGACGGAGAGACTACAAAAACAATAATAGACTGACAGAGAACGAAAGTCAGCTTCATTTGGGCGTATCCCTCCGTAAAAAACTCCGGGTC
>RCUR01000854.1_pt1 | contig 10959 bp, 8 predicted proteins | sample 2166151 | NCBI WGS metagenome assembly RCUR01 (sample SAMN09932785, study PRJNA488358) | compost metagenome | isolation source: compost soil in an enriched community | place: Germany: Experimental Botanical Garden
GGTTCACTCTGATCGAACTGATGGTTACCCTTGCGGTATTGGCTGTGCTGATCGGAATTGCCGTTCCTTCTTTCACGGATGTGACGCTGGGTAGCAAGCTTCGGGGGCAGGCCAACGATTTGGCTGCAGGTGCCGCGCTGGCGCGAAGCGAGGCGGTCAAGCGCAATCAGAGCGTAACCCTGTGTGCTTCATCCAACGGGACGACTTGCGCATCCTCCGGCGGATGGCAGCAGGGATGGATCGTCCGGAGTTCCGGCGGCACTGTTGTGCAGGCCCATTCGGCTGCGCCGAGCGGATTTATCATTGTCGATACAGGCGCTGATGACGCGCATAGCATCAGCTTCTTGCCCACTGGCCTCGCGTCGGCTGCGATGGAGCTGAAGATATGCCGTTCATCGCCAGAAGCCGGTGACCAGGAACGCCTGGTCAGGATCAGCATGACCGGACGGACATACGTGAGCAAGACGACCACGGGTGATTGCTCCTAGCCGGCTAATGCTATGCGCAATCATCCCACGCAACTCCACCTCTCTCTGCCTTAGAATCCTCGCTCCCGTGTGCGGAGTGATGCCCGCACCTTAGTTACTTCGTATGCGTCGCTAGCGGGCGAGAGCCCTTGTAGGCTGTCGGCGGCGGCGTTGCACGGATGTTCTGGAGGTTCCATGCGCGTGTTGTTGGTTGGAGGGGGGGCTATCGGGTTGCTGTCTGCATACTCGCTGGCGCGGGCAGGAGTCGAAGTCTGCCTGCTGGACAAGAGCGAGTGTGGACGGGAGTCCTCCTGGGCCGGCGGCGGCATCGTTTCTCCTCTTTATCCTTGGCGCTATTCCCCGGCTGTAACGGCCCTGGCGCATTGGTCTCAGGACTACTATCCCGGTCTGGGGCAGCGTCTGTTCGCTGAAACCGGGATAGACCCCGAAGTCCATGAAACCGGCCTGTACTGGCTGGATCTGGATGACGAGGAGGAGGCACTGGCCTGGGCCGCTCGCGAAGGGCGGCCATTGGCGCCGGTGGCAATGGATCGGGTGCATGCTGCCGTGCCTCCGTTGGGGCCGGGGTATGCGCGGGCCATCTTCATGGCTGGCGTGGCCAACGTACGCAATCCGCGTCTGACCCGGGCTTTGCGTGTCGCCTTGCTGCAAATGCCCAACGTGTCGCTGCGCGAGGATTGCGAAGTGCATGGTTTTATCCGGCAGGGCGAGCGTGTGGTTGGCGTGAATACCGCCGAGGGTGAGGTGCTGGCCGATCGTGTGGTCCTGGCGGCCGGCGCCTGGAGCGGTGAGTTGCTGGCCAGCCTTGGTCTGGAGCTGCCAGTAGAGCCGGTCAAGGGGCAGATGATTCTTTTCAAATGCGCGCCAGATTTCCTCCCCGCCATTGTGCTGGCCAAGGGGCGTTACGCGATTCCGCGTCGGGATGGGCACATCCTGGTGGGCAGCACCCTGGAGCACACCGGCTTCGACAAGACGCCAACGGGCGAAGCCCTGGAAAGCTTGAAGGCTTCTGCGTTCGAGTTGCTGCCGCAACTGGCGGACGCCGAGTTGGTCGGTCATTGGGCAGGGTTGCGTCCCGGGTCACCGGAGGGGATTCCCTTCATCGGGCCGGTGCCCGGCGTAGACGGGCTCTGGCTCAACTGCGGCCATTACCGCAACGGGCTTGTGCTGGCGCCAGCCTCCTGCCAGTTGCTGGCGGACCTGATCCTCGGCCGGGAACCGGTCATCGATCCGCAGCCCTACGCCCCCGCAGGCCGCTTGGGCTGACCAGCGCCTGATGCCCGGGGGCTGGGCATCGAACGCTTTGTGCCCCATCCAAGCTTGCCCATTCTTGTGGGCAAGCTCGCAGTTCACAGAATCCAATTTAAAACGAACGTCCCACTCAGATACTATTCGCGCACAATTTGCCGCTGGTCGTTCAATTCGACCGTTTGTCATGGATGTCTGGCAAAGCTGGAGCACGAAGCTTCGTTGCGCGGGCGCATGCCCGCTCGAATTTGCACCGTTCAGTTGGGGAGGGGCAGGGAATGTCGCAGCGAGGTTTTACGCTGATCGAACTGATGGTCACGCTAGTCGTGCTCGCGGTTCTGATCGGCCTGGCAGCACCGAATCTCTCCCAATTGCTTCTCAGCAGTCGTGCGTCAGCGGAGTTGAGCGCCTTTTCCGACATGCTCAACTATGCGCGGCGCGAAGCTGTGCAAGGAGCGCAGACGATCAGGGTGCGCGGGCCGCTGGCCGCCGACGGCGCATGGCAGGTGCTGCGCGAGCGTGATAGTCAGGAGTTGCGCCGGTTCGCGCCGCTGTCCTTGTTCGTGGTCGAGCCCGATGGGGTACAAAGTGTCCTTTTCGATGCTCAGGGGCGCCTGTTGAGTGCAGCCAGGGTGAATCTCGACCTGGCGGTAAATGACTCCAGCCTCGATTGCGCTGCCTTTAATCGCACGATTTCTATCGAACTGTCCGGGTCTATCTCCCAGCAGAAGGGAGGGTGCCAATGAAGTTCGAATTTCAGCGTGGGTCCTCCCTGATAGAGGTCCTGGTTGCGCTGGTGCTTTTCTCGATAGGTGTTCTGGGGCTCGCGGCCATGCAGCTCACCGCGCTGAAGGCCAATCAGACGGCATCCGTACGCACTCACGCAATCTTCCTCGCCTATGAGATGGCGGACCGGATGCGTGCAGCGAGGGGGGATGCGCAGGCCGGGTTCTACAACCTGGCAATCGGTGCCGAGTTGCCATGCGACCCAACGAATGAGACGTGCCTGCCATTCCAGCGAGACCTGGCCGAGTGGCGGGCCAATCTGGCGCAGCAACTGCCTGACGGGAATGGCGGAGTAGTGCAGAACGGTGACCGTTTCACGGTCGTCGTGCAATGGAACGAGGAGCGGGTGGGTGGTAGCAACGCCCAGCAATTCTCCTTCGTCACGCAGATTTGACGGGGTGCGCATGCGCAAGCAACACGGCTTGAGCCTGGTGGAGCTGATGGTGGCCATGGCACTTGGCCTGGTTATCAGCCTGGCGGTGCTCCAGGTTTTCATCAGCAACAAGAATACCTTTCTGCTTCAGGGGGCGGCCGGCCACTTGCAGGAGAATGGTCGCTTCGCTCTTCAGTACCTGGCCGCTGAGTTACGTCCGGCTGGCGTTGGGGTGGGAACCCGGCTGGATGAAGAGGACATCTGCGTGGTGGCCAGTAACGGGACCGCAGCGGAATGGAATTCGATGAATCGTCCCATCTGGGGCAAGCGTAATGCCGCAGCGGGCGGATTGGGCGCGGTGGGCACCGACGAGCTGTCCATCTTCGCCAACGACGGTTGCGAGTCCTTCCTCACGGCCGGCGAGATTCTCAAGCCCGCGCAAAACGCGAATCTCAAGGTCACGACCTACTGCCCGAGCATGCAGAAGGACCATGCGGTGATGGTCATGGACATGGAAAAGGCGGTGGTCGTCCGCATCACCAACAAGCCGAACTCATCCGGCTCGGGTCAAGTGACCCTTGCCCATGCCGCTGGCAACAATGACAAGAACGCCAAGTGCGGTGGCTTCAAGTTTTCCGATATCCAGTTCACCAGCCCGGCGCGGGTAGTGGGATTCGCCCATAAAACCTTCTACGTGGCGGATACCGGCCGCACTTCGGTGGCCGGGCAGCCGGTCCGCGCGCTGTTCGTCCGCGACACGGCGCAGGTTCCAGTGCAGACCAATGAAATCATCGAAGGCGTGGAGTCGCTGCGCACCAGCTTCGGTGTTGCATCGGGCAATAGCGTCGGTGTTCAGACCTACCTGAGTCCTGCCGAGGTGGAAGCGGCCAACCGCTGGAGCGACGTCCGTACGGTGAAGATCGACCTGTTGCTGGTCAGCGAGGAACGGGTTTCCGGGGCGCGCGACCAGGCCGTCCAGTTCGGCGGCGCGACAGTGGCGGCCGATGGGCGACTGCGCCAGGTATTCAGCACGGTGGTAGCCCTGCGCAATCGGATCGACTGACAAGACAAGGATGAATATGCAAAAGCAAAAAGGGGCGGTGCTGCTGGTCTGCCTGATTGCAATCCTGGCCTTGACGGTGCTCGGGGTGACGGCGATGTCCGGTAGCACCCTGCAAGAACGCATGGCCGGTGGCGCCCGGGATTACAACGTGGCGTTCCAGGCGGCGGAGAGCGCACTGCGGGTCGGCGAGGCCTACGTGCGTCAGCAGGTGGAAGCCAGCGTCGACCCGGCCCAGTTGTTTCAGGCGAGTACAGATTGTCCTGCCGTGACAGAGGCACAGTGGTCGCCTCCGGCTGAACTCAATGCCAGACCTCAGCAGCCGGACTGCCGGGTGCGCAGTTTCTACGGCGCTTCGGGTGGGGCGAACTCCTTCATTTGCGAAACCGATGGTTCGATCGCCGAGAACCGCGCCTTCGATTGCCTGAGCCGGACTTACCTGTTCAACGTCGAAGCCACCGGATACGGCAGCGGGGACGCCGAAGTACACCTGCGCTCCACAGTGGCCATTGCCATTCGCAGCCAGAACTGATCGAAGGGAGACGCAGATGATCAGGTCGAGAATCCTATTTGCACTACGGGTAATGGTCGCCGGCCTGCTGACCGCCGGCATCAGCCAAAGCGCCCACGCGGCCTTCGTGCCGTCGCAGGTTCCTCTGAACCTGGGTGGCCAGGTCGAGCCGAACCTCATGTTCATCCTCGACGATTCCGGGTCGATGCGCTGGGGCTTTCTGCCGGACGATCTGAAGCCTTCGTACCTGGAGCGTACAGGCGATTGGTACGAGCGCAAGGAATGCACGGGGCGAGGTGCATACGCCGGCAAGAATCTGCATTTCTGCCCGAAGAGCGGTCACCGCTACCTGGCCTCCAGCCACTTGAACAAGTCCTATTACAACCCGGCCGTGCAGTACTTGCCGCCGATCAAGAGCGACGGGCTCCGCTATGCCAATGCGAGCTTCACGGCCGCGTATGTGGATGGCTATGCAGGAGGACAGACAGTCAACCTCGGCAGCGATTACATGGCGATCATGGACGATTACTTTTCGCCCAATAGCTATGAGTGCCTCAACAAACGTTGCACCAACGTGGAGTATTACAACGGTTTCGCCGTCGGGGCGGACACCGGCGGCGCTGCGTTCTATTACGACTATGTCGGTGGGGGCTCATGCGCGAGTAATCCCCGGCAGGACGCCTGCTATGCCGAGCGCAGTGTGGGAGCGGCCGAGCAGCAGAATTTCGCCAACTGGTTCTCCTATTACCGCAGCCGCATGATGTCCGCCAAGGCCGGTGTAAGCCAGGCGTTTTCCGGGTTGTCCGGTGACGTCCGGGTAGGCTACGGCGCGATCAATGTGACTGGACAGAGCGTCGACGGAGACTCCACCAATACTCTGGTGCGAGGGGTCAGGCGTTTCGAGGGGAGTGGCCGTTCCGAGTTCTACAACTGGCTGTTCGCCGCCTCGGCTGACGGGGGCACGCCGTTGCGCCGGGCCCTGGGGGATGCCGGTGAGTATTTCTCCCGCACCGACGACGCCGGGCCGTGGAGTTCGACGCCGGGCCAGTCGGGAGGCAAGGAATATTCCTGCCGCCAGAGCTACACCATCCTGACCACCGACGGCTACTGGAACAACGATGCCGCCTCCACAAAAGCTGCGCGCGCCAATGTGGATAACAGCAATGGCCCGGTGATCAGCGGGCCGGATGGCGAGTCCTACCGTTACGTGCCCAAGGCACCCTTCAACGACAGTCAGAAAGACACCCTGGCCGACGTGGCCATGTATTACTGGAGCCGCGACCTGCATTCAACGCTTGCCAACCGGGTGCCGACCGATCCGGCCGATCCCGCGTTCTGGCAGCACATGGTGACCTTCGGTGTGGGCCTGGGGGTGAGCGGGACCATCGATCCGACAACCGCTTTCGCGGCCATCGGCACCGGCGCTTCGGTGACCTGGCCCGACCCGGCCAGCAGTGAGCCAGCCAAGCTGGATGACCTGTTGCACGCGGCGGTGAACAGCCGGGGCGGTTTTTTCAGTGCACAGGATCCGCAGCAGTTCGCCACGGCGCTGGGCGATACCCTGGCGTCCATTGCCGACCGCACCGGGTCGAATACCTCGGCGGTACCCAACGCCCGTCGCCTGGACAGCAACACCCTGGTTTACGAGGCGTTCTATAGCAGCGCCGACTGGTCCGGCAAGTTGCTGGCCAAGCGACCGACTCAGACCAGTGCCGGGGTGGTATTCGAAGAAGTTTGGGAGGCCGGGCGGAACCTGGGCACAGGTGCGCGCAGCCTGTTCACCCATGACGGTGCCGCGGGCAGGGACCATGGCCTGACCCTGAATTGGGGCGATCTGTCGACTGACCTCAAGGCGCGCTTCGACGACAACGAGGCGCTGTTCAACTACCTGATGGGCAGCCGCGCCAACGAGGCGCCGGCCGGGCTGAAGTACCGCAAGCGCTCGACCTTGCTCGGCGATATCGTCAACTCCACCCTGGTGCTCGCCAACAAGCAGGACTGGGGCTTTCATGGGCGCGTGCCGGTGCCGAACGATGGGCAGAGCTATGCGCAGTTCGTCGCCGCCAAGGCCACCAGGGCGCCGGTGCTGTTCGTTGGTGCCAACGATGGATTCCTGCATGCCTTCAACGCCAACAACGGCAACGAACTTTTCGCCTACATGCCCAGCGGCGTGCTGGATAACGTCAAGCTCCTGGCCAACAGCGATTACAAGCACCGCTACTTCGTGGACGGCAAGCTGCATATCCGTGATGCCCGCCTGAACGACCAGTGGCGAACAGTGCTGCTCGGTAGCCTGGGGGCAGGCGGGAAGACCGTATTCGCCCTCGACGTCACCGATGTCTCCACCAGTGGTTTCAGTGCCAGCAAGGTGCTCTGGGAGATCAAGGACGACGCTGACCTCGGGTACAACTTCGGCGAGCCGCTGGTCGGACGCATGAAGGATGGCAGCTGGGCGGCCATCTTCGGCAATGGCTACGGCAGCACCAATGATGACTCCGTACTGTTCATCGTCGATCTGGCGACGGGCGCGGTGAACAAGGTCCGGGCAGGAACCTCAACCGGCGGTCTTTCCAGCCCGTCTTTCGTGTACGCCACAGACGACTCCGGCAACATCTATGTGCAGGACGTCTATGCCGGCGACCTCAACGGTAACCTCTGGAAATTCAACCTGAACGGCAATGGTTCCGGCGTCGACGATTTCGAGGTCAGCCTGAAGTCAGGCAACAAGCCGCAGCCGCTTTATGTGGCGGCCGATGCCCAGGGCACGCGGCAGCCCATCACCGTCAAACCGGAGATCGCCTACCATCCGGAGGGCGAGGCCAAGGGCGTGGTGATCTACTTCGGCACCGGGCGCCTATACAGCTCAGGGGATGTCGTGGACCTGGGCACGCAGACCGTTTATGGAATCTGGGACAAGAAGGCCAACGGTGGTTCCTCCATCGCCTTCACGGGGCGCTCGGCGCTCGAATCGCGATCGATCCTCTTCGAGAACAGGGCGTTCTCGCGTGATGTCAGGGTCTTGGATGCGCCAGCCAATGGCCTGGACTGGACCACCAAGCGGGGCTGGTACCTCGACCTGACCTCACCGACTCAGGGGGCCCAGGGCGAGCGGATGATCTTCTCCCCGCGCATCCTGCTCAATCGCCTGGTCATCGAAACCGCCATCCCATCCTCCGATCCCTGCCAGGCCGGCGGCTCCGGCTGGACCATGGTGCTCGACATGGCCACCGGCGGGCGGCTCAACTACGTCTTGCTGGATCTGAACAAGGACGGCAAGTTCACCGAAGCGGATATGGTCGACGTCGATGGCCAGAAGCTCCCGCCGTCCGGTATCGGCTCCTCAGGCAGCATCCCTACCGGTTCGTTCGACCTGATCGACCCGCAGAAATACTGGCTTTGCCGCGGCACCGGGATGGATGACTGCATTCCTGCAGCCAACACCCTGGACGTGCTGGAAGGCCGCCAGTCCTGGAACCAGATTCGATGAAGAACAGCAAGGCGTTCACCCTGATTGAACTGATGATCGTGCTGGTTGTGATCGGCATACTCGCAGCCATCGCCTATCCCAACTACACCGAATACGTGCGGCGAGGGAAACGGGCCGAAGCCAAGGCGGCGCTGATGGAGGGCGCGCAGGCATTGGAGCGCTATTACTCCACCCACGGTTCCTACCTGGACGCCGACGGGAACTTCGCGGCTGTTTTCGCCGGACAGGCGCCGGCGTCAGGGGCGGCCAACTACACCCTTGCCGCCCAGGGGGCGCCGACCGCAACCACCTTCGCGCTGCGCGCCACCCGAACCGGCAGCATGGCGGGTGACCCTTGCGGCGACTTCCAGATCAGCCACACCGGTGCGCGCACATTGGCCAATGCGACACGCACCGAGGCCGAGTGCTGGTAGGCAGTCGCGGGCAGGTTCGTTGCGGGTTCGCCATCCGGCTCCCGCTGCGCTTTGGAAGCATTGGCAGGCGCCAACTCGTTGGCGAGCTGGCGCCGGAGGACCGATCTCAGTCGATTCCCAGCTTCTTCAGGCGATAACGCATCGAGCGGAACGTCAGGCCCAGGCGCTGGGCGGCGGCGGTGCGGTTCCAGCGGGTTTCCTCGAGCGCCTGCATGATCAGCTTGCGCTCGATGTCTTCCAGGTAGTCTTCCAGGTTGTCGATCTGCGCCAGGTTGGCTTCGCCGGCTTCGGCCGCGCCCGTGGCTTCGGAGAGGCGCAGGTCGCGGGCCTGGATCTGGTCATCCTCGCAGAGCGTGTAGGCGCGCTCGAGCATGTTCTCCAGCTCGCGCACGTTGCCGGGGAAGCGGTAGCACTTGAGCTTGTCGAGGGCTTCCGGCGCCAGGCTCGCGGCCGGCAGCCCGCTTTGTTGGGCCAGGCGCTTGAGCATGGTTTCCGCCAGCAACGGGATGTCCTCGCGGCGCTCGCGCAGGGGGGGCACGCTGAGCTCAATGACGTTGAGGCGGTAGTAGAGGTCCTGGCGGAAACGGCCGGCGGCCACTTCGGCGGCCAGGTCCTTGTGGGTGGCGCTAAGGACGCGCACGTCGACCACCACTTCCTGTTGGCCGCCCACGGCACGAACGGCTTTCTCCTGGATGGCGCGCAGCAGCTTGACCTGCATGGCCAGTGGCAGGTCGGCCACCTCATCGAGGAACAGGGTGCCGCCATTGGCCGCCTGGAACAGGCCCTGTTTGTCTTCCACCGCGCCGGTGAAGCTGCCCTTCTTGTGGCCGAAGAACTCGCTTTCCATCAGCTCGGACGGAATGGCGCCGCAGTTGACCGGCACGAAGGGCCGGTCGGCGCGCGGTCCCTGTTCATGGATCAGTCGTGCCACCAGTTCCTTGCCGCTGCCGGATTCGCCGCTGATGTAGACGGGGGCCTGGCTGCGGGCGAGTTTCTGGATCTGCTTGCGCAGGGTATTCATTGGCGGCGAGCTGCCCTGCAGGCGGCCGTCCACCGGCGGTTCGCCATCCTCCGGCGTGCGCAGGCGCAGGGCGGTGTTGACCAGTTCGCGCAGGCGGCCGAGGTCGACCGGCTTGGTCAGGAAGTCGAAAGCGCCGGCCTTGAGGGCGTTCACCGCGGTGTCGAGGCTGCCATAGGCCGTGATCATCGCCACCGGAACCAGGGGATGGCGTTGCTGGATGTGCTGAACCAGCTCCAGTCCGGTGCCGTCGGGCAGGCGCATATCGGTCAGGCACAGGTCGAAGGACTCGCGAGCCAGCCATTCGCGCGCTTCCTTGAGATTGCGCGCGCTGCGGGTGTCGAGCTTCATCCGCCCGAGGGTGATCTCCAGCAGTTCGCGGATATCGGGCTCGTCGTCGACGATCAGGGCTCTCTGTCGGGTCATGGTCAGCTCAGTTTGCGCGGGTGGGCAAAGGTGATGCGGAAGCAACTGCCGCCTTGTTCGCGCGGTTTGTAGTCGAGGCGGGCCTGGTTGCTCTCGCAGAGTTCCCGGGAGATGTAGAGGCCCAGGCCCGTGCCCTTGCTTTCGGTGGTGAAGAAGGGCTCGAAGATATTGTGCACTTGCTCGGGCGGCACGCCTTCACCGTCGTCCTCCACTTCCAGCATCGGCAGGTCGCTTTCCGGGTCACGGAAAAGCTTCAGCCAGACCTGGCCCTGGGTGTTCTGCTTGGCGCTGTAGCGCAGGCCGTTCTGCACCAGGTTGGTCAGCACCTGGGTCAGCTGGTGCGGGTCCATGCGGGTCTGCAGGGTGCTGCCGAGGGTCGCCAGGTGCAGGGTCTGGCCGGGGCCGGAGGAGGTGTGGAACTCGCTGGTGAAACGGGTCAGCCAGTATTTCAGGTCGAGCAGCTGCGGCTCCGATTGACGGCGGCGGGAGAGCTGCAGGACGTTTTCGATCACCAGGTTCATGCGCCGCGAATGGTCCTGAATGATCTGCGCCAGGCGCCGGTCCGGGCCCTGGAGTTCTTCCGACTCCTGCAGCAGTTGGGCGGCATGGCTGATGGCGCCCAGGGGATTGCGGATCTCGTGGGCGATGCCGGCGGTCAGGCGCCCGAGGGCGACCAGCTTGAGTTGCTGGGCCTGTTGGGCGATCTGCGAGATGTCGTCGAGGAACACCAGGAGGTTCTGCTGTTTGCCACGCTGCAGGTGGACGAAGCTGGGCTGCAGTGCCGGACCGTCGGCGAAGGCCTGGATGCCCTGCGGCCGCAGGGTGGGGTTGGCCTGCCAGTGTTGCAGGCTCTTCAACAACTCGGGACATTGCGAGTCGAGCACCTGCCCGGCGAGTTCGTCCTTGCCCAGCAGGTTCTGGGCGCCGTTGTTGGCGAGCAGTATGTGGTTCTGCGGATCCAGTACCAGGATGCCGGTGCGCATGCGCTCGAGAATCTGGGCGTTCAGCGCTTCCAGGTCGGCGACGTCCGCGGCGCGTTGCTCGGCCAGCGTCTCGCTGAGTTGCAGGCGGCGGCTCAGGCCCTGGATGAACAGGGCCGCGGCGAAGCAGAGGGCGCCGAAGCCCCCGGCCTGGACGAACTGGCTGGAT
>RCUR01000857.1_pt1 | contig 10946 bp, 14 predicted proteins | sample 2166151 | NCBI WGS metagenome assembly RCUR01 (sample SAMN09932785, study PRJNA488358) | compost metagenome | isolation source: compost soil in an enriched community | place: Germany: Experimental Botanical Garden
CGGCTCCACGTTCCTGTTGAACCTGTCGGTGATGATGCGGGCCAACATCACCGAGTACCGGGCCTTGGAAATGCTCAAGGAATACGCCAGTCCCTGGCTCAAGGAGCGGATTGCTGGAGCGCTGTACGGCATCACCATGGGCAGCAACCTGGGCGTGGCCCTGGATAACGCCGGCCACGGCTTCCCGGATAAAAAAGCGATCCAGTTCATTCGAATCCTGGCCTCGCGCAAAGGCTTCTCCAAGTCGATCAGCAACTACTCCGATCGTTGGCTTAAAGCCAGCATCAAGCGCATGCAGCGCTTAGCGCAGGTCGCCTTCACCACCATGCTGATTCTCATCGGTTGTGTGATGGGGCTGGTGGTCTTGGGCACCCAAGAAATGCAGAACAACCTCGATGCGTCCGCCAGTCGGGCCTCTTCCAAAGTTCAATAACCGCAATAAGGAAACTCCATGAAGCACCCACACACTGCCGTCTCCACTGAGTCGGCCAGCAACGCCATGGGCGATGCACTCTCGGCGCCCTTGGGGCATCGCAGCAACAGACAAGCCGGTTTCGGCACCTTGGACATGCTGATTGCCCTGGTGATCGGCTTGCTGGCTGTGATCGCGGCCATGGCTGCTATGTCGAAATTGACCGCTAGCCAGAACAACAACGATGAGCTGTCGAACATCTCCAGTCTGATCACCAACACACGGGTGCTCAAAACTTCCAGTGGTTACGGCAGCACCGGCAGTGACCTGGTGCCCACCATGATCAATTCGGGAGGGATTCCGGACCTCATGCAGCGGACCACCACCGAGGTGTTTAACGCTTGGGCCGGGACGGTGACCATTGTCTCCACAGGCACTGGCTTCACCATGACCTACGCCGATGTGCCAAAGGACAGTTGCATCATTCTGGCCGCCAAAGCCGCTGGCAGTCGTGCGATGACCACCAGCATCAATGGCGGTGCCGGTATTGTCGGTGAAGTCACCACCGCCGAAGCCGACAGCGGTTGCTCGCAAGACACCAACACCCTGGCTTGGTCGACTCGCTGATGGCTGACCTGCAGAGCGTGATCTCCTCGTGTGATTTTGTTGACCTGTTTGTCAGCAACAGCTTTGCAGACGTGAAAGGGCTCGCGGGAGTCGATGACTCCCGCGTGCCTGTTCCCGACGCCTGGACTGACGACGTGAACGTCATCCTGGAGCTCTGCCGAGCGGGGCAAGTCGAAGCTGGCGGACCTGAGTTTTCGATCCTCCACGACCACGTGGTGTATCGGGTGACGCACCTGGACAGCAACGAGCCCGGCGGTGCGTATGTGCTGCGCCGTTCCAAGGCTGAAATTCGGGACTTTCGCGCCATTGGCATACCGACCTACTTCGTCGACGCCTTGTTGGCCGAGGCGGCGGTGGGGTTGATTTTGATCTGCGGCGGTTTTGGGGTGGGTAAAACCACGACCGGTGCCTCATGGGTCACGGCGCGTCTGTCAGCGCATGGCGGTGTCGCTCTGGACATTGAAGACCCGATTGAAACGGCGATTGATGGCCTGCACGGCAAAGGGCGCTGCATTGCGATCAATGCGTCGCGGCACAAGGGCGGTTATCAGGAACACCTGATCCGGGGACTGCGCTCAGGAGTGGATTTCATTTTCCTCGGCGAAATTCGCGACTCAGCGACCGCCTATGAAGCGCTCAAGGCTGGATCGAACGGGGAGTTGATTGCCGCGACTTTTCACGCGGGGAGCATTCCTCAAGCTCTGGAACGTCTGGTCTCGCTGGCCAGCGCACACACCACCACGGCGGCGGAGATTTTGGCCGACAGCCTGCTGGGTGTGATGTGGCAAGACCTCACGGTCGAACCCCGCCAAGCCGGCGGGGATTTCAAGCGACTGACCGTGAGTACCTTGCTCATCGGCGGCGACAGCGCAGCGGGTGTCCGCGAAAAAATCCGATGCGGAAGGATGTCTTCCATCGCTCAAGACATTGAGCAGCAGGCGACTCGCGGGATTTGGCGAAATGATTTAGCACCCAGATAGGGAATTATTGTGAAACAACAACGCCGTTACATCGCAGCCAGCCAGCGTGGTTTTGGTGCTGTGGAAATGCTCATTGTCCTCGCGATTTCCACGCTGCTCATCGCCGCTGGGGCCAACACTTACATGCGTCACCTGGACCGCCAAGCAAACCTGGTGGCCGGCGAACACATAAATCTGGTCGCCGAGGCGGCTACCACCTATATCAAGGACAACTACGCCGCTGTACTGGCCGTAGCCACACCCGCCGCGCCGGCGGTGATCACCATCGCCATGTTGCGCGTCACCGGGTACTTGCCCGCTGGTTTTTCGGATGAAAACGCCTATGGCCAAGGGTATAGCGTGCTGGCTCTGGAGCCGCGCCCCGATGAGCTGGAAACGCTGATTGTGACGCACAATGGCGAAACGATCCGCGATATTTACCTGATCGAAATCGCCAAACAGATGGGCGCCAAGGGGGGCTACATTGCCTCGACCAATACCGCCACCGCGATGGGCAGTTTTGGTGGATGGTCTATGCCGCTTGCGCCCTATGGCGTGGCACCGGGGGCAGGGCACTTGGCCAGCGCGCTGTTTTTTGAACACGGCGCGCTGGTCAATGACTACCTGTATCGCAGTGCGGTCCCTGGACAGGCCCAACTCAACAAAATGAACACGTCCATCGACATGGGCGGCAACAGTCTGAACAACGCGGACTCGGTGAATAGCAACAGCGTAACGGTCGCAGACACCGCTCAGATCGGCACGACCAACACTTTGGGTGAGACATACACCGGCGGCTGGTTCCGCTCAAAAGGTGATAACGGCTGGTACAACGAAAAGTGGAACGGTGGTTGGTACATGAATGACCCTGACTGGGTGCGTTCGTACAGTGACAAGAGCGTGTACACGGGCGGGATTATTGTCGGTGGATCAATTCAATCTCGAGGACGTGCGGTAGCCGGTGAATACCTACAAATAGACGGTATAGCGACAGAGGGTGTTGGGTGTTCGCCTAACGGCTTAATGGGCCGAAATACCGAAGGAGTGCCCTTGTCTTGCCAGTCTGGAGTGTGGGTTAGAAACGGCGATAGTACATACGGCATTGGGACTGGGTTTATGACAGGAGTTGCAGGCTATGTGAACAGAATAACGGGAGGCTACAGTTGTCCGGCCGGATTAGTCCCAAATTTAATCAGTGGTATCGCTGTCAGTGGTTGCCAACCCTGCCTGACATACACGTGCAGCAAACCATAAATATAATATTTTATAATTAAGGTTTTAAATATGCCGGTTTTATGGTCGATTTTTGCACTGTTGTTATTTTGCGCGGCGATATTCAGCTCCGATCAATCAATTCAAAATCAAATTATCAAAGAGGCTGAAGTGACAGCCATTTCGGAAAGCTTGATGATTTATCGTAACTCGGTCGCCGCCTTTGCAGGAAGTAATCCCAGCGCAGTGGGGGTGATGGACGATAGCGTTTTAAATTTACCGAGTTGGTATGTCACTCCCCCGGGGACATCTCATTACCTGGCGACGGGAACCAGTTACGTCTATTACACGCAAGCATTGCCCGGACTGGTCGGCGAATTGGCCGTTAAGACCGAATCCATCAATGTCGGCACCAACCAAGGCGGCTATCTGGTCTCGCCCAACGTTGGTCATACGGCCATTTCTCTGCCGGCACAGATTCCGCAGGCCGCTGTGGTGATTATCCAATGAGGCGATCAGTGATTATTAGTCTCTTGGGCGTGATGAGCGCCTCGGCGTTGGCGGAAATTCCGCCTCCGGCTTACCAGCGCGCGGCGTTGAGCCAAGGCGTTCCGCCTGAAGTGCTGTACACCATCGCGAAAGTCGAGAGCAACTTCAAAAGCAAGATTGGCGTTTACCCCTGGCCGTGGACCTTGAATATCAAGGGTAAAGGCCATTTCTTCGCCACGCGCGATGAAGCCTGCAGCGCGGCATTGGATGGGCTCAAGACCCATGGCAAATACGGCGTGGACATTGGCCTCACGCAACAGAACTGGGGCTGGGTCGCCTCACAGCACTATGCCCATCCGTGTGATGCACTGTCGCCGAACGATAACCTGAACACCGCCGCCCTTACGTTGCGCAAATGCTTCGATAAAGAAGGCGATTGGATCAAGGCGGCGGGCTGTTATCACCGCCCTGCCGGGGGTGAACCGGCGCGCCGCTATCGCGAAGCTTTTAATACGAAGTACCAAAAAACCTTCGGCTCCAACTAACTCCCTCGGGTGTGTTTGTGCGTTGATCGTGCGTTAACGTTTCGACGTAACACTAAATTTTATTTGCATCGGTCCTTGTTGGTAAAAACGTGATGTTTTTCTAACACGCTTGGTTATGTCCGATTTTATAGTGTAGAGAACATCATTATGCGATTTCGAAAAACTAAACAACAGATCATCGAGCAAGAACAGCAACTTGCAGCGGGTTTGCTACAAGACCCCGAAACAGCTCGCCAGATCAGTCTTGCTCAACAAGCCTATACCCACGCGGCGTTGTGGTTTGAAAGTAATGTGGCTCAAGAACACATGAAAAGCGCCAGAACCTGGAAACGCCTGGCGGCCTTTTTCGGCGTGCTGGCTTTTATGGCCATCGGTGCGGTCCTCGGATTGACGCCGCTGAAGTCCGTGGAGCCTTACCTGGTACGCGTCGATAACAACACGGGGTTTACCGATTTGGTGAGACCGGCCAGTGAAGTTAAGTCGCAAGAGCAGATTGATGACGAGTTTTGGTTAACGACGTATGTGCGTTTTCGTGAACGCTATAATTTTGCCGACAGTGATGCCAATTTCAGCGTTGTTGAACTGATGTCTTATGGTGAAACGTTCGCCGAGTACAAAAACTTCCAGCTGTCGAGCAAGGGGTACACCGACACCCTGGGCAACAATCGGCAGATGCGCGTGGAGATCAACGGTGTCTCGTTCCTGAAGCGTAAAGAAGGCTCAGGAACGGCCCAAGTGCGTTTCACCAAAAGGGTGGTGGATCGCAACGGGGTACCTGATCCTTTTATACCCCCGGCTACCTGGCAGGCGACGGTGTCTTACGACTACAAAAATCCGGCCAAGCGCAAAGAACAAGAGTGGATCAACCCGCGCAGTTTCGGCACCAAGAGTTATGACAGCGTCCAGGAAGTGGGGGTCAAGCATGAATAAGCTGTCCTGCCTCTGCCTGGCGTTGGGCCTGGCTACCTGCGTGCCTCAGGCCACGGCCGAAACGATGGGCGAGCGCTCGGTGCTGGATCGACGTGTACAAACCGCGCTGTACACCCAGGATAATGTGTTTCGCGTGCAGGCCAAGGTCGGACGCGCGTCACTGATTCAGCTGCCGCCCAATGAAACCGTTAACAGTGAAGCGGGATTGATTACCTCCGGCGACCCGCATGCCTGGACCTTGGGCGTGAACAAGGCGGGCAACATGATTTCGATCAAACCCGTTACGGCCGAAGACCCCGACACCAACATCACGATCAACACCAACCGGCACACCTACTTGCTGGAACTGAAGTTGGTGAAATCGGTGACGGACATGACCTACTTGTTGCGTTTCAAGCACCCTGAGCCCTTGGCGACGAGCAAACCCGTCGTGTCCAACGTGGTGGAGGACCCGTGCACCGGCCTGCGCAGCGGGCCTTACCAGATGCGCGGGGACCGATCACTGGCGCCGCTGGAAGCCTGGGATAACGGCACGTTCACCTGTTTCCGTTTTCCGAACAATGTGCCGCGTCCCGTGGTGTACCAAGTGCTGCCCGATGGGACTGAAACCCTGACCAATACGCGGACCGTCAAGGACATTCTGGTGGTGCACGGCGTCAGTCAGCTGTTCCGTTTTCGCCTGAACACCTTGGTCTTGGAAGCCAAGCCAACTCAGCAGTTGGGGCGTGCCTACAACCACAACGGCACCACCACGGGTGATGTACGGGAGGTCAAACGTGCAGAACTCTGACCTGACCGATGACAACCGCATTGGCGAGGCCGATGCCGCGTTACCGGACGATAAGTCGCGTGGCGTCTTTGATGTGCGCAACAAACGCGCGAACCCACGCCCGGTAAAGATCTATGTACTGGTAGCGCTGGTGGTGGTGGCCTTTTTCTCGGCCCTGGCGGGAATTTGGGCCGTCAGCATGAGCAAGATCAACGCTGGCAGTAGCCCCGTCGACGAGAGCACGGTCGTGGCCGATGCCACGTTGAATGGCCCGGTGTTCCAGGACGACGCGATGAAGCAGTACAAACAGGAAAAACTTAAAAAAATCGAGGAAGAGGAGCAAAAACGACGTGATGAGGAAAAAGCACGCCAGGAACTGGACGCGCAGAACGTCGTACCAGTGCCGAACACGCCGGCTCCCCCAGTCAATCGCGGAGGCAAATCCGTGCCCTCGGCACCGCCGGGGACCACCGCTGAGCAACGCAAGCTGGGCGGCGGGGTGATGCTGCAAGCCAATGACCAGGACGCGGCCAGCTATGCCAGTGGCTCAACCGGCGCGGGAGGCGCCGGTCGTCGACCGGGTGCCGGCAGTGCCGCTGCCCCAAAGGCGGCGGAATCTTCGTCGAGGGGCCTAGGGGCTGCGGGTGATTCATCGCGTGGCAGTTTGAGCGACCTGAGCGGCCCCGGATTTACCCCGGACAAGGCCACGTTGATGCCCTCACGCAAGTACTTGCTGGCTCACGGCACCTATGCGCGCTGCGCGTTGTATCCGGAGATCATTACGGAGCATCCGGGGATCATTGATTGCCGTCTGACCGAGCCGCTGTATTCAGCAGACGGGTCGACGGTGATCGCCGAAGCCGGCGACCGCATGTCGGGGGTGCAAAAGGTTCAGATGTCGGCCGGGCAGGCCCGTGTGTTCACCTCGTGGACCGAACTTGAGACCGCCTCTGGAACACGGGCCAAGCTCGCCAGCCTCGGAGCTGGACCTATGGGCGCGAGCGGCACGGCGGCCTGGATCGACAACCACTACATGCAGCGTTACGGCGGCGCGGTGATGTTGTCCTTTATCCAGGATGCTTTGCAGGCCGCGAGTAATTCAGCGCAGAACAATGATTCGGGTTACACGGTGAACAACACGGAGCAAAACGTGCAAAACATGGCGGAAAAGGCCTTGGACAGCACGATCAACATTCCACCGACGGGCTACATCCTGCCGGGCACGGTGATCACGGTCATTGTTGCGCGCGACATCGACTTCTCCAGTGTTTTCGAGAACCACTCAGGGGGTGGCCATGCACGCTAGTGTGAACTCCGATCCTGCAGGCGGGCAGGTCGCCGATACCTTGGTCGACTCGACGCTGTTGCAGGATTTTTTGATGCAAGCGGGCATTACCGAGCGGCTGAGCCGCCCCGGTGTGACCGAAATTGAGATCAACCGGCCGTTTGAGATCTGGACGGCCACCAACACGGCTCCCAGCGGCGAATGCGAGTCAGTGCCGGCGCTGGACTTTGACTTGTGCTGGAGGGTGGCCAACAGCTTGGCGGTGTACAACCAGGTCGTCTTGTCGCCGGAATCGCCGATTCACACGCTGAAGTTTCCAGACGTGTTTCCCGACGGTATCCGTGCCCAGGTGGTGGTACCGCCGGCGTGCGAGAAGGGCACGATTTCCATGACCATTCGCCGGCCGTCGCTGGAGCGGTTCTCCCTGGCGGACTACCTCAACAGCGGTCGTTTCGCCGGCACCCAGGCCATTGCATCATCGCGCATCGAACTGGCCCCTTGGCAGTTGGAGATTCAAGCGGCTCACGCGGCCGGGGACTGGGACCGCTTTTTCCGACTGGCCGTGGAACATCGGCAAAACATCATCATCTTTGGCGGACCCGGTTCGGGCAAAACCACCTTGGCCAAGGCCCTGGTGGACCTGTTCCCGAGCCATCGCAGGATGATCACCATCGAGGCGATCAACGAGCTGTTATTGCCCTTGCATGCCAACCGCGTGCACCTGCTGTACGGCCCCACCGTACCGCCCAAGACTTTGGTGGCCAGCACCATGCGCATGAAGCCTGACCATCTGTTCTTGGCCGAGCTGACGGGTGACGAAGCCTGGCATTACATGGAAATTCTCAATACCGGGGTGCCCGGCACCGTCACCACCGCGCACGCCAATGATTGTGTGTCCGGCTTTGCGCGGGTGTGTGGTCTGGTGAAACAGTCGGAAGTGGGCAAGGGGCTGGATTACAGCTATGTCGAACGCCTGGTGAAAACCTCCTTTGACATCGTGGTGTACATGGAGAAAACCCAGGTTCTGGAAGTGCATTACGAACCTGAATACAAACTGATGTTGCTCAACGGCCAGACGGCCTAGGAGGTTGTATGTGGTGGAAAGTGACCCTCGTGATTCTGCTGCTCACCGGAGTGTGTTTTGTCCTGGGGCTGTACGCCGGTGGCGGTTTGTTTTTGCTGTTGACCCGTGATGCCGGCAGCGCGGTGACCTGGCATACGCTGCTGGATGCGTCGAAGCTCGCTTTGTCAGACCCGCGACTGGTGTTTGTGCCGTGGGCCTGGTGCGCGTCCTTGGCCATCACCTGTTTGCCGATCGGCATCACGCTACTGGCTTTTTTCCTGCGCTTGAAACCTGTTTCCTCGCTGCACGGCAATGCGCGCTTTGCCAACAATGCCGAACTGCGCGCTTTTGAGTACAAGGGCGAATATCAATAAATCTACGACGGCTACCGCGCCATTTCATGGCTTGGTGGCCGCTGCCAGCCTGCGCGACACGTCACCCAAGCCAGCAGCGGCTTTGGCGAAAAAAGAACAAGCCCCAAGAGGCCGGAAAACGTCATGGATCAACAGAAAAAGCTCCAGCAGTTGAGCGAGACCCTACAAGGGCTATGGGATGACCTAAAGCTCACCCCTTCCTACGGCGAACGAGTGGAACCCATTGACCCGCGAGACGATAAAATTCACTTCACATTTACGTTTGAAGAGGAGGAATTGGCCGACCAGTTGATTCGTGCCGCACGTCGCACGCTGGCAAGCTTCGGGCCCGAGTATTGGTTGGCAGACTACCACCCCAGTGCGGCGCAGTTCCGCCAAGGCGAGCACATGCAGTTCAAGGTTCGTAAAAGCCTGATCGTAAGTCATCTGTATTGGGGGGTGTCCTTCATTCTCTGCGCGCATGAAGAAGGCTATTCACTGGTTGAAGACACCCAGCCCTAGGTCCGAGGAACATCCGCTCAGCTGTACCCAAGCCCCGGCCTAAAAAACCGGGGCTGAGTCAGTAGGGATGCGGGACTCGCGTCCAAAAATGGAGTTACATAGTCATGAACAAGACCCTTGCCAGCCTGATCATCGTATCCGCCGTCGCGACTCTGAGCGGTTGCGCAGCGCCTTCGTCGGCAACTGGCTCCCCATCAGTGTCCTTCCGTTCGGTCGATGTTGCTGGTGAGCGCGTGTCGCTCGCAGATACCCATTACATCAAGGATGGAAAGGCTGTTTCATGTCAGCAGTACATCGAAAATGTGAATACGGTTCCATCACCGCAAGGCACAGAAACCACAGTACACACCTACAACGAGTGCCAGGCCAAGTAAGTAGGAAAGCATGAAGAAAACCTACGTATCTCTAGCTATCAGTGTATTGCTCGCCCTTACGGTCTCAGCTTGCACCACACCCGTTACAAAAACTAATCCAGAGCCACCTCCATTACAGACTGACTCTGGGGTGACCTTGACGCAGTTTGACGAATCGCTGTGCGGGCTCTTTTTGCGAAAATCTGCTGTGTATTTTCAATGCTCCGTTTTGAAAGCTGGCGGATTGTTAGAAGGCAGCGAAAGTCTGGTTTTGACTAAGAAAGCCAAGCTGCTTGGTGATGATTTAGTCTCGGCAGCAATCGCAACAGTCAATGGCTACGACGATCCATTAGTGGCAACGATCTACCGTACTACGGGTGGCAGCCCATGGCTCCCTGCGACGTTGAGTGTTGAGTCGCAACAAGTTTTTTAGTCAGGCAGAGCCGTGAGTGCGATTTTTTGTCCGAATGCTTGTTACCTGGTGGGGGTTGAGAAAAACGACGGGCTTTCATTAGTTGAAGATTTGCCAGAGTTAGGTCAATGCCTTTGGCGAATTAACGACGCAATATCCGGTGCCGTTGTGATCGGGGCTTGTCGTGGAACTAACTGGGCTGTGAGCCTGCGCCGCGCCGGTGAAAACCCACCGGTACTCCCTGCACCTGCTCAGTCATAGGAAAGGCGACTACCGCGCCAAGGGCTTGGATGAGTCTCAGCGGGAATGGCAGAAGCAGTCCCCGGCACGCGATTACTCTGCGAGCGTATTTTTCAGATCGCGATAGAAATTTTCATGACTGCCGAGCTTTAACAGGTACAGGGTGACGGTCTCTCCGTCGTACTCATACCCAAGCAAGGTGAGTTGCTTATTCAGCTTGAATTTGTAGACGCGAATTCCCGCTAAATCCGCCACCTTGGCGTCACCCAGCAGTGGGTTGGCCATGATGGCTTTGACGGCCGTATCCAATTCTACTTTCAGCTGCTTTGGCAGCTTTTTCACGGCACGCGAAAACTCGTTGGTTTGGATAACCTTCATTCGAAGGTGTACTCACTGGTGTCCCCAGCTTTGACTTGAGCCCGTGCTTGCAGCAGGCCGACGATGAAATCGAAGGGCAGCTCAGGATTTTGCTCGGATATCCGTCCCAAGGTGGCCCAGTACTCAATTTGTTTCGGCGTTGAACGATGTGACGCTGTGGCGTAAATACGGGCCGTTTCAACCAGGGCACTGTCCAGTTTGATCGCGGTACTCATGACACGTACTCCATTATTTTATACAGGGTGCATTTTGCAACCTTTTACAACCTTTGCCTAGAGAGTCCCATGACCGCCGATGCACAACCCCAGCTCGACGATGAGCTGACCTTAGCCCGCCAGTTCGGGCATCTGTTTGTTAGCGAGCCTGATCCTCAGCGGGTTCTGGATGACTTTAATCG
>RCUR01000858.1_pt1 | contig 10944 bp, 12 predicted proteins | sample 2166151 | NCBI WGS metagenome assembly RCUR01 (sample SAMN09932785, study PRJNA488358) | compost metagenome | isolation source: compost soil in an enriched community | place: Germany: Experimental Botanical Garden
GGCGGCGCTATCCAGCAGCGAGTCGGTCAGGCCGGCCAGCAGGCTGACCGAGCCGTTCATGCTCCAGGCCACCGCCTTGGCCAGGACCAGGACGATGGCGACAGTCAGGGATGCGCGGGTCGCCAGGCGCAGCAGCCGCGCGTGCTGCCGGGCCTGATTCCGCATCTCAGGCCGCCGGGTGAAGGCCGTAGGCGGCCAACTGCTGCAGGTTGCCGCTGCGTTGCAGCAGACGCGGATCGTCCAGCGGCAGGCTGTGGCCGGTTTCGCGTTCGATGATCGCCTTCAGCTGCGCCTTGTCCACCTGGCCGTCGACGCCGATGACTTCTTTCAGCTTCTCGGGGGAAACCTGGGCGTTCTGGCCCTCGGGCAGATAGATGGCGCCGGTGGCGAAATCGACGCCGAAGGCGATCAGGCCGGGGATGACATAAAAGAGGATGCCAATGGCATCGAGGGCGGCGACCACCGGGTCGATCTTGCCTTCAATCTGGCCGCGGCGATCGGGGAAGAACAGGGTGCCGCAGGCGGTGAGCTGAGTGAGCAGGGTGGCGGCAACCAGGCCGCCAATCAAACGGGAAGGCATGCGCATAAGCATCTCCTGATCAAAATGACGCAACTATACCAAGTCGGTTATCGCAAAACTGCCTGGCATAGCTAAGACCCCGGCAAGGAACTGGCGGTTCGCCGGTATACTTTCGCGCCTGCCTGGAGTGCCCATGAACCCGCTACCCATAGACGCCGTCCTGCCCGACCTGCGGGCCGCCCTGCGATCCCGCCACGAAGCCGTGCTGGAGGCACCGCCCGGCGCCGGCAAGACCACCCGCGTGCCGCTTGCCCTGCTCGACGAACCCTGGCTGGCCGGGCAGGCCATCCTGATGCTGGAACCGCGTCGCCTGGCCGCCCGCGCCGCCGCCGAGCGCCTGGCCAGCGAGCTGGGCGAGCAGGTCGGCGAAAGGGTCGGTTACCGCATTCGTCTGGAGTCGAAAGTCGGCCCGCGCACGCGCATCGAGGTAGTCACCGAAGGCATCCTCGCCCGTCGCCTGCAGGAAGACCCGGCGCTGGAAGGCGTCGGCCTGGTGATCTTCGACGAATTCCACGAGCGCAGCCTCGACGCCGACCTGGCCCTGGCCCTTTGCCTCAACGGCCGGGCGCTGCTGCGCGACGAGCCGCCGCTGAAGGTCCTGCTGATGTCCGCCACCCTGGAGGGCGAGCGCCTGTCGCGCCTGCTGGATGGCGCTCCGGTGGTGCGCAGCGAGGGCCGCATGTACCCGGTGGAGCAGCGCTGGGGGCGGCCGCTCCAGCCTAGCGAGGCGCTGGAGCCCAAGGTGGTACAGACGGTGCTCCAGGCCCTGGCCGACGAGCCCGGCAGCCTGCTGGTGTTCCTGCCTGGCCAGGCAGAGATCCGCCGCGTGGCCGAGCAACTGGCCGATCGGCTCGACGGGCGCGGCGATGTCCTGCTCTGCCCGCTGCATGGCGAGCTGGACCTGGCCGCCCAGCGCGCGGCCATCGAGCCGGCGCCGGCGGGCAAGCGCAAGCTGGTGTTGGCCACCAACATCGCCGAGACCAGCCTGACCATCGATGGCGTGCGCGTGGTGGTGGACGCCGGCCTGGAGCGGGTGCCGCGCTTCGACCCGGCCAGCGGCATGACCCGCCTGGACACCCAGCGCATATCCCGCGCCTCCGCCACCCAGCGCGCCGGTCGTGCCGGGCGCCTGCAGCCGGGCGCCTGCTACCGGCTCTGGTCGGAGGCGCAGCACGAACAACTGGCCGCCCACGGCAGCGCGGAAATCCTCCAGGCCGACCTCGCCGGCCTGGCCTTGCAACTGGCGCGCTGGGGTGTCGGCGACCCCAACGAACTGGCCTGGCTCGACCCGCCGCCGGCCGCTGCCTATGCCCAGGGCCGCGACCTGCTGCAACGGCTCGGCGCCTTGGCCGAGGACGGCAGCCTGACCCGCCATGGCCAGGCCATGGCTGAACTGCCGGCCCACCCGCGTATCGCCCACCTGCTGTTGCGCGGCCAGGCCCTGGGGCTTGGCGCCCTGGCCTGCGACCTCGCCGCCCTGCTGGGCGAGCGCGACATCCTGCGCGGCGCAGGCGCCGACCTGCACAGCCGGCTGGTCCTGCTGGCCGGTGGAGACAAGGCCGCGCGCGGTGCCCGTGGCGGCGTGCAGCGTGCCCGCCAGCTGGCGCGGCAGTTCCGCTCCTACCTGCGTGGCCCGGCCAGCGAGCCGGTGGCCGGCCCCGACCACCCGCGCTGGCTCGGCTGCCTGCTGGCCTTCGCCTATCCGGACCGCATCGCCCAGCAGCGCCGGCCAGGCGGCGCCGATTACCGCCTGGCCAACGGCCGCGCGGCCTGCTTCGGCGAGCCTGACGCACTGATGAAGGAGCCCTGGCTGGTGATCGCCGATCTCGGCAGCCGCCAGGGCCAGCGCGAGGAACGCATCTACCTGGCCGCCGACCTCGACCCGACGCTGTTCGACGGCCCCCTGGCCGAGCAGGTGAGCCGCCAGGACCTGCTGGACTGGGACGAGCGCGAAGGTGTGCTGCGTGCCGAGCGCCAGCTGCGGGTCGGCGAACTGGTGCTGGCTCGCGAGGCCCTGGCCGGACTGGACGAGGAGTCGCGCTCGCGGGCGCTGCTCGGCCTGGTGCGGCGCAAGGGGCTGGAGCTGCTGCCCTGGACCCCGGAGCTGCGCCAGTGGCAGGCGCGGGTCGCGCTGCTGCGTCGCCTGGACCTGGCCGGCAAGGGGGAAAGCGAATGGCCGGACCTGTCCGACGCCGCCCTGCTGGCCAGCCTGGAAGACTGGCTGCAGCCCTGGCTGGGCAAGGTCAGCCGCCTCAGCCATTTCGCCAACCTCGACCTGCCCGGCATCCTCCAGGGCCTGCTGCCCTGGCCGCTGCCGCAGCGGCTGGACGAGCTGGCGCCACGCACCCTGGAAGTGCCATCCGGCTCGCGTATCCGCCTGGACTACAGCGAGGACATGCCGGTGCTGGCGGTGCGCCTGCAGGAGCTGTTCGGCCTCGCCGACACCCCGCGCATCGCCAACGGCCGCCAGGGCGTCAAGCTGCACCTGCTGTCCCCGGCCCAGCGCCCGGTGCAGGTCACCCAGGACTTGGCAAGCTTCTGGCGCAATACCTATGCCGAGGTAAAGAAAGACCTCAAGGGTCGCTATCCCAAGCATTACTGGCCGGACGATCCGCTAGTGGCCGAGCCGACGGCAAGGGCCAAGCCGAGGAAGTGAGGTGGCTCGCCGCCGAGCGTGTAGGGTGGATTCCCCCCGCGAGGCTCAATGCGCCGACGGCAGGAAGAACCTCGCCGTCAGCGGCAGGTGGTCGGAAATCCGCAGGGTATCGCTCTGTCTGACCCGCGCTTCGATGCGGGTCAGGCTGGGGCTGTGGAAGAGGTAGTCCAGGGTGCGGTCCGGCCCTTCCACCCGGGGGTCGTTGGGGGAATGGGTGAACCACTGGGCCTGCTGCGCGCCGCTGGCTTCCTCGACACTGGGAATCATCGGGTAGCGGCTCCAGAGCGCCTTCAGCTCGCTCTCGGGGGCGTAGTGGCTGCGCTGGGCCGGCGCCAGGCGTTCGTACTGGCTGGGGGGCAGCTGGCTGAAGTCGCCGCCCAGCACCCAGGGCAGCCCTTCGGCTTGCAGCCGGTCGAGCAGGCTGCGGGTCATGGCGACCTGGCGTTTCAGGGTTTCCTGGTCGTCGGCCAGGGCATCCAGGTGAGTGTTGATCGCCGCCAGGCGGCCGCCGCCGCGAATCGGCAGGTAGCTCACCAGCAGGGCGCGCTTCTTGTCGAACTGGCGGTTGACGGGGTCGTTGTCCGCCAAGGGCAGTTGCAGGCGTTCGGCGCTCTCGATGCGCAAGCGGCTGAGGGTGGCCAGCTTCATGCCGACACTGCCGAGGATATGCCGATCGGGGACGAAAGAAGCCTTCCAGTAGAAGGCCTGGCTGGCGCAGGGGTAGAGGTCGGCCAGGCGCTCCTGGAGCAGGGCCAACTGGTCCTGGTAATCGGTGGCCCGGGTGCCTTCGTGCAGCTCCTGCAGGTTGACGATGTCCGGCTGTTCCTCGCGTATCACCCGCACTGCTTCGTCCAGGCTGTAGGCCAGGTCCTCGGGCGTGGGGCGTTCATCCGGGCCTTCGCCGTCGGGCAAGTCGTAGTAGAAGACGTAGCGCTTGCCGGCCAGGTACTGCAGGTTCCAGGTCATCACCTTGAGCGCCTGGCCGGGCTGCAGTTGCGGCGCTTCGGCCAGGCAGGCCAGGGGCGCCGCCTCGCGCGCCGCCGGATGCCAGGTCAGCGCATAGATCAGCGCGAGCAGGCCAACGACGAGGACCGACAGGCTGAGCAGGGCGAAACGCAGGACTCGGGGCATCGGCAAAGGCTGGGAACTATGCTGGAAGAGGGCGAGCATACCCGAGAGGCCGCCGCGGCCCAAGCCAAGCGCGCCCGGGAGGAGTGCCGTGACCAGTGAGCCGCTGATCGCCCAGAAGGGCCCCTACGAAGTGAAGGTGGAGGCCGGCCAGGACTACTTCTGGTGTCGCTGCGGGCGCAGCCAGCAACAACCGTTCTGCGACGGTTCGCACAAGGGGACTGGCCTGGTCCCGCTCAAATTTCATGCAGAGGTCAACGAAACCTTGTATTTCTGTGGCTGTAAACATAGCCACTCGCCACCCTGCTGCGATGGCACCCACAACCAACTGAACGACTGATCCTGGAGCCGGCATGCCGCTGGGCGTAGTCCTCTGGTCATTGTTGTCCTCGCTCCCCAGGCCGAAGCGCTGCCGCTGCCTGGCGGCCCTGTTGCTGCTGCCCGGTCTCGCTTGGACGGAAGAACAGGCGCCATTGCGCGTGATGACGGATTTCTGGCCACCCTTTCGCATTGCAGGCCCGGGGGGCGAGCTGCGTGGCCTGGACATGGATCTGCTGCATGAACTGGGGCGCCGCACCGGGCTGCGCTTCGAGGTGCAGCGCGCGCCCTGGTCGCGGGGGCTGGCGGCCCTGGAGCGGGGTTCGGCGGACCTGATGACGGGCCTGGCCAGGACACCCGAGCGCGAGCGCTACATCGACTATCTGGAACGCCCCTATTACACCTGCGCGCCGCGCTTCTACAGCCGGCCGGAGCTGGCCCAGGGCGTCACCGGTTATCCGCAGCTGAGCCGCTACGACATTGGCTTCGTACGGGGCTCGGCCTACTTCGAACCCTTCGATTCCGATGCCGCGTTGCGCAAGGTCGGGGTCGCCAGCGAGGGGCAGTTGCTGGACATGCTGCGCCACAAGCGGCTGCAGATGGTGATAGGCACCGACTGCCAGGTGGACTACGAACTGTTGCGCGACCCGCATCTGGCCGGGCGCATCGTCAAGCTGGCCTACCGGCCGCCGGCGCGCACCGAGCTTTTCCTCGGCTTCTCGCGCCAGCGGCCCTTGAGGGCCCAGCGCCGGGCCATAGCCGAAGCCATGGGGCAACTGATCGGCGAAGGCTGGGTCCTGGATGCCGCGCGGCGCTATCGCCTCGGCGCTCAGTGAGCGTGGGGCTCGACGTAGAGCTCGTAGGCAGGGTCCTGGGACATGTCCCAGAAGGACGCCTCGATCTTGTGCCCGTCCAGGTCGCGGACGAAGCAGCCGTAGTAGGGGTCGCCATACTCCGGGCGCGGGCCGGGGGCGCCGTCGCCCTGGGCACCAGCGTCCAGCGCCGCCTCGAAGAAGGCCAGCACGGCCTCCTTGTTAGGGGCGAAGAAGCCGAAATGGGTGCCGTTGCCGACACTGGCCGGGCGGCCGTCGATGGGCGTCTGGACCCAGAACTCCGGGTACTCGCGGCCGTAGGCCACGGCGCCGGGGTGTTCCATGATGCGCTTGCAGCCCAGGGTGGGTAGCACCTTGTCGTAGAAGGCGACGGCGCGCTCGAAGTCGTTGGTGCCCAGGGATATGTGGGACAGGATGCTGGGGTTCTCGGACATGCTGGAATCCTCCTTGAATGACCCAGCAAGCCTAGACGCCGATCACTGCTCCGTCGCCCTCTCGGTCACCAGGGTGAACATCCGGTACAGGGCGACGCTGACGAACAGCTGGAAGAAGCTGTTGAAGCTTTCCAGCAGCACGGTGCCCACCGGGTCCGGGCTATTCCCCAGTTCGCGGTAGGCGAACCAGTCCACCAGCCAGATCGGCCCCATCACCAGCAGCACGCAGGACAGGATGGTGAAGAAATGCCCCTTGGTGAGCTCGAAGCTTTCCTTGATGGCGTCCAGCGGCGACTTGCCCTCCAGCACCAGCAGGTATTCGGCGAAGGCCAGCTTGATCATCACGTAGACGCCGGGAAGGATCAGCATCCAGACGCCGACCATGATCAGCAGGGTGCTGATGGCCGCCAGCACGGCGAAGGAGGGCCAGCGCAGCAGCGCCATCTCCAGGACCTGCCTGGGCTTCAGGCGGATACGGTGGCTGCGGCTGTCGACGAAGATGATCAGCGCGCCGACATAGACCGGGTAGAACAGCATGCTGAGCACTATGGACGCGCCCTGGGACTTGTCCGGTCCGAGCCAGGCGATCAGGCCCTGCTGGGAAATGGCTTCGATGAGAATCGCCGGCAGGCAGAGCAGGGCGATCTCGCCGACGTTGCGGGAGAAGAAATACCAGGTGTCGCGCAGCAGCTCGAACGGATTCATCAGCGGGCATTCACATCTTGCGGCAGTAGGTCTTGCGCACTTTAGCCCAAGCCACGGTTGTCACCAAAGGCAACCTAAGGCGGAGCGATGGCGCAACACGCGTCCGGAGCCGGGAGAAGTGGTCAGGGAGCGTCATGATAAGGACTCAGGGAGGACTGAGGTCATCCAGGCCGGCTTCCGCCAGCACCTGGTGTTCGATCTGCTGCAAGCGGCCGCTTTTCGCCATGTGCTGCAGGACTTCCTCCAGGCGCGGCGCCAGCTCGCGATGGCGGGGATTGAGGTAGTGGTGCATGGAGAAACGCTCCAGCACCGGGTGCAGCGGCTGGATGCCGTGCATGCCGTTCTGGCGCAGGAAGCACATGCCCGAGTAGTAGTCCTCCACGTGCACGTCGACGCGCCCGCCGGCCAGCTTGCGCATGCCGTTCTCCACGCCGTTGGACGGCGACAGGCGGACGCCCTTCAGGCGCAGTTCCAGTGCTGCCTTGCCGCGCTCGAAACCCACCAGGTAGGGCTTGAGGCTGGACCAGCCGCGCAGGTGCAGCGGGCGGTTGGAAAAGGCCACCGCGTAGGACTCGAACAGCGGGGTGCGGATCAACAGCAGGTCACTGGGCTGCTCGGAGATAAGGCTGGTGCGGCAGAGTTCGCCGTCATTCAGGCCGCGTTCGGCGTACTGCAGGGCTCGGGCGGCCGGCGCGGCGCGGGTTTCGATGCTGATGCCCAGCTGGCCGTAGGCTTCCACCAGGATGCGCTGGCAGATCTGGAACAGCGGCAGGCCCTGGTCGGGGAAGGCGCTGAACACCAGGCGAGCCTCGGCATGGCCAGGGGAGGAGAGCAGCAGCAGGGCGAGCAGCCAGCATCCATGGGCGCGCATCGGACTATCGCCTGGGGCACGGCCTGCGCTGGAGTGACTGCCTGACGACGCCGCCTGCCATGGCGGACGCCTTGCTCCCTGCTACAGATCCGTGCGGTGGGTCTCGGCGTCTTCCCCGTTCTCGGGATTCGCGGGGTTAGCTGCAACTATAGACGTCCGCTGTCAGGACGTCGGTCCTCTCGCCGGCAGCGCCTCGGTCAAGACCAGGGCGCCAGTGCGCCAGCAGTGCGGCGATATGGGTTTCGGCGTCAGGGTTGTTGCGTGGCCGGACCAGGCGTCTGATGCCTTGTTGCTGATCGATGATCAGCAGGGCACCTGGCGGGTTCGGCGCGGTCATATCCACTTTCCACTCCCCGAGGCTGGCATACTGGCCGCAATCTCCCCTTATCGAGCTGCCGCCAGCCAGCTGCCGAGGTATCGCGTTGAAGAAAATCGCAGTGTTCGCCGACGTGCAGAACCTCTATTACACGGTGCGCCACGCCTATGGCTGTCACTTCGACTACAGCGTTTTCTGGCAGAGCGTCAGTGCCGAAGGCGAGATAGTCGAAGCCAACGCCTATGCCATCGATCGTGGCGATCCCAAGCAGCAGCAGTTCCAGCAGATCCTGCGCAACCTCGGCTTCCGGGTGAAGCTCAAGCCCTTCATCCAGCGTAGCGACGGCTCGGCCAAGGGCGACTGGGACGTCGGCATCACCATCGACGTGCTCGATGCCGCCCCCCGGGTGGACCTGGTGGTGCTGGCCTCGGGCGACGGCGATTTCGACCTGCTGCTGGAGCGGGTGGCCCAGGCCCATGGCGTCGAGACCCTGGTCTACGGCGTGCCCGGCCTGACCGCGCAATCCCTGGTACGTGCCGCCGACCGCTACCAGCCCATCGAAGGCAGCCTGCTGCTGCGCAGTTGAGCCCCAACCCGTACTGGAATCACCCGTGGACCCCATCGCCGTAATCGACTTCGAAACCACCGGCATCACGCCGGGCAACGACTGCCGCGCCACCGAGATAGGCGTGGTCATCCTCGACGGCGGGCGCATAGTCGACCGCTACCAGAGCCTGATGAACGCCGGCATCCCGGTACCCCCCTTTATCCAGAACCTCACCGGCATCAGCACGGCCATGCTCCGTGAGGCGCCACCGGTGGCGCAGGTGATGAAGGAGGCGGCCGACTTCATTGGCGACCTGCCGCTGCTGGCGCACAACGCCTCCTTCGACCAGAAGTTCTGGGACTTCGAACTGGCGCGCATCGGCCGCACCCGCCGCCAGGCCTTCGCCTGCTCCCTGCTGCTGGCGCGGCGCCTGCTGCCCGAGGCGCCCAACCACAAGCTCGGCACCCTCAATGCCTGGGCGCGCCTGCCCAATACCGGCAAGGCCCACCGCGCCCTGGCCGATGCCGAGATGGCGGCCAACCTCACCCTGCACCTGGCCGGACGCCTGCGGGACATGCACGGGATCAACGAGGTCTCGCACCAGCTGTTCTGCAGCCTGCAGAAGGTGCCGGCGGCGAAGATTCCCGACGCGCTCAGGCGGCATCGAGCGGGTTGACGATTACGCCGGCGCCCGCCTTTGTAGGAGCGAATTCATTCGCGAAAAGGCGGCAGCGCCGTCCCGTAAAAGCACCGTTCAGCCCTTCACCGACCTCAGCGTCTCGACCTTGCCGCGCTCCTGCAGCACGCCGGGAATCCTTTGCTCGAAGGGCGTGGAGAGGATCAGCGAAGTCTTGGTCGCGCCATATTTGCCGATCTGGTCGATCAGGTCCTGCAGTTCCGGCATCGAGGCCACGGCGGCCTTGATCAGCAGGCAGGCATCGCCGGTGACACGGTGGCAGAGGTTGAGTTGCGGAATCTGTTCCAGCGCTTCCTGGGTGCGCTTGTAGTCGCGATCGGTGATGCGCAGTTCGATCACGCATTCGATGGGCAACCCCACCTTCGCCAGGTCCACGCTGGCGTGGTAGCCGGTGATGACTCCGGCGGCTTCCAGCTTGGCCACCCGGTCGGCCACCGCGGGCGGCGACAGGTTGACCCGGCGTGCCAGGTCGGCGAAGGACGCACGGCCATTCTCGATTAGCGCCGCAAGCAGCAGGCGGTCGTACTTGTCCACAGGACCTCCGAAATCGGCTTCTGACGAATCAACGGCAGATGCTCATCAAAACAGTTCTTTCCAAGGCTCATGGCGCAACGAACAAGGCTTTCGTCCTTATTTCACGCTCGGCGCCTTACTTAGAATAGACACCTCAATCCTCCCTGTGTCGAGTCCCGATCATGACAGCGCGCCGTGTACCCCTACTGCTGATAGGTGCCTTCATCGCCCTCTACCTGATCTGGGGCTCCACCTACCTGGCCATCCGCATCGGCGTCGAGTCCTGGCCGCCGCTGCTGATGGCCGGCATCCGCTTCGTGGTCGCCGGTGCCCTGATGTACGGCTACCTGCGCTGGCGCGGGGCGCCCAACCCGAGCTGGCAGGAGTGGAAGTCCGCCGCCGCCATCGGTTTCCTCCTGCTCAGTTGCGGCAATGGCGGCGTGACCCTGGCCGAGGACCTGGGCGTGGCCTCGGGGGTGGCGGCCCTGGCCGTGGCCACGGTGCCGCTGTTCGCCCTGCTGTTCGGGCTGATCTGGGGCCAGCGCACCAGTCGCCTGGAATGGGCCGGCATCCTTCTCGGCCTGGCCGGCATCGGCCTGCTCAACCTCGGCTCCAACCTCCAGGCCAGCCCGCTGGGCGCGGTGCTGATCATCTTCGCCGCGGCGGCCTGGTCCTTCGGCTCCATGTGGAGCAAGAACCTCAAGCTGCCCGCCGGCCCCATGGCCAGCGCCGTGGAAATGCTCGCTGGTGGCGTGGCCCTGTTGGCCGGCAGCCTGCTCAGTGGCGAGCGCATGGTCACTGCCCCCACCGCCGCCGGCTGGGGTGCGCTGGCTTATCTGATCGTGTTCGGCTCGATCATCGCCTTCAGCTCCTACCTCTATCTGCTGAAGAATGTGCGTCCGGCCGCGGCCACCAGCTATGCCTACGTCAACCCCGTGGTGGCGGTGCTGCTGGGCATCGGCTTCGCCGGCGAGACCATCGGCATGGAAGAGGGCCTGGCAATGCTGGTGATCATCAGCGCCGTGGTGCTGATCGGCCTGCCGCAGTGGCGCGAGCGCAAGGAAGAGCAGGTGCGCAAGGCCGAAGGGCTGCAAGAGCAGACCAACTGATCCCGGAGGGCCGGGGCGGCCTGCTAGAATCGCGGCTTTTCCGCACTCTACGGCTGCCCCCATGACCTTCGCTTCCCTCGGCCTGATCGAACCCCTGCTGCGCGCGACCGAGGCGCTCGGCTACCAGACCCCATCGCCGGTGCAGGCCGAGGCGATTCCCGCCGTCCTCAAGGGCCGCGACCTGATGGCCGCGGCCCAGACCGGCACCGGCAAGACCGCCGGTTTCGCCCTGCCGCT
>RCUR01000859.1_pt1 | contig 10937 bp, 9 predicted proteins | sample 2166151 | NCBI WGS metagenome assembly RCUR01 (sample SAMN09932785, study PRJNA488358) | compost metagenome | isolation source: compost soil in an enriched community | place: Germany: Experimental Botanical Garden
GGAGTCGAGACCCAATATTTAGTTTTACAGCGTAGGTTAAAAAACCATCTCGACTCCGCTCGATGTGACAGAGTCGTGGTGTTATGATGATTTTGTCAATTCGAGCGCAATGTCATTAAGTTAAGGATTTAAAATATTTAAAATCAATTAATTATATGTTTGTGTATTAGTTAATTAGTAGTAAATTTCGTATTTTTATATGAAAATTTATCTTTTTATGATTGTAAAAAAAACTCTAAAATTATTTTAGAGCTATTAAGGGAAGTAATATTCAGCGATAAAATAAGAATGGAATTCAGAATGGGAGATAATGATTTTAGCAGAAAACGCAAGCAACCTTTCGGTGGCGTTTTGCTTTTTATGTTCAATTTACTGAGGAAAAGTTTGGTTATAGAGATTGACAACTTCATTTATTATCTTAATTCAAAAGTTAAATCCAACCCCATTCAGAATTTCACAAAGAGTGCTTTTGTTCAGAAAAGACAAAAAATAAAACCGGAAGTTTTTAAATATCTATCCCAGATAATTATATTAAATACATACGTTGAAAGCAATCAAGACCTTAAATTGTTTCATGGTTACAGGGTTCTAGGGGTTGATGGTTCGAAGATTACTTTACCTTATACAGAGAAATTAAAAGGAGAATTTGGAGTATCTAAAAACAATACAAATACTGTTATTGTTCAAGCAAGAGCCTCTGTTTTATATGATGTTTTAAATCATTTGGTATTGGATTCCACATTGGAGAATTTAAAAATAGGAGAACGACAATTGGCTTTAAGCCATTCTGATCAATGGAAAGAGAAAGATTTGATAATTTATGACCGAGGATATGCGTCGTATGATTTTAAGTATGAACATGTAAAGAAAGGAGTTGACTATCTAATTAGAACAAGTACTACACATAGTAATGTGGTTAAATCATTTATAAATAGCGAGAAAAAATCAGTAGTAGTTGATGTTGTTCCAAACCAGAAACATGCTATAGAAGGGAAAGATTATACTAAAAACTCACCTTTAAAAGTGAGATTAATTAGGATTGATTTGCCTAGTGGAGAAATAGAGGTTCTAATGACTTCATTATTGGATAGTATAAAATATCCAACAAAAATATTTAAGGAATTATATTTCTTAAGATGGGGAATAGAGACTTTTTATGATGAATTAAAAAACAAATTGAAGGTAGAATACTTTACAGGATACTCAAAGATAAGTATAGAACAAGATTTTTACTGCGCTATCTTTATTAGCAATTTACAATCGATTATTGTAAATGATTTGGAAGAAGAATTAAAAGTTCAAAATAAAGACAAAAAATATATTCAAAAAATAAATACTAATTTGTCTTATGGCTTTTTGAAAAATAGAATTTTAGAATTGCTCTTTAAAGAAGCTCCTTTGGAACAAGTTTTTAGCGAGTTAGAATCCTTGTTTCTCAAAAATACAGTTCCTATAAGAGAAAATCGCAAAAACAAACGTGAAGTAGGGAAATACAGAAATAGAATAAGGCCTTTAGTACTTAAAAATCAAAAGGATGCAATATAATAAATCCTTAACTTAATGACATTGACATCGAGCGGAGTCGAGATGCTTTTTCAATATTAATCCGCTTTGTCACATCGAGCGCGTCATTTCCAGCGAAGTCGAGAAACAAGATGCTTTTTCTCCCGAAAGAATTCAAAACTCTTTCGGGATTTACTTTTTTCGAATTAGAAATTTCCTTTGATAATATTGATCATGGCGCTTACAATGTATTGTATGCCAATTGCAATGACAATGAATCCAACAATTCTGGAAATGGCAACAATACCGGAGGCACCCAGCATTTTTGCAAGGTAATGGGCGCTTCTTAGGATTGCAAAAATGGCAATGGCAATCGCTAAAATAGCTAGGGAGGAAATGATGATTTCGGTAGTGGAATGATGTTCCTGATAAAAAGCGATTAACAAAGAGATGGACCCTGGACCGGCTAGCATAGGAATCGCTAAGGGAGTCAAAGCCACATCGTTTCTTTTTTGTGCATCGGTTTCTATCTTTTTATTGATTCCGCGCTTTTTATTGAATTTTCCGGAAAGCAAAGAAAATCCGGAACTTACGATGACGATTCCACCTGCAATTCGGAGTGCGTCAATGCTGATGCCAAAAAAAGTCAGCACATATTGGCCTATGAAAAAAGAGATGATAAGAATAAGGAAAACATTTATGGCTGTCCATAAAGAAATTCTGGAACGCTCCTTTTCGGTGTCATCATGAGTGAGTCCAACAAAAATCGGGACAGTTCCAATAGGGTTTAATACAGAAAATAAGGCGGCAAATAAATAGATGAAAAGATCCATGCTTTTTGGTTTTTAGAATGTAAAAGTAGTATTTTTTTAAATTTTTAATGTTAGGATATTGTTTTATTGCTTTTATAACAAAACCTAATAATTGTTAAACTCATGAACCTTTTTGATTACTTTTGTAAAATATAATTACAAAAAATGATAAAAAATAAAAAAACCTTGGTTCTTGGAGCTTCGACAAAGCCAGCAAGATATGCTTTTATCGCCATTGAAAAACTGGTTGAAAAAGGCCATTCGGTTTTGGCTATCGGTCAGCATGCAGGTGAAGTGGCGGGAATAAAAATTAAAACCAAAAAGATTCCGTTAAAAAATATTGATACGGTGACGCTTTATCTGAATCCGTCACACCAACGCGAATATTACAATTATATAGTGGAATCCAAGCCAAAACGTGTGATTTTTAATCCGGGTACAGAGAATCCCGAATTCTATCAATTGTTGCAGTTAAACAACATCAAAGTCGAAGTAGCTTGTACCTTGGTGATGTTGGCAACCAGTCAGTATTAAATTTTAGTTTTTTAGGAGCATTTTCTCCCTTAGCTTGGGGATTCGCTATATCCATACTGAAAAGGTGTGGGGTGCCGATTTCTTCCGAAACTTCGGGATGGGCTAGAATCTGGTTTCTCCTATGGCGGGTTTACTGATCAACAACAATCCAACAAAAGTAATCAGTCCGTTGATGATGATGAGTTCGTTGTCAAAAACATATCCAAAGAAAAGGGCTTTTGAATTTTCGCTTATAAAATAGGTGATAGCCGGTGACAGTAAACAGATAATGGGTACAAATTTGTCTTTTACGGTTTTCGACTTTAGAAACAAGCCAAAACAATACAATCCCAAAAGAGGGCCATAGGTGTAGGAAGCCACTCTGAAAATCATTCCAACAACAGAGCTGTCGTTAATCGAATTAAAAAAGACGATAACCAAAAACATTAAAAACGAAAAACCGATATGAATAAAATGTCTGGTTCGTACGATGTTTGGTTTGTTGCTGTTTTCCACTTTGTCCATACCTAAAAAATCAACGCAAAAAGACGTGGTAAGCGCTGTTAAAGCTGAATCAGTAGTGGCAAAAGTGGCTGCAGTTAATCCCAAAAGAAAAACTACTGATGGAATTATTGCCAAATGATGAAAGGCAATTTCAGGAAAAAGTAAATCGGTTCTGGGTTTTCCTGTGACCAGATCAAGCGGTACCGCTACGCCATTTTTATCGGCATAAATGTAAAGCAAGGCACCAACGCTTAGGAAAAAGATGTTAATCAGAACAAATATTCCGGTGAAGGTGAACATGTTTTTTTGGGCTTCGCCTATAGTTGCACAGCTCAGGTTTTTTTGCATTAAATCCTGATCCAATCCTACCATGGCAATGGTGACGAAAATTCCGCCAAGAATTTGTTTGACAAAATGAAACTTGCTGGACACGAAATCTTCAAAGAAAAACACTTTCGAGTAATTGCTGTTCTTTACTTCCTCAAAAGCTTCAAAAACATTTAGCTGTAAACTGTCACAGATAAAATAGATGGTTAGGAAAACAGAAGAAACAAGGAAAAACGTTTGCAAAGTGTCGGTAATAATAATGGTTTTCAAACCACCACGATAAGTGTAGGCAAATATCAATCCCAACGAGATTAAAACCGTAATCGCGAATGGAATTTTATAAAAATCAAAAACAAAACGTTGCAAAACAATCACCACAAGGTAGAGTCTGAAAGAAGAACCAATAGTTCGGCTGATTAAGAAAATACTGGCTGCAGTCTTATAAGAGTAGGTTCCCAGTCGTTGTTCAATATAGCCATATATCGAAGTCAGATTCATGCGGTAATACAGCGGCAGTAATATTTTGGCGATAATGATAAAGCCAATGGCATTTCCTAATACAAACTGAAAGTACTTGAATTGTTCCCCGCTTGGGGCTCCCACTTCTCCCGGCACCGAAATAAAAGTTACTCCCGAAAGAGCCGTACCAATCATTCCGAAGGCCACTAAATACCATTTTGAATTTTTATTGGCTCTAAAAAAAGCTTCGTTTCCGCTGTCTTTTTTGCTGACAAAATGGGAGATGTAAAATAGAATTCCGAAATAAACGATGATAAGGAGTAGGATAGTGCTTGGGTTCATTGTTGTTTTTTATTGGAGCCAAAATACAAAAAAATGTTAATCAGGATGTGGATTGATTGTAATTATTGCAATTGTCCTATTAAGCTAAAAATGTATCGAGAAGTATTTCCTGAATGGACTAACCAAATAAACAAATTACTACATTTGCATTCATGGAATTTTCATCGAAATTAATAGAAAAGGCAGTTAACGAAATGTCTCAGTTACCAGGAATTGGTAAACGGACGGCTTTGCGATTGGTTCTGCATTTACTGAAGCAGCCCAAAGAACAAACGGGTTTTCTCTCACAAGCCTTGTTGAATATGCGGGAAGATATTAAGTACTGCAACAGTTGTCACAATATTTCAGATAGTATTCTTTGTGAAATTTGTGCCAATAAAACTCGGAACCATCAGATTATTTGTGTTGTGGAAGATATTCGGGATGTTATGGCAATTGAAAACACGGGACAGTTCAGAGGAATTTACCATGTGTTAGGAGGTAAAATTTCCCCGATAGATGGAGTAGGTCCTAGTCAGTTGAATATAACGACTTTGGTGGAAAAAGTAAAATCGGGAAGTGTGAACGAAATTATTTTTGCCTTAAGTTCTACTATGGAAGGCGATACCACTAATTTTTATATCTATAAACAAATTGCCGATTGTGAAGTGGTCATCTCGACAATTGCCAGAGGAATAGCCGTGGGAGATGAGTTGGAATATGCCGATGAAGTTACCTTAGGACGAAGTATATTGCATAGGGTGCCTTTTGAAAAGTCTATTAAAAACAATTAAATCATTTAAAGAATAACTATACTTTTTAAATAGTAAATGAAAAGCTATATTTGTTGTTAAAAATATTATAATGAGCAAATCCGGACTCTATTTATTACTTGCCATAAGTGTGTTATTTTCTTCTTGTATTCCTACAAAAGATTTGACCTATCTACAGAAGAAAGAGGGTGGCGAACAAGGAGCTGTTATTGCCGAAGTAGAATCGAAGCCCTACAGGATTCAAACAAATGATGTTTTAAGCATTACGATCAAGGCTATAGACCCTAAGTTGGTTGCCATTTTTAATCCTACGAATGATGCCGAGTCTGCCGGTAAATCGGAATCAGAATTGTATTTTGACGGTTTTACGGTTGATGATCACGGTAACATAAGAGTACCGATTTTGGGAGAAGTCAATGTAATTGGATATACCGTTGAAGAGGTACGGATTAAACTCGAGAAACAATTATTAGCCGAATATTTTAAGTCAGAAGCCAATATTTTTGTTACAGTAAAATTGGCTGGATTCAGATATACCATAAATGGAGAAATTGCTGCTCCGGGAACCAAGACTTTATTTCAGGATCATGTAACGATCATGGAAGCCATTGCTAATTCTGGAGACATTACGATGACCGGAAACAGGAAGGCTGTTACTGTTATTAGAAAATCGCCAACTGGGGTGCAGATGCACGATTTGGATTTGACCGATATCAATGTGATGCAGTCCCCGTATTATTATTTACAGCCCAATGATTATGTGTATGTGAAACCGCTGAAGCAAAAATCATGGGGTACGGGAAAAACAGGATTAGAGTCTTTAACCACTATTATTACGCTACTGTCTTTGGTAACAACTACTTTTATTTTATTAAAAAATTAAAACCTATTTCAAAAAATGTTGGATATAAAAGATTTTTCGATTTTTGAAAACCAAACCAGTTTTGACTTTAAGGGTTTTTTGATTAAAATCGCAAGTTATTGGAAGTGGTTTTTACTAAGTCTCTTAATTACTTTCACCATTGCGTATCAGGTAAATATCCGTAAAGAAAAAATTTACGGAATGGAAACCGTTATAGTCGTAAAAGAAGAAAGTAATCCTCTTTTTACCTCAAATACCAGCTTGGTTTTCAACTGGGGTGGTACTTCTGATCAGGTTCAGACCATTTCAACCACTTTGCAGTCCAGATCCCATAATGAGTTAGTAGTAGATAAATTGCAATATTATGTTGATTATTTAGTTCAAGGAGAGTACAATCTGATTGATGCTTATGGAGCGGTGCCTTTTTATGTTACAATCGATAAATCGAAAGGACAGCTGGTTGGGAATCCTATTGGAATTAAGTTTTTAAACGAATCCGAGTACGAAATCAGAATTCCATTTGAAAACAGCTCGGTTTCTTTGCTGACTTATACCACGGATTCGTATAGTAATACAGCGGTTGAGGTAGGGGATTTTGTAAAAAAATATAAAGTAGGAGAATTAGTGTCACTTCCTTTTTTAAATTGGAAATTACAAATAAAGGACAATCCGGGTTTTTATAAAGGCAATGAATATTTTGTTCGGTTCAATGATTTTGATGCCACGGTATCTGCTTACAAGGGAATCAATGTAAAAACCGATGATAAAGGAAGTTCTATCATTACTTTGGGGATGCAGGGCACAAATAAAGCCCGAATGGTTGAGTATTTGAATGCAACCGTGAAAATGCTTATCAAAAGACAATTGGATGGGAAAAATAAATTTGCTACCAATACCATCGCTTTTATAGACAGTACTTTAGTGGCGATGGAATCACAACTGAAGGAAACGGGAGACGAGTTAAAATCATTCCGAAAAGATAAAAATATATTTGATGTTGAAGAAGGCGGAGCTAAATTTTCGGATAAAATACTTGAATTTGATGTCGCAAGAGATGAGGTAACCCGCAAAATCACCTATTATAATTCACTAAAATCTTATCTGAATAACAGTGTGGATTATTCTAAACTGCCGGCACCTTCAGTAGCAGGCATAGAAGATCCTAATATTGTGGTCAATGTTTCGAAATTGATTTCATTATCTACGCAAAGATCAGAAATGGCTTATGCGGTGAAAAGTGACAAATTATTTAAAGATTTTGACAATCAGATGATGGCTGTTAAAAATGTATTGCTGGAAAATATTTCAGCAGCCAAAGCTTCTTTGCAATATGATCTGGCAATGGTAAACAGCAAAATCAATGAAACCGAAAGCACCATTAAACAGCTTCCGGAAGACCAACAGGAGTTAATTAAAATTAAACGAAAATATGATTTAAGCGACAATATTTACAGTACTTTTCTTCAAAAAAGAAGCGAAGCCGATATTGTTAAAGCGGCCAATTTGCCGGACATTCATTTTATAGATCCTGCTAAAGATGTTGGAGGTGGATTAATTGGTCCCAAAACATCCGTGAATTATGTCTTGGCCTTATTTCTGGGAATACTGATTCCGTTACTGTTGGTTTTTGGAATTTTCTTCATTAATAATTCCATTCAAAACGCAGAAGATGTGAGTAAATTAACCCAAATTCCAATGATTGGGGTAGTAGGAGTTAATACTGATCATACAGATCTGGCTGTTTTTGATAAACCTAAATCGGCATTATCCGAATCCTTCAGGGCTATTCGATCCTCGTTACAATTCTTGTATAAAAAACAATTGGTAAGCGGAGCCAAAACACTGATGATCACCTCGTCGATTAGTGGAGAAGGGAAAACATTCTGTTCTATAAACATTGCTACCGTATTTGCGTTAAGCGAGAAAAAAACAGTAATCGTTGGTTTGGATTTAAGAAAACCAAAATTGTTTGGTGAGTTTAATTTGACAAACGATGTGGGTGTCGTGAATTATTTAATCAAGCAAAAAAGTGTTGATGAAATTGTTAATCATACCCAGATTCCTTTTCTGGATGTCATTCTTTCCGGTCCCATTCCGCCCAATCCGTCGGAGATGATTTTGAGTGACGGAATGAAAGAACTGATAGATGAATTGAAACAAAAATACGATTATATTATTTTGGATACGCCCCCCGTTGGACTAGTGTCTGATGCTTTAGAATTAGCGCAATATTGTGACGTAACTTTATATATTGTAAGGCAAAATTTTACTAAAAAAGAAATGATAACCTTATTGAATAACAGGGTAAAACGAGATGAACTTAATAATACCAGTATTATTTTGAATGGCTTTGAAAATAAGGCAAAGTACGGCGGAGGATATGGGTACGGATACGGTTACGGAAATTACACTAACGGTTACCATGAAGAAGATGTGAAAAAAAATTGGTTTGATAAATTCAATCGTAAATGGCATAAAAAATAATTTCGGACAAGGTAATTTTTAAATTAAAAAGAAATGGAAGAAAATACAAATACAACCATATTAATTACAGGAGGAGCAGGTTTTATCGGTTCTAATCTTTGTGATTATTTTTTATCCAAAGGGTATAAAGTAGTCTGTCTGGATAATTTTGCAACAGGACACCGACATAATTTAAAAGATTTTACAGATAATGCCAACTTCCGATTGATTGAAGGAGATATACGAAATCTTTCAGATTGTGAAAATGCGGTTAGAGGAGTTGACTATGTGTTGCATCAGGCAGCGTTGGGTTCTGTTCCACGTTCTATTATTGATCCGATTACAACCAATGATGTGAATGTTTCCGGCTTTTTGAATATGTTGGTCGCTTCTCGTGATGCGAAAGTAAAACGTTTTGTGTATGCAGCCAGTTCTTCTACGTATGGGGATTCGGTGGGATTGCCAAAAGTAGAAGATGTGATAGGGAAACCACTTTCGCCTTATGCCATTACAAAATATGTAAACGAACTATACGCCGAAATTTTCAGTAAGACCTATGGTTTAGAAACGATCGGATTGCGTTATTTTAATGTTTTTGGAAGAAAGCAAGATCCGAAAGGAGCATACGCCGCGGTTATCCCGAAATTTGTAATGCAATTAATGCAGTTGGAGAGTCCTGTAATTAACGGCGATGGTAATTTTTCCCGTGATTTTACCTACATTGATAATGTGATACAAATGAACGAATTGGCGATGACTACCAAAAATGAGTCAGCAATCAATACTGTTTACAATACGGCTTTTGGAGACAGAACCACTTTGAATGATTTATTACAGTATTTGAAGGAATACTTGTCGAAATACGATCCCAAAATTGCCGATGTTGAAGTGGTTCACGGGCCTAATAGGGCTGGGGATATACCACATTCATTGGCCAGTATTGATAAAGCCAAATCGCTGTTGGGGTATCAGCCTCAGTATTCGATGCAGGAAGGCCTAAAAGAGGCGGTGAATTGGTATTGGAATAATCTAAAATAAAATAGATGTCTGTTTATCTTTAAAAAAACAAGAAAAATAAATTAAAGTATATTTGTAAATTAAAATTTGAAATAATGAAAATCACAAAAATTTGTTGCATTGGAGCTGGATATGTTGGTGGACCTACAATGGCTGTTATTGCACAAAAATGTCCACATATCAAAGTTACAGTAGTAGATTTGAATGAAGAAAGAATTGCGGCCTGGAATGATGAGAACGTTGATAATATTCCAATATACGAGCCAGGTTTAGATAAAATTGTAGCGGAAGCAAGAGGGAGAAATTTGTTTTTTTCAACAGAAGTAGATAAGGCTATTGACGAAGCTCAAATTATTTTTATATCGGTTAATACGCCTACAAAGACATACGGTAAAGGCAAAGGAATGGCAGCTGATTTGAAATATATTGAATTATGCTCCAGACAAATTGCAAAAGTTGCCAAAGACAATAAAATTGTTGTTGAGAAATCAACACTTCCGGTGCGAACTGCCGAAGCAATCAAGAGCATTCTTGATAACACAGGTAATGGTGTTCAGTTTCAAATTTTGTCCAATCCTGAGTTTTTAGCTGAAGGAACAGCAGTTACCGATTTGTTAAATCCGGACAGGATATTAATAGGTGGTGATACTACGGAGGAGGGGCAGAAAGCCATTCAGGCACTTGTAGATGTTTATGCAAATTGGGTATCTACAGATAAAATTTTAACTACCAATGTTTGGTCGTCAGAACTGTCGAAATTAACAGCCAATGCATTTTTGGCACAAAGAATATCTTCTATAAATGCCCTTTCTGAGCTTTGTGAAAAAACGGGAGCTGATGTAAATGAAGTAGCAAAGGCTATTGGTATGGATAGCAGAATAGGACCGAAATTTCTTAAGGCTTCTGTAGGTTTTGGTGGTTCTTGTTTCCAAAAAGACATTTTAAATTTGGTTTATATTGCCAAATCCTATGGTTTGACTGAGGTAGCAGATTACTGGGAACAAGTGATTATTATGAATGATCATCAAAAAAGACGTTTTTCCAGTAAAATTGTTCAAACACTTTATAATACTGTTGCTGACAAAAAAATTGCATTTTTGGGTTGGGCTTTTAAGAAGGATACTAATGATACCAGAGAATCAGCCGCCATTTATGTGGCAGATGAATTAATAAACGAGCAGGCAAAAATTGCGGTATATGATCCTAAAGTATCCGGAAGAAAAGTTTTGGCAGATTTAGATTATTTAGATACGAGAACCACAGAAAAAAATGCGAATGGCATTACTTCTTTTGACAGTGCCTATGAGGCTTGTGCCGGCGCGCATGCCATTGCGGTACTTACAGAATGGGATGAGTTCATAGGTTTTGACTGGCAAAAAATTT
>RCUR01000861.1_pt1 | contig 10931 bp, 11 predicted proteins | sample 2166151 | NCBI WGS metagenome assembly RCUR01 (sample SAMN09932785, study PRJNA488358) | compost metagenome | isolation source: compost soil in an enriched community | place: Germany: Experimental Botanical Garden
TTTCGATTCAGGGGCTTTTCGATGCTTCTGTCTGGCTCCACGACCTGGACTCGAATAAAAAAATAAGCATTTGTTTTACAATGAAATTATGCTTATTTTTAGTATTCATATCCCTACGATTATCCTAATCAAGCCCGTATTTTATTGGAGTTCTTTCGATACCCCATGAGCACGGCAGCAGCAAGCTGCCGAAGGTGGCGTACCCAGGCCATTCTGTGCTGGATCAGGAAAGTACATCCGAATGACTCCTTTGGTTGTGACTGCTTGTCATAAATGGCCGAAAGGAACCCAAAGCAGCCAATCAATTTCAATTCAAGTTGGGTGCATTCACCTGTGAGCGGGGCGAGCAACTGTTCAGGTCATAAAACTGGAGCATGACTGCAGGTGGCCTGAACACGATGCGAAGATCCATGTGAGGTCAATCAACGGATCCGCTGGTTACCACGGTGAATTTCCGGCTGAACTCAAAGACCTCGCAGACCCCCGTGTGCCCAGCCGGAATCGAGACGGCATCGCCCGCGCTCATCTCGAATCGCTCGCCGGTGTCCATGGTGATGGCGATGCGACCTTCGATCAGCACGAAGGCTTCATCATTATCGAAGCGCCAGTCAAACTTCGACGGTTGTGAAGTGAAGAACGCCACGGCTTTGTACGGGGTTTTCACGCCGACCGTACGCAGAAGCTTCATCCGGGTGTCGGGATTGCCTTCGATCACATCATCGCCCAGTGGGTAGGCAAGCCAGCCATCGGGAGTGTTCAGCGATGCCAGGGCTACGGAATCGATTGGATTGGGAAGTGTGGGGCGAACGGTCATCTTTTCGGTGCCTCGTATTGGAAGAGGTGGATGAACGACTATGACAAGTGGCATAGTCGAGGTCGAGACTACATCAAAATATGACAGGTGGCATAATTTTTACGATGAGCACTTCCACTCGTGACCGAATGATCGTCGGCGCCGCGGATCTTCTGCGCCGCAAGGGCATGACCGCGACCAGCATGCGCGAGGTCGTTCGTTACTCGAACACGCCGCGCGGCTCCATTGCGCACCACTTTCCCGGCGGCAAGCGTCAGCTGCTTGAGGCCGCCGTCGACCACGCGGGTCGAGAGGTTAGCGAGCCGCTGGTGCAGCTGCTGGGCAAGCATGGTCCTTTGAAAGGTTTGGAGCTGTTCGTCGCCCTGTGGCGCAGCACCCTTGAAGAGACGGCCTTCCAGGCCGGCTGTGCGGTGTTGGCCGTGGCGGTCGAGCAGTACACGTCCGACCAGCGCGGCGAGTCGGAAACCGAGCTGGAAGCGCAGATCCAGTTGCAGCTGCTGGATCAGGCCAACGGCATCTTTGTGCGATGGCAGGAAATCATCAGTCATTCGCTACAGGAAGCGGGCGTAGCGGACATCCGCTCTCGCAGCTTGGCACTGCTGGCGATTGCTTCCATCGAGGGTTCTGTCGCGCTGTGCAGAGCCGCTCGCAGTGTGGAGCCGCTCGACCTGATCTGGCAGGAATTGCAACGGAGTTTTGAGCGGGAACTGGCCTAGACGCCTACGCCCGCTGATTCCAGCTGATGCAGGCCTCGCTCGGTCACAGCATCTATGTAGCTCGGATCGCCATAGATACGAGCCAGCAAGATAGCCCCCTCGAAGTCGGCCACCAACTGCCTCGCCAGCCGTTGCGCCTCCTCCTGGCTGTACCCGGCGCTATAGAGCTTGGCGAACGCGGCAGTCCAGTCATCCAGGAAGAGCCGGATCGGCTCCATCAGCTCCACCTTGCCATAGGTGGCGTCGACCGCAACGACGCCCATCAGACAACCGATCGAGTCGTCCTGGAAGAGCTTCTTGGCTTTGCACCCCATGCTTGTGAGTCGCTCTTGCGGAGCCAGGTTTTCATCGAAGGCGATGGAGAACAGCGACTGTTTCAACCGCTCATGCGTCCAGCCCAGCACGTCCCGCAGGAGCGATTCCTTGTTGGGGTAGTGATGGTAGAAGGACGCCTTGGTCAACCCGCAGGCGGACGACAACGCATCCATGGTGGTGCCGTGGTAGCCGAGGCGCTTGAAGGTATTGGCGCAGCGCTGCAGAAGCTCATCGCGTGGGATTTTCAGTGGGCGCACGGGTTACTCCTGCTCTAAATCATGCAGATTGATTCTACGTCATAAGCCTTGGCGTCTCAATTTGACGGTTACCGAATGTTTGTTTAGTTTTATCAAACCGAACATTCGGTAAGTAATTAGAGCCCGCCTGGAGTTGCCAGGCAGCCCCCTCATAAAGCCAGGAGAAGTCTCCCATGAGCGAAGCAAACAGCGGTCCGGGTCGCGTTACCCAAGAGCAGCGTGGTCATCTGTTCCTTATCGGCCTTGACCGGGCCGGCAAACGCAACGCTTTCGACAGCGCCATGCTCAATGACTTGGCCCTGGCCATGGGTGAATTCGAGCGCAACGATGAAATGCGCTGCGCCGTCGTGTTCGCCCACGGCGACCATTTCACGGCAGGCCTCGATCTGATGGAGCTGACGCCGAAGCTGGCTTCGGGCGGCTTCAAGTACCCGGACGAGGGTATCGACCCGTGGGGCGTCTCGAAGCCGCGCCGCACCAAACCAGTGGTCCTCGCCGTGCAAGGCACCTGCTGGACTGCGGGCATCGAGCTGGTGCTCAACGCCGACATCGCGATTGCCGCCAGCAACACCCGCTTCGCCCACCTGGAGGTGCTGCGCGGCATTCCGCCGTCTGGCGGCTCCACCGTGCGCTTTACTCAGGCCGCAGGTTGGACTAACGCCATGCGCTACATGCTGACCGGCGAAGAGTTTGGGGCTGACGAGGCGCTGGCTATGCGTTTGTTGACCGAGGTCGTTGAGCCAGGCCAGGAACTGGCGCGCGCCATCGAGTACGCCGAGCGCATCGCCAAAGCCGCACCGCTGGCCATCAAGGCCACCCTGCAGTCTGCCTTCCAGGCGCGCGACGAGGGTGACGATGCCGCGCTCTCCAAGCTCAACGAACTGCTGTTCACGCTGATCAAGAGCGAAGACGTGCGTGAAGGCGTCATGGCGATGATGCAGAAGCGCGAACCGGTGTTCAAAGGTCGTTAACCAATAAGGCAGGGGCAAGAGATGCTGCAGTACCAAGCACCACTGGAGGAGTTCAACTTCCTCGCTCACAAGGTTCTTCGACTTTCAGAGCTGTTGCCTCTGCTGCCAGAGCACCACCATATCGACGTCGACCTGTTCAAGGCCACTCTGGAGGTCGGTGCCGAGCTCACCCAAGAGCAACTGCTGCCCTTGAACGGCAGCGGCGATGCCGAGGGTTGCAGGCTTGAACAGGGTGGGGTCAAAACCCCACAGGGCTTCAAGTCAGCTTACCGCCTGTTTCAGGAGAACGGCTGGCCTGCTCTGACGGTCCCACTGTCCATTGGGGGGCAAGGTTTCCCAGGAACGACAGGTGTCTTTTTTGACGAGATGCTCGCCTCCACCAACCTGTCTTTCAGCATTTTCGCCAACGTGCGCGAAGGTGTTCTCCGTTGTGTCGACCGATTCGGCGATGAGCGGGTTCGATCCCTGTTTTCCGACAAGCTAGCCAGTGGCGAATGGCTTGGCACCATGTGCCTTACCGAGCCTCAGGCTGGCAGCGATCTTGGTTTGATTCGCACGACTGCAGTCACACAGTCGGACGGCTCCTACCTCCTGAGTGGAACCAAGATATTCATCTCGAACGGCGACCACGACCTGACCGAGAACATCGTTCACCTGGTGCTCGCCAGAACGGAAGGGGCCCCGGCAGGTACTGGCGGCCTCAGCCTATTCGTCGTGCCGAAATACCAATTGGAGGTTCCTGCCTCAGCCAACGGGGTGTCGGTCATCGCGCTTGAGCACAAGCATGGCATTCGTGCCAACGCCACATGCGCCCTGGCATTCGAGAATGCCAGGGGCTACCGCGTCGGCGAATTGAACCGTGGCCTTGCCTGCATGTTCCTGCTGATGAACAGCGCACGGCTCGCCGTCGGTGTCCAAACCGTAGGTTTGGCCGAGGTCGCTTACCAGAACGCGCTGCGCTACACCCAGGAGCGCTTGCAAGGCCGCGCGCTGAATGGTGCCACGCACCCCGATCAACCCGCTGACCCTCTGTTAAGTCATATTGGCGTCAAGTCGAGCCTTGTTCAGCAGCGGCTGTTTATTGAGCCAGCACGCTTGCTCTGCGCCTGGGTCGGCACCCTGCTTGATGAAGCGCGTTGCCACCCGGATGACGCGCGACGTAAGCAGGCCTCACAGCTGGCAGAGTTGTTGACCCCCATCGTCAAGGGCTACCTGTCTCAGCACGCGGGTACACATATCTCGTCCGCTCTCCAGCTGTTCGGTGGGCACGGTTACATCGTCGAAACCGGCATGGAGCAGCTGCTGCGCGATGCGGCCATCTGTCCGATCTATGAAGGCACAAACTACATCCAGTCTCTGGACTTGCTGGGGCGCAAGACCCTGAGCGATCAGGGACAGCGCTTGGGGATCTTCCTCAGCCACATCCCCGCGCTAGCCGAGCGTCTGCGCCAGCGTCCAGGACTGGAAGGGGTCGTCACGACCTTGGCGTCATGGGGGGCCGAGTTCGAACCATTGGTTCAGCAACTATCGGTCGATACGGTTTTCAACCGGGACGTTGTGGGTTTGGTTGCGCCGGACTTCCTTGAACTGCTGGGTACCGTTGTTTTTGGCTATTTGTGGGCATGGATCGCGGATGCCGCCGCGCCGTCAACTTCTGATGAAGAATTCCTCAGAAGCAAACCTGCTCTGGCCCGTCTGTATTTTTCCGAAGCCGAAGTACGTGTTCCTTCACTTATCGAAAAGCTGAAGCGCAATGCATCGCGTCTTGGGCTGCTCGAACAGATCCAACTCTGCTAGGGCGGACCACAGATGAATCGTTCAAATAAAAAAGATAATGAGAAACTGAAGTTAGTCAGTACCCGGCAGAGTGGCAGCGAGCTTGCTGACCTTGGGGTTTGCACCATAGAAGAGCTGCTGCAGCATAGCGCTATGAAAACGCCTAAAGCCCCGGCTCTGTCGGCAATGGGTGCCAACATTAGCTACGAGCGATTACAGAATCTGAGTGCTGCGGTAGCGACCTGGTTGATCAACCAGGGGCTGCAACCGGGAGCTCGGGTTGCAGTCGCTTTGCCGAACATGCTCGCCCATCCGGTGGCGTGCCTGGGAATAATCCGGGCGGGTTTGATCGCCGTCTGTGTGAACCCTTTGTATACGCCGCAGGAGCTGGCGCAGGTTTTCAAGGACAGTGAAGTCAAAGCTGTATTTCTCTTCGAACCCATGGGCCAGGGTGTCCAGCAGGCCATGCTCAAGGCCGGTGTAAGTATTGCTGTGCAAGTCGCCCCAGGTGATCAACTAGGCTGGCGACGGTCATTGGTTAATTGGGTAGCTCATCGACGCTTGGGTAGTAAGTTCACCCGCATAGAAGGAGCCGTCGACTGGCGCAAGGTCGTAGCGACTCGTGCGACCAAACTAAGTCAACGCGCGCCCATTACAGCCGAGCAGACGGCCTTCATAATCTATAGCGGTGGCACTACAGGGCAGCCCAAAGGAGTGCCCATCAGTCATCGGGCTTTGCTGTTCAACGTTGGCCAACAGCATTCGGCTCTGCGTGCGCATCTTTTAGGCAGGGCCGAGCCGGATTACGTGTTGCTGCTCGCGGTGCCGCTCTACCACATTCTCGGCCTGGGCAATCTGCTCTTCACCCTGGCCAAAGGCGGTAAAGCGGTATTGGTGATGAATCCACGCGATACCACGGCGTTTGTCAAAGAGTGGTCCCGGCACCGCATAAGCAGTTTCCCCGGCGTCAACACCCTCTACAACTCGCTCCTGGAGAACGAAGAATTTCACTCGCAGGACTTCACGGACCTCGCTCTCTGCCTCGGTGCGGGCATGCCGGTCAGCGAGTCCACGGCCAAGTTCTGGCACCGGATCACTGGCTGCCATATCACCGAAGCCTACGGTATGACTGAAACCGGACTGATTTCCTGCAACCCGGCCGGACGCTCCCGCCCCGGCTCGGTAGGTTTGCCAGTAGCGGGAATTGAAATTTCCCTACGAAGCGAGAATGACGACGAGGTCACCGTCGGTGCCGGCGAGATATGTGTGCGCAGCCCCGCCATCATGGCCGGTTACTGGCGACGGCCCGAAGAAAACGCGTCTGCATTCACCAGCGATGGCTTCTTCCGCACGGGGGACATCGGTCTCTTCGACCCGGACGGCTATCTGCGCCTGGTCGACCGCAAGAAGGAAATGATCATTTCCTCGGGATTCAAAGTCTTCCCTTCGGAGATCGAGCGAGTTCTGAATGCTCACCCCGGGGTGATGGAGTCGGCGGTCGTGCCGGCTCCTGACGAGAAGGCCGGAGAAATACCCATCGCCTACGTCGTTCGTCGCCAACCCTATCTGGATGAGGCCCACGTGATCGCACACTGCGAAAAGTATCTGGTCAGCTACAAGCGTCCCCGCCGCATCATCTTCCGAGACGACTTGCCCAAGAGCAATGTGGGCAAGATTCTCCGAAAAGAACTGGTTGGCGCAGAACAGCAGGAGTGCTCTGAATGACTCTGCCTAATTCAGCCGCCACCTTCTCGGTGATTGATCAACTGACGCTAGTGGCCGACGACGGCTACCGCCTCGCCGCCACCCGCTATTCAGCACAGGGCAATCTGAAGGGCAACCTGATCATGGCCGGTGCGACCGGTGTGCAACAGCGTTTCTACCGCCGCTTCGCCGAGCATGCCAGTAAACAAGGCTTCAACGTCCTGACTGTCGATTACCGAGGTATCGGAGAGTCCAGGCCCACATCCCTGAAAGGTTTCGAGATGTCCTACCTGGACTGGGGCTTTCGCGATCTGGCAGCAGCCGTTGAGCACATGGACGATGGCAGGACTCCGCTGTTCTGGGTCGGCCACTCCTTTGGTGGGCATGCTCTGGGCTTGCTGCCCAATCATCACAAGATCACTTCTGCCTATTGCTTCGGTACTGGCGCCGGATGGGCCGGGTGGATGCCCAGGCTTGAAGCCTTCAAGGTTCGCCTGCTGTGGTCTTGTGTTCTGCCGCTGATCGTCGCGTACAAGGGCTACATGGCCTGGAGCATGCTGGGGATGGGCGATGACCTGCCACTGGGTGTCTACAAAGACTGGCGGCGCTGGTGTGCCCACCCCCATTACTTTTTCGACGATCCCTCAATGGCTCCGGTCGCCAGCCTTTATGCAGAAGTCCGCATGCCCTGCGTCTTCGCCAATGCGGTGGATGACCCATGGGCGCCTCCTGCCTCGCGAGACGCCTTCCTCAAGGGTTATCGCAATGCTCCGTTGCTGACGCGTGATCTCCATCCCGAGACGAAAAAGCACCCCATCGGTCACATGGGGTATTTCCGGGCTTCAGCTACGGATGCCTGGGACGAGGTGCTCAACTGGTTTGCGGCGCAGAGCAACAGTACAACGACGCAAAGTCGCGCTGGCACGGGATGCCGCTGATGAGCACCACCGCGCCACGCACAGAGTTTTCTGCATCTGCCAAGGTATTCCGCTCACTGGTCGAAAGTCGGCGCGCAGTGCGACATTTCACGGCCGAAGCGGTGCCCAAGGCGGTTATCCAGGAGTGCCTGGAGCTGGCAATGCTGGCACCTAGCTCATGTAATCTGCAGCCTTGGTCTTTTCATGTCGTACGCAATCCCGATCTCCTGCAACAACTGCAGCCTGTGTGTTTGGGCCAGAGCGCTGCGAAAGCACCGCTGATCATTGCCGTGTTCGCACATTCGAACACCTGGGAACAGGCATGTGCCGATGTACTCAGGCTTTGGCCAGAACCCGCTGTGCCCAAGGCGATTGAGCATTTCTACAAGAATAGCGCCCCATTCCAGTACAACCAGGGCTGGTTGGGTTGGCGCGGTTTGCTCAAACGACAGATGGTCAGGCTGATGGGCTTCAGGCGCCCCGTCATGCGCACGCCCAATAGCCTGGAACAGATGCGACTCTGGGCCGTGAAGTCGACAGCACTGGCGGCGCAGAACCTGATGCTGGCGTTCCAGAGCCACGGCTACAGCACCTGCCCCATGGAGGGCTTCGATGAGAAGCGTCTGAAGCAGGTGCTGCCCGTTCCGAAAGGCGCAATCCCAGTCATGCTGCTGGCGGTCGGGATGCCGGGAGAACGCGCGGTCTACAACCCACGGTTGCGCTTCCCGCTCAATCAGCGCGTGGCGTGGCATTGATCATCCGCACAGAACAATAACAAGAGGGCTAGCTGCTATGGCTTTTACCCAAATCGACTACGAGACACACGGCCCTATCAGGGTCATCCGTTTCAATCGCCCAGACAAGCGCAACTGCATTGGGCCAACCACCCACTTGGAGCTGGTGGAGGCCTGGACACGTTTCCGGGATGACCAGAGTGCTCTGGTTGCGATCATCACTGGTGCCGGCGACAAAGCTTTCTGTACCGGTGGAGACCTTGAGGCAGGATTTGACCTGGTGCCTTCCACCGCGGACGAGATTGCTGCGCACGACCGCGGCGAGCGCCCGGGTATTCTCGGACCCAGCCGTTGGACGGACATCTACAAGCCCGTGATCGCTGCTGTGAATGGCGCTGCCTACGCCGGCGGCCTGGAATGGGCCTGCTTCGCAGACATGCGCATCGCCGAAGAGCACGCCTCCTTCGGTGTGACCTGTCGCCGCTGGAACATTGGCCTGGCCGATGGCGGCAGCCAACGCCTGCCGCGCATCGTGGGGTTGGGCAGGGCAATGGAGCTGATCCTGACAGGCAAGGTCATCTCGGCCTCTGAAGCCCTCACCATCGGCTTGGCCAATGAAGTGGTCCCCAAAGGGCGCTCACTGGAGCGTGCGATGGAACTGGCCAAATTCCTCTGTGCCCTCCCTCAACCCGCCATGTGCGGGGACAAGGAGGCCGCGATCCGCGGCTATGGCCAACCCCTGTCTGAGGGCTTGCGCATCGAGGCGGAGTGTTTCAACCGTTCCATCCATCAACCCGAGACCCGCGAGGGGCTGCGTCGCTTTCTTGAGCGCGATCATCCCGACAGACGCTCCGATGCGCCAACTAAGACGCCAGGTTTGATCAGGGACTGAGGAGAACACCATGCGATTTAACCTTTTGCTTCAACTACATCTTTTCGCCGTGGCCTTCTGGCTGGGCGTCGTAGCGGTCGAGTACCTGCTTGAACGCACCCGAGCACAGAGTCGGAGTCAGGGCTTCACAGTCGCCAGGCTGCACAGCCAGATCGATCTGTTCTTCGAGATGCCCGCCTTCAGCGTGGTGCTGGTGACCGGATTGCTGCTCATCGAGCCTGCGCGCTTCGACGGAATTTATGCCCTAAAAGTTGTGGCAGGAGGCATCGCTGTTCTCGGCAATGCACTGTGCCTTGTGCCCGTACTGAAGCGACGTGCATCCGCAGAGACAGACGACCTCGCCGATGTCATTTATCAGTCAAAGATGATCGACCAGATCTCCTTGTTGGCCATCCCGGCTGGGCTGGTGGCACTAGCCTGTGGTGTCTATCTGACGGTACTTCGCTGACATCTTGATACCCTGCTCAAAGGTTCGTTTTTGGCCGGTTGTTGGCCCTTGTTTGGCGGTTGAACTGCCAGGACTTTCCTAGACGATGAGCAAGCAAGTGCACGGTCAGCAGATAGTAATAGCGCGTCGATTCAGCGTGCTGGTTCATATGGTGATATAGGAACCATGCGAGATGCTTTTGCTGCCAAGTCCATGGATTGTCGCGTCGCCAGCGATCAGCTATTGCTGTTTGGATAGCCTTCGCCTGACGCAGGTGGCGTTGGCGTGTGGTATGAGATCCAGTCAGGACGCCAGCCAGGAACAGCTCCATATCGAATGCCTTACTCATTCTCGGCCCCCGATGTAAGCCGATACCACGTCAATACGACAGTGCCCCAACTCATAGCTGATTTGTGCTCGGGCCTCCTGATCGAGGTGTCGGTCGAGCTGGTAGCAACTGCCACCGTTGATGGGCGCAGGATGCTGGGTGATTTGCTCATAGCGTTTGCACGCATAGGTCGCCCGCAATTCGTGGAAACCCTTGAGGTTGTGCGCATGGAGAATCTCCCGTGCGGGGCGAACGATTACCTGTTGGAAATCGAGGTAGCGTTCATTCGCTGCAAGCAGGTTGCGGCTACCGTCAGGCGAGACTTGAAGGGCGAATGCCAGTGCGTCGAGGATGTGCTCATCCACCGTTATCCACCGAGGGGCCGAGGCGCCGGATCGGCCACCTTTGGTGCCGTCTTGGATGTTGATCCTCCCGAGTTGCTCGGCTTCCCGTTGTAGTCGGGGAAGGTCGGCCAAAATCGCCTCGCGTAAGCGCATACCGGTTGCTCGCGCCAACTGCGCGATGGAGGCGGCGCGCGACTGCTGATGTCCGCAGAGCCCGTCTACGACCCGCTTCACGTGTTCGCGGTCTTGGCCTTGCGGCACCGAGCGACGAACACTGGTGCGCCGCATTCCCAACGCCTTGCTCGGACTCGCCACCTTCACATACTGATCACCGCGCAGCGCAGCCATCGTTCGGTTCACGCTGGACAACCGGTTTTGCGCGGTGGCGATGCCGATAGCGCCTTGTTCAACGTGCTGGCGCAGATGTCCGGCGTAGTCCAGCAAGGTCTGCCGATCAATCTGCCGCGCATCGTTAAACCCTGGCCCATCCTCCGAGCGACACCAGCGTACAAACGCCTGCCAGCGATCACTGTGCGCCTTGACGGTCCCGTAATGCCCGCCGCCAAATAGATCGCGCAATGCCTGCGGCCCGGCATAACTCAGTTGCCGGCCATAGCCAAAATTGCGTCCATCTCGCCTGCCCACCAGTGCCATGATCGAACGCCTCTCGAAGCCAATACTTTTAAAACCTTCCCCACGTCATCCCGCCAAGAATGTTGAGTGTTATCAGGGATCA
>RCUR01000862.1_pt1 | contig 10927 bp, 6 predicted proteins | sample 2166151 | NCBI WGS metagenome assembly RCUR01 (sample SAMN09932785, study PRJNA488358) | compost metagenome | isolation source: compost soil in an enriched community | place: Germany: Experimental Botanical Garden
TGGCCGGCGTTTGCCAAGATCAATACTGCAAAGATTAGATAGAGGGACTTTTTGTAAGATACGTGCTTCCTGCCCTGAAAGTAAAAGCTCTTGAGCCAGTACCTCCGAAAGGTGACGCGCACGAGTAAGTGCTGCTATGTAGGGAGTTAGTGAGGCCTTTTTGAAAAGCTCTATCAGGGCGTCCTGCTCTTGCAGCGGTGGTAGCGGTAGCCTCAGGTTTCGAAAAAACTGCGTAGGAATCATCAGTTGATGTCCTGTGCCCCGATTCATGGCTTGTGCCGCTTTCTGAAACTCCTCTTGCTGCACAAAGTGCAGCAGGTACCCGGCTCTCAATTTGGGGCCTGCCCGCAACACCTGAAAGTAGGGTGCAACACCAGTCTGGGTGGGCATATGCTCAACTAGAACACTCTCCATGCCATCGCGACCACGAGTGGCAATAAGCACATCGCCGCTGCGGAACACCCCCCCTTTTCTATTTGTTTCGCCGTAGGGGCAGACAGTGTAATTCGTGATCCGACCATTTTGGGCATCAAAGTCAGCGCGAGTGAAGACACTAACTGCAGTTTCGAACGATGGTCGATCCGCTGTAGTGGGCCTCGGATTGACCTCACAGACTTCAAGTAAATTAACCTCTCGCCACGAGGATGGGAGGTTCATTGGACGGAGCCAATCTGCGCGCGCAGTTCACGCAGGCTATCAAGAATGTTGTGCTCGATAAATTCTAGTTCGTCAATTAGTTGCATAACGGAGCCAATTCCGAGAGATTTTGGCTGCTCAAGCGGCTTGTAACGGCTTGGCTCAAGACTCCAATCCTGGGCCTCAATGCAGTCGTTTTTTAGTAGGGTTTTGTTGAGGTTACCCAATACGTAGAGACGAGATCCCATCTGCGCAGTGTATTCTGGCCGAACTTGCCCTAACTCGTCGTGTGAACTTTGAAACGAGCCATCAACGCTGAGTGAGTCGGGATTCTCTAGCCAAGTTCGGACAGGGGCTTGCCACTGTTTTGTCTGAGTGGCACTGCGGCGTTCTGCGCCAACCGCATTGAAAAATTTAGTGTGCGAGTCGGGACTTCGGTGAGCCTGGAAATACTGGTCTTCGTGGGACTTCCAGAAATCTAGATCAATTTTTCGGTGCTTAAAGTGGACAAAGGCATCGAACAGGTCATTGTCCATTTTGGCCGGATCAACGTTACGCGGATCAACCGATAGTCCGTCATCGTTAACGTCGTAAAACCACACGGCGCGGGTCTTGGGTTCATCACTGGGGCGAATCGGTGCGAAGGGCAATGCTGAGGGTTTACGGACCACCAATAGCGCAGCACTTATACCGGTGAAGGGGGCGAACAATTTGCCGGGTAGAAGAATTACTGCTTCAACGTGGTGCTGAAACAGCAGTTCCCGACGAACACTGACATGGGATTCATCAACAGCGGACAAAACACTTTGCGGGATTATCAGTGCCGCGCGTCCCCCAGGCTTAAGCAGTTCCAGTACTCGCCAGATAAAGAGTAATTCGACCCGGTCGGTGTTTTTGTTGTGTGAGTTAGGCTCACTTGGGCTCTGCGTATTTTGAGTTTCGATGCGTCCGCCGAACGGCAAATCTGCCAAGACCATGTCGTACTGTTTCTTCAGCAACTCTCCAGTAACACCTTCTGGTATTTGACCGAACAAACTATTGCCTTGCACGCACGTTGGTGTCTTAACCCCTTGCAGCAGCAGGTTAACCCAGCCAATGCGCGTCTGGGAGTTATCGATATCGATACCAACAAGGGAGTCTGTATTCCCTGCAAGTACGTTATCACCCACTGTTTTGCTGTCGCGCATGTATTGCAGTGCGCTGACCAGTAAGGTGCCAGTGCCAATTGCTGGGTCAATGATGTTTTCACCCGATTCTGGCTCCAGTAGCGAAACCATGAATCGGGCAATGTGAGGCGCCGTGGTGATTTGGCCTATCTTGCTGTTCTCTGAGGCTTGAGTGAGCAAATACTCAAACACCTCGCCTGATGAGTGGGTGTCGTTATTATCCAGCCCCGGGTGAGGGAACAATGCATCAATGCTGCGAACGAGTCGATGTAGGGCATCGTTTTTTGACGTGTCCAGTTGGAAGTATGCATCGCTCATCAGTCCATTGAGGTTTAGTACCTGGAGAAGGCGTTCGTCCTGTTTCAGGTGCTGCTCAAGGTTTCGTAACCATGGAAAAACCGTCTCGGCTAGGTGGTGGCCGATATCTTTTTGCAAAAACAAGTCTTCCCACAGCGATTTCGACTCGCGCTCAGAAGCTGGCTTACTTGGTTGTTGCATCCGAAAAATCGGTGCAATGCCAGCGGTAATACGTTCAGCGTCAACTTCATGTAAATGCTTGAGGAAAATCAGGCAGGAAATTTGCTCTAACGCTACATACGGTGATGGTGCTAGGCCAGATGAGGAAACTATATCCCAGAGGGCTGCCACTTCTTTTTTAATATCAGGCGAGAGCATCATAGTCCTTTGCGATAGAGAGGTAGACGGTTCGTGTGGTGTTAGCGGTAGTTGGGGCCAATTTTGCAGCAAAACGGATAGGCTGCGAGTTTTTTACGTCAGCCTGAACCTCACATTCCTAGATATATTGGTTTCGACTATGTTGGTTGATCAACAAATGTTGATCGGAAACCGTAGCTTTGGCATCAACACCTGAGCGACCTGATTGCGATTTTGCTCGCAAATCCAGCTGTCGTCGACACCGACGAACGACTCTTATGCTGATCTGATGTGTACTCAAACCTGAAAGCACTCGGACGTCGGATTTGTAGCTAGGTGCAGCGGTGTGCGGGTAGGGCGGTCGGGGTGGCGGGTGTCCACACGAAAGCGCTGGCAATGCTCGCGTATCACGCCACAAATCGGTGGGCGGCGAGCTTACTATTAAGCACTTCCAGGTACACGTCCCCCGCTTGTAAAGAACAACGCGAACAGCAACGCGACAACCGATAAACTTTCGAACTTTACTGCTCGCCACAGCCTTGCATGGCTCAATGGAGCAATAGCTATGTCGCTGTCTCTCTGGTTATTCATTGTGAGTCCTTTCTTAGGCGGATAACCGGTTTAGTTGTTAGGGGGCTGAATGGGATTGCGAACGGACCTTCAAAAATACAGTGTCGACAGTATTGGGGGACTGCCTAATCTAGGTGCTTCCTTCTCTCAACGCTACCCATCCCTCGATTAGCGAGGTGCTTTTGGATGGAAGAGTTGGAGCTAAACAAATTTGCCAGTGCGCGGCCAATTCGGCTGTGAAGTCATCCCCTAGTACCTGCTCAAGGCAAGCCATAAGGTCCTCTTGGCGTGGTTGAGCGAATACCATGCGGTACAGTGCTAAATCTTTGCATAGTCGTTGATAGCGGGCCTGGTCTTTGCTCATGGGCATGCACATGACCCGACGTTCAACCTTGGCTCCGCCTTCTATCTCGTAAACCCAGTACGGGACGATGTCACTAATGCCAGCGTTCTTGTTTTTGACAGCTAGGGCAAAAAGTGAATCCCATAGGGGCTCAGTCATCGCATCAAAGTTCAGCTGCGAGCGATGCGCACGAGCGACGTTTTTTCTGACGGCATATCCCTTGTAGCGATGTACTCGACCTTCTCGTTGTTCCATGTCAACGGGGTTGGAGGGGAGATTCCAATGGACAATGGTGTGACACCATGGGTGGAAATCGAGCCCTTCTTGTCCAACGGACGTCGACGCCAAATAGAACGGCCAAAAAGGAGAGTTGAAGGCGGCTTGGACGGACTCCTTACGCGCGACGGCACCCACATCCTCGGTTTGTGCCCCAAAACGCAACGCAAAATGACTACGTAGTCTTTGAGGTAGAGGTGAAATTTGAAGCCGCCCATTTTTCGTTTCGATCAGGTCGGGGTGGAGTGTGGAAGTACGCAAAGTCATCGCCTCAAACATTGCTTCGGCGATCGGACCATGAACAGGTGTGTCTGTTTTGAGGCCGGCGCATTTTGCTTCAAGCAGAACATGGCAATATTCATCCAGCAGCGATAGAAGGTTTCCGTCAATGCAGTACTGCAAGGATAACTTCCAATAGCTGTCCTCATCCTCAAGTGAGCTCAATAGGGCAACCGTTCGAGGAGAATTGAATTGCCGACGAAGGCCCTCCGCGATTAAGGCAGCAGAGCCCAGAAATTCAGTATCAATGCTGTCTGATGTCTCGCGTCGTACTCCTATCAGTGACCGCAGTGCGCACACACCCGGCGCGGCCAATGCTATGTCCGCCAACACACCAAACAGATCCTCAGGGACTTTTCCTAAGTCGGTGATTTTGTCGTCCCAAGCTTCAAGCCACTGGTCCACGTGGGACTGGAAGCCGCTGAGGCCTTCATCTGCGTCGTCGCTATCACGCGTTCTGGCCTGTCTCCACTGATGTTCACACCAGCTTCTTGTCGTGGGATTCATCTTTCTTTCTAAGCGAGCAAGAGCTACCCAGTACCAGCGTCGGTCTGGCTGCCCATCAGTGATACTTCTGGAGATGAGGGGCTCCATTTTTCCCGCAATCAATTCGACACATCGTTCTCGAAGGTGCTCGTAGCCGTTGGTGCCTTCAAAGCTTTCGGCCAAACTCAATGGATTTACAAGCTCCACAAGGGACAACGATGGGAACACCAACATCAACGTAGTCATCCCACTTGGTTTTTCATCTCTCCCGCGGGAAAACTTTAGGTGAGGGCTGAATTTCTTCGGCATCGTTGAGTACTTTGCTTGACGATATGATGCTTTCACTAAAAGGCGTTCGACTTCATAAGAAATTAGTGAAGCAATAGCATCTGGTACGACATTCCAAGCCGAAAAAATGAGCTGTTTGCTGGCGGACTCTACGTCGCTGAAGACCCCGGTAGGCTTCCAGTAGGGAAGTGATGGAGGCATCCATAACAATCGCCAAAGGCCTTGGGATTCAATTTCCTGCATCAGCAGTCGCACCCTTGCGTTTCTGGTGTCGACAGGAAGGTATTTTTCGATCGCATTTGAGTTAAGCAACGTCCCGGGTGATGCCTGAAAGAGATCGGCAACAGCGGAGACATTTTTGGCCTGGTCTGATCTCAATGCTCGCTTAAAATTGTACTCGTGCATGAAATTGGCGAGATAAGGCGCAGATTTCCAGTGCTCGACAATATCGGGTTGATCAAGCCGACGGGCGACTGCGTCAACTGTTCGCAGATCAAACAGATCACCTGAGGTCAGCACCGGCACCATTTGGGTCGGTTGGACCATGGCGTCCTGCTTCTTGGTTAAACCGACGCGTTCGGTGCGACACATCACTGATTGAAGGGCTGACTCGATTCGCGCTTTTAGACGTGTCACCGGTGCGAAGTCCTCGGCGGATCGAGCGCTGAGTAGTGCCGATCTGAAAGTTCCTAAATCAGCTTTCAGATGTTCCATCTTCCTATCGTCCTCCATCAGGAAGCCAACAGTCTTGAGAAAATCTTCGTAGTGATCCTCTTCATCTAGGGCCGAAGAGTACATCTTATAAGGCGTAGCTGAGAGCAAAAGAACCTTGCCGACCGAGCTGTTGAACATCGCTTGAGCGAGTTCTGCTGCGGGATTGTCGTCCGCAGGGGCAAGCAGATCATTAAACCTTTGAAACTCGTCGAGGATGATCAGGTTGGGGTTGAGAGCGGAGAGGCATGACTTGGCGAGGCACCGCCGCAACTCACCAATCAACTGGAGGCAGTTCTGACGGGTCTGAGAGGATATTTTTCGGCGACGATCACTGTACGACTGCGCCGTCTCAACCAGTAATGCATGAAGAGCGTTGTCAGCAATGACCGCGGAGCAAAACGTCGTTGCTATGGCTGTGTCGTACTCCAGCTTGATGTCTGCATCAACAAACCAGCTTTCCTTTGCCTGGCCTTGCAGTGCGTTTTTAAGCCCTCTCCGGCTCAGCCCCGGAAGGTTCGCTAGCATCTGATAAATCAGTCGACGCTCGTCTTTTCTGCCCGGTCGATTTCCTTGGTTGAACGTGGTTCCGGGTGTGAAACTAATGAAGTTGATTGAATGCTCCCGCAGACGATGAACTTCTAGAGGCAGTAGCGTGAGTCTTGTTGCTCTCGCGAACGATGGTTGGCCTGGCAGCATGAGGCGCGCCACGTTTTGGGCCGCGATGTCGGCGTTGGAGCAGACGTATATGATGTCAATCCGCTCAGATTGCACTTGGAGCCTTTCCACTACCCGTGCAATGAGACCCTTGGCAACCAGCGTTTTACCAAGGCCGACCTCATCTGCCACAAGGAAGCGTCGAGTGGGGTGCGGTGAGTCGAAAAGGTGATGAAAAGCGTAGTTAACGGTCGTTCGTTGAAAGTCTTTGAGCTGAGCAAGGACTAAATCTGATGAGAACGAAGTCATGCTTTACACTTCCTTTTTTGCGCCAAGGCTTGCTCAAACGGTTTCCATAGTGCTTCGAAGTCATTGGGTATCGCAGACTCAATATCCATGGATAAGTCCCTGCGCAGGCGTCGCATGAGCTCAGCGATAAAAGTGAGCCTTTCTGGCTCGCGAGCGAATGTCCTGGCCAGCATTTCAAAAAGGGGGGCATCGCCGGCTGTTGGAGAAATTTGCCATTGGGAGCCACCGTCACCATCGTACGTACGCGAACCTGGGTCCCAATCACCGAGTAGTAGAAGTAGGTATCGAATGAAGGCACCAGGCTTCTTTAGCGCTGCCCGAAGCACTTCTATGTCTCGGTTAGGAGGGGCGTTGTGCATCACCAAATTCAAAGCAAAGCTTTGCTGCTGACCGTCAAGCTTTAGGTTAAAGGCCAGGAACGATGTCAAATCCTCAAGTGAAAAATTCCCAAGTCTCATCGCAGGAAGGCGTTCTGGCGATGATAGCGATATCGCTCTTGCTTGAGTGATTGATATTGGCCAGCTACTCACCTCGACCTGTCCAAAGTCAATTTTCTCGACCCCGGCCAGCCACAAGACCCAATCATCCTCCTGTTGAGTACAGGTCAGATGCAACTCCGCACTGCTGATAAGTTGACGCAGCTTGTCCAGATAGGCGCGAGTCTGCTCAGCTTCGTCAGATTCAACAACGGGTGAGCGCTGATAGCGGGAGATGATGTCGCCTATGCCCACATCAGAAGTCCAGTTCGAGGGGACTCCGACTCTACTGTGGCGTCCAATCAGCTCCACCATGAACTCGACGTTCTGGCCGGCTAGCAGGGCTGCAGAGGTTGCGTTAGCGGATCCTAGAAACATATGCGTATTCCACGCTTTCCTGCCAACGAACAATTTCGCATGTAGCCCTTGCTGCCGACCTGGGAGCTCGTCAGTATCTTCAGGCGAGTCCACTTGGTCATTTAGCACCCAGTCCTCACCAAAGTAAGTTGAGTTTTTTTCGGGTAGTCGATCCAGCTCCTCGGGCCTGGATATCAAAAAGGTAGCGGAGTAAGTGCTTTCTGTTAGGGCCTTAATCGCCTCAGCAGTGATGAAAGGCGAAATTACTCCCAGCTCATCCCAGCGCTCATTTATGGTCGGGCGTGGAATCCACTTCGTAGGTTTTTTGCCCAACCCCAATGCGTGGAAATTAAGGCTTTCAAAATCACCTGGTAGCTCCCATTCCGCGTAGTGGGCATCGTTTGCGAGGCTCTGTAAGTTATCAATTCGGGCTGTAGCTAACTTCCGAATGGACAGCTCGTTCAGGCTAGCAACGAAGCTAACCAACGGTTTGTTCTGGCTGTTTCGCTTCTTGCTGACATGCCCATCCAATCTTAATGAGAGGTCCCATGATGCATCGTCCGTTAGATTTCGAGACAACACCAAAAGCCGCAGCACCGCCGGCCTGCCAATCACATTGGATTTGAATTTCAACAGCCAAACCTTAGGATGGAAAGCTCCTCCGTGGGGTGCTCTAGCCTCATAGACCATGTCTTCCAGCAATACGAACAAAGGGCTGACAATTCGCGGTGGTTGGAGCCGCCCGGGTTGGCAAAAAACCATAAGTTTCGACGCGGTCCTACGCATTCCTTCAAGCGTCGCAAGCGGATCGATATCTGCAGTAGGAGTTTTTGGATTTGCGAGCCAGCAAAGATTGAGAGGTACGCTAAGCAACGTCACCAGATCTAGGGAAAATGACGTGACTATGCCGGTCTCGAAAGTGTGATCCGGAGGAGGGGTCAAGGCATCGACTAACATGCTGCGCTGGTCTTGGTTGATCATTTGCGCTTCATCCCTTCATGCCATTCTCCCAGCATGCTTTGTGCAATCGACCATCGAAAATTGAGCCTATTCAGGCCTGCCTCGCCCCCCCAAGACGTACGCGCAGCTTTGTTGCTGAATCTGGAGCGTCCACCCTTTAGCTCACGCTCTCTTCGTTCAATGAGGTCAAGTGCGGGCTTATAGCTCCCAAGTCCACTTTGTTTTTTCATGACCAAAGCAAACCAGCGGGTCACAAATTCTTGAGTCCTGATGGGGACCATGTAGCCATTTTCACCTACAGAAATCCAAAACTCAGCAAGACTCCAACCCTCAAGGAGGTGTACCTCTGAAGTCTCCCACTCGATCAGTGCATCGCCATGCTTTTTGATCAGATCTTCCCGTTGTTCCAGTCTTGCTAGTTGGAGATTGTAGAGACGCGCAGCGCCTTGGATCAGTGCATCAAATCGGCGGCAATGTTTGAGCAGCGTTTTGTATCGACCTGGAAAATCAGCGAATTTTGGGTGTTCCCAAATGGTGTTCACTTCCTTGAAGTTGTCTTGGGGTGAGCTGTTCACGGCCAGCCAAGTCAACAGTGAGTCGGGGTGTAACTGACGCCAACGATCAAGCAAAAACTCTGATTCCAGGCGTGTCAGTGCTAAATGCGCATTTTCAGGGAAGTCTTTAGGCATGAGTTTCTTTAACTCTGGATGCCAGAGTCCTCGTTGTTCACCTGATTCATACTCAATTTCGATACGTCTGGATCGCGTAGTCTGATTGGCCTTTAAACGCTCGGCCATAGAAAAGTGTTGCTGCTGGCTACCAGAATGAGTCCGAAAGCCCCAGTTGCCCAGCGCGGCCCAATACACCGAGCTAGGAAGGCGCTTAAGTTCGCTCCGGGATCTACGACCTGCAATACCCCAAGCGTCCGAAGGCTCATTCTTGTCGAGGTAAGCCATTAGGCGAATTTCGGCCTCTCGGCCAGCGGCGGGGAAGCGAGACGCGGTCGTACCTTTGACCTCGATCTCGATGTAAAGCCAAGGTATGAAAAAGAAATAGCGGAGCCGCGTGTGAATCGTTGAGGTACCTGGAAAAAGTTGATCCGAGATGGCGTCACGCACACTGCCGATGCCGAGCTCATCTCTTGACTCAGGAGCTTTGAAAAAACTCAGCAAACGAAGACTTCGGTCGCGGGCGGCACCGTCATGGTCAAGCCAGGTAATCGAGGATCCCATCTGATTGTGCTCCTTTGTTTTCACATCGCGGCACCGAGTGTTGGTGGAGGCGCGTGGGAAGTCCATCAAAAAATGCCTGATGAGTGATCGTTCGCTAACACGGAGCAGATTAGGAAATGGATGATCTGCTAGAAAAATCTCAACTACTCCAGAGGACATAAAAAACTATCGCATCATCCCAGTAGCATTCGTCGACGCATGGGTACGTTCCCTAATTTCATTCGGTATAAAAAGCGTCGAGATTAGAAAAGGCTAAGCTATGAACTCAGCTTTTATAACTTGTCAAAAAGCCCTACGGCCTCTGTATTCATGGGCTTTAGGGCTTTTTTCGTTAATACTCCAACACAATCGGGTATGGTCAGCTGATGAACCTGGCGTCAAAAATAATCTGTCGCTCAATCGGGGGAGGGAGTAGGGGATGTCAAAGGAATGGGTCGAGGAGCTAATGCAGCTAATCTGCGTGCGTAATCTTCCTCTGAAAAATATCCATGCTGCTCAGCGGATGAAACGTTGTCACTTTCCATCGTCGCTGTACAAATTTCGCGAGGTAAATGAATACTCGTTACGCAATCTAAGAGAGGCCACGCTTTACCTGACGTTCGCGAGCACATTTAACGATCCCTACGACTCCGCTGTGGATTTTGATCCTCATTTCGGAGCGACGCATGCCGAGTTGTTTTTGGAACGAATGGAAGGGGTTTCCGAGGAGCGTCGCATAGCGATTCTGAGCGCAGCGGACCCGATGTTGGAGGTGGTGAGGTTTTTACACAGTCTAGGGGACGCAACGGACCTGATTGGTGAGGATGAACTAGTGAGAATTGCCATGGTGATGAAGGCTAATCACGAGGGCTTCGTCACCAAGACCGTCAATGAGATGAACAGTAGGCTTCAGAACTCTTACAAAATCTGCTCGCTCACCGAGCGACTGGACTCCTTGCCCCTTTGGGCTCACTACGCCAAGAATCACAAAGGTTTCGCGATGGGATACGACTTTCGACGATTACCGCTCGAAAATGTGCTCGGCCTCTCGTTGTGGCCTGTCAAATACAGCGGCGTTTTCAATGCCTCGGATTTACTTCGAGGGATAGAACCAGGGCAGCCATTCAACAATTTGTTTGGCTTGATCGCCACACTTCACAAGTCGTCTGATTGGTCATACGAGCAAGAGTGGAGGCTGGTCGTGGTAGATGGCTCGAACGAACCCCCAAGAAATTTCTTCGCACCGCTAAAGGCTGTTTATCTCGGCTCTCAAATAAGTGAGGAGGATGAGGTCTCGGTTGTTCGAGACGCGCTCATAGCTGGGGTTCCAGTTTTCAAAATGCGCTTAGTTCCGCACGAGTTTCGCATGGAGGCAGTGCCTCACACCCAGTAGCGAAGCAAGGTACGGAGGCGTCGGGTGAGCATCCTTTATGCCGCAGGTGAACCATGGTGCGGTCATCACTCGCTTCGTTACGCTCGATCTGCCGACCAGTCACCAGGGAATGCAGGACACCAAGGGCGACGAGTTCACCGGGCGGATGCTGGGGG
>RCUR01000863.1_pt1 | contig 10925 bp, 9 predicted proteins | sample 2166151 | NCBI WGS metagenome assembly RCUR01 (sample SAMN09932785, study PRJNA488358) | compost metagenome | isolation source: compost soil in an enriched community | place: Germany: Experimental Botanical Garden
CCGCCGGCCGCCATCTGGTGGAGTGCGGCTATCGCCGGCCGGCCTTCTTCGGCTATGACGACGATCGCGAGAACCTGCGTTTCGACGGCTTCCGCCAGGCTGTGTGGGACGGCCTGGGCATCGAGCCGCTGCGCCTGAACACTTCGCCCGTGCCCCATATCGATGACGGCGTGGATGTCATCCAGCGCTTCGCACGGGGCGAAATCGACTGCGACAGCGCCTTCTTCACCAACGACATGCCGGCCATCGGCGCGCTTTTCACCTGCCAGCGCCTGGGCATCCGGGTGCCCGACCAACTCGGCATCTGCGGCTTCGGCGACCTGCCCATAGCGCGGGTGGCGATGCCCTCGCTGACCAGCGTGCGCATCCCCGCCGAGCGGGTGGCCAATGCCACCGTCGAATTGCTTTGCCAGCGCATCCGCGGCGAGGAAGGCTGGAACTCGATTGTCGATGTGGGCAGCGAACTGGTGGCGCGGGAGTCCACCGCCCTAAGGCGCTAGCAGCACATGCAGCGCTCGCGGCCCGTGGGCGCCGTAGAGCAACTGGCCGCCGATGTCCGCCGTGCTGGACGGGCCGGTCACCAGGTGCACGGCCTGGCTGGCATGCCCCCGCAGCAGTGGCCAGAGCTGCTCCAGGCGACCCCGCAGCCGGCTGCGTGACAGCAGCACGAGGTGATGCTCCGCAAGGAAGTTGAGCCGTGGCGGGTGATCCGGGCCGGCGAGCATCACCAGGCTGCCCGTGCTGGCGATGCCGGCGAAGGCCTCGCCGACAGCGATGCCGTGATGGGGCTGGGCGCTGCCGGCCTCCACCGGCAGGTGGCGCCAATCCAGTTCGGCCAGGGAGGGGGTAATGGCCAGCGCTCCAGCGAGCCGGTGGCGTGCCAGGTAGCCTGCGACCGCGTCCGGCAGGCGAGCCCTCTCGGCCAGATGGTCCAGGGTCACCCCGGTGGCGGCGAAGCACTCGCGCAGGCGTTGCTCCAGGTCGTCGGCGGCGTCCAGCAGGATGTTGCCGGAGAACGGCCTGGGGCCCGGCGCCTGGTCCGGCTGGCGTCCAAGGGCCTGGCGGATCTTCCCGAGTATCGCGGCGCGTGAGTCGCTCATCAGGGTTTCCTCTTCTGCTGTCGTTGCCAGAGCTGCTGGAAGGTCGCGCCCTGGGGCGCCGGCATGTCCCGTTCGGCCGTCCAGCCGCCTGCGAGCGGCAGGTGGCGCAGGCGTCCTTGGTCGCCGGAGGCGAGCTTCAGCAGGCGCGCGAGAAGGGCGCTGGCATGGCGGTAAAGAGTCGGGCGGCGGGCGAGGGCGCCCCACAGGCCCAGGCCCCAGCGGCTGGCTCCCGGCGTCAGGCGTCGCTGCCATTGCTGGCTGCGCAGCTCGCGAAGCATGTCCGGCAGGGGAATCTGCATCGGGCAGACTTCCTTGCAGCGGCCGTTAAGGGTGCAGGCGTTGGGCAGGTCGCGGGTGTCTTCGAGGCCCGCCAGGTTCGGCGTCCAGACCGAGCCCATGGGGCCGGGGTAGATCCAGCCATAGGCATGTCCGCCGACCCAGTTGTACACCGGGCAGTTGTCCATGCAGGCGGCGCAGCGGATGCAGCGCAGCATGGGGCGGAAGTCACCGGCGAGCATCTCGCTGCGACCGTTTTCCAGCAGCACCACATGGCATTCCTCGGGGCCGTCGGCGGCCGGGCCGCCATAGATCGAGGTGTAGCTGGTCAGCGGCTGGCCGGTGGCGCTGAGCGCCAGCAACTGCAGGTGAGTGCCGGCATCGGCCAGGGTCGGCAACACCTTTTCGATGCTCGCCAGGACGATGCGCACCCGCGGCAGCAGGCTGGTGAGGTCGCCATTGCCCTCGTTGGTCACCAGGACGTGGGTGCCGTCCTCGGCGATGAGGAAGTTGGCGCCGGTGATGCCCACGTCCGCGTCGAGGAAACGCTGGCGCAGCAGCCGCCGCGCTTCGGCCAGCAGGTCGGCCGGGTCTTGCAGGAAGTGGTCGCGTCCCAGGCCCTGGTGATGCTGGTGGAACAGCTCCTGCACCTGCTTGAGCGTCTTGTGGATGGCCGGCCCGTTGATATGGCTGGGCGGCTCGTCGGCCAACTGGAGGATGTATTCGCCCAGGTCTGTCTCGAAGCGCTGGATGCCGGCGCGGGCGAGGGCGGAATTGATGCCCATTTCCTCACCGATCATGGTCTTGCCCTTGATCACCTGGCGTGCCCCAGCGCGCCGGCAGATGGCGACGACCTGGGCCTGGGCCTCCTCCGGCGTGGCGGCCCAGTGCACCTGAATACCGCGCCGGGCGGCGGCCGCCTCGTAGCGTTCCAGGTAGTGATCGAGGTGCGCCAGGGTGTGGTCCTTGATTGCCCGAGCCTCGTCGCGCAGGGACTGGAAGCCTGTCGAGGCGCCGACCTGGCGCCGCACATGGGCGGCGAACTGGCGGTTCTCGGCCATCGCCTCCTGCAGCTCGGGGTCGAACAGCGCCGCGCGGGCGGCGGGCTTGAAGTGGGGCGAGCGCAGCTCCATCAGTCGCGTCTCCCTTCGCCGATGGCGGGCCCGTCGGCCATGCCGGCGAGCACTTCCGCAGTGTGGAATACCCGCACCGGCTGGCCCAGGCGGCTAAGCCGGCCGCTGATGTTCAGCAGGCAGCCGAGGTCGCCACCGAGCAGGGTGTCGGCGCCACTGGCGCGGATGTTCGCCGCTTTCTGGCTGGCCATGCGCGCGGAAATGTCCGGGTACTTGACGCAGAAGGTGCCGCCGAACCCGCAGCAGGTTTCCGCTTCGTCCATTTCCACCATGTCCAGGCCTTCCACCTCGCCCAGCAGGCGTCGCGGCTGCTGCTTGATGCCCAGTTCGCGCAGGCCGGAGCAACCGTCGTGATAGGTGGCGGTGCCCGCCAGGCGGGCGCTGGAACGGAACTTCAGCACCTCGTCGAGGAAGCTCAGCAGCTCGTGGCTGCGGACGGCCAGGTCGAGGGCGCGCCGGTGCCAGTGTGGATCGTCTTTCAGCAGGTGCGGATAGTGCAGCTTGAGCTGGGCGATGCAGGAGCCGGAGGGGCCGACCACGTAGTCATAACCATCGAAGGCAGCGATCAGCCGTTGCGCGAGGTCGCGGGCCAGCTCGGTGGCGCCGCTGTTGAACGCCGGCTGGCCGCAGCAGGTCTGGCCTTGGGGCACCTCCACCTGGCAGCCGGCCTGCTCCAGCAGGTGCACAGCGGCGAAGCCCACACTGGGGCGATAGAGGTTCACCAGGCAGGTGTGGAAGAGGGCGACACGGGGTTTCGAATTCGACATCGGGCGCCTGCTGAATTGAGGAAATCGGCTGGGGTGGACTCTATGTTAGCGTTAACATGCATGTCAATGCGCTGCAGGAAAGGGGGTGACCGTCGGGCCCTCAGCAGGGAAAATGGCGCCCTCCATCTCCAATGAGTGGCCGTTCCCCTTGACCTCCAGCGCCTTCGACCTCGCCCATTGGTTGCGGCAGCAAGCCTGCCTGATCGAAGCGATCGGCCAGCCGGATTTCCCCGCGCGCCTGCTGCAGGCGCTGTTCGCCGTGGTGCCCGTCGATACGGCGTTCATCGTCGCCCATGCGCCGGGCCGGCCGCCGGCGATGCTGGAGGAGGCCTGGGTACTGGCGGAGCGGCGCGAAGAGATCCATCGCTACCTGGCCGGCCCCTATCTGCTGGACCCGGTGCATCTGGCCTGTGTCGAGAGCGGGCGCCGAGGGCTGGCGCGGCTGGTGGACATCGCGCCCGACCGCTTCCAGGAATCGGAGTACTACCGCAGCTTCTACGCCTCCCACGGGCTGGCGGACGAGGTCAACATACTCGTCGGCCTGGAGACGTCCGGCGGTATCGCACTGTCCATGGGACGGGTCGCCGGCCATGCCGCCTTCGGTGCCGACGAGCTTTCGGCGCTGGCCAGCGTGGAGCCGCTGATCAGCGCTGCGGCGCGGCGCCACTGGGCGGCGGCGCCGGTCAATGGCGATGGCGCGGAGCAGACGTTGCACACCCACCTGGAACGCGCCTTCAACCGCTTCGGCGACCATTGCCTGACCGAGCGCGAGGCGGAGGTGGCGCGCTTGATCCTGCGCGGGCATTCGTCCAAGTCGGTGGCCCACCACCTGTCGATATCCGCGGACACGGTGCGGGTCCATCGCAAGAACATCCACGCCAAGCTCGGCATCAACTCCCAGGGCGAGTTGTTCTCGCTGTTCCTCGCCGCCATCGCCAGGTCCGACGCGACCTGAGGGGCGCTTACCCTAATCTGGGTATGGTTCGGCCCCATGGCCGTCCCTAGGCTGTCTCCCGAGAAAACCACCGCCGTGTGCCGGTGGCCAACCGGGAGAGTGCCGCATGGCCGATACAGATATCCGAACCTTACGCATCAACGGCGAGCGCCTCTGGAGCCGCCTCATGGACATGGCGCGGATCGGCGCCACGGAGCGGGGCGGTTGCAACCGCCAGGCGCTGACCGACCTGGACAAGATCGGCCGCGATCTCTTCGTACGCTGGTGCCGCGAAGCCGGTTGCACGGTCAGCGTGGACCAGATGGGCAACATCTTCGCCCGCCGGGCGGGCCTCGATGATGAGCTGCCGCCGGTGCTCAGCGGCTCGCATCTGGACACCCAGCCCACCGGCGGCCGCTTCGATGGCGTCTATGGCGTGCTGGCCGGCCTGGAGGTGATCCAGACCCTCGCCGACGCCGGCATCCGCACCCGCGCGCCGCTGGAGGTAGCGGTCTGGACCAACGAAGAGGGTGCTCGATTCTCGCCGGCGATGATCGGCTCCGGCGTCTGGGCCGGCGCCTTCGACCTCGCCTACGGCCACGGCCGCACGGACAAGCAGGGCGCGAGCATCGCCGCGGAACTGGCGCGCATCGGCTACCTCGGCGAGCGGCCGGCGCGGGCCTCTCCCCTGGCCGCCGCATTCGAGGTGCACATCGAGCAGGGGCCCATTCTCGAGAGCGAAGGCCTGCAACTGGGCGTGGTCACCGGGGTACAAGGCATCCGCTGGTACGACCTGACGCTGGGCGGGCAGCCGGTACACGCGGGCCCGACACCCATGAGCGTGCGCCGCGATCCCTTCATGGGGCTGGCCGCCATCCTCCCGCGCCTTTACCGCCTGGCCGAGGAGCACGGGCCCTGGGCGCGGGTCACCTTCGGCGACATCCGCGTCGATCCAGGGTCGCGCAACACAGTACCGGAACGCTTGGTGCTGGCGGTGGACCTGCGCCATCCCGAGCAGGCCGTCCTGGATCGGATGGACGCCGCCTTCCGCGCCATCGTCGCCGAGGAAGCCGGTCGCTGCCGCCTGGAGGCGGAGGTGCGCGAAGAGTGGCATTCGCCGGCCGTGGCTTTCGATGCCGACTGTGTCGCGGCGGTGCAGGGCGCGGTGGAGTCGCTGGGTTATTCGCACCTGCGGATGTGCAGCGGCGCCGGTCACGATTCGGTGTACCTGGCGCGTGTCGCCCCCACCAGCATGATCTTCGTCCCCTGCGAAGGGGGCATCAGCCACAACGAGACGGAGAACGCCGCCCCCGCCGACCTCGAGGCCGGCGCCAATGTCCTGCTGCACGCCATGTTGCGCATGGCCCATTCCTGACCTGGAGAACACGATGAGCGCATTCACCCTGAAACACCGCCGCGAAGGCGGCGATACCCCGCGCCTGGAGAACTGGGGCGCCGATTCGGAATACGGCACCCTGCGCGACGTACTGCTCGGCCCGGTGGAGCATTACCACTGGCTGGAAACCAGCTCGATTTCGCGCAAGAGCCTGCGCCTGGGCTACCGCTTCGATGCCGCCGTGGCCCGCACCCAGCATGCCGAGATGGTCGATGCCTATCGCGAGGCCGGCGTGAAGGTGCACATGCTGCCGACCGACCCGAACCTCAAGTACCAGGTGTTCGCCCGCGACTCCAGCGTGATGACCCCCTTCGGCCCCATCGTTACCCAGATGGCGCAGTGGTGGCGCCGTGGCGAGTACGCGCCGGTGATCCAGTTCTACAAGGACGCCGGTATCCCGATCTACGACATGATCAGCGCCGGCTCCTTCGAGGGCGGCGACTTCATGATGCTGCAGCCGGGCGTGATCCTCTGCGGCTACACCGGCGAGCGCTCCCAGGAGCCGGCGGTGCAGCAGATGAAGGGCTGGCTGGAGGCCGAGGGCTGGGAAGTGAAGCTCTACGGCATGGACCCCTTCTTCGTGCACATGGACGCCCTCTGCGTGATGCTCGCCGAGCGCCTGGCGGCGGTGTGCGTCGACGCGGTGGAACCGGAACTGCTGGACTGGCTGAAGGCCAAGGGCATCGAGATCGTCGACATCCCGTTCAAGGACGCCATGGAACTGGGCTGCAACGTGGTGGCGCTGGGCGAGGGCAGGGTGCTGCTGCCGGCCACCAGCAAGACGCTTAAGGAGAAGTGCCTGGCGCTGGGCCTGAAGGTCTACGACCCGGACATCGGCATGATCGCCAAGGGCGGTGGCGGCGTGCACTGCATGTGCCAGCCGCTGCGACGCGACCCGGAGTAAGCGTAATGCTGTTCACTTAGGCAATGCCAGCGATTGGTGTAGGAGCGAGCTCTGCTCGCGAAAGAGGCTGGTTCGCGAGCAGAGCTCGCTCCTACGTGGGATACACGCCTCGAATCAATCGTTGTGAATGGCGCCGAAGCAAAAAACGCCGCTTTCCTGTTGAAGGGTAAGCGGCGCTTTTCCTTATGTGAACAGCATTACGGTGTAAGCGGGCTTTACGCGGCAGGGCGTGGTAAATCGCCACCGTTTCTGGCCATTGGCATGTCTCGGATAGCGGGATGAAGCCGGAGCTCGCTCCTACCACTTCTATGCTTCCGCCCACTGCAGCAGCCAATCGGCGAAGCGGTTGATCTTCGCGTCCCGGCAGTGGCGGGGCACCACCACGTAATAGCTGCCGCATACCAGCGGCTCCTGGCTGGCGATCACCAGGCTGCCGTCATCCACTTCCCGCTCGACGAAGAAGCGCGGCAGCACCGTCACCCCGAGGCCGTGCAGGGCGGCGTCGAGCACGAACTGGAAATGCTCCAGGCGCTGCCCCGGCAGGGCTTCGATTTCCTTGGCGCCGAGGCCGGCGCGGCTCAGCCAGAGCTGGGTGGACGACTTGGTCAGGTCGGTCAGCGAGGTGTGGTGGATCAGTGGATAGCGCAGGATGTCCCGACGCTGGACGATGGGGCCGAAGCGCTCCAGCAGCTCGGGCACGCAGACCGCCACCATATCCCCGGCCATCAGGTAGCGCGCCTCGAACTCCGGCCAGTCGCCATCGCCATAGAGGATGCCGACGTCATAGCCTTCATGCCGGTCATAGAGGCGACGCAGGTCGTTCATGATTTCCAGTTCGACTTCCGGATTCAGGCGCCCGTACTCGCGCAGCCGTGGCAGCAGCCAGCGCGTGGTGAATGAGGGCTCCGCGCCCACCCGCAAGTGTCCGGAATGGCTGCTGCGCACGCGGTGCGTGGCGGCCTCCAGCTGGTCCAGCAGCAGGCTCACCTCCTGCACGTATTCGCGGCCCTGGTCGGTGAGCAGCAGGCGCTGGCGGACCTTTTCCACCAGCGGGCAGCCGAGCATCTCCTCGAGGTTCTTGATCTGCCGGCTGACGGCGCTCTGGGTGAGGTTCAGCTCCTCGGCCGCGCGGGTCACGCTCATATGCCGGGCGAAGGCGGCGAAGCAGCTGAGGGAGATCATGGTGGGGAGCTGGCGGCGCATGGGTTCATGACGTTTTGGAATGAATCTGTGCACGATAAATCGATATTCGTTGCCCTACAAGCGGCCTAATCTGCGCCGCGAGGGACCGGAAAAGGGCGGGGCGCATCTTTCGAGAGCGCAGGTGCAGGGACACACCGAGCCGTCCCGCGATGTCGATAGCTGTCCGGCGGAATGCACAATGACTCCAATAACCAACGAACAGACGCTCCGTACCGACCTTGCCGCCGCCTACCGGCTGCTGGAGGTCAATGGCTGGAGCGACCAGGTCTTCACCCATATCTCGGTCAGGCTGCCGACGGACGAGCCGGCCTTCCTGATCAACCAGTACGGCCTGCGCCCGGACGAGGTGACCGCCTCCAACCTGGTGGCCATCGACGTGAACGGCCGCAAGCTGGACGACCGCGCGCCTGAGGTGAACCCCGCCGGTTTCACCATCCACAGCGCCATTCACATGAACCGCCACGACGCGGTCTGCGTGATGCACACCCACACCCTGGCCGGCATGGCGGTGGCCGCCCTGGAAGAAGGGCTGCTGCCGCTGAACCAGACCAACATGATGTTCTACGACCGCCTGGCCTATTACGACTACGAAGGCGTGCCGCTGGACCTGGAAGTCCGCCAGCGCATCGTCGATGCCCTGGGCGACAAGCACAGCGCCATCCTGCGCAACCATGGCCTGCTGACCGTGGGCCGTAGCGTCGCCGAGGCGTACTTCCGCATGTACTACCTGAACCAGGCCTGCCAGCTCCAGCTGGAGGCCATGAAGACCGGCCGGCCGCTGATCGTTCCCAGCCACGAGGCCTGCGAATTCACCGCCCGCCAGCTGGACAACGAGCGCTACCACCTGGAGAGCGTCGACCTGGTCTGGAAGTCCGAGCTGCGCCGCCTGGATCGCCTGGACGCGAGCTTCAGGGCCTAGGCCCGTTCTGAAACGCTTGAATCTGCCGCGCGAGCTGGGCCGGCCACGAGACCGGAACGGCATCCACTACAAATACAAGAAGGTGTGACCATGCAAGAACAACCCGATTCCGGAGTGGTACTTCCACAATCCGGAGGCCCCTTGAGCCAGTACAGCACCGCCCAGTTGCTGCGCTTCCTGATCCCCTCGCTGATCGGCGTGATGCTGTTCCTGGTGCCCTTCGAGATCAACGGCAAGAGCAACATCCTCATCGCCTACGTGATCGACTACATCAACGACGTGATCAAGCCCATGATGGTTCCGGTCACGGTCGGCGTAGCCACCATCCCCAGCCTGCTCACCGTGCTGGTCACCTTCAGCCCGCTGAAGAACAACCAGAACCGCTTCATGCAGCTGTTCAACCCGGGCGTAGGCTGGACCATCGTGCGCGTCATCGGCGCCGTGCTGATGGTGATGACCTACTGGAAAATCGGTCCGGACTGGGTCTGGCACCGCAACACCGGCGGCGTGATGCTCTATGACGTCGGCCCGGTGGTCCTGGCCATCTACTTCCTTTCCGCCATCCTGCTGCCGCTGCTCACCGACTACGGCCTGATGGAGTTCGTCGGCAGCCTGGTCAGCCGTGGCTTCGAGAAGCTCTTCGGCCTGCCCGGCCGTGCTGCGGTGGACTGCCTGGCCTCCTGGCTGGCCGCCTCCAGCGTGGGCATCATCCTCACCACCCAGCAGTATCGCCAGGGCTTCTACAGCAGCCGCGAGGCCTGCGTGATCGCCACCAACTTCTCCATCGTGTCGATCGCCTATTCCTACCTGCTGCTGAAGCTGATCGGCATGGAGCACGTGTTCGTGCCCTGGTACATCGCCGTGGCCATCACCGGCCTGCTCTGCGCCCTGATCGTGCCCAAGCTGCCGCCGCTGCGGGGCAAGCCGAACGCCTATCACCCGGTGGTGGGCAAGCAGTTGAGGACCGACCGCCGCGAAGGCGAGGGCGTCTTCGCCCTGGGCCTGCGCCGCGCCATCGAGCGCGCCGACACCGCGCCGTCGATCTTCGCCCAGGTCAGGCACGGCATCCACGTGAGCCTGGACATTGCCATCTCGGTCTACCCGGCGATGATGGTGATCGGCTGCCTGGGCCTGTCGCTGGTGGAGTTCACCCCGCTGTTCAAGTACATGGCGATCCCGCTGGTGCCCTACATGGAACTGCTGCAGCTGCCGGAAGCCGAGAAGGCCGCGCCCGCGCTGCTGGCGGGCATGGTCGACAGCATCATGCCGTCGATCCTCGGCGCCAGCATCCAGAGCGAGGTGACCCGCTTCGTCATGGTGGGGGTGGCGGTCAACCAGATCATCTTCTTCACCGAGGCGGCGATCCTGCTGATCCGCGCCGACATCGGCCTGAAGCTGCGCGACCTGCTGATGATCTATGTGCTGCGGGTACTGGTTTCCCTGCCGATCCTGGCCCTGCTGGCCCACCTGATGGTTGGCTGATCCGCCGGCCGGGGCGCCTCCGGGCGCTCCGGCCCCATAACAAGATTCCCGATTCGGATTTTCACTGCCATGGACAAACACACCGACTTCCGCTCGTCCAACGTGCCCGGCCCCGCCGGCGCCGCCGACCTGGTGCTGACCAACGGCCGCATCTACACGGTGGACGCCGCCAACCCCTGGGCCGAGGCCGTGGCCATCCGCGGCGGCCGCTTCGTCGCCGTGGGCAGCAATGCCGAGGTCGATGGCCTGATCGGCGCCCACACCCAGGTCCTGGACCTGCAGGGCCGCTTCGCCATGCCCGGTCTCTACGACATGCACACGCACCCGGACCTGAAGCTGGCCCCCGGTTACGCGGGTTACCTGGAAGTCGGCGTGGAAGACCCGACTCCGGAGCAGGTGAAGCAGGCCATCCTCGACTACGCCGATGCCCATCCCGGCGATGGCTGGGTCTACGGCCAGTACTTCGTCCGCTACACCTTCAAGCAGGCCGGCCTGGTGCCCGACCGGGACTGGCTGGACAGCGTCCTGCCGGATCGTCCGGTGGCCATCCTCGACCGCTCCTGGGGCTGCATGATGGTCAACTCCAAGGCCCTGGAGCTGGCGGGAATCGATGCCGAGACCCTGGACCCGCGCCACGGCTACATCGAGCGCGACAGCGTCACCGGCCAGCCCACCGGGATTCTGGTGGATGGCGCCTACGCCATGATCCACGCCGCCATGCCGCCGACCCCGCAGCACGCACTCAAGCGCGCCTATCGCGAAGGCGTCTGGTTCCAGAGTGGCCAGGGCGTGGTGGGCACCAAGTACGTGC
>RCUR01000864.1_pt1 | contig 10924 bp, 9 predicted proteins | sample 2166151 | NCBI WGS metagenome assembly RCUR01 (sample SAMN09932785, study PRJNA488358) | compost metagenome | isolation source: compost soil in an enriched community | place: Germany: Experimental Botanical Garden
GCGCCGTCATAAGCGCAAGGACGCGCCTGAGCCGCAGGAGTACAAGGCTCTAGTGCAGAAGCGGCTGAGCAAAGGTGGCTGGCACCCGCTCCCAGTAGGCCCCCATTTGTTCTGATCACCAAGGTGGCCTTGGTTGCTCTGGAGCAGCTTTATTGGGAGTCGATCACTACCGGCTGGAGCCGACCCGTAGCTGATGGTGACGAAAGGCAGAAATCGGCCAGGAGCGGACGCTCGAGAGGAGAAACTAAACCTGTCCCCATTATCGGGGATGGTGCCTGGTGGGCTCTGGGTAATCTAACTAGCCAGGTAGTCGGGCAGCCCTGGTAAAGTGTCGGCCTCGATTAGGAAAGGACTCTCCGTTCATGCCTGCAGTGATTGCCGAAAATGATGAGTCGATCTGGAACGACGAGACTGGTGTCGTTTATCACTTTCCCAGACGCTACCGCTCTATCCTCGTGCCTGGGACGCAGGTGATCTACTACAAAGGGAAACTGTTAGATCGCGCGTATGCAAAGCAGAGGCTCAGTACTAAGCCGCACTACTTCGGGGTAGCTTGCATCGGCAAGATCGAGTCTGACCCCGATAGTTTAAAAGGCGATCTCTTCGCGAAGATCGAGAATTTCCAGCCGTTTGAGCGGGCAGTACTGGCAAAGGAGGGAGGTGGCTACTTGGAGCCTATTCCTCAATCGAAGACGAAAAACTACTGGTTTAACGGCGTGCGGGAGATAAGTCCGAGCACCTTCGAAACCATCCTGAACCTGGCAAAGACAAAGCCTCTACAGATTGCAGAGAGCCGAGATGACCTCTTGTTCGAAGTCGTCACTGATCCGGCGAAAATAACCACGCTTACTGCCAAGCTCGCGAAAATCATGCGTAAAGCCTTTCCTCACAAGGAATCGCGCGAGCTAACTTACCCATCAGGGCACCACACAGGCAGTGTTTATTTCGAACGAGACCGTGGCCAGAGGGTTCGCGGCTGGTCACCCATCAATCACGACCCCACCAAGCACGTGAATCACCTGCTGTTTGGCGCACCAGGGGAGTCGGATTGGCTGGAGATGGCGGTGCAGCTGAATTTCCCTAAGGCGACTTACAAAAGGTCATACGCTGGGGCCTTTGTTCGCGACGATACTGGTGCAATATTCGTTGCGCACCGGGGCAAGCTGACCAAGGGCAAGGCAGGCTTGCAGAAAAGTAAGGTTCTCTCTCAGTTCAGCACTTGTGTCGAAGCCGTGGATGGCAACCAGACGAGTCAAGTGATCTTGATTGCTGGCCTCGACGATCCGCACATAATTGACAAGCTCTTTGCCTTTGCCCAGGAGGCGCGAGAAGTCGCAACGCGAATTGCTGACGCTGAAGCGGAAGGCAACAGCGAAAATGAACCCGACGACATCACTGGTATTCCACGAGGAAAGAGTGCACCAGTGAATAGCGATCCTATGATGGCTTTATCTGCATACTTTGACGAATTTTCAGGCGAGACCAACGTGTCACCACGTGCCACTAGCGGCACTCGAGTGGTAGAGCACGGCGCCATCGTTGCTGCTCTCGCAAAAGCGTTGGGCGGCGGAAGCAATCTTCGGAAAAGCCAGGCGATCGATCTCGCGGCGATACGTGAAGGCTCGGTAGACCTTTTCGAGGTGAAGACTTCCGCAAACACTCAGAGCGTATATACCGCTGTCGGCCAACTCCTAATTCACGGAGAAAGCATCAAGACTCTGATGGGGCAAAAAGTCAGGAGATTCTTGGTTCTGCCAGGGTTGCCTCGAAAGGATTTCCTCAAACCCATCGCTAAAGCTCTGGAAGCAACAATCATCACTTATCGCTCCGAAGGGGGCGACTACATATTTATGGGACTTTAGTTGTTTAGTGAGTGAATGAGTCAAACCGTCGATTTCAGCCGGTCGCGGAAGACAGGAATCGGCCAGAAGCAGTCGGTGGACAGACTCGTGGCAAATCGGTCTCGCCCGGCCAGCAGTCTAACATTCAAGCCGAAGCCGCTTCGCGGCTCAGCTAAATTCAGGCGTTAACCTGCTGAACATTGGAGTATGCGCATGCAACCGTATCCGAGATTGAAGGCGGCTTTAACTGTCGGGGCGCTGGCTGTCGCAGCGGTGCACATGTGGGTCCCGTCGATCAACGTTGACGCCATTACTGTAACGCTACTAGCAACTGCAGTTTTGCCGTGGCTACAACCCATATTCAAGAGCGTGAAGTTGCCGGGCGGCATAGAGATCGTCCTGCAAGAGCTCAAGCAGGAGATTAAGGACGCCAGCGGCGCTGCCCATAGCGCAGAGCGAAAAGCAGACCTCGCCGTTTCCGGCATTGCCGGGGGCTTGGCACCACAGCCTGAAGCCAATCCGAATGAGTGGATGCTTGCCCTGTCGAGAAAGTACGTTGATATTCGTACAAATCAGGTCAGTGGAAGTGCAAGGACACAAGCCATGACGGCTGTAGTTCGAGCAATGATCGACCTTGCTTCGTCCTTGCCGGAGTTGGACGTCGTCCCGCTACTCCGTTCAAAGGACTCTGGCCAAAGGCTGGCTGCATACGCCTATCTGTACGCGGCACCGAACTCTCGACACTTGGAGGCGCTTGTATCCAGCGTGACAGCGCTCGAAGACAAGCCATTCGGACAGTACTGGGGGCTGCAGGCCGTAGGCCGTAACCTCGAAACCGGTATCGGAGACAGCACTTCTAAAGCCATACGACAAGACCTAGTCGCATTTGCGGTCCGCGTCCCGCGCGGTTCGGATCGTGACTACGAAGTGCGTAAGATAATTGCGCAATTGAGCCTCTCTGCATGAGTCTGTGTGGGTGCATTTTGCGAACTGACCTATCGCTACAGCGGACGGCCTTCGGCCGCCGTTAAGCTTCAATGTTATGAATGTCTGCAATGGGTTGTGGATTCAACCGGTCGATGGCAGCCCTTCGTGCAAGGCGCTAATCGGCCAGAAGCGGACCGTGGATATTCATAGAATCGAGATTCAGAAACTCATATCGCTGGATCGTTGAGGCTTGACGGGCGGATCTGCGACACTACATAACCTCGCAGAAACCCGCGACCTCAAGGCACTCGGGTAACTGCTGCTCTACGTGTTTGAGGTTGCTCGCAGAATATCGAACTAGAGGAGCAGGGATTTTGTGTAACGTAACTTTTGCTACCAACCATGACTCGATGTTTTTGGGTAGTAAATTAGAACAAAGGATTACTTGCCCAAGCAGACCAAAAATAGTGTCAACTAGTTTGCATCTGATGCTTAACGACTCCGTGAAATATAGTTGCTATATAATTCAGCGTGACTTTATTCACAAAGGAAAATAGAAGATCAGCCTCTACTATATCGTCTAGACCGATATTGTCACTCCTGCCATTTGAGTAATGAAAGAAACGGTTCCTGAGATTAACCAAAAAACTATGATGCTCAACAAAAGGGATAGCTAGCTTATCTGGAAACTGCGTGCCAGGAGTATATTTTGCCGGGTTATTCCAACCAACGACTTTTTCGGCTAGCGCTTTGAAAATGGATTCTCGATATTCCTGTTTGGTATTTATATCTATATCGATAGTGGTTTGTAACTCTGGCAAACCTCTGAAAAGCGACGCTATAAAATTCTTGTGAAACTTAAGCTCTCCAACATTGCCATCTGAATTCGTAGAGCTTAACCATTGGCGCAAGTTTTCAAACGTTCCGACGTAATCCTCAGTCCGCGACGCATAAATCATGGGGAAAGCATAGGACAAGTGCTCATAGGAGCGGTACAAGTGCACGAATGCTGCGGTGTGCCGCTCTGCTTCCTCATGGTAAATGCAGCTAGCCAACTCAGTTAAAAAGCTTTTATAAAATTTCCTATTTTTGAAGCCTGTACTTACAATCTGAGCCTCGTAATCAGAAAGAGCCAACCCTTCCTCCAACCCATTAAGAAACGTCAAATCTCCGCTAGAGTTTTCTCTGAGATCACCAAAAAAATAGTTAGTTTTAAGAACCATTGTATTTTCGGTGTTCAAATTAGTTATCTGGCAGCTACCAGAAATCACCCGAAAAATCATCGCGAATTCGTGCGTATTTTGTCCGATCCAAAATGGTGACTCAGAAGCAAACGGAGAACCGGGCTTCTCAGAAAATTCATAGCTGACGGTTCTCATTATTAGGCCGCAATTTCGTCAGAAAAATAGGTTAGCAATTCCAGTTCTTCAAACCCGATCAACTCCTGGGCCTTCTCAATAAGCTTTCGGCTCAAGTCTCGCCGATACTTTCCGAGATTAACCTTAGCTGCATCAATAGATTTGAACGCTGCGTCAAATCGTTCAACATATGCCCCAAATTCATCAGCGCCAAGAGCGCTCAGAAACTCATATGAAGTTTTCACGCCCACGCAGAAACCAATTAGATTGTTCTGGGTCTTTAGCCAAGTTTTTGCCTGCTCATTCACGGCAAATTTATCGATCAACTCCAGCACTTGTTGAAACTCTAGCCCATTTTCCACAACCGCCGTGGACATAATATTGCCCACAATTATTTCGTCCATCTTCTCGCTGATTATTTTGTTATTTTCGTTGTGCACGCTATTAGTAAAGAATGCCAGATAGCCTTTCGATATATCGGAAAGATTAAATGCGCCTCGCTTAATTTTTTCTCCGCGATCCTTTTCAGACTGAATATCTATTTCCAAGCCAGTGAAATCAAAAAGCTCTTCTGTCAGTACTTCAATTTGATGCCTTGGCGTCATGGGCCGCTGACCATTATTCAACGTAATCATACGGTACAACAGCATATCTTTATTGCCAGAGATAACCACGCTGAGGTACAGCGATTTTTCGTCTGGAAAATCTTCGTGATCCTTGATGCTGTTGAGAGTATTTAAACGCTGCATACCATCGAGAACATAGCCTCTACCTACGCTCTGATTAGCGTAATCAGAAGCATCATCCACCGTGTCAAAATTTATCGCCTGTGGCTCAATAAGCGCTAGCGTTATTGGGGGCATTAAACACCCCTTAAGAATGTCGTTTCTCAAACGATCATAAAATGCTGGATTCTGAACCTTACGTTGTGCCGAGAATCTATTTATCAGAGGGAAGATATTATCGATAGCGAATCGATATGTAGTCTCGCCCGTTAATACGACACTCTTAATTACGCTATCGTATTCCTTTGTAAATATTTTGATCGTCACAGGCTCTACTCCATAAGGTGATCCGAGATAGTAATGAGCATGGATGTATTGGTAAAGCTGAGATTCGGGGCGAAAGCGATCCTAGGTCGAAAGGCTGCTTCTGGCCGATTGTTGACTGTCACGAAGAGCTGCAACCGACCCAAGCCGGCCTATTGCGCGACCAGCAGAAAACGGACCGAGGCGGGCATCCAAGAACGATCAAACACGGATAATTCATAGCTTTGTGCCATCTGCTAGAGTCAGGAGTGCAACTGCACGCCAATGTGCATGCTTGCCAAGGAGGGGGCTATGTACGACACACTGAAACAGACTCTGGACGCTGAGGGGCTGACGGTCGTCGAGCGATTTGTGTTGCCATCACGCCCGGCGGCTTATGCGCCGGTACCTCCGCTATTAGCCAGCACCGCTGTCGGTGCATACCTTGCACTCACTGCTCCCGAAGGTCTTTGGCAGCATCAGGCAGCGGCTCTTGAAGCGTTGGGCCACCATCGGAATGTAGTCATTCCAACGGGGACTGCATCTGGCAAGAGCCTGATCTTCAGGTCTATCGCATTCCATCGTATTTTGAGTAACCCAAACTGTCGGGTGTTGGTGTTCTACCCGCTCAAAGCATTGGCGAGTGATCAAATGCGCGGATGGCGGGCCATGGCGCGGGCCCTTGGCATGCCAGACGAAACCATTGGTCGGATCGATGGCTCTGTATTGGTAACACAGCGCGACAACATCCTGCAGAAGGCTCGGATTGTGGTGATGACACCGGACGTGTGTCATGCCTGGTTAATGTCGCGGCTGGCTATGCCGGTGATAAAGCAATTTCTCTCCCAGCTTGCCGTAGTGGTAATGGATGAGGCGCACACACTGGAAGGTGTTTTTGGCAGCAATTTTGCGTATTTGATTCGCCGGTTGCAGGTCGCAAGACATCATTTGCAGAAGCAGGTCGAGACGCCTCAGGAGCTGCAGTTCATAGCCGCTACGGCAACGATCCTACATCCGGATGAGCATTTAGCTTCATTGACGGGGGTTCAGTTTCACGTCGTGCCAGAGACACTTGATGGATCACCACGATCAGAGCGTATTTGTGCGCACGTTGCAGCCCCACCAGGCGAAGAGATGGAACTCGCTAGGGAACTACACAATTTGCTCCTGAACGGAAAGGGGGTTGGCGGGTTCATAACCTTCATGGACTCCCGCAAGGGAGTCGAAATGCTCGCACGCTCCAACACTACAGAAATCGAGAATCTCTTGGGATCGGCAGACGTGCTGCCCTACCGGGCGGGATACGCAGCAGAGGACCGCGAGAAGATTGAGGAGCGGCTGCAGGCAGGCAAATTGCGTGGCGTGGTATCGACGTCGGCGCTGGAAGTGGGCATCGATCTGCCACACCTAACTGTGGGGATTAATGTCGGTGTTCCTGCTACGCGTAAAGGCTATCGCCAGCGACTCGGTCGTGCCGGGCGGGCATCCCCCGGCGCGTTTATTATCGTGGCCGGACCGAATGCCTTTACAAGCTACGGGATGTCCTTTCGAGAGTATCACGATCATTCGGTCGAAGACTCCTATCTGTATCTTGACAACCGGTTCATGCAGTTCGCACATGCCCGCTGCCTAGTGGACGAACTCGAGGCGCTCGGCTCCGGATTAACCCTACCACTCAAGGCAAGTTGGCCAGAAGGCTTTCAAGAAATATACGACTGGGCCAAGCCAGGCGGTAATCGCCCTCCAGCGTTTGACGCGATCGCACAGATTGGAGGGGACGCTCCGCATTACAGTTATCCACTGCGAAATGTCGGCGAGCTTAATTTTCGTATCGCGCAGGGAGATGGTGCATCTGCAGTTGCCATTGGTGAGGTCAATGAGCTACAGGCCCTGCGAGAGTGCTATCCGGGGGCAACATACTGGCACTTAGGCCGCGCCTATGAAGTCCAGGCATGGCAGACGAGCGGTTTTACCGGTCCACTTATTCGCGTAAAGCTGGGGGCTCCGAACCGATCGACGCGTCCACGGATTCGAACCTGGATCAACGCAGGAGTTACTTCGGTCGATCTTCTAGAGGGACATTATCTTCGAGGAGAGCTTGGGTTTATTGCCGAATGTCAGATGCAGGTGACACAAAAAGTAGAGGGCTACGATGACGTGAGTGCCGGTGTCTATCGCCCATACAGCGAGTTACGACAGGGTAATCCAAATATGCGCGCCCGCATTCGGAACTTCCGAACCAGTGGCGTACTATTATGTATCGCTGAATCATGGTTCAGTACCGGTGAGACAAAGAGTCGATTCGTAGAGCGTCTGAATGCTGTGTTTGCCCGTGAGTACAGTATCCTTCCGCAGGATGTCGGCTGCGCCGCAACTAACATTTCGGTGAGATCCATTAATGGCGGAGGACTGCGTAGCGACTGCATTGTGGTATTTGACCAGGTCTACGGCAGCTTGCGACTCACTGAGCGTCTTTACCTTCACTTCGACCTCCTGCTAAATCGTTTGGAGCGCGCTGCATCAGTCGAAGCTGAGTCCGGCGACGAAGATTTTCTCTGTGACGTCCGAAAGATCCGCGACATCTTTGCCTCATTCACAACTACAACCAGCGAGTCTTTGCTCGAGGCCGCTGGCATGATAGGTAAGCACATCCGCGTATTCACTCCAGAATCACGCGTTAGCTATCGTGAGAACGGAAAAATGGGGTCGGAAGTTGAAATCATTCTGCCGACAGTTATGAATGGAAAATTGATGTACCAGGTCAAGTGCTTTTTCAGGCTGTCCACCAGTGTCTCGACTAATGTCTCGACCAAGCAGTGGGTTGCTGCGGAATATATTGAGCCCACCGCTGGCGATGGTGAGTGGGACCAGGCTTGGTGGAACTCGGAATCTGAGGAGTATGAAGATCCTCCCGACTCATTAGGCGAATTAGCGAATGGTCAAAACTAACCGAGTTATCTTCTCACGGGATTATTGATGACGCTCTAGTGTGCTCGGAACAGACGGTGGTGTGACCACCCTGTCAGCCGGTAGAAACAGCTAGACGCCTAGGTGGAAGCGATTAATCAAGAGCGGACAAGTGCACTTTGCCGGAAATGAAGCTAAGAATTAATGGATGTCATTCGGCGTGTCACTTATCTGCGCTTTTGGTAGTTAACCATCTTTATCATTAGTTCCTAATACAGGTAAGGGAGTGGATCAGTGACAGGGTACAATTTTGTCGTTGACAGGCGATACACGAAGGACGATATCTATCGTATTTGTAGGGTTCCAGTCGAAAAACAGAAGGGAAACTGGAACACCGGATATACCAACTGGCAAGGAGATTGGTTCATATTCTGCAACATAGGAGCCGCCGGACGAACGGGGCACGACTACAATAACAGATTCGAAGACAGCCAATTGCACTGGTACGGAAAGACCAGCTCACACCTCGGTCAAAGCTCCATTCAGAGTATGCTAAGACCAACTGGCAAGATACATGTCTTCTACCGTACCGATGATAGAAGTCCTTTTAATTATGTGGGTGCGGCTACTGCGGTAGCGTATAAAGATACCATCCCCGTCCAAATAACATGGGGATTTCAGGAATCAAATGAGCCTTTCTCATTTGTTCAGTCTGACAGCCAGGGTGTTTGTGAATCAGAGTCCCTTGAAGGAGGAGAGACACAATTCCCCGAGGAAATCGTAAATCCTGGTGTTTATTCAGAGGGGGCAGTAAAACAGATTTCGGTTAATGCCTATGAGCGAAGCGCAAAGGCTATAGCTGCATGCAAAATACACTATGGCGCAACTTGCTTCGTTTGCGGGTTTGATTTTGGGAAGGTGTATGGCGAAATTGGAAGAGGGTATATCCACATCCACCACTTAACGCAGATTGCAGACGTTGGCAGAAAATATGAAGTTGACCCGGTAAAGGATCTGCGCCCTGTTTGCCCAAACTGTCACGCCATGCTTCATCAAAAGCGTCCGCCCCTTAGCATTGAAGAGCTGAAATCGCTGCTAATTCGCAGCTAACAACTCACCGCTGGCGCGACAGCCCTGACGGGCAGCGACCTTGATTCATCCGTTAGTAAATCCGCATTGTGTGGCCTCCAAATGACCGCTTTTTTGCCGATTTTTGCCTATCGCCACCGTCAGCTTTGGGCCCAGGCTGTGTAAAAGCGCAGACACTGTTTTGAAGTCTGCGTCGCTACGTAAAATCTGCCAATGATTGGTGTATCAGCGGACCTGAAATTTGCGTAGGAACGCGATTTTCGTTCTGGTTCTGACTGTCAAATCTGCTCTAAACCGTCTTTACACAGCCTCGACCCAAAGCAGTCGGTTAGGGCCGACTGAAATCGGCCAAGCGCTGCCATCTAGTGGTATCGAAATGTCGAGCTTTGCTCTAGGCGATCAGATAGCAAACTGTCCGGTGCCGGAGTTTGGATAAATGTCGAGTGCGGCAGACCGCAGTAAGTGGACTGCCGCACTCGACTAACGTGTTACGACTTTTTCGGAGGGTAGTTACCGCGGCCATCACCTGACTTCTTGCCGGTCGTGCTCGGTAGATTAGGGACTACCGGGCGTGGGGCGGGGGAGGGACGGCTGGGGGCTTGTGGTTTCTTGCTCATCTCGAGTTTCTCCAGAGTTTGATTGGCTATGAAGTGACCGCTTACGTGCAGGCACCTTCGACTCGGCAGGCGCAAGTGGTGGGGACATGACATGCGTGGTCTTTGCAGCGCATGGCCTGTGTCTCGCAGCCGCCACCGGGGTAGGCGCCGAAGTGTTGCTCGTACAGCGCCACCGTGTGAGCGAAGGCGCTCTTCAGCTCCTGGTAGTCGTCCTGGCCGTAGATGCCGAAGTACGGGTAGTGGTCGATGAAGCGGCCGAACACCTGGAAGCAGTTCTCGCGGTAGGCACGGGTGTCCAGGATGTGGGCATGCCAAATAGCATCGACCTGCTTGCTCGGCACCAACACGACCGTCGGATACAGGCACTTGAGTGTCAGGAAACGGCGATATTCCATCTCCGACGCGTCCCATTGTTCTGTGCTCATTTCGGCTTCGGACGAAGCGGTGTACTTATGCTTGAGACGCAGGAAGTCTAGTTGGCTGACCTGCATTTCCAGGCCGTTGGCGGCCAGCAGAGGTTGTTTCAGGGCAATGATTGCAGTCATGAGTGTGTCTCCAGTGAATTAAGGGAATCAGGGCTTGAGAGCCCGCCTTCGCTTCAGTTCACGCTCGAAACACTGGCGACTGACCAGACTTTGCGGCGAGTAGCCGTACACGCTGGTCATGTAGAGCAGGCGCCAATCGCAACCGAGCTTGAAACGCACCAATCCGTTGCGGCAGCGCACGCGCTTGCCGCCGAGAGCAGTAAAGGGAATGCCGGCTTGCAGGGCCTGATCAATTTCGATGGCCTTGCACTGATGGCATGGACTTACCTGATGTGGGCAGTTCGCGAGTATGTGTTCGATGGTGTTCATGCTTGGCTCCTGTGTGATGACGGAGCCAGTATTTATTTGTTGATTCCACTACCAAGACCTTTCATCGCCAAGTGTCGAGCAGGTCGTCGAAGGTCCTTGCCTCCTCATAGGCGGTCAGAATCATCTGCCGATATTGCAGCAGCAGTGGGTTATCGGTATGCAGGGTCGCCGCCACAGTGTGCGCCTGCTCCAGATCACCGTTGAGGTAATGCACCATCATGCTGTCGCCCATCGACAGCGCGGCCGTCTGGCAGGCCATGGCCTTGAGCAGATTGCCGCCGTAGTCGTCCAGGCCCATCTGCG
>RCUR01000866.1_pt1 | contig 10910 bp, 14 predicted proteins | sample 2166151 | NCBI WGS metagenome assembly RCUR01 (sample SAMN09932785, study PRJNA488358) | compost metagenome | isolation source: compost soil in an enriched community | place: Germany: Experimental Botanical Garden
CCGACCACCGCGTGCCGCAAACCACCATCGACGGCCTGGTGGTGAAGAAGCCGAAGAAACCCAAGAAGCCGAAGATCGAGCTGGGCAAGCCGGGCAAGGCCGCCAAGCCGCTGGGCAACTGGATCGACAGCGGTGCGCCCAAGGTCAAGGCGGTGCGCAAGATGCCCAGCCTGGGCGGCGGCAAGCGCTCCGGCAAGAAGTAGTCGTTACGCCACCGGCGGCTCGGTTGGCTGGGCCGCGTCGCTGCCGCAGGCGAAGCAGAAGCGCGCGAAGGCGCTCTTGCGCTGCTGGCAGTGCGTGCAGTGGTCGAACAGACTGAGGCCGCAGTGCTGGCAGAAGTCGATCTGCGGGTTGTCCAGCTCGACCGGCCGCTCGCAGCCCGGGCAGACCTTCTTGGCCAGGCGCAGCAGCGAGGTGTCGTAGGAGATTTCCTTGCGCCGTTCGGCGTCGGGCTTGGCTTCGGCTTCCTGCTGGCGCTCGCGGTAGCGGTTGAACGAGACGATGGCCTGGCGGCCGACCAGCACGGTGATCACCACGCCGACGATGTTGCGCACGTAACCGCCGTAGCTCGGCAGGTAGGGCACCAGCTCGACGAAGAACACGAACAGGGCGAAGTAGATGTAGCCCCACACGAAGGGCCACCAGGTGCTCTTGCGCTGGCGGGCGAACAGCCAGCCGGCGATGAGCAGCAGGGGCAGGGTCAGCGCCAGGCGAATGAGGAATACCTTGAGTTCCTGCCGACTCTGCTCGGCGGACATCTGTTCATAGGCGGCGCTGCGCAACTCGTCGAGCTGCCGCTGGGCGCGCTGCTGCGCCTGCCGGGCGTCGAGCAGGCGCTGCTCCTCGGTTTCCACCGCGCTGCGCACTTGGCGCTCGGCGAGCTTGAGGTGCTCCAACGCCTCGGTGCGCTTGAGCACCTCGTCATCGCGGGCCGCCTGCTGGGTCACCTGGCGGCTGGCCAGCCAGGCGCTCAGGCTGTCGCGGGCGGTCTGGCTGTTCTGCCGCGCCGCCTCCAGCTTGAGGCGGCTCTGCTCCAGGGCGTCCAGGGCGTCCTGGGCCTGGTTGCGCTGGCGCTTGATCTCCTCCTCGATGCGCTTGCTCGCTTCGCCGTCGAGGAAGTCCTCCACGCTGAAGCGCTGCTCGACCAGCGGCAGGTTCTTCACCACGGCGCCGCCGAGGTTGACCAGGAAGCCGGCGAAGACCACGGCCACCGCCCACAGGGCGAGGCGGAAGAACTTCTCGGAGCGGCGTTGGGCCTTGTTCATGATGGGAGCATCCTTTCTCGCTGGACTGGGCCACAGCATAGCGCAGCGCGCCCGGCCGGTTAGGGGCGCGCCCGACAGTTCCGGCCGGCAAAGCGGGCGCGAATTTGCCGCGCCCCCGGCTGCCGCGCCGCGGCGGATCGGCTATCCTCGCCGCTTGCCTTCGCGCTCCGTATTCGTTCAGGAACTCCGATGATCGTCAGCAAACTGCCCAACGTCGGCACCACCATCTTCACCACCATGTCCCAGCTCGCCGCGCAGACCGGCGCGCTCAACCTGTCCCAGGGCTTTCCCGACTTCGACGGCCCGCAGGCGCTGCGCGAGGCGGTCGGCCGCCACGTGATGGCCGGGCACAACCAGTACGCACCGATGACCGGCCTGCCGGCCCTGCGCGAGCAGGTGGCGGCGAAGATCTCCCGCAGCTACGGCCGCAGCGTGGACATGGACAGCGAGGTGACCATCACTCCCGGCGCCACCGAGGCGATCTTCTGCGCGGTGCAGGCGCTGGTCCGCCCGGGCGACGAGGTGATCGTCTTCGATCCCTGCTACGACAGCTACGAGCCCTCGGTGGAACTGGCCGGCGGGCGCTGCGTGCACGTGCCGCTGGCGCTGCCGGACTTCGCCATCGACTGGCAGCGGTTGCAGGACGCGATCAGCCCGCGCACCCGCCTGATCATCCTCAACAGCCCGCACAACCCCAGCGGCGCTCTGATTTCCTCTGCGGAGCTGGCCCAGCTGGCCGCCTTGATCCGCGAGCGCGAGATCTACCTGATCAGCGACGAGGTCTACGAGCACCTGGTGTTCGACGGCGTACAGCACGCCAGCGTGCTGGCCCACGAGGAGCTGTACCAGCGCGCCTTCGTGGTCAGCTCGTTCGGCAAGACCTACCACGTCACCGGCTGGAAGACCGGCTACGTGGTGGCGCCGCCGGCCTTGACTGCCGAGCTGCGCAAGGTCCACCAGTTCGTCACCTTCTGCGGCATCACCCCGCTGCAGTGGGCGCTGGCCGACTACATGAGCGCCCATCCCGAGCACGTCGACGAGCTGCCGGCCTTCTACCAGGCCAAGCGCGACCTGTTCTGCGATCTGCTGCAGGGCTCGCGCTTCAGCTTCAAGCGCACCCCGGGCACCTACTTCCAGCTGGCCGACTACTCGGCGATCCGCGACGACCTCGACGACGTGGAAATGTCGCTGTGGCTGACCCGCGAGCACGGCGTGGCGACCATCCCGGTGTCGGTGTTCTACCAGACCCCGCCCAAGGACCTGCGTCTGGTGCGCTTCTGCTTCGCCAAGCGCGAGGACACCCTGCGCCAGGCGGCCGACAAGTTGTGCCGGGTGTGATGGACCATTTTCGGAGAGACTCCCATGCGTGACCTGAGCACTTTGCCCGACCTCAAGCTGGCCCTGGTGCAGACCGCCCCGGTCTGGCAGGACCCGGCCGCCAACCATGCCCACTTCGCCCGGCTGCTCGACCAGGCCGAGGGCGCCGACCTGGTGATCCTGCCGGAGATGTTCAGCACCGGCTTCTCCATGGACGCCGCCGCGCTGGCCGAAGCCGAGGACGGCCCGAGCCGCGCCTGGCTGCTGGAGCAGGCCGCTCGCCTGAACGCGGTGGTGGTCGGCAGCGTGATTACTCAGGCGGCCGACGGCAGCTACCGCAACCGCCTGTACTGGGCGCGCCCGGACGGCAGCTGTGCGCACTACGACAAGCGCCACCTGTTCCGCATGGCCGGCGAGCACGAGCACTACGCCGCGGGCGATGCGCGCGTGCTGCTCGAGCTCAAGGGCTGGCACGTGCGCCCGCTGGTCTGCTACGACCTGCGCTTCCCGGTGTGGAGCCGCGACCCGCACGACACCGACCTGCTGCTGTACATCGCCAGCTGGCCGGCGGCGCGGCGCAATCCGTGGAACCGCCTGCTGCCGGCGCGCGGCATCGAGAACCTGTGCTACGTCGCCGCGGTCAACCGCATCGGCGCCGACGGCAACGGCTACCCGCACGCCGGCGACAGCCAGGTGCTCGACTTCATGGGCGACAGCCTGCTGGATGCCGGCGAGGCTGACGGGGTGTTCCATGTGACCCTGTCGGCGGCGACGCTGGCCAGGTTCCGTACGCGCTTCCCGGCCTGGAGGGATGCCGATGCCTTCGAACTGAAGATCTGACGCTTAGCGGCCCGCCACGCTGGAAACATAGTGCGCCACGGCGCGGATCTGCTCGTCGCTGAGCGTTTCGGCGAACGGCGGCATCACGCCGACCCCGTTGCTCACTGCCGCCACCACCCGCGCCGCGTCGGGTTTGAGCTGATCGAGGTCGGGACCGATCGCGCCGCTGGCGCCGGCCTCGCGCAGCGCGTGGCACAGGCTGCAGGAAGGCTGCGCCTGTTCGAGGAACACCTGGCGACCCTGGGCGAGCAGGGCCTGATCGGTGTCATCCGCGCTGGCCGTCGAGGCCAGCAGCAGGGCGAGCAGCGTCAGGGCAGGGCGCAGGGGCATGACGTCACCTCCGGGACGGCTCGTCAGACCACGGCAACCTTCACCGCGTGGTCTTCCCAGCCGGTGTGCCCGTAGCCGCGCTCGTTGTCCACCCGCTCGCGCGGCTGCACGTTGCCATCGACGTCGGTGGCGCGGCTGGCCAGGCTGTAGTTGCCGGGCTTGAGTTCCACGGCGAGGACGAACGGCCGCCAGGCATAGGGGCCGAGGTCTGGGCCGACGAAGGGTGCCGGTCGCCAGCTCTGCCCGCCGTCGAGGGACACCTCGACGCTCTTCACCGCCTTGGCGCCGCCGAAGGCTACGCCCTGGATCAGTACCCGGCCGGCCTTCATCTGCTCCAGCGGCTGGCTGATCCACGACTTGACGCTCATCTCCCACATCGACGGCTGATCCGGGGCGCCCTTTTCGCCCACCGGGCGAATGCGGTAGCCGCTCTTCTGGATGTTGGCGTCGGTCTGCTCGGCGGTGAAGGCCAGCTGCTTGACGTACTTGATGTTGTTGACTCCGAAGTAGCCGGGGATCACCAGGCGCAGCGGGCCGCCATGAGCCACGGAGAGTGGCTCGCCGTTCATCTCCCAGGCCAGCAGGGCCTGGTCCAGGGCGCGCAGCGGCACCGAGCGCTCGACGATCAGGGTCTTCGGATCGAGGCCGGCAGGCAGGGTTTCGCCACCGGTGGCGGTGATGAAGCTCTGGCCGTCGGCAACCCCGCCGAGCATCGCGACCACGCTCTTGAGCGGCACGCCGCTCCAGAACACGCAGCCGGCGGCGCCGACCGTCCAGGGCGTGCCGCTGGCGCCGTGGGGGAAGAACGCGCGGCCGTTGCCCGAGCACTGCAGCACGCTGGCCACGGTTGTCACGCCGAGGGATCTAAGCTCGGCCAGGGTCAGGCTGCGTGGCTGCTTGACGCCCTGGAAGGCAACCGTCCACCCCTCGCGGTCGGCGAGGATGGACGCATCGGGGGCCGGCAGGTTGTTGCGCACGAACAGCCGGTTGCTGGCGGTGATCACGCTGGTGCCGATGGCATCGCGGTGGGTTTCCAGCGTGTTGGCGCTGTGCACGATCAGCGCCTCGGGAGTCTTCCACTTCACGTAGTCCGGCAGGGGCATGGCTTCCTGGGCCTGCACCCGCCACGGCAGGCCGGACAGGCTGACGGCGGCGATGGCGGTGGCCGTTCCCGCCAGCAGGTGGCGGCGGCGCAGATCGATGGGTTCGGGCATGGGGCCTCTCCCGGGAAGGGCTGCCGGCGGCTACGGGCAATCCGGCGCTCGGTAGCGACTGAGGAAGGCGGCTGGCGGAGGGCCCGCGGCGGGTTCCGTCACTCCGGACATGGCACCCATCCGCTCGGTACGCTCGGACAGGGTATCTACGGGTTTAGGCAGGGGGTGCTCCCCTGTCAAGGCGCCGGGGTGCCGCGCTCCTCGCGCACCAAGTAGGCCTGCTTGTGCCCGCGCGCCTCGTAGTCGTGCATGACGGCCTCCGCGTCGGCGCGGTTGGCGAAGCGGCGCATTGCCACCTCGTTGCCGTTGTCGTCGATGCGATAGAGCAGCCAGCAGCCCTGCTGCGCGCCGGTATCGGTCGAGCGGATCACGCGTCGATCCTCCCGCGGGGCTATGGTTGATCTGGTCAGCGTCTTCCTTTCCGGAGCCACCCGATGAAAGAGTTCCTGCCTCTCGCCGAAGTCTACGCCATCCTCGAACCCGGCCCGGTGGTGCTGCTCGGCACCGCGCAGGACGGCCGTGCCAACCTGATGCCGATGTCCTGGCACACGATGCTGGAATTCGAGCCGCCGCTGGTCGGCTGCGTGGTCAGCGCGGCCAACCATTCCTTCGCCGCCCTGGAGGCGACCGGCGAGTGCGTGCTCAACGTGCCTGCCGCCGAGTTGCTGGACCAGCTGGTGGCCTGCGGCAACAGCCACGGCGATCAGCTCGACAAGTTCGCCAAGTACGGTCTCAGCGCGGTGCCCTCGGCCGAGGTGGCGGTGCCGCGGGTGGAGGAGTGCTGGGCGAACCTGGAGTGCCGGGTGGTGGATCGCCAGCTGGTCGGCAGCTACAACTTCTTCATCCTCGAGGTGGTGCAGGCCTGGCACGACCCGGCGGTGAGGGTGCCGCGCACCCTGCACCATCGCGGCTACGGCAGGTTCATGATTGCCGGCGAGGAGATACAGACCGGCTCGGCGATGCGTTAGCGCTGCTGGCGCCGACGTCGCCACACCCAGCCATAGACCGCCAGGTTCACCAGCAGGACGAACGCCGCCAGCACGTACTGCACCGGCAGGGTCAGCCAGTCCGGGTAGAGCAGCGGCAGCAGGTAGTGCTCGACGAAGCCCACGCTGTAGCCGGCCTCGCCGGCGCGCAGGCGCAGCTGCTGTTCCCAGCCGGTGAGCGGGCAGCCGCGGCCGGTCAGCTCGACGAAGATCGCCCAGGCTGCGGTCGGCAGTTGCAGCAGCAGGATGCCGCGCTTCCACAGCACCAGCAGTCCGCCGAGCAGGCCGAACAGCACGAAGCCCAGGTGCACGACCAGGATGGCGTCGGCGACCAGGCCCCAGAGCATGCCTAGTGCGCCTTGGCGTAGTCGAGCATGCCCTGGAAGTCGACCACCACCGCCGGTTCGTCGCCGACCACCCAGGCGTCATGGCCCGAGGGTAGCAGCGACAGGTCGCCCGGCCGGCAGTCGAACTCGCTGCCGTCGTCCATCAGGATGTGCAGCACGCCGCTGACGTGGTACTGGAAGTGCGGCGCCTCGCAGCTTTTGGTCTTGGCAATCGGCTGCAGCGAGGTCGACCAGCGCCAGCCGGGCTCGAAGATGGCGCGGCCGACGGTGGCACCGCCGATGGTGACCAGCTCCAGCCGGCCCTTGGGAAACTCCCGGACCTCGTCCGGTGTGCCGAAGTGCTTGAGTGCCGCCCTATCCATTGTCCACCTCCCGCTTGTCGGTGACTTGGAGCCGGCCGCCCGTTGCAGCCGGGTCAACAGTTCAAGGTTAGGTCAGCCACGGCAGTGGACGCGGATGGTCGGACGCGCGGTGTCACTCCAGCCCCAGTCGCTCGCGCGCCGGACGCAGGTGCGGCAGCGGCCAGGCGGCGGCGATGGTCGCCAGCAACAGCGCCACGCCAAGCAGCGGCAACTGCGCCAGGCCGAACTGGGCGCCGAGCCACAGGCCGCCGAACCAGGCACCGCTGGCGTTGCCGAGGTTGAAGGCGGCGTGGCTGAGGGTGGCGGCCAGGCCGGCCGAGTCGCCGGCCTGCTCCACCAGCAGCAGCTGCAGCGGCGAGGAGATCGCGAAGCTGGCCATGCCCCAGCACAGCAGCAGGGTCATGGTCGCCGGCGTGGTGTCGATGAAGGCGAACAGACCGAGCAGGGCCAGGGCGCTGCAGCCCATGGCCAGCGGCACGGCATGACGGATGCCGCGGTCGGCCAGGCGTCCGCCGAGCAGGTTGCCGAGGGTCAGACCGACGCCGAACACCAAGAGGCCGGTATTGCTCAGGTTGGCCGACAGGCCCCCGCTGTCGCGCAGCAGCGGGCTGATGTAGGTGAACACGCTGAACAGCGCTACCGAGGACAGGCAGCACACACCGAGGGCATGCAGCACCGGGCGGCGCAGCACGCCGCTCCAGGCGCCGCCGCCGTGCCGCGGCGCCTCCTGCCGGCGCGGCAGCCACAGCCACTGGGCGAGCAGGGTGCACAGGCCGAAGCCGGCGACGGCAAGGAAGGTCATCCGCCAGCTGCTGGCCTGGCCGAACCAGGCGCCCAGCGGCACGCCGAGCACGTTGGCGATGGTCAATCCGCTGAGCACCAGGGCCATGGCCGAGGCGCGCCGCTGCGGCGGGGCCAGCTCCGCGGCGAGCAGGGTGGCGCAGCCGAAGAAGCCGGCATGGCTGATCGCGGTGAACAGCCGCGCGGCGACCAGCCAGGCGTAGTCCGGCGCCAGTGCGCAGCCCAGGTTGCCCAGGGTGTAGGCGCCCATCAGCCACATCAGCGCCTGCTTGCGCGGCAGACGGCCGAGCAGCGGGCCGAGCAGCGGCGCACCGACCACCACGCCCATGGCGTAGGCGCTGACCAGCAGGCCGGCGTCGGCCAGGCTGACGGCGAGGTCGCCGGCCACCTCGGGTAGCAGGCCCATGATGATGTATTCGCTGCTGCCGACCACGAAGCCGCCGAGTGCGAGGGCCAGCAGGGGCAGGGAAAGCAGGGCTTGGGCGGGCATGGCGAAGGGTGGTCCGGAGGGTGGCAGGAAGCGCGGGGGGCGCATTCTAGCGCGGCGGCCGGGCGTTCGTAGGGGAGAATTCATTCGCCTTGCTGCGCGCACATCTGGCGAATGAATTCGCCCCTACCTAGTCTCCAGCACGGCGATCTGGCGGTCCTGCAGGCGGCTCAGGCCAAGCAGCCCCAGACTGGCGCCGAGCAGGGCCCAGAACATGTCCGCCTGGGTGTCCCACGGATCGCCCTGGGTGCCGAGGAACTCGATGGCGCCGCCGCCGGCGAGGAGCGCCACCCACCATTCGATCAGTTCGTAGACGGCGCTGATCGCCATGGCCACGCACAGCGCCAGGAAGGCCAGCATCTTGCCGGGGGTGACGAAGCGGCCGCGCAGGAGAATCTCGCGGGCGATCAGCGCCGGCACCAGGCCCTGCATGAAGTGGCCGAGCTTGTCGTAGGGGTTGCGCTCCAGGTCCAGCAGCTCCTGCACCCAGAAGCCCGCCGGCACCCGCGCATAGGTGTAGGCACCGCCGAGAATCAGCACCAGGCAGTGCAGGGTGATCAGCACGTAGAGCAGGGTGGTTAGCGGGAAGCGGCGGGCGGTGGCGAGCAGCAGCGGGGCGGCGATCAGCACCGGCGAGACTTCCAGCCACCAGGTGGCGCGGTCGTAGGGGGCGATGCCGGAGACGATCAGCGCGGCCAGTACCGTCAGGCCCAGTGCTCCATACAGGCGCGTGTGCTGCATATCCGTCTCCGCTGGCCGATCCGGCTTCGCGGTCACACTACTGCAGGGCGCCGCGGGCCGTCCAGCGCGTGGCGCCACGGGGTATCCTGTACGGGTATTCCCTGTGCCGAGCCCGCCATGCTGGAAATCTCCAATGCCGTCCACCTGCCCGACAGCGAGATCGAACTCTCCGCGATCCGCGCCCAGGGCGCCGGCGGGCAGAACGTCAACAAGGTGTCCAGCGCGGTGCACCTGCGCTTCGACATCCCCGCATCAAGCTTGCCGGAGTTCTACAAGGAACGCCTGCTGGCGCTGCGCGACAGCCGCATCACCGGCGAGGGGGTGATCGTCATCAAGGCGCAGCAGTACCGCACCCAGGAGCAGAACCGCGCCGATGCGCTCGCGCGCCTGACCGAACTGATCCGCAGCGTTGCCAAGGTCGAGAAGGCGCGCCGGCCGACCAAACCGACACTGGGCTCGAAGAAGCGCCGGCTGGAGGGCAAGAGCAAGCGCGGGGCGATCAAGGCCGGGCGCGGCAAGGTCGACTTCTGAGTGCCGGTCGAGCCATGGCGCGGCCTCGGCTCGCCTGGGGGCTTGGCCGGGCCGGGCACGCAGGGGCGTGGGGGCTAGCTGCCCTGGCCGAATAGCAGGCGACGTGCCTCGGCAGTGAGCAGGGCGTCGGGATCGGCGTTGATCTGCTCGGCCATCGCGTAGGCGCGCTGTACTGCCGGCCGCTCGGCGATGCGATCCAGCCAGGCAGCCATGTTCGGGAAGTCTTCGAGGCGCTGACGCTGGCCTTCCCACAACTTGGCCCAGGGATAGATCGCCATGTCGGCGATCGAATAGTCGCCCGCCACGTAGTCGCGCCCCTGCAACTGGCGGTCGAGGACTCCGTACAGACGTGCGGTCTCCTTGACGTAGCGCTCGATGGCATAGGGGATCGGCTCCGGCGCATAGCGGACGAAGTGGTGATTCTGCCCGGCCATCGGCCCCAGCCCGCCCATCTGCCAGTACAGCCACTGCAGCACCTGGAAGCGCGGGCGTGGCTCGCGGGGCAGGAAGCGCCCGCTCTTGTCCGCCAGGTATTCGAGGATGGCACCGGACTCGAACAGCGCCAGTGGCTCGCCGCCGTCGACCGGGGCCTGGTCGACGATGGCCGGAATCCGGTTGTTCGGGGCGATCTTCAGGAAATCGGCGGCGAACTGCTCGCCCTTGCCGATATGGACCGGGCGCAGGTGATAGTCGAGCCCGGTCTCTTCGAGAAAGATGGTGATCTTGTGGCCGTTGGGGGTGGTCCAGTAATAGAGGTCGATCATCGCGCGTTCCTCCTCAGGCGGCGCGGCGCACCGGGTCGTGGGACTGTTCGTAGCGGTTCAGCAGGCGGGCGAACCAAGCGCCGACCGGCGAGTCTTCGGCCCAGGGCTGCTCGCCCAGGCACCAGGCCCAGAAGAAGAAACCGCCGATCAGGTAGTCGGCAGCCGCCGGCTCGGCGCCGTCCAGCCAAGGCTGGTTGCTGAGCAGCGTGTTCAGCGGCTGCAGCGCGCGGTCAAACTGTGCCTGTCCGGCTTGCAGGTCTGCGAAGGCCTCCAGGGTCATGCCCAGGTTCTTCTCGCGGCTCTGGCGGAAGTAGTCGCGGTCGGCCGGGTCGATCAGCGCGTAGATGCGCAGCACCAGCAGGCGGAACAGCGCCGGGCGCAGGTCCTGGGCGATCAGTTGATCGATCAGGCGCAGACGGCTTTCGCCCAGCGCGCCGCCGAGCAGGGGGTGTTGCGAGTACTCGGTATCGAGATAGCGGAAGATCGCCAGGCTGTCGTTGACGGTCGTCGACTCGTCGCGCAGCACCGGCACCAGCTTCTGCCCGGAGAAGGCCAGCTCGGCCTTGTCGCTGAAACGCACCGGACGGCTGACGAAGTCCAGGCCCTTGTGGGCCAGCGCCAGGCGTACGCGCCAGCAGTAGGGGGAGAACACCAGCTCGGGGGCAGCACCGCACAGTTCGAAGAGTTCACGCATGGATATAGCCTGCTTCATAGGGGGGCAGAGGCCCTGAACAGGCAGGCTAGCAGCCTGGAGCGTCGGCGGCGAGCGTGTGGCGGTGATGGGAATGATGTCCCGCGGGCCAGGATGGCCCGCGGGAGCTGGGGCATTACGCGGCCTGCGCCTCGCTCTGGCGCAGGGCGCGGTTCAGCGCGCTGAACAGGGCGCGGAAGCTGGCGGTGGTCAGGTTGGCGTCGATGCCGGCGC
>RCUR01000868.1_pt1 | contig 10904 bp, 11 predicted proteins | sample 2166151 | NCBI WGS metagenome assembly RCUR01 (sample SAMN09932785, study PRJNA488358) | compost metagenome | isolation source: compost soil in an enriched community | place: Germany: Experimental Botanical Garden
GGGCAATCCGAAGGGGTGCGTTCAAGGCGGAGGTCCTTTGGCTGTTGTTGTCTCCTGATTATTTAGAACTTAGTTCTATTTTTGTGCAAGCGGGAAATTTTGGGCGAAAAAAAAGCAACCATTGTGGTTGCCTTGGTTTTTGCGACTGCCGATCGGGCCTCATCGCGGGCAAGCCCGCTCCTACAAGGGCAGCGGTGTTTCTGTAGGAGCGGGCTTGCCCGCGATGAGGCCGGCTCAACCACCAAAAAATTCAGAAGCCAGACTCGCCCCCGACAATTCCTCTGCCGCCGCCAACAACAACGGCGCCAACTGATGCATGCGCTCCAGCGGCATGCGCGCCGTCGGCCCCGCCACACTGAGCACGCCGACCACATGCCCACTCAGCGGATGGCGCACCACCGCAGCCAATGCCGAGGTGCCAACCGCCGAGCTTTCCACTACCCAGGCATAACCCTGTTCACGGGCGATGCGCAGGCGTTCGAGCAGTTCGGCATTGGAGGCCGGCGCGTTGGGGCCGAAGTCTTCCCGGTTGGCGATGCCCTGCTTTTCCACCAGCACCAGGGCTTGCGCATCGCTCATGCTGGCCAGCCAGGCATGCCCGGAGGCGGTATAGAACAAGGGCGCATCACGGCCCATGTCGGGGTCGTAACGCAGGCCGGAGCGGGCGCCCTGGGCTTTGGCGATCCAGGTCTGGCGTTCGCCATCGATCACCCCCAGGCGCACCAGCTCGCCGGTTTCCCCGGCCAGGCGATCGAGGATCGGCTGGACGATATCCGCCCCGCTCCCGGCCAGGTAACGAAAGCCCAGGGCAACCAGTTTGGTGCTCAGGTGGTAGCGGCTGTTTTCCGGGTTCTGGCGCACATAGCCCAGGCGCATCAACTCACCGAGCATGCGGTGGGTGGCGCTCTTGGGAATGTCCAGTTGCTCTGCGAGGGTCTGCATGGGCAGCCCGTGGGGGTCGCTGGTGAGGCTTTCGAGAAGGCTCAACGCGCGTTCGATCTGACTGCCGGCCATGGTCACGGGTCCTGAAAATTTTGCCGATTCTAAAGAGCGCCGGGCAAAGCGCAAACACTGTTCGATCTTCGCACAGTTTTGCAACGCGGCCGCTTGGTGATTTTGATTGTTGAACCATAGAATATGGAACCAAGTTCTATTTTTACAACAACATCAGCGAGGACAGTACCATGTCGATCCTTTCGCCACGCGCAACCACGGTGGACTGCGATGTCCTGGTCATCGGCTCGGGGGCGGCAGGATTGTCGGCGGCAGTCACCGCCGCCTGGCATGGGCAAAAGGTCATCCTGGTGGAAAAGGATGCTGTTTTCGGCGGTGCCACGGCCTGGTCCGGCGGCTGGATGTGGGTGCCCTGCAATCCATTGGCCCGGCGTGCCGGCATCATCGAAGACCCTTCGTTGCCGCGCATGTACCTGGAACATGAACTGGGCGAGCAATTCAACGGCCCCATGATCGACGCCTTTCTCGAAGCGGCGCCGAACATGGTGGCGTTTTTCGAGAAACATACCGAGCTGCAATTTGCCGACGGCAACGCCATTGCCGATATACATGGTGAAACGCCCGGTGCCGGCACCGGCGGGCGCTCGGTGATCGCCGCGCCCTACAACGCACGAAAACTCGGCAAGTTGCTCGGGCGCCTGCGCAAGACCATGCGCGAAACCTCATTCATGGGCATGCCGATCATGGCCGGTCAGGACTTGACGGCATTCCTGACCCTGACCCGCTCCTGGCGTTCGTTCGTCCATGTGAGTAAACGCTTCGGTAAACACCTGTGCGACCTGGCGCTCAAGGGCCGCGCCCTGCACCTGGTCAATGGCGTGGCGCTGGTGGCGCGCCTGGCCAAATCGGCCGAAGACCTGGGCGTGCTGTTATGGGAGTCGGCTGCGGCCAAGCGCCTGCAGCGCGACAACGGCCGAGTGACCGGGGCAGAAATCGAAACGCCGCGCGGCCTGGTCACGATCAACGCGCGCAAGGCTGTGGTATTGGCCGCCGGTGGCTTCGCCAATGACATCGAACGGCGCAGGGCGCTGTTCCCGCGCACACCCACCGGCCATGAACACCTGGCCCTACCGCCCCTGGGTGCCAGCGGCGATGGCCTGCGCCTGGGTGAAAGCGCCGGAGGCATGGTGGCTACCGATCTTGCCTCGCCGGTGGCCTGGGCCCCCGTCTCCAAAGTGCCCTACAAGGACGGCAGCCATGGCCACTTCCCGCACATCATCGAGCGCGGCAAACCTGGCATCATCGGCGTGTTGGCCAACGGCAAGCGCTTCGTCAACGAAGCCAATGGTTATTACGATTACGTCGCCGCCATGGTCGCCGCCGCGCCCGGCGAAGAGGTTGCCTCCTGGCTGATTTGCAGTCACGGTTTCCAGCGCCGTTACGGCCTGGGCATCTCGCGCCCTTTCCCGCTGCCCGTTACCCCGCTCATTCGCTCCGGCTACTTGAAAACCGGCACTACCATCGAGGCATTGGCCACGGCCTGTGGTATCGATCCCTTTGCGCTAAGCAAAACCGTTGCCGAGTACAACCGCCATGCCCGACTGGGCCAGGACCCGGAGTTCGGTCGCGGCTCCACCCCCTACAACCGCAAGCAGGGCGACGCTATGCATGGGCCAAACCCATGCGTGGCGCCCATCGAGCAAGGGCCATTCTATGCCGTCAAGGTCGAGCCGGGTTGCTTCGGCACCTTTGCCGGCCTCAAGACCAACGAACACGCGCAAGTACTCGATGGGCACAGCCACCCCATCGCCGGGCTCTATGCCGTCGGCACCGACATGGCCAGCATCATGGGCGGCCACTACCCGGCCGGTGGCATCAACCTCGGGCCGGCAGCGACCTTCGGCTACATCGCCGGGCGCCACATTGCCGGCGTCAGCGCTTACGAATAACTCAGCACAAGGAAGCTTCACATGCACAACATCGTGAACCGTCATGGCTTGAGCATGCCGAAACTGGGCCTGGGCACCTGGCCGATGCTCGGTGAGGAATGTACCCGGGCAGTCGCCCAGGCGCTGGCGTTGGGTTACCGGCATATCGATACCGCCGCCGGCTACAACAATGAGACCGCCGTCGGTAAAGCATTGAAGGAGACGTCGGTGCCGCGCGAGCTCATCCATGTCACCAGCAAGGTGTGGTGGGACAAGCTGCAGCCGGCTGACATGCGCCAATCCTTTGCAGACAGCCTCAAGGCGCTGGGCAGCGACTACATCGACCTGTTCATGATTCACTGGCCGGCGCGGGACTGGGACCTGGCCAGAACCATCGAGACCCTGGTCACGTTCAAGGCGCAAGGGCGCGCACGGACCATCGGCGTGGCCAATTTCCCCCTGCCCCTGTTGCGCAAAGTCGTCGAGGAACTGGGTGCGCCGCTCTCGGTGATCCAGGTCGAATACCATGTGCTGATGGGGCAACAGCCGTTGCTCGACTTTGCCCGTAAGCACAACATGGCATTGACCGCCTACAGCCCGTTGGCCCGCAACAAGGTCTCGAGCATTCCCCAGCTATGCCGGATTGCTGAAAAGCATGGCGTACTGCCAACCCAGGTCGCGCTCAAGTGGCTGCTCGATCAAGCCAACGTGGCAGCCATCCCCAAGGCCAGCAGCAAGGCCAACCAGCTAAGCAACCTGGCCTCGCTTGAACTCGAACTGGATGATGAAGACCGCCGGGTGATTGCGGCATTGCCCAAGGACCAACGCATGGTCAGCCCTGAGTTTGCGCCGCAGTGGGATAGTTGAGCTTCCCGGACAACCTCGCTGTAGCAGCTGCCGCCATCGTTGCCCAGGGGATGAGGATCAGAAATCGAAGAACACCGTCTCGCCTTCGCCCTGGATGCGAATGTCGAACTGATACGCCAACTTGCCGGCCACTTCACAGCGACGGGCCACCAGTGTTTCGCGGCGCTGGGGTTGTTCGATCAGGTTGAGCACCGGGCACTTGGCGTTGGCTTCGCCTTCATCATCGAAATACAGCCGGGTTTGCAGGTGGATGTTGATGCCACGGGCAAACAGGGTGACGTTGATGTGCGGCGCCATCGGTACGCCGGCGGCGTTGTTTACCACGCCCGGCTTGATGGTGTGCAAGGTCCACTCGCCGGCATCGAAGGTCGTCGCGGTGCGGCCAAAGCTGTTGAACGGCTTTTCCAGGTTGTAATCGCTGTCGTAGCGGCCGGCATGGTCGGCTTGCCAGAACTCCAGGAACGAGTCGCGCACCAGGTGGCCGTTACCGTCGTAGACATTGCCGAAGACCAGGATGTGCTCGCCTGGCGCACCGGGCTTGGCCATCTGGTTCCAGATTTCCGCGTCGCGAGTCGGGTTGCCCGCCGCTTCCAGCGCCAGGCCGATATGCACGTAGGGGCCAGCGGTCTGCGAAGGGGTTTCAGGCAGCAATTCAATAGGCATTGGCGTGCTCCTCAGCAGTTTTCGAAGTGGGTCTTGCGCTGGCCGCGCAGGACGATGTCGAAGCGATAGGCCAGGCAATCCATCGGATTGGCGCTGGCCATGTCGAGCTTGGCGATCAGGCTCTGCACCGCGTCGGGGTTGGCGATCGACTTGACGATCGGGCACATCGGGATCAACGGGTCGCCTTCGAAATACAGCTGGGTGATCAGGCGAGTCGAGATCGACGGGCCGCTGATGGAAAAATGAATGTGCGCCGGGCGCCAGTCATTCGGGCCGTTGCGCCATGGATACGGGCCTGGCTTGATGGTGCGGAAGCTGTAGTAGCCCTCGCTGTCGGTCAAGGCCCGGCCGACGCCGCCGAAGTTGGGGTCCAGGGGCGCCAGGTAGCGGTCGTTCTTGTGCCGGTAGCGGCCACCGGCATTGGCTTGCCACATCTCCACCAGGGTATGCGGGATCGGCTTGCCGTACTGGTCGCACACGCGACCGGCCACGATGATGCGCTCGCCGATGGGCAGGCCGCCATTGTTGAAGTTCAACAGCAGGTCGTTGTCATGCTGGCCAAACTTGAGGTGCGAAAAATCCGGGCCGGTGGCTTCGCTGGCCGACTGCGGGATGCTGACCAACGCCTGGCGCGGGGAGCGGGCAATGGAGGTCTTGTAGTCGGGCGTCAGCGCCTTGGGGTGCCAATTGCGATCGCGGATGATGAAGCGACTGGTGTCTGCGGCAGACATGTCGTACTCCTGTTGTTGGATTTCTGGAGTGCCCTCAGGCAGGCATGACAGCAGTGTCTGGCAATTAAAGCCTGCTGAATATTGAAAAGACGCGCCCCATCCATAACTCCATGGTTATGGATGGCTGAGTCAACCGCACAGCCCAAAACCTTGGACTAACCTTTACCTTCATGCCGTATCAGATCAAGGACAGCTCAAGAGGAAGCCCTCATGCTTTGGAAGAAAGGCAGGCGCAGCGATAACGTGGTCGACGCGCGAGGCGAAGACAGCGGCGGCGGCGGCATGCGCATGGGCGGCAAGGGCTTGAGCCTGACGGCCGTGCTGGTGATCGTCGGTATCGGCCTGCTCACAGGGCAGGACCCGATGCAGATCCTCGGCCAGTTGACCGGCCAGATGGACCAGGCAGGGACCCAGGTCGACAGCGGCCCGCGCAAGGCGCCACCGGCCAACGACGAGCAGGCCGAATTCGTGCGCAGCATCCTCGGCGACACCGAGGACACCTGGCGGCAGATTTTCCAGGCCGGCGGCAAGCAGTATAAAGACCCGGTACTCAAGCTTTTCAGCGGCCAGGTCAACTCCGCCTGCGGCTTCGCCACCTCAGCCACCGGCCCCTTCTATTGCCCGGCCGATCAGGTGGTGTACCTGGACATGGAGTTCTTCCAGGAGATGGAGCAACGCTTTGCCGCCGCCGGCGACTTTGCCCAGGCCTATGTGATTGCCCACGAAATCGGCCACCACGTGCAAACCCTGCTGGGGGTGTCGGCCCGCGTGCAGTCCGCACGCCAGCGCGGTGAGCGCATGGAAGGCGACAATGGCTTGCTGGTGCGCCAGGAATTGCAGGCCGATTGCCTGGCCGGTGTCTGGGCCTACCAGGCGCAAAAGCGCCTGAACTGGCTGGAACCGGGCGATGTCGAGGAAGCCTTGAACGCCGCCAACGCCATCGGCGATGACCGCTTGCAACAGCAGGGCCGGGGCCGCGTCGTGCCCGACTCCTTCACCCATGGCACCTCGGCCCAGCGCGTACGCTGGTTCAAGACCGGCTTCGCCCAGGGCCAGGTCACCCAGTGCGACACCTTTGGTGCCAGCAGCCTGTAGTCAACCGAGCAGTCGGGCCAGGGCGCGGCAATCGGCGGCGTGCCAATCGGTCAATTCCGGCCAGGGGTTGTCCGCCAGGTTGACCAGCACTGTGCGGGTACCGGCAGCGCGCCCGCAATCCAGGTCGAAACGGTAATCGCCGACCATCACCATGGCACCGGGGGCAACGTCCCAAGCTTCGGCCAGCTTCAGCAGGCCACCCGGATGGGGCTTGGGTGGCGCTTCGTCACGGCCCAGCACATCCTCTTCGGCAAAACAGTCGGCAATGCCGATGGCTTGCAAGGTGATATGCGCCAGCTCGCGGGCATTGCGTGTGAGGATGCCCAGGCGATAGCCGCGCCCGGCCAGTTCCCGCACCAGCTCCACCGCGCCCTCGGCCGGGCGCGAAGCCACGGCCAGGTCGCGTTCATGTTCGAGCAACCAGGCATGCTTGGCCGCCGCCTCATCGGCCGGCAGTGCCGCCAGGTGCGTGAGGATATCGTGCTCGGCGGGAATACCCAGGGCCTCGCGGATGGCGGCAAAATCGTGCACGGCCACGGTCAGGGTGCCGTCCATGTCGAACACCCAGTGGCGAATGTCGGCCAGGCTCATGCCCAATCCTTGCGATGACGGATCAAGCCTTCCTGGGTCGCCGAGGCAACCAGTTGGCCCGCGCGGTTGTAGATGCTGCCACGGCAGAAGCCGCGGGAATTGCCGGCCCAGGGGCTGTCCATGGCATACAGCAGCCAATCGTCGGCGCGCAGGTCGTTGTGGAACCACAGCGCATGGTCGAGGCTGGCGATCTGCATGTCCTTGTGCCAGACCGACTTGCTATGGGGCAACAGCGAAGTCGTCAGCAAGCCGAAGTCCGAAGCGTAGGCCAGGATGTATTTGTGCAGGGCCGGCGAGTCTGCCAGCAAGCCATCGGCGCGGAACCAGGCGTACTTGATCGGGTCGCCCGCCGCCGGGTTGTACGGGTCTTTCTCGGTCACCGGGCGCACTTCGATCGGCTTGGCGCACAACAGCTTTTCACGGATGTGCTCGGGGATCTGGTCGGCCATCTTCTCGAACAACTCCAGTTCCGTCGGCAGGTTTTCCGGGCCAACGACGTGCGGCATCTGGCCTTGGTGTTCGAAGCCTTCTTCGTCGTACTGGAACGACGCACTGCACGTAAAGATGGTCTGGCCCTTCTGCACCGCCGTCACTCGGCGGGTGCTGAAACTGCCGCCATCGCGTACCCGGTCCACCTGATACACCACCGGCAGGCTGGCATCGCCCGGGCGCAGGAAATAACCATGCAACGAGTGCACGTGGCGGTCCTGTTCCACGGTCTGGCTGGCCGCCGAGAGCGATTGCCCCAGTACCTGCCCGCCGTACAACTGGCGAAAACCCAGGTCCTGGCTGCGCCCACGGAACAGGTTTTCCTCAATGGATTCCAGGCTCAGCAAATCGACCAGATCGTCCAACACATGGCTCATTCAAGATTCTCCTAAGATTCGGTGGCTGCCGGGGCTGGCGAACGCGAGCAACGCTCCAGCGCTACTTGATCCCCGTGCGGCCCGGTTTGAAATCATACAGCCTTTTGTCTTTCAGCCATGCAGGGTCTCCAGCCATTGCGCACGGTTGATGCGATACAGCACATGGGGGCGCAGAGGATCATCGGCAGCCAGGCGGGGATGGTCGAAATCACCGGCGAAGTCGCGCTGCATGCCGATGGCCTGCATGACTTTCTGCGACGGCGTATTTTCGCGGGTGGTAAACGACACCACTTCATCCAGCCCCAATTGGCCAAAGGCGCAGCGCAGAGCCGCCCATGCCGCTTCGCTGGCAAAGCCCTGGCCCCAATGGCGCTTGGCCAGGCGCCAGCCAATTTCGACCGCCGGGGTAAATGCTGCATCGAAACCGACGTTGAGCAAGCCGGTGAAACCAATGAAGGCACCGCTATCATTGCGCTCCAGGGCCCATAGACCGAAACCGTATTCGGCAAAATGCCCTCGTATTCGCCCGATCAATGCAGCGCTTTCAACCCGGCTCAAGGGCGCGGGAAAGTAGCGCATCACCTGCGGGTCGGCGCACAGCCTGGCAAATTCAGTCAGATCATCGTCGTGCCACTGGCGCAACAGCAATCGGGGGCTTTCGAGTTCCAGAATAGGGGTCATTCACACGCTCCTGTTCGCTGCAATTGAGTGTAAGCGCTGGCAAGCAGCAGGCCGCAACTGGCAAGATCCCGTTAACAGCCCTTGCTTGAATCCATCATGGCCCTGCCCCTGATCTACCACGACGACTACAGCCCGGCGTTTCCAGCCGAGCACCGCTTCCCGATGGACAAGTTCCGCTTGCTCCACGATCACCTGATCGACAGCGGCCTGACCACCGAGCAGGCACTGCTGCGCCCGCAGATCTGCCCCAACGACATCCTCGCCCTGGCCCACGACCCGGCCTACATCGCCCGCTACATGAACGGCGAACTGTCGCGCGAAGACCAGCGCCGCCTGGGCCTGCCCTGGAACGAGGCCCTGGCCCGGCGCACCGTGCGTGCCGTCGGCGGCTCGTTGCTGGCCGCCGAACAGGCGCTGCAACACGGCCTTGCCTGTCATCTGGCAGGCGGCACCCATCATGCTCATTATGACCATCCGGCCGGTTTCTGCATTTTCAACGACCTGGCCGTGATCAGCCGCTACCTGCTTGAAAGCGGCCGCGTCGGCCGGGTGTTGATCTTCGACTGCGACGTTCATCAGGGCGACGGCACCGCACGCATCCTCGAACATACGCCGGATGCCATTACCGTATCGCTGCATTGCCAGCAGAACTTCCCGGCGCGCAAGGCACAGAGCGACTGGGACATTCCCCTGCCCCGGGGCATGGGTGACCATGACTACCTCAAGGTGGTCGACGATGCCTTGAACTACCTGCTGCCGCTGTACCGGCCAGACCTGGTGCTCTACGACGCCGGTGTGGACGTGCACAAGGACGATGCCCTGGGCTACCTGCAATTGACCGACGCAGGCGTTGCCGCCCGCGATGAAAGCGTGCTGCGCCATTGCCTGGGCCGGGACATACCGGTGGTCGGGCTGATTGGCGGCGGCTACAGCAAGGATCGAATGGCCCTCGCCCGTCGCCATGGCATTCTCCATCACAGTGCCCAGCGGGTGTGGGAACAGGGCATGTCATAAGTTACCCACACTGGCTGTGGAGCGGCCTGTGGATAACCTGAGCGAAAGCTCGTTGCGGTCCCACGGGCTCTGGCTCGTAGCGCGCTGTATGTTTTTTGCTCACTGCCTGTAGGCATCCGCCTCGGGTACAATCGGCGGCTTACTTTCGCAACGTGCAGCTCGCCATGACCGATACCAGCCCTTCGCACCCTTCCCATGTTGTCATCATCGGCGGCGGCCCGGCCGGCCTGATGGCGGCCGAGGTGCTGAGCCTCGCCGGGGTCAAGGTCGACCTGTACGATGGCATGCCGTCGGTGGGGCGCAAGTTTCTCCTGGCGGGTGTGGGCGGCATGAACATTACCCACTCCGAAGCCTACCCGGCGTTCCTCTCGCGCTATGCCGAACGGGCCAAGCACATTGCGCCGTTGCTCGCAGACTTCGATGCCGACCGCCTGTGCCAGTGGATTCACGGCCTGGGTATCGACACCTTCATCGGCAGTTCCGGCCGTGTATTCCCCACCGACATGAAGGCGGCGCCGCTGTTGCGCGCCTGGCTCAAGCGTCTGCGCGATTCGGGCGTAGTTATCCACACCCGGCACCGTTGGCTCGGCTGGAACGACGACGGCTCGATACGGATCAGTTATCCACAAGGCGAGCTGGCACTCAAGGCAGACGCAGTGGTACTGGCGCTGGGGGGCGGCAGTTGGGCCCGACTGGGTTCCGACGCCGCATGGCTGCCCTGGCTTCTGGCCAAGGGTGTTAGCGTGGCGGCGCTGCAGCCAGCCAATAGCGGTTTCGAAGTCACGGCCTGGAGCCCGTTGCTACGCGACAAGTTTGCCGGCGCGCCGCTGAAGAACATCGCCCTGAGCCTCGCGGGACAGCCACCGCGGCTGGGTGAGTGCGTGCTGACGGCAGGCGGCATGGAAGGCAGTTTGATCTATGCCCTGTCGGCGCAAATCCGCGAACAGATCAACCAGGACGGCAGCGCTACCCTGGTCCTCGACCTGTTGCCGGGCAAGCCTGTGGACAAGATCATCGCTGCCCTGAACAAGCCACGCGGCTCGCGGTCAATGGCCAAGCACCTGCACAGCCAACTGGGGCTCGATGGAGTGAAGGCGGCGTTGTTGCATGAATTGACCAGTAAAGAGAGCTTTGCCGACGTGGAACAATTGGCGCGGGCGATCAAGGCATTGCCGGTGACGTTGGTGCGGCCGCGCCCGCTGGACGAAGCCATCAGCACAGCCGGCGGCGTAGCCTTCGAGGCGCTGGATGAGCGGTTGATGCTCAAGCAGGTGCCGGGCGTTTTTTGTGCGGGGGAGATGCTGGATTGGGAAGCGCCGACAGGGGGGTATTTGTTGACGGCGTGTTTTGCCAGTGGGCGTAAGGCGGGGTTGGGGGTGTTGGAGTGGTTGCGGCGGTGAGGCCCTTCCCCTCACCCTAACCCTCTCCCTTAGGGAGAGGGGACTGATCTCAGGTGATCATGAGATATTGGCCTTAACACACATCTGCTCCCTCTCCCCGTGGGGAGAGGGTTG
>RCUR01000869.1_pt1 | contig 10903 bp, 12 predicted proteins | sample 2166151 | NCBI WGS metagenome assembly RCUR01 (sample SAMN09932785, study PRJNA488358) | compost metagenome | isolation source: compost soil in an enriched community | place: Germany: Experimental Botanical Garden
TGGAGAAAGCCTTCTCCGACCTGAACGCCATCAACGTACTGTAATTCGTTACCGTCGCTGATTGCATAAAAAGGCGCCCTTCGGGGCGCCTTTTGCGTTGCTGCGCTCCGGAGGCATATGGGGTCAGGGATTGGTGGCGATGACAAGGCGCTCTTATCAGTGGCGCCTGCTGTGCTACAGCACTCCGGGAGCAGGCTGAACCAGGAGATGAGGATAAAAAGGTGCCTTTTGGGGCACCTTTTGCATTTCTGTGATCCCGACAGGCTGGATCAGTGCCCATTGGGTGGGTATTATCGATGACAGAATGTTTAATTTAGTAAACGAATGCGACCAAGGCAGGATGCTGAGTATGCAGACAGGAAGACACAACGGACACCAGGAGCACGTCACCTCCTACTATGCGGCGACCCGCAACGACCATCAGCAGTGGCCCGAGCTCAGCGGTGAGCTCGATGCCGATGTGTGCATCATAGGTGGCGGCTTCACCGGGCTGAACACCGCCATCAATCTGGCAGAGGCGGGCTACAGGGTGGCCCTGCTGGAGGCGAACCGCATCGGCTGGGGCGCCTCGGGCCGCAACGGCGGCCAGCTCATTCGCGGCATCGGCCACGACACCAGCCAGTTTGCCCGCTGGATCGGCGAGCAGGGGGTACGCGAGCTGGATCTGATGGGGCTGGAGGCGGTGCAGCTGGTGCGCGAGCGGATCGAGCGCTTCAACATCGACTGCGACCTGCGCTGGGGCTATTGCGATCTCGCCACCAAGGCGCGCCATCTGACCGGATTCGAGGAGGAGATGGCGCATCTGGCCAGCCTGGGTTATCAGCATGAGACCAGGCTGGTGCCCCAGGCCGAGATGGGCTCGGTGGTCGGTTCCGAGCGCTATATTGGTGGCATGATCGACATGGGCTCCGGCCACCTGCATCCCCTCAACCTGGCGCTCGGCGAGGCCCGTGCCGCGGCTAGCCTCGGTGTGGCGCTGTTCGAGCAGTCCAGGGTGATCGACATCGACTATGGCGATCGGGTAGAGGTCACCACGGCCCATGGCCGGGTCAGCGCCGACTATCTGGTGATCGGTTGCAACGCCTACCTCAACGATCTCAATCCCGAGCTGGGTGGCCGGGTGCTGCCGGCTGGCTCCTATATCCTCGCCACCGAGGTGCTGGAGAAGCGGCTGCGCCAGCGCCTGCTGCCGCAGAACATGGCGGTGTGCGATCAGAACGTGGCGCTCGATTATTACCGGTTGTCGGCCGATGGCCGGCTGCTGTTTGGCGGTGCCTGCAACTACTCGGGGCGCGATCCTAAGGATATAAAGGCCTTTATGCTGCCCAAGCTGCTGCGGGTCTTCCCCGAGCTGGCCAACACCGCCATCGAGTTCCAGTGGGGTGGCATGATCGGCATAGGGGCCAACCGCTTGCCGCAGATCGGGCGCCTCAAGGAATATCCCAACGTGTTCTACGCCCAGGCCTATTCAGGTCATGGCCTCAACGCCACCCACATGGCGGCCAAGCTGGTGGCGGAGGCGATCGTGGGGGAGAGTCGCGGCTTCGATCTGTTCAGCACCGTACCCCACATGACCTTCCCCGGCGGCCCGGCCCTGCGCTCTCCCCTGCTGGCGCTGGGGATGCTGTGGCACAGGATGAAGGATCTGATGTGATCTCGCGCCGGCCTCTCCATGGGCAGGAGGGCCGGCAAACAAAAACATATTGGAAATCAACCTCCTGATCTGTGTGATCACCGAAAGGTGATTAAGCATCATATGAAACCTTATTCCTTGGCTATAGTGATCTGGCTTGTTCACGAACGAATCCTTGTTGGTGGCTGGCACGGAAGGCGCGGGAGTCACCATGGCGACCCGTTCCTGCAATGACACGGGATATAAGGAAAATAATATGTTCAGCCCAAGACGGCTCCAGTTTGACAATATGTTGCTGGAGAGGCATGGCTTGTCCAGTGCCCCTCCTCCTGTCGACTCTCTATTCTGGCGTTTATGGCAACCCTGTCTGCCTATTGCGCAGAAGACACTGGTGACCCCCTATATTAACGGTATCAAGAATGCCAATCTGGACCCCGTTATCTATGGTGGATTCAACGTCAGTGATGCTTATTATTGTTTTAACGGTGCCCAGAGTTACTTGGCGGCGGAGAGTCGCACGGATGATGAGGGATTAAAATTTTTCCTGCTGGAGAAATATAAAAGATACCAGACGTATAACGAGGCGTTTCCCACTATATGGCATGTCCGTGATGCCAGCGGGGTGGTGCCCACCCCCGCGTGCCGTGATTATGCCCAATTCGAGTCGGACACGGCCTCCCATGCCGATCCCATCTACACCCTCATCATGATGATCCCTTGCGAATACCTCTGGTACTGGCTCGCCAATCAGCTGATGCCACCATCGCCCGGCAACCTGTATGGCCCCTGGATAACGGGTAACGACAGCACCTCCGGTGCCTATGCCATGGGCAACTTTTTGGATCAATACCAGCGTGCACATCCCGGAGCCATAGATGAAAACAAGGCACAGAGCATCTACTCCACGGCCATGAATTTCGAGTGGCAGAATTTCTTGTCGGCAACCCAATCCTGAGGGGCAATATCATGGCGAGTAAAATATTTAATATCGACTCATTCCCTGCCGGTTATTATATGTCCTGGTTTGTGACGACTCAGGCTGGATTCCAGGTGAAGGCGAAGCTCTATGATGGCAGTAAGGTATATTTTGATAATCAGAAGCAGAGCGTGGATATTAATCCACCGCTGGCGCAGGGGGCAGACTTTGTTCAGAATGGGCAGGTCAAATTGCTGATAGATGAACCTCAATCCGCAGCATTGAGCAGCAGTATCAACACTTATAATATTACGACCAATGACGGCTCTGTCATTGGCTATGGATATAATATTTCCATCGAAGACCAGAATGATGGCGATTATAACGATGTCGCCATCTCGCTGGTCGCCTGGAAGAATAAAGGGTAAGGTATCAACCTGCTTGCTGGGTTGGCACCGCCAGGCGCCAGCCCTGTTCTGTTTTCATCATCCAGACTTCGGTTTCTTGTGGTAGTACCTGTCCCGTCTCGAACTCGCCGTATTTGCGCTCCAACTCCATCAGGGCCATCTCCTGCTGAAAAGGGCCGACTCTGTCGTAGACGAGATCTTCATCGTGCAGGATCTGCAGTTGATCGAGCCCCTGCTTGAAGCGCACCTGGTAGCTCACCTTGACCAGGTAGACGCCATCCATCCGCTCCTCCTTGCCGATGACGGTGAAGTTGCTGATATCAAACAGATTTATATCTGTTTCCGCCTGTAGTTTGGCGGTGACTTGGCTCTGGATCGCCTCTTCACCTGGACCCGCATTGCAGCCAGAGAGCCAGAGGGCCAGCAGGGGGATGAACCACTTTTTCATCAAAACTCCGGACGAACGAGACGGGAAAGGGCGAATTTTGCCATGCCGCCCCGCAGATACAAGGGATGGTCAGAAAAATCAGTGACTGCCGGCTGACGAGAACGCCGACTCAGGGGCTCCGAGCCGGCCTCTGGTTAGCGCAGCTTGTCGAGCTGGCCGAGGAACTCGGCGGGGCCCATGAAGCCGGTCACCCGCTGACCGCTGACCTCATTACCGGCGCTGTCGAAGAAGATCAGGGTCGGCAGTCCCAACACGTTCAGGCCGTTGAGCAGCTCGACGTCGACATCGTCGTTGGCGGTGACATCCGCCTGCAGCAACACCATGTCGTTGAAGCGGGCACGCACCGCGGGATCGCTGAAGGTCTTGTGCTCGAACTCCTTGCAGGCCACGCACCAGTCGGCATAGAGATCCAGCAGCACCGGCTTGCCACGGGCGGCGGCGAGCTGGGTCCTGAGATCATCCAGGGTCTTGATGCGGATAAACTGGGGGGCCTGGGTCCCGGTGCTGGCCTGGGGCCGCTGGTCGGGCAGCAGCAGATCCCTGGCGGCCACCACGGCCCCCATCATCGCCAGCAGCAGCACGAAGCCGCACAGGCTCCTGCCGATGGAGTGGGGCTGACGCTGCTGATGATGGTAGAGGTAGCCGCACAGCAGCAGGCCCCAACCCAGCCAGAGCAGGCTGGTGACCTGCTCGCTCCACAGTCGGGACAGCAGCAGCACGGGCACCGCCAGCAGCGCAAAACCAAACAGTTGCTTGATCACATCCATCCAGGCGCCGGCTCTGGGCAGCAGCTTGCCCCCCGAGGTGCCGAGCAGCAGCAGTGGCAGCCCCATCCCCAGGGAGAGCGCATAGAGCGCCGCACCGCCGAGCCAGAGATCGCCGCTCTGGGCCACGTAGATCAGCGCCCCCGAGAGCGGGGCCGTGGTGCAGGGGGAGCAGACCAGGCCGGAGATCATGCCCATGATGCCGACCCCCGCCACCGAGCCGCCTTGCTGACGATTGGAGAGGCCTACGATCCGGGTTTGCAGGCTGCTCGGCAGTTGCAGGCTGTAGAGCCCGAACATGGAGAGCGCCAGTAGCACGAACATGACGGAGAGGCCGATCAACACATAGGGGTGCTGCAGCGCGGCCTGGAACTTGAGCCCGGCCGAGGCCACCACCAACCCGAGCAGGGTATAGGTGACCGCCATGCCCTGCACATAGACGAAGGAGAGCAGGAAGGCGCGACGGGTGGAGAGGCGCTGGCCCGCGCCGGCGATGATGCCGGTCAGGATGGGGTACATGGGGAAGACGCAGGGAGTAAAGGCGAGCCCCAGCCCCAGCGCGAAGAAGGCGGCGATGCTGATCCAGAAGCCCTGGCTGCCGAGGGCCGCCGCCAGCCGATCCTGCTGGCTGCTGGCCGGCGCAGTGGCGGGGTCGGCACTCGCCGCTCCCGCAGCGCTGACGGTTGGGGTGACCGCGATGGGCTGCACCTCGACCAGCTTGTCGGTGGGCGGGTAGCAGAGCCCCTCGGTACAGCCCTGATAGCTGATCTTGAGGCTGGCCTGCTGGCCCACCTCGGTCAGGGTGACGGGGATCTGTACCTCTTGGTAATAGACCCGGGTCTTGCCGAAGAAGTCATCCTCGTGCTCGGTGCCGGCGGGTAACTCGGGGGCGTCGAAGGCGAGGTTCTGCCCCTGGAAGCTGAAGCGATGGCGGTAGAGATAGTAGCCATCGGCGATGCGCAGGCTCAGCAGCAGCTTGTCGCCCTGTTGCTCGCTGTCCAGGACGAAGGCCTCATCGACCTTCAGGAACTTGGGTTGGGCGTTGGCCTCGATGCCGAGGGAGCTCAGCAGGTCGTTGCTGCTGGCCTGCACGGGGGACGTTAGCAGGGTCAGCAGGAGCAGCAGGGGTGAGAGCAGGCGCAGCACGATCATGAGGTTTCCTGTGTTAACCAGTCGAGATAGGGTTGATGGCCCTGACTTGTCGGGAGTGCCAGGACTTCCGGCACCTCATAGGGATGATGTTCGAGGATGCACTGGCGCAGGGGCTCGAACAGCGGGGCCCTGGATTTGATGATGAGCTGGATTTCGCGCGCGCGCTCAATTTTCCCCTGCCAGCGATAGACGGAGGTGAGCCCTGGTAGTTGATTGATGCAAGCGGCGAGGTGCCTGGTCAGCAGTTGCTCGCAGATGAGGTCGGCACTGGCCTCGTCTGGACAGGTGCAGAGCACCAGAATGGCGTCGGTCATGGTATGACAGGTCTCGTCTGAGGGGGCCAGTCGGCCCTCTGGATCAGTCGTTACTATACCGAGCAAAGGGGGAAATAGCACCCGATGCGGGCCCGGCCCCGGCGCACAAATAAGTGATGCGCCTGAGATAGACGCTGTGAAAAGGACAGGGCAGAATGAGCGGGCTTGTTCCCACTCTACGTAAGGAAATGTATGACCCAACAGAATGAGCAGCAGAGAAACCGCATGTTGAGCCTGTTGCGTGAAGGCGAGCGCCGCATGTTGGTGCAACTGGCCGGTCTGCTGCGTACCAGCGTCGATGAAATCAACGCCGAGCTGGAGAAAGAGGAGTTGCTGTCGGCGCTGGAACAACCCATCACGGTGGAGTACCTCAACGGCGTAGTGCAGCATCATCTGTTCGAGCGTCTGCACAAGGGTGACCTGGTTGCGGCCCAGCGTATGCTGAATCAGTACCAGAGCGATCTCGAGGCCATGCTGAACCAGGAAGCGGCCCAGACCGAGGCCCCCACCGAAGAGGCGAAGGCTCAGGCCTGAGCACGGGTCTCCCCGTCAGCCCTCTCAGCACCATCATGCCTGTCGCATGATGGTGCCTCGTTTATCCCCCAGCTTCGTTAACCCGTGACCCGCTGTGCCGACTGGCCCGGGATGGGAAACAGCTTGTCATAGCTCCAGTTGTAGACGAAGGCATAGACGAGGTAGAACAGCACGAAGCCCAGATCCAGCACCAGCGCCTCCAGCAGGCTGATGTCGAGCCACCAGGACATCACCGGCAGGGCAACCAGCAGCAGCCCCCCCTCGAAGCCGAAGGTATGCAGGACTCGTTGCCACAGCGACTTGTGGGTGTGGCCCTGATAGCGGAGCAACAGCTTGTCCACCCCGATGTTGTAGACATAGTTCCAGACGGTGGCGACCACCGAGAAGAACAGGGCAAGCGGACCCATGTGATTGAGGCCGACGCCGGTGACCCAGCTTGCCAGGGGGGCGGCGATCAACAGACCAATCAGTTCAAAACCAACGGCATGGCGCAGGCGGTCGCGAGTGTTACGCATATTCATCTCCCTCTAAGCAATGTGTCTAACGACATGATGGGGGCTAATCTATCCATAAAAACCCATAGAAGCTCGTTAGAATGTATCGTTAAAATAGATATTTCTATCGGGGAGACCGAGCCATGAATCTTTCACTGGAACAACTCAAGGCGCTGCTGGCGGCGGCACAGACGGGATCTTTCTCGGCCGCCGCCCGCAAGCTGGGCAAGGCTCAATCGGTGGTGAGCACGGCCATTGCCAACCTGGAGATAGACCTTGGCCTCGAACTGTTCGATCGCTCTGGCCGCTACCCGGTGCTGACGGCGGCGGGGGAGCGGCTCAAGGTGGAGGCGCAGTCGGTGTTGGCCAGCAGCGATCAGTTGCAGGCGGTGGCCCGTGAGCTGCACGGCGGGGTGGAGCCCCGCCTCACCCTGGCCATCGATGACGGCTCCCAGCTGCCCTGGATCGGTGAGGTGCTTGAGCGCTTCGCCTGCGAGTTCCCCATGCTGGAGCTGGAGCTGCTCTTCCCCATGCTCGAGGATCTCACCCTGCTGCTGCAGGAGGGGCGGGCGCACCTCGGCATCAGCTACGAGCGGTTGCAGCAAGATCCGGCGCTGGCCTTTCACTCCCTCGGTCGGCTGAATCTCCCCATCATCGCCGCCCCGACCCATCCCCTGGCGAGCAAGGGCCCCATCGGACTCGCCGAGCTGAAGACCGCCCGCCAGCTGATGGTGACCGGCCGCCGTGGCGGCGTGGAGCGGGAGCGGTTTCGTTTCTCCCCCAACGTCTGGTGGGTGGAGGGGGACGGTGCCGTGCTGGAGTTGATCAAGCGGGGGCTGGGCTGGGGCTCGGTGCCGGAGTACCTGCTGCAGGGGCCGTTGACCCGGGGCGAGGTGGTGAAACTGCCCGTCGCGTTCCTGGATCAGGAGTGGAGCATGGGGATAGAGTTGCTGTGGCAGCGGGCGCAGCCGCTTGGCGCCGCGGGGCGCTGGCTGAAGGAGGCGCTGATCCAGCATGCCCGGCGTGAGCAGGTGGGGCGCGCCTCCTGAGTGTCTGTTGTGGTCGGGCCGCGAACTCAGTCGATCAGCGGGTAGGGCAGGGCTTGCAGGCTGAGGCTGGATGCCTCTTCCTGCTTGAGGCGGAACTGGGCGTCGGCCTCGGTATCTTTTGGCAGCACGGCGGTGAGCCACAGCTGACCATCCTGCTGCCAGGCGTTCAGCACCATGCCGCTGCGCCGCCAGTTGTCACCGAGCTGGATCTCCAGGGTATCGCCGCTGGCAACGGGGCCACTGGCCTGCCCGGCCAGCACGAAGAGGGCGCGGTTGTTGGCGCCGCGATACTTGGCGCGGGCCACTATCTCCTGCCCCATGTAGCAGCCCTTGGTGAAGCTGATGCCGTCCAGCGCCTGCAGGTTCAGCATCTGGGGAATGTATTCCCCCTGATGCACGGCCTCCAGGTGCGGGATGCCGGCCTTGATGTCCAGTCCCCACCAGAGTGACTCCTGCCCGGCGGGCAGGCCGAGGCTCAGCGGCGGCTCGCTGACCAGCAGCCAGCGATCGGTTTCGATCCGCACCGCCATGCCGCCCGGGATCAGGGCCGTCGTTTCAATGGCGAACTGCGCCGCCATCCAGGCATCCGTTCCCTGGCCGGCCACACCGACCGCCTGACCCGGATAGGCGGCGATCTCGACCTTGGCGAACACCGCGAACTTCTTGAGCTCGGGCAGCTGGCGCGCCAGCACCGAGGACTTGGTCAGCAGCAGCAGATGCTCTTCGAGGCAGAGCAGACGGAAATCGCTCCACAGCTTGCCCTTGGCATCGCAGTGGCCGCCGAGGGTGCTCTGACCCGGTTGCAGCGCATTGACATCGCAGGTGACCTGGCCTTGCAGATATTTGACACGATCGATGCCGCTCAGGCTGGTGATGGCGAGGTCAGTCAGGGGGAAGAGGGTTGGCTCGGCAGGAAAAACAGGCGTTAGCAGGCTCACGATGGTATTCCAGAGACAGAAAGTATGTGACCTGCATGGTAAAGACGTAAGGAATGTTTGTCAGCCGGAAAATCCAGCTGCTACCATCCCCGGGTCTTTGTAAGGAGAGTGCTATGTTGAGTCCAATTGAAAAGTCCCGCCTGAAATGGGCCTGCCGCCGCGGCATGCTCGAACTGGATGTGATCTTTATGCCTTTTCTTGAACACGAGTTCGATGCCCTCGGCGAGGATGATCAACAGACCTTCATCCGCCTGCTGGAGAGCGATGACCCGGATCTGTTCAAGTGGTGCATGGGCCACGGCGTGCCGGAAGATCCTGCCTTCGCCGCCATGATCCCGCTGATCCTGGAGCGCAACCAGGCCCGTCACGACCGCCAAAGCTGATCCCCCGCGCCTGACATGCGGCCCAGCCCGTCACCACAGCCAGTCCCCTGATGCGGGTCGTGATGCCCGTCATCGTCTCCCGACGGCAGCGCCTGCTGCTGCTCATGCTATTTCTGTTGTTGCTGTGGCCCACCGCCAGCCTGATCCGGGGCTGGCAGTGGGGGCTGTTTCTGCCTTGCTGGCTGACGGGTCTCTGGCTCGCCTGGCGTCGGGTCATGCTCATCCGTGGTGAGCTGATCTGGGATGGTGAATGGCTGGAGTGGCAGGGGCGGCGTTACCGGCTGGGGGCCCGCTGCCGCATCCTGCCCGGCGTGCTCTGGTTGCGGCTGCGAGAGGGCGAGTTGCCCGAGCTATCACTCTGGCTCTGCTCGGATGCGCTGGCGCCGGCGCACTATCGGGCGCTGGCCCGCGCCATTCATCTCAATCCCCCTCGTTAACCGTATTTTCCAATGGCCTATCAATAGATGACCCCGCCGGAGCGGGGTCATTTGGTGACAACTGGCGGAGGGGTTATTCCCGATCCGGTGTCAGTACCGTGGGCTTGGGGTCCGGCTGCATCTCCGGGTAGTCCAGGTTGTAGTGCAGGCCGCGGGACTCCTTGCGCTGCAGGGCGCAGTTGACGATGAGCTCGGCCACCTGCAACAGGTTGCGCAGCTCCAGCAGGTTGTTGGAGACCCGGAAGTTGGCGTAGTACTCCTGCACCTCCTGCTTGAGCAGGTCGATGCGGCGCTTGGCGCGGGCGAGGCGCTTGTTGGTCCGCACTATCCCCACGTAGTCCCACATCATCAGGCGCAGCTCGTGCCAGTTGTGCTGGATCACCACCTGTTCGTCCGAGTCATCCACCTGGCTCTCGTCCCAGGCGGGCAGGCTCGGCGGCTCCACGCTCATGGGCAGCTTGGCCAGGATGTCGGCCCCCGCCTGATGGGCATAGACCACGCATTCGAGCAGGGAGTTGGAGGCCATGCGGTTGGCGCCGTGCAGGCCGGTGTAGGTCACCTCGCCGATGGCGTAGAGGCCGGGAATATCGGTCTGGCCACTGCCATCTATCATCACGCCACCGCAGGTGTAGTGCGCCGCCGGGACTATGGGCATGGCCTCCTTGGTGATGTCGATCCCCACCGCGAGGCAGCGCTCGTGGATGGTCGGGAAGTGCTTGATGATAAAATCGGCCGGCTTGTGGCTGATGTCCAGGTACATGCAGTCGGCACCGAGCCGCTTCATCTCGTGGTCGATGGCGCGGGCGACTATGTCCCGCGGCGCCAGCTCGGCGCGCTCGTCGAAGTCCAGCATGAAGCGGCTGCCATCGGGCCGGCGCAGATAGGCACCTTCGCCACGCAACGCCTCGGTCAGCAGAAAGTTGGGGTCGTCCGGATGGAACAGGCTGGTGGGATGGAACTGGTTGAACTCCAGATTCGCCACCCGGCAGCCGGCCCGCCAGGCCATGGCGATGCCATCCCCTGAGCTGACATCCGGGTTGGAGGTGTACTGATACACCTTGGAGGCCCCGCCGGTGGCCAGCGCCACGAAGCGGGCGCGGATCACCTCGACCTGCTCGACGTTGCGGTTCCAGACATAGGCGCCGAGCACCTTGTTGCCTGGCAGGTTCAGCTTGCGGGTGGTGATGAGATCGACCGCGTTGAAGCGCTCCATCAGCCGGATGTTGGGGTGGGCCCGTACCTGATCGATCAGGGTGAGCTGCACCGCCTTGCCGGTGGCATCGGCCGCGTGGAAGATGCGGCGATGGCTATGGCCCCCTTCCCGGGTCAGGTGATAGTGGGATTCTCCCTCGGCATCCTCCTCCTGATCGAAGGGGACCCCCTGCTGGATCAGCCACTGGATGGAGTCGCGGGCGTTGCGGGCGGTGAACTCCA
>RCUR01000874.1_pt1 | contig 10857 bp, 13 predicted proteins | sample 2166151 | NCBI WGS metagenome assembly RCUR01 (sample SAMN09932785, study PRJNA488358) | compost metagenome | isolation source: compost soil in an enriched community | place: Germany: Experimental Botanical Garden
GCCCTTGAGGGTGGCTCGCGCCTCTTTGGAAAGAAATGCGTTCTGCTGATCCATGTAGCGGCCCCAGGACCAGCTCAACCAGATCATCAGCAAGCAGAACCCCACCAGCAGGACCGCCAGTTTCCAGAATAATGAATGCCGGCCCGGCACCTCAGGCGTCCTGCTCGGCGGCGCTCAGGACATAACCCTTGCCCCAGACCGTACGCACCTGTCGCGCGTGGTAATCGATGCCCTTGAGCTTGCGGCGAATCTGGCTGACATGCATATCCAGGCTGCGATCATGTTGCACATAGCCGCGTTGCAATACCTGCTGATAAAGGAAGGGCTTGCTCAGGACTTCTTCGCTGCTGCGGTTAAGGGTATCAAGCAGCCGGTACTCGCTGGGCGTCAGGCCAGCCCAACGCCCCTGGTGATTGACGTCGCAGGCCTGCTCGTCAAAGGTCAGGCCCGCGCTTTCCTCGCGCACCGGCGTTACATGCCGCCGCTCCAGCGCCACCCGGCGCAGGATGGCCTCCACTCGCACTTGCAATTCGGCCATGCTGAACGGCTTGGGCAGATAGTCATCGGCACCGCGCTGGAAACCGGTAATACGATCGGCTTCGGCGCCCAGCGCCGACATCAGGATGACCGGCGTGGCCGAACGCTCGCGCAGGCCGGCCAGCACGTCGAGGCCGTTCATGCCCGGTAGCAGAATATCCATCAACACTACGTCGAAACGCTCGCGTCGGGCCACATCCAGACCATCGCGGCCGTTCTGGCACCAGGTGACCTGGAAACCACAACGCCCCAACTGCTCATGCACGAAGGCACCGAGCACCGGGTCGTCTTCAATAGCAAGGATACTGGGAGCGCTAATAGATACGGGAGTCATTGGCGTGTGCTAGTAATTCTCAATTGGTGATTATTGAGGATTAATGCCTTCTGGGCAATCAAACCCGACAAAAGTCGATACAAGCAGGTGCATTGGCGCCCCAGTCGCGGTAATTTCCCGGAATGGCCCGTTGACGGGATCGATTGCAAGCTGCCGGCGGTACCACTGCCCGGCGCAGGAGTGTGGCGTGCTGAATAAACTGGGTATCAAAGGCCGTGTGATGGTGCTTGCCCTGGTACCGGCCAGCCTGATGGCGCTGGTACTGGGCGGGTACTTCACCTGGCTGCAGCAAATGGAGTTGCATGCCCAACTGTTGCAACGCGGTGAAATGATCGCCGAACAATTGGCGCCCCTGGTGGCCCCAGCCATGGTGCGCAAGGACTCGCCCCTGCTCGATCGCATTGCTTCCCAGGTCCTGGAGCAAAAAGACGTCCGCGCCGTGGCGTTCCTGGCGCCGGATCGCAACGGCCTGGCCCATGCCGGCCCGAGCATGATCAACCAGCCCCCCACCGGCGACCTGATGCACTTGTTGCAGCGCAGTGGCAGTGACGCCACCCGCTACCTGATGCCTGTGTTCGGCTATCACCGCGACCTGGCTGGCGAGTCGGTGGCCGGTGAAAGCGATCGCCTGCTCGGCTGGGTGGAGCTGGAGCTGTCCCACGACGGCACGCTACTGCGGGGCTATCGCAGCCTGTTTGCCAGCCTGTTGCTGATCGGCCTGGGCCTGGTGACCACGGCGTTGCTGGCCATGCGAATGAGCCGCTCGATCAATGACCCGATCAGCCAGATAAAGGAAGCCGTGACCCAGCTCAAGGACGGCAACCTGGAAAAACGCCTGCCCTCGCTGGGCAGTCCCGAGCTCGATGAACTGGCCGCGGGCATCAATCGCATGGCCGGCACCCTCCAGAGTGCCCAGGAAGAACTGCAACACAGCATCGACCAGGCCACCGAAGACGTGCGCCAGAACCTGGAAACCATCGAGATCCAGAACATCGAGCTGGACCTGGCGCGCAAGGAGGCCCTGGAGGCCAGCCGTATCAAGTCGGAATTTTTGGCCAACATGAGCCATGAAATCCGCACCCCGCTCAACGGCATTCTCGGTTTTACCCACCTGCTGCAAAAAGGCGAGCTGACTCCTCGGCAGCTCGACTACCTGGGGACTATCGAAAAGTCCGCCGACAGCCTGCTGGGGATCATCAACGAGATTCTCGACTTCTCGAAAATCGAGGCCGGCAAACTGGTGCTCGACCATATTCCGTTCAACCTGCGCGACCTGCTGCAGGACACCCTGACCATCCTCGCCCCCGCCGCCCACGCCAAGCAGCTGGAACTGGTGAGCCTGGTGTACCGGGACACGCCGCTGTCGCTGGTGGGCGACCCACTGCGGCTCAAGCAGATCCTGACGAACCTGGTGAGCAACGCGATCAAGTTCACCCGCGAAGGCACCATCGTCGCCCGCGCCATGCTCGAAGAAGAGCACGAAGACAGCGTGCAACTGCGCATCAGCATTCAGGACACCGGCATCGGCCTGTCGAACCAGGACGTACGCGCCCTGTTCCAGGCCTTCAGCCAGGCCGACAACTCGCTGTCGCGGCAACCCGGCGGCACCGGCCTGGGCCTGGTGATTTCCAAGCGCCTGATCGAACAGATGGGGGGCGAGATCGGCGTCGACAGCACCCCGGGTGAGGGCTCGCAATTCTGGATAAGCCTGAACCTGCCCAAGGCCCGGGACGATGACGAGGACCTGCCCAGCCAACCCTTGCAAGGCCGGCGCATCGCCATCGTCGATGGCCACGAACTGGCCTGCCAGGCCCTGCAGCATCAACTCGAAGACTGCGGCCTGCAAGTCAGTGCCTTTGCTTCTCTCGACACCTTGCACAAAGCCGTCGCCGCCGCCCGCGACGCCGGCAGCCCCATCGACCTGGCGGTGCTCGGCGTCACCATCTATAGCATCCAGCCCGAACGCCTGGGCCAGCACATCCTCGAACTGGAACAGCTTGGTTGTCGGGTCCTAGTGCTTTGCCCGACCACCGAGCAGTCCTTGTTCCATGCCCGTGTGCCCAATGCCCACAAGCAATTGCAGGCCAAGCCGGCATGCACCCGCAAGCTGCGCCGCAGCCTGATCGAGCTGATCAACCCGCGACAACTGGCCAACCAGAGCAGCGAGTCGCCGCTCGACCGCCCACCCCAGGTACTCTGCGTCGACGACAACCCGGCCAACCTGCTGTTGGTGCAGACGCTGCTCGAAGACATGGGCGCCAAGGTGCTGGCCGTGGACAATGGCTACAGCGCCATCAAGGCGGTGCAGAACGATGCCTTCGACCTGGTCCTGATGGATGTGCAAATGCCCGGCATGGATGGCCGCGAGACCACCGAACGGATTCGCCTGTGGGAAAGCAATCAGCCCGGCACACCCTTGCCGATCGTGGCGCTGACCGCCCACGCCATGGCCAACGAGAAGCGCGCACTGTTGCAAAGCGGCATGGACGACTACCTGACCAAGCCCATCAGCGAACGGCAATTGGCCCAGGTGGTACTGAAATGGACCGGCCTGGTCCTGCGCGGCCAACGCAGCGAACGGGCCAGTGAAATGCCGGAACCGCACATCGACCTGCCCGTGCTCGACGCGGCCGAAGGCCTGCGCCTTGCCGCCGGCAAGCCCGACCTTGCCACCGACATGCTGGCCATGCTCCTCGCATCGCTGGAGGCCGACCGCGAAGCCATCCGCGCGGCACGCGAGGCCCGCGACCGCACGGCCACCATCGAGCGCGTGCACCGCCTGCATGGCGCCACCCGCTATTGCGGGGTGCCACAACTGCGCGCCGCATGCCAGCGCAGTGAAACCCTGCTCAAGCACGATGACCCGCACGCCCATGCCGCCCTCGACGACCTCGACCGGGCCATCGTCCGCCTGGCCGCGCAAGCACGCATCGGCGCCTGATCTACAGCAAGGGCAGGTACGCCTGCCTTGCTACACTGCCTCGCCCATGAACAAGGAAGCCTGTATGCGAACCCTTCTTTTCAGCAGCCAGCAGTACGATCAAGACAGCTTCCTCGCGGTCCAACTGCCCGCCGGTATCGAGCTGCAGTTCCAGAATGCCCGGCTGAGCCTGGACACCGTCGCCCTGGCGGACCAGCACGAGGTGGTCTGTGCCTTCATCAATGATGACCTCAGTGCGCCAGTGCTCGAACGCCTGGCCGCCGGTGGCACGCGCTTGATCGCCCTGCGCTCGGCCGGTTTCAACCATGTGGACCTGGTTGCTGCCAAGCGCCTGGGCCTGGATGTGGTGCGGGTACCGGCCTATTCGCCGAATGCGGTGGCCGAACACGCCGTGGCGCTGATCCTGGCGCTGAACCGGCGCCTGCACCGCGCCTACAACCGCACCCGCGAAGGTGACTTCACCCTGCATGGCCTGACCGGCTTCGATCTGGTTGGTAAAACCGTGGGCGTGGTCGGTACCGGGCAGATCGGTGCAACCTTCGCCACCATCATGGCCGGTTTCGGTTGCAAGCTGGTGGCCTACGACCCCTTCCCCAACCCTCAGGTCCAAGCGTTGGGTGCAACCTACATGAGCCTTGCGCAGCTGCTCGAGCAGGCACAGATCATCAGCCTGCATTGCCCGCTGACACCCCAGAGCAAGCACTTGATCAACCGCCAATCGCTGATGCACATGCAACCTGGCGCCATGCTGATCAACACCGGGCGTGGCGCCCTGGTCGATACGCCGGCGCTGATCGACGCCCTCAAGTCCGGGCAACTTGGCTACCTGGGCCTGGACGTCTACGAAGAAGAGGCACAGGTGTTTTTCGAAGACCGCTCCGACCATCCCCTGCAGGACGATGTGCTGGCCCGGTTGCTGACCTTTCCCAACGTTATCATCACCGCCCACCAGGCTTTCCTTACCCGCGAAGCCCTTGGCGCCATCGCCGCCACCACCCTGGACAATATTGCCCGCTGGGCGGTAGGCAAACCGCAGAATCTGGTCGAGGGTTGAGCAAGCGAGCGTGCTAGCATATCGCGCAGATTTGGAGGACCCATGGTCGAACACGATTTTCGCTACAGCCTGCTCAACCCCCATCACACCCTGACCGAATGCCGCGCCCTGGCCCCGGGGCGCTATCAAGTCACCGGCAACGGCGGCTCGATCCACAACGACGACGTCCTGCTGGTGACCCTCAAGGGCAGCAAGACCCTGTCCATGCGCCTGACCGTGGAAAAGGTCCGTCACCTGATCAACCCACCCGGGCAATGGGTCGCGGTTGCTCGCGGGCCGGCGTTCGCCGAGCTCTCGATCCATCAGTGGCAGGTCAATTGCGACAGCTGCAAGGCCGAACTGGACTTTGAGTTCGCCGTCGACGCCAAGCTCGGCAACAAGGCCCAGCAACCTGCAGCCGAGGCGCGTATCGCCGAGCTGGGCTGGAGCACCCAGGGCCAGAAGCATCTGTGCCGCAAATGCCGGGAGAGCAGCCAGTGAAACGCACGCTGTCGATCGGCTTGCTGGGCTGCGCCTTGATAGGCTGCGCCGAACAACCGATGAAACTGGAACAGGAACGCAGCTACGTGCTGGAGTGGATCGGCGAACGCCCGCTGATGGACTACAGCCACCTGACCCTGACCCTGGCCGAGGACGGCCGTGCCTACGGTAACGCCGGCTGCAACCACTGGTTTGCACCGTACACACTGCAAGGCCATAGCCTGACCTTCGGCAAGGTCGGCAGCACCCGCAAACTGTGCGCACCGGCCTTGATGGAGCAGGAGCAACGTTTCCTCAAGGCACTGGAAACCGTACAGCGCTGGGACATTTCGCCCATCGAGCAGGTACGGTTCTGGCCCGGTGAGGGCAAGCCGTTGCGGTTTTGGCCTGAGGAAGGTTGATAGCAGATCCGAGGGCCTCATCGCGGGCAAGCCCGCTCCTACAAAGACAGTGCGGATTTTGTAGGAGCGGGCTTGCCCGCGATGAGGCTGGTCCTGCCTACGCCCCCTTCAAAGCCACCAACTTGGCCGACAACCCCGCCGCCGTCTGTTCCCCCACCAATTGCTCACGCAGCTTGCCCTTGTCATCGATGATATAGGTCACCGGCAAGGCTTCATTGCGCGGTAACTCAAGGCGCTCGGCCGGGTCGTCCGCCAGCACCGTGAAGCCGATGCCCAGGGTTTCGCTGGCCGTCTTGAGCTCCTGGCCCTTCAAGGCATCGAAATTGACCCCCACCACCGTCACCCCCTTACCTTCCCATTCCTTGGCGAATGCGTTGAGCTCGGGGATTTCCGTACGACAGGGGCCACACCATTCGGCCCAGTAATTGACCACTACCCACTGGCTGTCCAGGCGCTCGGCCGCGACGGTGCGGCCATGCTGATCGAGCCCGTAATCTGCGCCACAACCGCCCAGCAACAGGCTCGCAGTGATGGTCAATGCTGCCGCGAAACGCCTTGTCATGGATCAATCCTTCTGGTGGATTCAAGCAAAATGCAATTTAGCTGCAGGCGATGCCCTCCCAAGGTTCAGCCACGGCCCCAGCACGGTTAGAATAGCCGCCACTTCACGCAAGATGCGACCCGAACATGACCGACCTGACGCTTTATCACAACCCGCGCTGCTCGAAATCCCGTGGTGCACTGGAGCTGCTCGAAGCCCGTGGCCTGGCCCCGACCGTGGTGCGCTACCTGGAAACCCCACCTGATGCCGCCACCTTGCAAAGCCTGCTGGGCAAGCTCGGCATCGGTGCTCGCCAGCTGCTGCGCAGCGGCGAAGAGGAATACAAAGCACTGGACCTGGCCAACCCGGCCCTGACCGATGCGCAACTGATCGATGCCATGGTCGCCCACCCCAAGCTGATCGAGCGGCCGATCCTGGTCGCCGGCGACAAGGCGGTCATCGGCCGTCCGCCCGAGAAAGTGCTGGAGATCCTGGCGTGAGTACCCCCTACATCCTGATCCTGTATTACAGCCGCCACGGCTCGACCAGTGAAATGGCCCGGCAGATTGCCCGGGGCGTCGAACTGGCCGGGCTGGAGGCGCGACTGCGTACGGTGCCGGCCATCTCCACCGAGTGCGAAGCGGTCGCCCCGGACATTCCGCCACAGGGTGCGCTGTACGCCAGCCTTGACGACTTGCGCCACTGCTCGGGCCTGGCCCTGGGCAGCCCGACCCGGTTCGGCAATATGGCCGCACCACTGAAGTACTTCATCGACGGCACCAGCAGCCTGTGGCTGAGCGGCGGCCTGGTCGGCAAGCCAGCGGCGGCCTTTACCTCCACCGCCAGCCTGCACGGTGGCCAGGAAACGACCCTGCTGTCGATGCTGCTGCCGCTGATGCACCACGGCATGATGATCATGGGTTTGCCCTACAGCGAATCGGCCCTGCTCGACACCCGTGGCGGCGGCACCCCCTATGGCGCCAGCCACCACGCCGGGGCTGACGGCAAGCGCGGCCTGGACGAACACGAAATCACCCTGTGCCGCGCCCTCGGCCAACGCCTGGCCACTACCGCCAAACTGCTGGAGAACCCGCGTGGCTAAAAAGCCGAAAGTCCTGCCACCCCTGGAATGGCTGGTGCCACGCCTGCGCATCAGCCGGGTCTTGAGCCTGGTGTTCTTCTTTGCCCTGATTGTGCTGCTCACCGTCAACAACCTGCTGTTCGCCGACTTGCACGGCGCGCGCACCGGCGTGATCCTGGCCATCGAACTGGTGCCGCTGGCCCTGCTGCTGCCGGGCATCCTGTTGGGTAACGCCCGCGCCCACGCCTGGGCGTGCTTTGTGGTCAACCTGTACTTCATCAAGGGCGTGCTGGCGGCGTTCGACCCCTCCCGCTCGCTGTTCGGCTGGCTGGAAGTGCTGCTCAGCCTGGCGCTGTTCATCAGTGCATTGCTGTTTGTGCGCTGGAAGTTTCAGCATGACCGCAAGCTGGCTGGCGAAGACCTGGCCTGAGGACAAGCAAGCCCATGCAAGACTACAAATGGCTGTATGAGTACTGCCTGAACCGCTTCGGTTCGGTGGCGGCGCTGGAGGCACGGTTGCCCGTGCCTAAAACCGCGGCGCAACTGCGCGACATCGCGGCCGACCGCTACCTGTCGATGTTGGCCCTGCGGGTTTTTCGCGCTGGCCTCAAGCACAGCCTGGTCGACGCCAAATGGCCAGCGTTCGAACAGGTGTTTTTTGCTTTCGACCCGGAAAAGGTCGTGCTGATGAGCGCCGAGCACCTCGAGCGTTTGATGCAGGACGAGCGCATCATCCGCCACCTGGGCAAGCTCAAGAGCGTGCCGCGCAATGCCCAGATGATGCTCGACGTGGCCCATGAACACGGCAGTTTCGCGGCCTTCATCGCCAACTGGCCAACCAGCGATATCGTCGGATTGTGGCAGTACCTGGCCAAGCACGGCAGCCAGTTGGGCGGGCTCTCGGCACCGCGCTTTTTGCGCATGGTCGGCAAGGACACCTTCATCCCCACCGATGACATGGTCGCCGCGCTCAATGCCCAGGGCATCATCGACAAGGTGCCCAGCAGCCAACGCGACCGCGCCCTGGTGCAAGGGGTTTTCAATCAATGGCAAGCCGAGAGCGCCCGGCCACTGTGCCAGCTCTCGACCATGCTGGCGTTCACCGTCAACCACTGAAGTCGCCTATACCCACCAGTACCGCACCAGGTGGAAGAAGATGGGCGCGGCGAAGCACACCGAGTCCAGGCGGTCGAGCATGCCGCCATGGCCCTCGATCATGTGCCCCCAGTCCTTGACCCCGCGGTCGCGCTTGATCGCCGACATGACAATTCCGCCGGCAAAGCCCAGCAGGTTGATCAGCACGGCGATCAACAGCGATTGCCAGAAGGTGAAAGGCGTGATGAAACACAAGAAGCCGCCAATCAAGGACGCCAGGGCAACACCACCGACAAAGCCTTCGACGGTTTTCGACGGCGACAGGTTGGGGGCGATCTTGCGCTTGCCAAAGAGCTTGCCGCACACGTACTGCAGCACGTCCGACAGCTGCACGACGATCACCAGGTAGGCGATCAGCAACAGGTTGTGCCCCTCGAACCCGGGAATATCCAGCGTCAGCAGTGCCGGCACGAACGACACGCAGAACACCGCGATCATCAGCCCCCACTGCACTTTCGAGGCGCGCTCGAGAAAGTGCGTGCTGTCGCCGCCCAATGACGCAAGGATCGGCAGCAACAGAAACACATAGACCGGGATGAAAATAGAGAACAGCCCGTACCAGTCCACGGCGATCAACAGGTATTGCAATGGCAGCGCCAGGTAAAAGGCCGCCACCAGCGCCGGGTAGTCGCTGCGCCGGGTCGGTGTCAGGGTCAGGAATTCACGCAACGCGTAGAACGACACGGCGTAGAACAGTAATATCACTGCCCAATGCCCCAGCCAGAACGCCAGGCCGATGACCAGCACCATTACCCACCAGGCGTTGATGCGAGCATTGAGGTTGTCAATCACCGCGTTGGGCGTGGCGCCCGAACGCCATTTCAATACCCGGCCAATCACCGAGGCCAGCATCAGAAGCACGCCGATACCGGCGAATAACGTCAGTGTCTGCTTGTCCATTCAATGCTGCTCGGGGTCGAGGGCCAACAGCGCTTCACGGCTGCGAGAGAGAAAGTCTTCTTTGCTTTCCCCGTATTCCAGTTGCAGGGGGGCACCAAAACTGGTGGTGCACAGCAAAGGCAATGGCAACACCCTGCCCTTGGGCATGACCCGGTTGAGGTTGGCGATCCATACGGGTATCAACTCGACCTTTCGGCAGCGCCAGGCCAGGTGATACAGCCCGCTCTTGAACGGCAACAAGCCGTCGTCGAGGTTGCGCGTGCCTTCGGGAAAGATGATCAGCGAATCACCGGCCTCGAGGGCCTGGAGCATCGGCTGCAGGGGGTCGTAAGTGGGGTCGCTGGCGTCCCGGTCGATCAGGACACCGTTGAATACCTTGTTGATGATGTAGCGCCGCAGCCGGCTCTTCTGCCAGTAATCGGCTCCCGCCACCGGCCGCGTGCGCCGGCGCAGGTCCGGTGGCAGCGAGGCCCACAACAGCACGAAATCCCCATGGCTACTGTGGTTGGCATAGTAGATGCGCTGCGATGATTGCGGGCTGCAGCCCAACCAGAGGCTACGTGCCCCGGTAATAGTGCGTGCCGCAACAGTGATACCCAGGGCTACCAGGGATTCGAACATGAATGCGCCTTTTTTATTGTTATCCAAGCCAGGTGAACAGCAACATGCCAGCCACCAGCAACAGGAGCTGCACGCCAACCAGCACCGCCTGATACCGCAACAGCCTCAATGCGCCCCGCTGCCGTTCCGGCCAGGAGCGCCCTGCGCCCTCGGCAGGCTGGAACCCCAGGGCTACCAGTGCCTGGTCCATGGCCTCGGTGCGTTCGGCCAACCGCCCTGCCTGGCCGGCCATGTACTCGAACAATTCGGCATCCAGACCGACCCGCAACGCCCAGTACAGCTGCCAGCCCCCGAGCAATACCACCGCCGCCAACAGCAGGCACAGGATGAGCTGGCCGTTGAAGAGCAAGCCCAGGACCAACGCCGCCAGGGTCAGCGCCTGTGAGAGTAGATCAAGCCCGCGACCACGGCGCAGTAGCGCGGCGACAATCTTTAGCTGCATATCAGCGGGCATGCAGGTCCTCCTGCGCCGGTGCAGCCGTGGACGTCTCCAGCTGCCTCATGGCCGCCAGGGCCTGCAGGTGCTCCGCGCGCAGCACGATCCCGGGGCGAGCCGTGTTGACCAGGGCAATGGCCTGCTCAACGGTGCTCGCCCGCCCGCTGTGCACCAGCCAGGCAACCACCGCCGTGGCGCTGCGCGAGTAGCCCAGCGCGCAACACACCAGCAGGGGCCCGTGGGCGCGCGACGCTTCGATAGACCGGGCCGCTTGCAGGCAACGTTCGGCACTGGGCGCGCAAAGGTCGAGCAAGGCGATCGAGTGGTAGACATGGCCACGGGCATCGAGGGGCAGTTCCGCGCACAGGTCCACGAC
>RCUR01000875.1_pt1 | contig 10851 bp, 7 predicted proteins | sample 2166151 | NCBI WGS metagenome assembly RCUR01 (sample SAMN09932785, study PRJNA488358) | compost metagenome | isolation source: compost soil in an enriched community | place: Germany: Experimental Botanical Garden
GCTGGTACGACTACTCCCGTGCCCGGGACGACATGTTCGAGGCCACCGACACCGAGTTCGCCCCGTGGCGGGTCGCCAACTCCAATGACAAGCGGCGGGCGCGACTGAACATCATCAGTGATGTGCTCAGCAGCATTCCTTATGAGGAAGTACCGCGGGCGAAAGTGAAACTGCCCAAGCGCCAAAGTCCCGGTAACTATCGGGATCCGAACTATCCGTTCAAGTACATCGCGGAAAAATTCTAGAATCCCGCAGCACTGTGCTGCCCGTGCCCGGTCTTCAAGAACCGGGCACGGCAGTCGTGAAATCGCCTCCCCGCTTTTCCGGAATTAACCGATCATCCTCTGTCTCAACGGCCATGCCGAGCCGCAACCAAAAAACGCCAATAATCTTTGCGTAGGAATTTTCCTTAGTTGTGTAGGAAATAGCAATTTATAGAGCAGGCAAGATCTGATCGCAATGTAAGATGCTTCTAAATATTAGTTGGGTGGTTGGAATGCCTTTGTAAGATGATTCACTATTGCATCTGGCAGTGTTTGAGTATTTGTTTCTGTAGTTGCGGTTCCTTTTGGAAAGGCTAGTCTTTCGCAGTCGAAGCAAGTTTGCATGTTGCGTCCGGTTATGTGATTGCATGTTGTCGGCCCAACTTCTGAGTTCGATTGTGTCATTGAATTTTTTGTAACGCTGTATATTGTTACAAATATCCTGGGAGGATTTATGGCTTCTGGTAGTTTTCAAAGCGAAGTGCCCAAGGCACGGGTCAACATCAAGCTCGATTTACATACGGGCGATGCACAGAAAAAAGTCGAATTGCCGCTCAAGTTGATGGTGATGGGCGACTACAGTAACGGCAAGGAACAGCGGCCGTTGTCCGAGAGAAGCAAAGTCGCCATCGACAAAAATAATTTCGATAGCGTGCTGGCGGAGTTTTCTCCCGAGGTCAGGTTGGCGGTGGCCAATACCCTGGCGGAGGATGCCGGCGAAGCGGCGGTCAACCTGGGTTTCCGGAGCATGAAGGATTTCGAGCCGGAACAAGTGGCTCGGCAAATTCCGCAACTGCGTGCACTGCTGGCAATGCGTAACCTGTTGCGTGATCTCAAGTCCAACCTGTTGGACAATGCCACGTTCCGTCAGGAACTGGAGCGCATTCTCATGGACGAGGCACTGAGTGACGAACTGCGAGGTGAGTTGGCGGCACTGACTCCGGAACACATTCGTTAATTCACCTCGGCTCGTTTAAAGGGAAGTTTAAAAATGTCTATCGAACATTCTCACGCGCAATCGCGCGGCACTACAGTGTTGCCTGAAGAAAGCCAAGGCGTATATGGCGCGTTGTTTGGAAAGATCAATCTCAACCCGGTAAAAGTGCTGGGCGAAATCGAAGTGTTTCAAAGTTCCGAGGCGCTGTCGGACGTTTCTGCCGATGAGCGAGTGACTGCCGCTGTCAGTGTTTTTTTGAATTTGATCAAACAGTCTTCGCGCAAAGTCCGGCGTCTGGACAAGACACTGCTGGATGAACATATTGCGTCGCTGGATGCACAAATCAGCCGCCAACTGGACGCCGTGATGCATCACCCGGATTTCCAGCGGGTGGAGTCCACCTGGCGCGGTGTGAAATCGTTGATCGATCAGACCGATTTCCGCCAGAACGTGCGGATCGAATTGCTGGATATCAGCAAGGATCACCTGGTCCAGGATTTCGAGGACGCCCCGGAGATCGCGCAAAGTGGCCTGTATTTGCAGACCTACGCCCAGGAGTACGACACCCCGGGTGGTGAGCCGATCGCCGCTGCCATTTCCAACTTCGAGTTCGACCGCAGCCCGCAGGACATTGCCTTGCTGCGCAATATTTCCAAAGTCTCGGCAGCTGCGCACATGCCCTTCATTGGCTCCGTCGGCCCGGCCTTTTTTGGCAAGCGCTCGATGGAAGAAGTCGCCGCCATCAAGGACATCGGCAACTACTTTGACCGTGCCGAATACATCAAGTGGAAAGCGTTCCGCGACAGCGACGATGCCCGTTACATCGGCTTGCTCATGCCCCGGGTGCTGGGTCGTCTGCCGTATGGCCCGGACACCGTTCCGGTGCGCAGCTTCAACTACATCGAAAGCGTCAAGGGACCGGACCACGACAAATACCTGTGGACCAACGCCTCGTTTGCCTTCGCTGCCAACATGGTCAAGAGCTTCATCGCCAACGGCTGGTGCGTGCAGATCCGCGGTCCGCAGTCTGGCGGCGCGGTCACCGACTTGCCCATCCACTTGTACGATCTGGGCACTGGCAATCAGGTGAAAATTCCTTCGGAAGTGATGATTGCGGAGACGCGCGAGTTCGAGTTCGCCAACCTCGGCTTCATCCCGCTCTCGTACTACAAGAACCGCGACTACGCGTGCTTCTTCTCGGCCAACTCCACGCAGAAACCGGCGTTGTATGACACAGCAGATGCCACTGCCAACAGCCGGATCAATGCGCGCTTGCCGTACATCTTCCTGCTGTCACGCATTGCCCATTACCTGAAGCTGATCCAGCGCGAAAACGTCGGCACCACCAAGGACCGCCGATTGCTGGAGTTGGAGCTGAACAAGTGGGTCGGTGGTTTGGTAACCGAGATGCTGGATCCGGGTGACGACCTGCAGGCTTCACACCCGTTGCGTGCTGGCAAAGTCACCGTTGAAGACATCGAGGACAACCCGGGTTTTTTCCGCGTCAAGTTGTACGCCGTGCCGCATTTCCAGGTGGAAGGCATGGACGTCAACCTGTCGCTGGTTTCGCAGATGCCCAAGGCAAAAGCCTGAGTCCTGTGCAAACCCAACCCATTGCGTAGGGATTCGACCTCATGAAAATCGACCGCCCCTTGTGGGCCGCGGGGGCATTGCTGTCTCCGCAGCAATTCCAGCAGCAGGCACGCTGGGAAGCCTGGGCCAACGAGTGTCTGGCTCGTTTGTCCCTGGTGCACCCCTGGGGCGTCCAGGACGTCGCGTTTGACCTGCAAGCACTGCGCCTGGGCAAGCTCAAGGCCACTCGCCTGAGCCTGCGCATGCCAGACGGCACCTTGGTCGACACCGACCATGTCGATCGACTGCCCCTGGGTCTGGAGCTGTCGCGCCTGCTGTCCGGCGAAACCCAGGCGGCGACCTTGCTCCTGGCCTTGCCACTGGAGCAGGCCAATGGCAACAACTGCCTGTTCGACGCCGACAAGGCCGATCGACCCACCCGTTATCGCCAGGACTGGCGTCAGGTGCAGGACATTTACGCCGATGAAGTGCAATCGGTCGGCGTACTGGAACACGTGCTGAGCCTGCGCTTCGATCACGACGAGAACGGCGATTACCTGACCTGCCCGATCGCGCGCCTGGTGCGTGACGGGCAGGGCGCCTGGAGCCTTGATCCTGACTATGTACCGCCGCTGCTCAGTTTCGCGGCGCACCCGGGGCTGTTGACGCAACTGGACAACCTGTTGACCCAGTTGTCCTCCAAGCGTCAGCGGCTGATGGGCATGCGTCGTGAGAGTAACCAGCGAATGGCTGACTTCGCCGTGGCCGACGTGTCGTTGTTCTGGTTGCTCAATGCCTTGAACACCTACCAGCCGGTATTGGCCGATCTCAAGGCCTGGCCGGCGCGACATCCCGAGCAGGTCTATCTGGAGCTGACAAAACTGGCCGGCAGTCTGCTGACCTTTTCACTCGAACACGATGTCGAGCAGATTCCGCCTTACCGCCACGAACACCTGGAAAGCGTGTTCCCGCCGCTGTTGCGCATGATCTCCACCTTGCTGGAGGCCAGCCTGCCTTCTCGCGTCATCGCCCTGACACTCGAGCAGAGTGCCGCCAACCGTTGGCAGGTCCGACTTGACGACGCCCGTTTGCGCGAGCCCGACAGCGCCGACTTCTATCTGTCGGTGCGTTGCCGCTTGCCCGCCGTGCAGTTGCAGAGTCAGTTTCCGCAACTGTGCAAGATCGGCACACCGGACGAAGTCGATCAGCTGGTCAACGCCGCCCTCGATGGCGTGCCGTTGCAGTCCCTCAGCCATGTACCGGCGGCCATCCCCCTGCGCCTGGAAAACCAGTACTTCGCCCTGGATCTCAACCATGGCAAGGGACAAGCCATTCGGGACCAGGGCATCTGTGCCTTGTACGTCCCGAGCACCCTGGCCGAAGTGAAACTTGAACTGTTCGCGGTACTACGCGCATGAACCTGATCGAAGCGAAAAAACCGGCCGCCATGACGGTCGACATCGACGCGTTGTTGCAAGACAGCTACCTGCTGGTGGTCGAGTTGCGGCAAGGGGCCTCCGCGCAAAGCAGCGATGAGGTCAAGGCGCTTTGCGTAAAGCAGGTCGAGCACGTTCGCCAGCGGCTCATGGATGCCGGTCTGGCCCAACGCAGCATCGACCATATCAGTCACGCTCAATGCGCGCTGCTGGATGAAACCATGCTCAACCGCGCCGATAACGATGCCCATTCCCGGTGGGCCAGTGAACCCTTGCAGGCGAAATTTTTCAATCGCCACCAGGCCGGGGAGTTCCTGTACGAGGACATGCGTGAGGTACTGCGCGAACCGGCGCCGGACCTTCAGGTACTGACGACCTTCCAGCGGGTTTTGACCCTGGGTTTTCGCGGCCGTTATCGCGATGACAATGACCCCGAGCGTGAACAAATGCTGGCCGACCTGAATGCCCGGGTCGCACCACTGAAGCTGCGTCAGGCATTAACCGCACCCCTCAGCGCCAGCCATGGCGCAATGGCGTTACGCTGGATGCGCTCGCCGCTGGTCAACGTCCTGGTTGCCGGTCTGTTGCTGGCCGGTGTCTGGTACGGCCTCGACCAGCTGTTGGGTGGTCTGGTTGCGACGCTGTTGGCCGCGCAAGCCTGAGGTGGGGCCCATGACGCTCAAACTCAAACAAGGGCTCTGGTTGTGGGCGGGTGCACTGGCCCTGATGCTGCTGGCCATCATCCCGCTTGGCGGATGGGGCCGTGCCGCCGTGGCCCTGATCGTTGTCGGTTGCGTTGCGCTCGGCTGTGTCCGGGCCGCGCGTCAACGGCAATTACCCGGCTCGCTCGACAACCTGGCGTTGCCACCGGCAGCGTATCGTCATCCGGTGGTACTGGTGTGTGGCGATGGCCTGGCCGGGCTGTTTGGTGAAACGTGCAACGACCAGCCGGCGTTGCGCATGACCGAACAGGGCTGTTACCTGCGGGTCTCCCGTGGGGAGCAGCTGTCGGGGGTGACTGACAGTGTCCTGGCCTTGCGTCCCGAGTGGGCCGGGCAGCTCTGCGTGATGTTCATTGTCAACCCGGGCGAGCACACCGATGCCGCGGTGTTGGCCGGGCACGTGCGTACGTTCAATTACCAGGCCGGGCTGATTCGCCAGCGTGGTATTGCACTGCCGCTGATGCTCGTCAGCTACCTGCAATCATCGGCGAGCAAGGGGACCTGGTTCAGTTGGGAAGCCGGGCAGGGCACCTGCAACGTTCGTGAAGGCGGGACGTGCCTTGGTCCCGACGAATGGCATTGCCTGCCCGCTGAAAATGCAATTCACACTCGACGGTTGCAGGCCAGCGTCCAGCTCAACAGTGCTGCTGCCTGGCTGGATGAATATGTCCTGGCGCACTTCGCCAGCCGTGAAGGTCGCCATCCTGCCGGCTTGCCGCTGGTTTGCGCCAGCACCTTGGTACCGACACTGCCCGGGATGATGACCGGCAATCTGTGGGGGCAATGGCTGCGGGGCAAGACCGGGCTGAGGGACGCCGATGCACAGGTACAAGCGCCGGATGCGTCGCTGCCGTTCCCTGATCCTTTACTGAATCTGCTGCCGGTACAGGCCCGACGTTTACCAATACGTCGCGCCAGCGTAATTGCGCTGTGGCTGTTCGCGGCAGCCGCCGTTGTCGCCCTGACCAGCTCGGCCTGGCAGAACACCCTGCTGCTGCGTCAGGTCAGCGATGACCTGCGGCGTTATGCGTCCATTGCCCCGACGGAGCGTCGCGATCAACCCGAATTTGCCCAACGGGAAGAAGCGTTGAACGTGCTGCGCGAGGACGCGGTGCGCCTCGACCATTACTACCGCCGGGGCGAGCCCCTGGCGCTGGGCCTTGGCCTGTATCGCGGCGAGCAATTGCGCGCAGGGTTGCTGTCGACCATCGCCAACCACAGGCAACCGTCGACGAGCCCGATGCCGGCACGCGCGGCGCGAACCGTGCGCCTGGACAGCCTGTCGCTGTTCAGCAGCGCCAGTGCCCGACTCAAGCCGGAATCGACCAGGGTGCTGATCGACGCCCTGGTCGGCATCAAGGCCCAACCTGGCTGGCTGATCGTCATCGCCGGGCACACCGATGCCGTGGGCAGCGACGAACACAATCTGCAGTTGTCCCGCGCTCGTGCGGCAGCGGTGCGTGACTGGATGCAACGCATGGGCGGCATCCCCGACAGCTGTTTCGCCGTGCAGGGTTTTGGCAAGAGTCAACCCATCGCCAGCAATGACACCGAGGAAGGGCGTCAAGCCAACCGTCGCGTCGATATCCGTCTGGTGCCGGAAGTGGGGGCCTGCGGGCTTCCCACGGCCGGGGCCGACGTACAACCCCCTGTCGCAAACGCGGCATCAGTGTTTTGAGAAAAGGAGCTTCACATGGCAATTCCCGTTTACCTGTGGCTGAAAAATGACGGCGGCGCGGACATTAAAGGTTCAGTGACCGTGCAAGGTCGCGAAGGCAGTATCGAGGTGGTCGCTCACAACCACAGCGTCTACATCGCCAGCGACGATAACACCGGAAAATTGACTGGTACGCGGACCCATGCTCCGTACGTGTTCACTAAGGAAATCGATGCTTCCAGCACATACCTCTATAAGGCTGCTACTACAGGCCAGACACTCGAGAGCGCCGAGTTCAAATTTTATCGCATCGACAACACAGGCCAGGAAGTCGAGTACTACAACACTCTGCTTAAAAAAGTGAAGGTAGTGAAGGTCGAGTCGAAAATGCACGACGTCAAAGATCCGGACAAGGCGAAACTCAACCACCTGGAAGAGGTTGAGTTGCGCTACGAGGAGATCTACTGGGACTTCAAGGACGGAAACCTCAAACACGACGATAAATGGGACAAACGTAGTAGAGGGTAACGCTGAATAACCAGCAGGCAGGCCTCTGCCTGCTGGTTTCGGTGTGCTGGGCTGAGCGTCTGTGCGCGGACGTTCAACCCAGCCCATCCCGACACTTTCCATCGCCCTGACCGACTATCCGCTGACCCTTCAGCACAAGGACGTACCTCCATGACCGACAACTCCACGCGCCTGCTTCGCCGTCTCAATCCCTACTGCGCCCAGGCGCTCAGCGCGGCGGCGTCGTTGTGCCTAAGCCGTGCCCATGGGCGGATCAGCATCGAACACTGGTTGCTCAAGTTGCTGGAGCAGGGCGAGGGCGACTTGACCCTTATCGCCCGTCGTCATGAGTGGGACATGGACGGGCTTTGGCGCGGTCTGCTTGACCATCTCGACACGCTGCCGCGCAGCGTGCAGGGCAAGCCACAGTTGTGCGGCAAATTGCAGAAACTGATCGAGTCCGCCTGGTTGCGTGCGTCACTGGAAGGGCATGACAACCTGCGCTCGGCGCACCTGCTGGGTGCGTTGCAGGACAGTCCGCAGCTGCTGGCATGCGATGCGGCCTGGCCCATGCTAAGCCTCAATGAAATCCAGTTGCAGCAGCTGTCAGGGCTGCTCGATCAGCACTCCGAGGAACGCCCGCACGTCCAACAGCGAAGTGCGTTGGACCAGCCCCCGGGGTTACCTGTCCCCGGCGCAGCCGTGCACGATGCCTTGCAAGCGGTACTGGACAGATTCACCCAGGACGTCACCACCAAGGCGAGGGCAGGGCAGATCGACCCGGTGTTCGGCCGTGACGATGAAATCCGCCAGGTCATCGACATCCTCAGCCGCCGGCGCAAGAACAACCCGATCCTGGTCGGCGAACCCGGCGTGGGCAAGACCGCGCTGGTCGAAGGCTTGGCCCTGCGCATTGCCGACGGCAACGTGCCGGACAGCCTCAAGGCAGTCAGTGTGCGCACCCTGGACCTTGGCCTGTTGCAAGCAGGCGCCGGGGTAAAAGGCGAATTCGAACAACGCCTGAAAAACGTCATCGACGCCGTGCAGCAGTCGGCCAACCCGGTGCTGCTGTTCATCGACGAGGCTCACACCCTGATCGGCGCCGGTAACCAGGCGGGCGGGGCGGATGCGGCGAATCTGCTCAAGCCGGCCCTCGCGCGAGGCGAATTGCGCACCATCGCCGCGACCACCTGGAGCGAATACAAACAGTACTTCGAGCGCGATGCCGCCCTGGAGCGGCGCTTTCAGATGGTCAAGGTCGACGAGCCGGACGATGCCAGCGCCTGCCTGATGCTGCGCGGTCTCAAGGCGCGTTACGCCAGCCATCACGGCGTGCACATTCAGGACGCGGCGGTGCAGGCCGCGGTCAGCCTGTCGCGGCGCTACCTCACGGGCCGCCAGCTGCCGGACAAGGCCGTCGACCTGCTCGACACCGCCAGCGCGCGGGTGCGCATGAGCCTCGACTGCGAGCCCCAGGCACTGGTGCGGCTCAAGGCCCGGCATGCCGCGCTGGAGCTGGAGCGGCGCGCACTGGAACAGGAAGTGCAACTCAATGGCAGCGACTTGAGCGAACGATTGACGCTGATCGCCGGGCAGCAGGTCGAGATGCAACAACAGCAGGACGACTTGCTGTGCCAGTACCGCTATGAACTTGACCTGACCCGACAATTGCTCGATGCGCGTCAGGCCGAACCGGCCCGCAGCGACCTCTGCGCGCAACTGCAGGAGCAATTGCTGCGGGCCCAGGGCAGCCAGCCAATGCTGTCCCTGGACGTCGATGCACGCAGTGTTGCGGAAGTCATCGCCGACTGGACCGGCGTGCCCCTGGGCAGTTTGCTCAAGGACGAACAGGCCAGCCTGCTGGACCTCGAACAGCAACTGGCCGAGCGGGTGATTGGCCAGGATCACGCCCTCGGTGCCCTGGCCCAGCGCCTGCGCGCGGCCAAGACCGGCTTGACCGAAGAGCAGGCGCCCCTGGGGGTCTTCCTGCTGGTGGGCACCAGCGGCGTCGGCAAGACCGAAACCGCCCTGGCGCTGGCGGACTGCCTGTTCGGCGGCGAAAAATCGCTGATCACCCTCAACCTGTCCGAGTACCAGGAAGCCCACACCGTCAGTCAGCTCAAGGGCTCGCCACCGGGTTACGTCGGTTACGGCCAGGGCGGCGTGCTCACCGAAGCGGTGCGCCAGCGGCCCTATAGCGTGGTGCTGCTGGATGAAGTGGAAAAGGCCCACCGCGACGTGCTCAACCTGTTTTACCAGGTGTTCGACCGCGGCTTCATGCGTGATGGCGAAGGACGCGAAATCGATTTCCGCAACACTGTCATCCTGATGACCTCCAACCTCGGCAGCGATGAGCTGCAAAACGGTCTGCGCGAACAGCCCGAAGCCAGCGACAGCGACTTGCACGAATGGCTGCGACCGCTGCTGCGCGAGCACTTCCAGCCGGCGTTGCTCGCCCGCTTCCAGACCCTGATCTACCGCCCGCTGCTGGCCGACGCGCTCAAACATATCGTCGCCCTGAAACTTGCCAAGGTCGCCAGTCGCCTGCACAGCCATTACGGCCTGGCCTGCCTGATTGAGGATGGCCTGCACGATGCATTGGTCGCCGCCTGCCTGCTGCCCGACACCGGTGCGCGCAACATCGACAGCCTGCTCAACCAGCAGATTCTGCCGGTCCTCAGCCAACAGCTGCTGCAGCGTCAGGCTGCCAAATACAAAACCCTTGGCGTGACCCTGGGCTTTAGTGAAGAGGAGGGCATCACGCTGCAATTCACCGACGGACCTTCAGTCGTTGCACCTGAGGGCCGAGCATGAACCCTGTCTTCGGCCACAACCGCCACACACTCAAGATCGACCAACTCGACACCCACCTCGACGTCCTCGCCTTCGAGGGCCATGAGTACCTTAGCCAACCCTACCTCTACCGCATCGAATTCACCGCCAGCGACCTCGACATCGGCGCGGAAAAATTCATCGGCCAGTACGCCGAGTTCAGCCTGTACGCCGCGCCGTCCAACGTGCCCGTGTTCGACTGGGAAGTGCGCAAGCCGCCCAAGCCCCTGCGCACCGTCTATGGCCGCATCACCGCCTGCCAGCGCCTGTCCGGCTCGGTCGACGAAGCCCGCTACGAAGTCACCCTGCAACCGCGCCTGGCCCTGCTCGATCGCGGCCAGCAAACGCGGATCTATCAGCACCAGTCCGTGCCAGACATCGTCAAAAGCATTCTGCGCGACCGCCACGGTCTGGACACCGGGCACTTTCGCTTCAACCTCAAGCGCGAGTACCCGCCGCGCGAGCAGGTCATGCAGTACCAGGAAAGCGACCTGGCCTTCATCAGCCGGATCCTGGCCGACGTCGGCATCTGGTACCGCTGCATCCAGCACGAAGAGCTCGCCTTCGACGTCGTCGAGTTCTGCGACGACCAGCGCTGCTACCAGTTCGACGTCGAGCTGCCGCTGCGCTCGCCCTCGGGCTTCAGCAACAGCGAGCAGGACAGCGTCTGGGCCCTGAAAACCCGCCACCGGGTGGTGGAACAGCAGGTCAGCGTACGCGCCTATCACCCCGACGACAGCCGCGCCTGGCTCGACGGCGAGGTCGACCAGACCCTCGGCGAGCCCACCACCCACGGCGTGGCCACGACCCGCGGCGTCGCCGACAACACCTACGGCGACGCCTACCACTACGCCGAACCCTACCGCGTGCTCGGCAAGTCCCACCTGCGCGACGAAGACCTGCAAAGCGAAAGCGGCTTTTTCTA
>RCUR01000878.1_pt1 | contig 10839 bp, 10 predicted proteins | sample 2166151 | NCBI WGS metagenome assembly RCUR01 (sample SAMN09932785, study PRJNA488358) | compost metagenome | isolation source: compost soil in an enriched community | place: Germany: Experimental Botanical Garden
GCTACACCACCGAACACAACCTTTCCGGGCAAAAAACCCATAAACTGCGCCCACGACTGATCGGCTATGCCGTGGTGTTGCTGGCGATGATCAGCCTTCTGGTCACGGCGTTCTTCATGCGCTCGCTGGTGGGCTTCGACGTCAGCAAGGACCGCGTGCTCTACCGCGAAAACGCCGAGGGGCGGATCGAAAACGTCTACAGCCTCAAGGTCATGAACAAGGACCAGCGCGACCACACCTACGTGCTCGAAGCCACCGGCCTGCCGGACCTCAAGCTACAAGGCAAACGCGAAATCCGCGTGGCCGCGGGGGATATCTTTACAATGCCGGTGGAACTGTCGATTGCACCGGAAAAACTGCCGTCGAGTACCAACGAGGTACGCTTCATCCTCAAGGATGCCGACGACAACGATGTCAGTGTTGAAGCCAAGAGCCGGTTCATCGGCCCGCAAACTCGATAAGAGATTTATTTATGCCTGCAACAGCCACCAGCCCCTGGTACAAGCACCTCTGGCCCTGGATCATCATCGGTGTACTGGCCACTTCAGTCGCCCTGAGTCTGACCATGGTCACCATCGCGGTGAACAACCCGGACAACCTGGTCAACGACAACTATTACGAGGCCGGCAAGGGCATCAACCGCTCGCTCGATCGCGAGCTGCTGGCCCAGAACCTGAAGCTGCGCGCCAGCGTGCACCTGGATGAACTGACCGGCGAAGTCGACCTGCGCCTGGATGGTGGCAGCCAGCCGCAGACCCTGGAGCTGAACCTGATCTCGCCGACCCAGCCAGAGAAGGACCGCAAGATCGTCCTGACCCGCAGCGATAGCGAAGCCGGCCGCTACATCGGCCAGCTCAGCGACAAGATCGAGGGTCGGCGTTTCGTCGAGCTGCTCGGCACCCAGGATGAGCACATCTGGCGGATGTTCGAGGAAGAACAGGTAGGCCACGACAAAACCCTACTGCTTGGTGATGAGCCATTGCAAGGCGCCGAAGACCTGAAGAATTAGTATTCCTGTAGCAGCTGCCGCCAGGCTGCGTTATGGCCCGCTGGGCCCTGCGACCGCTGCGCGCTCGATCGCAGCCTTCCGGCAGCTCCTACAGGTTTGCGTGATCTTGCGAAAAATGCCATGACCAGCCCAACCCCTTGCTTCCACTGCGCCCTGCCCGTCCCCCCCGGCAGCCGCTACACCGCCACCGTCCTGGGCCAGCCTCGCGAATTCTGCTGCCCCGGTTGCCTGGCCGTGGCCGAAGCGATCGTGGCTGGCAATCTGGAAAGCTATTACCAGCATCGCAGCGAAGCGTCGGCCAACCCGCAAGCTTTGCCAGTGCAATTGGTCGATGAGCTGGCGCTGTACGATCGCGCCGACGTGCAGCAACCCTTCGTGCGCCATAGCGGTGAGCTCGCCGAAGCCACGCTGCTGATCGAAGGCATCAGTTGCGCGGCCTGTGGCTGGCTGATCGAGAAGCACCTGCGCAGCCTGCCCGCCGTGGCCGAAGCGCGCCTGAACCTGTCCAATCACCGCCTGCACGTGCAGTGGCAGGACAGCCAGTTGCCCCTCAGCCAGGTTTTGGCCGAACTGCGCCAGATAGGCTACGCCGCACACCCTTACCAGGCCGACCGGGCGGCCGAGCAATTGGCCAGCGAAAACCGCACGGCCCTGCGCCAGCTCGGCGTTGCCGGCCTGCTCTGGTTCCAGGCGATGATGGCGACCATGGCTACCTGGCCCGAATTCAATATCGACCTGAGCCCGGAGATGCACACCATCCTGCGCTGGGTCGCGCTGTTTTTGACCACGCCCATCGTGTTCTACAGCTGTACGCCGTTTTTCCGGGGTGCCGTGCGGGACCTGCGCACCCGCCACCTGACCATGGATGTGTCGGTCTCCCTGGCCATCGGCGGGGCGTATATCGCGGGCATCTGGACCGCCATCACCGGCAGCGGCGAGTTGTATTTCGACGCCGTGGGCATGTTCGCCCTGTTCCTGCTGGCCGGGCGCTACCTGGAGCGACGCGCCCGCGAGCGTACGGCAGCGGCTACCGCGCAATTGGTCAACCTGCTGCCAGCGTCCTGCCTGCGCCTCGATGCGCAGGGGCATAGCGAACGTATCCTGCTGCGCGAATTGCAGATCGGTGACCGGGTGCTGGTGCACCCAGGCGCCGTACTGCCCGCCGACGGCAAGATTATCGACGGCCAATCGAGCGTCGACGAGTCACTGCTGACGGGCGAATACCTGCCCCAGCCGCGCCGCCCCGGCGACGCAGTCACTGCAGGTACGCTCAACGTTGAAGGCGCATTGACCGTGCAAGTCCAGGCGCTTGGCCAGGATACGCGACTGTCCGCCATCGTGCGCCTGCTGGAGCGGGCCCAGGCAGAAAAACCACGCCTGGCGCAAGTTGCCGACCGCGCTGCCCAGTGGTTTTTGCTGTTCTCGCTGCTAGCGGCGGCCGGTATTGGCCTGCTGTGGTGGCAGCTGGACGCTTCCCGGGCATTCTGGATCGTCCTGGCCATGCTGGTTGCGACCTGCCCCTGCGCGCTGTCGCTGGCGACCCCGACCGCGCTCACGGCCGCTACCGGCACCTTGCATAAGCTCGGCCTGCTGTTGACCCGCGGGCATGTCCTGGAAGGCCTTAACCAGATCGACACGGTGATTTTCGACAAGACCGGCACCCTCACCGAGGGCCGCTTGGCCTTGCGCGCCATCCGCCCCCTGGCGAGCCTGGATGCCGACCGCTGCCTGATGCTGGCCGCCGCCTTGGAAAACCGCTCCGAGCACCCCATCGCCCGCGCGTTCGGCCGTGCAACCGAGACCGCCGAAGAAGTCCTCAGTTCGCCGGGCCTGGGCCTGGAGGGCTTGGTCAATGGCCAGCGACTACGCATAGGTCAACCCGCCTTCGTCTGCGCGCTCAGCGGTTGCGTCGCACCTCCCATGCCCGATGAAGCCGGGCAATGGTTGCTACTGGGTGACAGCGACGACGCCCTGGCCTGGTTCGCCCTCGACGACCGCCTGCGCAGCGATGCCCCTGCCCTGCTTGCCGCCTGCCGGGCACGCGGCTGGAATACCCTGCTGCTGTCCGGCGACAGCTCGCCGATGGTCGCCAGCGTGGCCGCCGAACTGGGCATCGATGAGGCGCGCGGCGGCTTGCGCCCCGACGATAAGCTGCAGGTATTGCAAAACCTGCATCAACAAGGCCGCAAAGTGCTGATGCTGGGAGACGGCGTCAACGATGTTCCGGTACTGGCCGCTGCCGACATCAGTATCGCCATGGGTTCGGCCACCGATCTGGCCAAGACCAGCGCCGACGCCGTGCTGCTGTCCAACCGCCTCGACGCCGTGGTGCATGCCATCGGCCTGGCGCGGCGCACGCGCCGCATCATCATCGAGAACCTTTTGTGGGCGGGGCTGTACAATGGCCTCATGTTGCCGTTTGCCGCCCTTGGCTGGATAACGCCCGTCTGGGCCGCTGTCGGCATGTCCATCAGTTCGCTGACCGTGGTACTCAATGCCCTGCGCCTGACCCGCATGAAGGGCCTGCAGGCCACGAGCCAGCCAGCCGCCAGCCATACACCGGTGGCCGCCTAGGAGTTCCCATGCCCGCGCTCTACGTCATGATCCCGGCAGCGCTGCTGATTGTCGCCGTTGCCGTCTACATTTTCTTCTGGGCGGTCGACAGCGGGCAGTACGACGACCTCGACGGTCCCGCCCACAGCATTCTCTTCGACGACCAGGACCCCAAGCACCAGGCTGCCGTGGACGAAGCCAACCAGGCGCAGCCGCAACCCCGGGAAGAGCACCGCGACGAGGCACCGCCCCGTGCTTGAACTGGCCCCCTTGCTGGTGTCGGCACTGATCCTCGGCCTGCTCGGCGGCGGTCACTGCCTGGGCATGTGTGGCGGCCTGATGGGCGCCCTGACCCTGGCCATCCCCAAGGAACAACGCAGCCGGCGCTTTCGCCTGTTGCTGGCCTACAACCTGGGACGCATCCTCAGTTATACCTGCGCCGGCCTGCTGATCGGCCTGGCCGGCTGGGCCATTGCCAATAGCCCGGCGGCGATGGCCATGCGCGTGGTCGCAGCCTTGCTGCTGATCACCATGGGCCTGTACCTGGCGGGCTGGTGGAGCGGCCTGACCCGCATCGAGGGCCTGGGCCGCGGCCTGTGGCGGCACATCCAGCCCATCGCCAATCGCCTGTTGCCAGTCTCCAGCCTGCCACGTGCGCTGCTACTGGGTGCCTTATGGGGCTGGCTACCCTGCGGCCTGGTCTACAGCACCCTGCTCTGGGCCGCGAGCCAGGGCAATGCCGCCGACAGCGCGGCGCTGATGCTCGCCTTCGGCCTGGGCACCTGGCCGGTGTTGCTGGCCACCGGCCTTGCCGCCGAACGCACCAGCGCCCTGCTGCGCCAACGCGGCGTGCGTATCGCCGGCGGCCTGCTGGTGATGCTGTTCGGCCTGTGGACCCTGCCCGGGCCACACCAACATTGGCTCATGGGGCACTGACCCGATTGCAACAACGTTGATACAAATCAAAGTCCCCCTGACGCAGCGCCCTAGAATCTGGTAGACCGCCAGCCATTCCAGGAAACGCCCTCATGCTCAATGCACTTCGTTGGGACGCCGATCTGATCCGCCGCTATGATCTGGCAGGGCCTCGCTACACCTCCTACCCCACCGCCCTGCAATTCCACGAGCAGGTCTCAAGCTTCGACCTGCTGCACGCCGTGCGTGAAAGCCGCAAGGCCCTGAGGCCGTTATCGCTGTATGTTCACGTGCCGTTCTGCGCGAACATTTGCTATTACTGTGCGTGCAATAAAGTCATCACCAAAGATCGCGGCCGCGCCCAGCCTTACCTGCAAGCCCTGGAGGAGGAAATTCGCCTGCTCGGCTGTCACCTCGACGGCCGGCAAACCGTCGAGCAATTGCACTTTGGCGGCGGCACGCCGACGTTCCTCAGCCATGACGAACTGCGCCAACTGATGGCGCACCTGCGCCAGCATTTTCATTTACTGGACGATGACTCGGGCGACTACGGCATCGAAATCGACCCCCGCGAAGCCGACTGGTCGACCATGGGCCTGCTGCGCGAACTGGGCTTCAACCGCGTCAGCCTCGGCGTGCAGGACCTCGACCCTGCCGTGCAACGGGCGGTCAACCGCCTGCAGAGCCTGGAAGAAACCCGCGCCATAGTCGAAGCCGCGCGTACCCTGCAATACCGCTCGCTGAACCTCGACCTGATCTACGGCCTGCCCAAGCAGACCCCGGAGAGCTTCGCCCGCACCGTGGACGAAGTGATCGCGCTGCAACCGGACCGGCTTTCGGTGTTCAACTACGCCCACCTGCCGGAACGCTTCCTGCCGCAGCGGCGCATTCGCAGCGAAGACCTGCCCAGCCCCGGACAGAAACTGGACATGCTCCAGCGCAGCATCGAGCAGCTGAGCGCCGCCGGCTATCGCTACATCGGCATGGACCACTTCGCCCTGCCCGACGACGAACTGGCCATCGCCCAGGAAGAAGGCACCCTGCAGCGCAACTTCCAGGGCTACACCACCCACGGCCATTGCGACCTGATCGGCCTCGGCGTGTCGGCAATCAGCCAGGTCGGCGACCTCTACAGCCAGAATCTTAACGACATTAATCAGTACCAGAGCAGCCTGGCCCGCAGCCAACTACCCACCAGCCGCGGCTTACTATGCGGTGACGACGATCGGCTGCGCCGCGCGGTCATCCAACAGCTGATTTGCCATTTCGAACTGGATTTCTCCACCATCGAAAAAGCCTTGAATATCGATTTTCGCGGGTACTTCGCCGAGCTCTGGCCTGCACTGCGACAAATGGCCGCAGACGGCCTGATCAGCCTGGACGCCGATGGCATCGCGATTCTACCGGCCGGGCGTTTACTGGTGCGTTCGGTGTGCATGGTGTTCGATGCCTACCTGCAAGAGCAGTCCCGGCAGTGTTTTTCCCGGGTGATCTGATGGCCGAAATATAACACCCCGTTACAGTGCTCACTGGTTCGAACAGCATCCCTGGGTTACCCTTACATCCTATGTGTGTTTTTCCCACAAGGATTGAAGAAATGTCCGAGCCAGTTAAGCTGCGCACCCATACACAGGCCCATTGCAAGGATTGCAGCCTGGCGCCGCTGTGCCTGCCACTGTCGTTGAACCTGGAGGATATGGACGCACTCGACGACATCGTCAAGCGCGGTCGTCCCCTGAAAAAGGGTGAGTTCCTGTTCCGTCAGGGCGATGTTTTCGGTTCGGTTTACGCCGTACGCTCCGGGGCCTTGAAGACCTTCAGCCTGAGCGATAGCGGCGAAGAGCAGATCACCGGTTTTCACCTGCCCAGCGAACTGGTCGGGTTGTCGGGCATGGACACCGAAAGCTACCCGGTTTCAGCCCAGGCACAAGAAACCACATCGGTCTGTGAAATCCCCTTCGACCACCTGGACGAACTGTCCGTACAACTGCCCCAGTTGCGCCGCCAGCTCATGCGCGTGATGAGCCGGGAAATTCGCGACGACCAACAAATGATGCTGCTGCTATCGAAGAAAACCGCCGACGAACGCATCGCCACCTTCCTGGTCAACCTGTCGGCCCGCTTCCGTGCCCGTGGCTATTCGGCCAATCAATTCCGCCTGAGCATGTCACGCAACGAAATCGGCAATTACCTGGGCCTGGCAGTGGAAACGGTCTCGCGCGTATTCACCCGCCTGCAGCAGAACGGCCTGATCGAGGCCGAAAGCAAGGAAGTGCATATTCTCGACCCGATCCAGCTTTGTGCACTGGCTGGCGGCTCGCTCGACGGCTGATCGGCCAAAAGAACAGGTATACTGGCGAGCATTGTGTTTGCCAGGAAACCTCGAAGATGGTCACCGAACCCTTCAACCTCAAATCGCTTATCCGCCCGGTGCTGGACTTTCCCAAGCCTGGCGTGGTTTTTCGCGACATTACCCCGCTGTTTCAATCACCGCGCGGCCTGCGCCATGTGGCCGACAGCTTCATCGAACGCTATGTCGAAGCCGACTTCAGCCATATCGGCGCCATGGATGCGCGGGGCTTTTTGATCGGTGCGATCATCGCCCACCAGCTGAACAAACCACTGATCCTGTTTCGCAAGCAAGGCAAGCTGCCGGCCGACGTGATTGCCGAGGGCTACCAGACCGAATACGGCGAGTGCTTCCTGGAAGTGCACGCCGACAGCCTGTGCGAAGGCGATTCGGTGCTGATCTTCGATGACCTGATTGCCACCGGTGGCACCCTGATCGCCGCCGCAAACCTGATTCGACGCATGGGCGCCCAGGTGTTCGAGGCGGCAGCGATCATCGACCTGCCGGAGTTGGGTGGGTCAGAAAAAATGCAGGCACTGGGTATTCCGACGTTTGCCCTGACCAGCTTTGCTCTGAACGAGAAGTAGCCTGTTGCGGCCTCATCGCGGTCAAGCCCGCTCCTACAGGATATCGCGGACCTTGTAGGAGCGGGCTTGCCCGCGATAGGGCCGCTACTGACTCACAACGAAATCGGCTTGCGCCCCGCAAACGAATGGGCCAGCGTCCCGCCGTCCACCAACTCCAGCTCGCCACCCAGCGGCACGCCATGGGCGATGCGCGAGACGACCAGACCCTTGTCACCCAGCAACTGTGCGATGTAATGCGCAGTGGCTTCGCCTTCCACGGTCGGGTTGGTAGCCAGGATGACCTCGGTGAAACTGCCCTGGGCTTCGATGCGCGCCAGTAGCTGCGGAATGCCGATAGCCTCCGGCCCCAGCCCATCAAGTGGCGACAGGTGCCCCTTGAGCACGAAGTAACGCCCACGGTAGCCGGTCTGCTCCACCGCATAGACATCCATCGGCCCTTCGACCACGCACAATAAGGTGTCGTCGCGCCGGGTATCGGCGCATTGCGGGCACAGTTCGTTTTCGGTCAGGGTGCGGCATTGGCGACAATGCCCTACCCCTTCCATCGCCTGGCTGAGCGCCTGGGCCAGTCGGGTTCCGCCGCTGCGATCACGCTCGAGCAGTTGCAGGGCCATGCGCTGGGCGGTTTTCTGGCCTACGCCGGGCAAGGTGCGCAAGGCGTCGATCAGTTGGCGAATCAGTGGGCTGAAGCTCATGGTCAAAGGCCTGACATAACAACGAGAGCGGGTTTATACCGGCGCCTGCCAGCGCCGTCAAATACTCAGGCATCCGATACTTTGACCACCAGCTTGCCAAAATTACGCCCTTCAAGAAGCCCGATAAATGCACTTGGGGCATGATCGAGCCCCTCGACCAGGTCTTCGCGAAAACGCACCTTACCATCGCGCACCCAGGGCGCCATGGCCGCGTAGAATTCTTGCTGACGGTCACCATAGTCGTCGAAGACGATAAAGCCCTGCATGCGGATACGCTTGGTCAACAAGGTTCGCTGCAACAGTGCCAGGCGATCCGGCCCTTGCGGCAGGGCACTGGCGTTGTATTGGGCAATCAGGCCACACAGGGGGACGCGCGCCTTGGGATTGAGCAGCGGCAATACGGCATCGAAGACCTCGCCACCAACGTTTTCAAAATAGATGTCGACGCCCTCGCCACAGGCCGCTGCCAGATCCTGGGCGAAACTGGGGCTCTTGTGATCCACACAGGCATCAAAACCCAACTCTTCAACGACATAACGGCATTTCTTGCTCCCACCCGCGACGCCGACCACTCGCAGCCCCTTGATCTTGGCTACTTGACCGACCACCGAGCCCACCGCCCCCGACGCAGCGGCAACGACCAGGGTTTCGCCCGCCTTGGGTTGGCCGATGTCCATCAGCCCCATGTAGGCCGTCATGCCCGGCATGCCCAGCACGCTCAACGCCAGTGAAGGGCTGGGCAAGCCTGGTGGCAGGGGTTTCAATTGCTTGCCATCGGAAATGCAGTGGCTCTGCCAGCCGGTGACACCGACCACCAGGTCGCCCTCGCTGAACTTGGGATGGCGCGACAGCTCGACCCGACTCACCGCTGCGCCAGTCATGACCTCGTCAATTTGCACCGGTGCGGCATATGAGGGTGCGTCGCTCATGCGACCGCGCATGTAGGGGTCGAGCGAGAGGTACAAAGTACGCAACAACACCTGACCGTCTTCAAGTTCCGGCAACGCCACGCGCTCCATGCGGAAGTTTTCCGGCGTTGGCGCACCTACGGGGCGAGAGGCCAGCACGATACGCTGGTTGAGGATCATTTGCTCGGTCATCGCAACCACTCCCTGATCAAGGAATCTATGCCACTGTACTCCGCTGCCCGGCGAGCGTCAGCCGGTCGGGCCAGGGCATCAGTATAGGCCGGGCAAAAAAATGCCAGGCAGAAGCCTGGCATTGGCGCCGTACCCAGTGGGTTCAGAACGGCATCTTGAAGCCCGGTGGCAATTGCATGCCAGCAGTCATGCTGCCCATTTTTTCCTGGCTGTTGGCCTCGACCTTGCGCACGGCGTCATTGATGGCGGCAGCGATCAGGTCCTCCAACACTTCCTTGTCTTCCTGCATCAGACTGTCATCCAGGCTGATGCGCTTGACGTCATGACGACCGGTCATCACCACGCTGACCAGCCCGGCGCCGGACTGCCCGGTCACTTCGGCCTTTGCCAGCTCTTCCTGCGCCTTGGCCATTTGTTCTTGCATTTGCTGAGCCTGCTTCATCAGGCCGGCCATGCCACCTTTCATCATGGGGGAACACCTCAAAGGTTGATTGGTTGGTGCTGCGCAGCATTTTCAGGCTTACGCAGATTCTGTTATCAGGTTATTCGCTTTGGCTGACCAACGCGTCGACAGGTTCAATAGTATCGTCCCGAATGATTGCACCGAACTGTTGCATCATTTGTTGGATGAACGGATCGGCATGGATCGACGCCTCCGCTTCGCTCTGACGGTTGGCGCGCTTGCGCGCGGCCGCCTGGGCCGGGGTTTCCTGCTCGGGACGAATCAATTGAATATCCAGCGTCAGGGTCCGACCATGATGCTGGTTCAACGCATCGTTCAAGCGGCGTTGCTGGGTCGCGTTGAACAGTGCGCTGTGGGCCGGGTCCAGGTGCAACGACCAGTGGTCGCCCTCCACCGCCACCAGGGTACAGTTGGCCGCGATGCTACCGGTCATGCCGGATATCGGCAATTTCGGGAACAGCTCCAGCCACTCCAGGGCCAAGCCTGTGGCCGGCTGGGCGGCCGGCAGCAGCTCTGGCTCGGCAGGCTCCGGCGCAGCCGCTTCGCTGGCCAGGTCATCGAGGAAGCTGTAGGACGCCGAATCCATATCGACCGGGTCGTAGTCGTCATCCAGCGGTGGCTCGTCGTCACGCTCCATACCGGCCGGGCTGTAGCCGATATCGTCATCGGGTGCCGGCGGCGCTGGGAATGGCGCAAGCACCTGTTCCACCTCGGCAGGTGTTGGCTCAGGCTGTACCGGCAGTTCCACTGGCGCGGCAACAGCCTCGGCTACAGGCTCACTGATCGGCTCAGGCGCCGAAACCTTGGGTTCATTCCAGGGCAGATCAACTTCTTCGACCGCAGCAGCGACCCGCGGAGCAGGCGCACTCTCCGGAACCGGTACAGGCGCAATAATCGCAACCGGCGCCGGCTCAGGTTCGTTGAGTACCACCGCAACAGAGGCGGCGACTGGCACCACTGGTGTAGCGACCGCCACTGCCGGGGAGGATTCAGCTGTGGCCTGGCTGATCCCCACTGTCTTTAGCACGGGCCGGGGCGCGTCATCGCTGTCGGCGGGACGGAAGGCCAGCATCCGCAGCAAGACCATTTCGAAACCGCCACGCGGGTCCGGCGCCAAAGGCAGGTCGCGGCGGCCGATCAGGCCCATCTGGTAATAAAACTGTACAT
>RCUR01000879.1_pt1 | contig 10815 bp, 14 predicted proteins | sample 2166151 | NCBI WGS metagenome assembly RCUR01 (sample SAMN09932785, study PRJNA488358) | compost metagenome | isolation source: compost soil in an enriched community | place: Germany: Experimental Botanical Garden
GCCGTACAACGAACAGCTGCTGCTGGACAGCGTGCAACAGGCGCTCAGCAATTGTGCCGCCAACCGTTCGGGCAACCAGGGCCACGAAGCATTGCAGGCACGCTTGCTGACCTTGACCCCGCGCGAGCGCGACATTCTGTTACCGCTGGTGCAGGGCTACACCACCCGCGAAATCGCTGAGCAACTGGGCGTGAGCGTAAAAACCGTTGACCTGTATCGTGCGCGCGTCATGAAGCGCATGCAGGCCAACACGTTGCCGGACCTGGTGGGCATGGCCATCGCGGCGCAGATGGTCGATCCGCTGAAATTGCGTTGACCCCTCGTCTTTGCATTTCCAATGTTTCAGTCGATCGCGACAGGCAAAAACGGCCGGGAGCTTACATTGAGATCGTGCCGTTGGCCTGTGGGCGATTTTATGGCCTCATCGCTGGCAATCGGAATGCAGACTCGTCCAGCCCTGCCGCAAGGTACTCGGCACCGTGATAAACAAGGCCAGCTTGGCGGTATCCAGTGCCAACCTTGTTCCACTGCACGACGTGCGCGGCGCAATGGGGCACGGCCAAGTGCCGGCCGACTACAACGAGGCGATTCGTAACCTGATCGTGCGGGAGGATATACTCCGCGAGAAAGGCGTCACCTCCACCTACACCTCCACTACAGCCTTGGCCATCATCACTGGCTGGGGCCAGAGTATGGAGGGAACGATCAATGACAGGTTTTCGTTCGACAGCTGAGTGACATTGAGGAATGCTGATGCTTCCAGAGTCAAATTTCTACACTGCTCGCTCAAGACGCATTGCTCATATTCGCGGCAAAGTCGGCCTCTATTTTGTGGCGGCTCTTTCGTTCTTGGCTGGAATGACCGACGCCATTGGCTTTACAGCCACAGGCGATTTCGTTTCATTCATGAGCGGCAACACTACGCGACTGGCAGTTTCAGTAGGCGAGCGGGATTACCAAGCCGCCATCAACATCGCTGCGCTTATTGGGGCGTTCATCGCAGGCAACGCCATGGGTGTGATTGTCGCTCGCCTGGTTCGACGACGCTCTTGGCCTTTACTGCTCTGTGTAGGCGCCTTGCTCTGCTTGGCAGGATTCATTCCGTCAGTTTTACTGGCCTTGGTATGTGCTGTCATTTCCATGGGCATGATCAATGCCGTGGTGGAGGAAGTGAATGGTCTGCCAATAGGGCTGACTTATGTCACGGGCGCCCTTTCTCGATTCGGTCGAGGTATGGGCCGTTGGCTGCTTGGCGAACGAAAGCCGGGCTGGCGCGTACAGTTGATTCCCTGGGCTGGGATGTTGTTGGGAGCGGTGGCCGGGGCCTTGCTGGAAAACAGTTTCGGCATCGGGGCGTTGGCAATTGGAGGGGGGATTGCTATGTGCCTCGCCGCCGTCTCGATGACAATACCGCGTCGCTGGCAGAGGGCTTACATGCCGCAATAGCGTTGATCGTCCGAAATGCTGAATAGCCATGCGTTCTGGCGGGCTTTGTATATCCGCTAGATATTGAAATACAAGCAATGCCCTGAAACGGTACTCAATGAAGAAGAAGCTGACAGACAGTAAAGCCGCAGTGACTGCTGCTGAAATTGAGCGTTCTATCCAAGCCCTGAACAAAATGGCTGAGCGCCTATGGGGAGATGGTCGGGAAGTTGAGGCGAAAGCTCTCCTCGACGCCTTGGACGCATTAAATCGGGCACTGGATCGGATCAGGATTGGAGAGAGTCGCAGAGTTCTCCATTGATGGGTACAGAATCAGTTGGCGCGTCATGCAGATCCGAAGCGATCATGACTCGGATCGTTAAGCTCCACTTCGTGCGTCCTAAGGCAGCGACCGACAAGGCGGAGTCAACTGGCAACATTCGAGAGGCTATGGATCAGCTTGGCCACACCACTGTCGTCATGACCGAGCACTACATCCGCACCGAAAAGGGAAGAAAGTGACGTCGACAAAATAGGAATTGCGGCAAGATTCAAAAAATTGCGGCAAGAAAAACTAAGGGCCTGCATGAGAAACCTCACGCAAGCCCTTGATTTTATTTGGTGCCCGGAGCCGGGGTCGAACCGGCACGCTCAAAGAACGAGGGATTTTAAGTCCCTTGCGTCTACCAATTTCGCCATCCGGGCGGTAGCGCTGCAAAGCGAGTCACTGTGGCTTTTTCGAGCGCTGGAACATGGCACTAATAACGATTAGGCAGTTCGCGCAGCAACCTGACAAGGCGTCGAATATATACACCCACGCCCGATCAGGCAAGGCCCAATGCGCGACAAATATTTCCGAGGTGCAGAAAAAAAGCTCAGTAGATCAAGGATCTACCGAGCTTCTTCAGCGTGCTGTCATTGCGGGCATCGCATTCGAGTGTTCAAGCCGGTACGCCAAGAATGACGTGCGATGCCTTGATCACAGCCGTGGCACTGACACCCGGGGCCAAACCGAGTTCGGACACCGCATCGCGGGTGACGATGGCATAGACTTGGGTTCCTCCATCCAGGGTCAACACCACTTCGGCGTTGACCGCGCCGTCATTTACGCTGCTCACTTTGCCTTGCAGGCAATTTCGCGCCGAAAGACGAATGTCGCTGGATTCAGTCATGAGCATGACCCAAGGTGCCTTGACCAACGCGACCGCGTCTTTGCCGACTGCGATCCCCAGGCTCTTGACGCTTGCCAAGGTTACGACAGCTACCAGTACATTGCCGCCAGGCAAAGTCAATGACACTTCGGCATTGACAGCCCCTTCCTGCAATTTACTGACCGTGCCTTTGAATACATTGCGAGCACTGACTTTCATGGCTACACCGTGCACTGATGGATAAGGTCCAGGCAATGAGTGTAAGCCGCAATCAGCCTTTCTTCCTTCGCCGAGTTGCTTGTGCCCGCAACGGATTACATGCAGGTCGCCAGTGCTGCAAGCCTGCGTTGGGCAATATCATCATCTGTGGCCGCGTAATAATTCACTGTGGTGGCCGCTACGGCGCCACTTACATCAGCGAAATATTCCGCACCGCGGGTATACACGGTGAAACCCGTCTTGGAGGGGTCGAGGAACGCTCCAGCGTCGACACCGAACACGTCTTCATCCTGCCAGGCAAATTGAATGCACTGGGCCACGACATCCCCGGGCTTATTGGAGGTAAACGCCTTGGTTGGGCTTTTTTCGCGAGCATCTTCCATCGTCGAACCCGCACAACCGGCTAACAGCGCTACTGCCAGCGCCCCTATCAAAACACGCATGCTGTCCCCCTTATTCAAGAAAGGGCGACTTTATCATTACGTCCGGTGAGCTTGAGAATTACTTCTTCAAATTCGCCAGTGGGTCGTAAACCTTTGATTCGGGTTCTTTTCCATCGTCGCGGGCTTTATCCCTAGGGGCAATCGCTGGCCCGACAGGGTCGACCTGAGGGTCGGCGAGGTCCGGTGAGTCCGGATCGAATCCAAGATCATCCTTGCCTGTTGCATGTTCGGATGAGTGTGGGCCGGTTGGCCTTTTCGTTTCGCTGGGCATATGCACCTCGTCCATTGCGCCAGATACGCTGGCACTTGGTTGGAGAGCGCAGGCGCTGCATGGGTTCCCTTTGGGAAGACCAACGGGTAGGCGTTGAGCCCCTTCTTTGTTTATTTACGCCGGTGCCTGTTACGCCGGGCGATTGAAAATCCTGCGGCAAGGCACCACACCGAAGCGACCAACATGGCGCTCAGCAGAATATAGGCCCAGTTCATACTGCAACCCCTTGGACCTGCACTCAGGTCCCGATCAATTCAGATTACTGCGCAGGGCACGCAGATAATCCGCTGCCGGGACTTCCCACTGCAACGTGCCGTACTTGTCAGTGTGGCAGGCGAATGCGCGCAAGCACGGCCATTTTGTCGGGACATTTAGCCGCTACGGCGTTATTAGGCCCAGTGCCACTACGCGCGTTGCAGAATCGACCATACTTGCTGTGCACGCTGCCCCAGCGCTGGCTGGCCACAAGCGCCGATCACAGCCTTTCGCGCTTTGCCTGTTCCTCGACGGATGACGTAATTCGGGGTTGCACCTGATCCAACCAAACGCTCATCCAACCTTTTCGAGGCTCACGAGCATGTGCCAATCATGTGAAACCACGCACAGTCCCCAGGCGACTGAACGTCGCCGTTTTCTGCGTTATGTGGGTGTCGGCGCCGGAGCCCTGTTCCTGGCGACCGCTTTGCCCGGCAAACAGGCCCTGGCCGACGACCTGGCGGTACTTCCCAAACCACAGAATGCAATCAGCCCACAAATGGCATTGCAGCGGCTGATGGATGGCAACGAACGCTACATCAATGGCACGTCCAAGACCCATGATTTCAAGGCTGAGCGCGAAGCCCTGGTTTCAGGCCAGAACCCCTTCGTGGCGATATTGAGCTGCGCAGACTCGCGCATTGCCCCCGAATATGCGTTCGATACCGCGCGGGGTGACTTGTTCGCCGTGCGTATTGCCGGCAACTTCGTTACCAATGAAGGCCTGGCCAGCCTGGAATACGCGGTCCTGGTCCTGGGCGCGCCATTGATTCTGGTATTGGGCCATGAAAGCTGCGGCGCTATCAGTGCCGGCATCAAGGCGATCAAGGACAAGGCGACCTTCCCCGGCCATATCCAGGGGCTCGCCGATGCCCTCAAGCCTGCCATCGAACAGGTGCTCAACCAATCCGGCGAACTGATGGATAACGCCATCGCGCGAAACGTCAAGAACTCGGTGGAAAAACTCAAAAACGCAACGCCCGTGCTGACCGAGGCAATAAGCCAGGGCAAGTTGAACATCGTCGGCGGGGTCTATCGACTGGCCACTGGCAAGGTCGACCTTATTGCCTGATATCCATGTGGGCATTGGTGCATCTGTATACCCGCAGATGCACCGTGCTAGACACGGTTCCGATCTCCCACCACAAAACAAATACTGCTACTATCAGGGAATGGATGATACGTCTCTAGGGGAAAGGATGAGCACCTCAACAAAACGTGGCTGGAAATGGGCTTACAACAAAATCCGTGATCTGCACTGCTCACGCTGGTCAGCATTTTACCGAGCGACGCTGTACAGCGTTCGCGGCGATACCGGCTCGTTCATCAGCGATGCCACCTGGAAGAAAATACGCATTCGCCGTTGAGCCACTCCGCGGCAGTCACGAGGAAGGCAAGGGAAGTCGCGCCACGGCAGCCTGAGCCCTTTCGATTTCAGCAATCGCGTTTTGAACATGGGCGGCCTTGACCCATTCGACCGCGGCATCGCTGATGATTGCACCAATTGACTGTCGGCACAGTTCATCGAGATCCAGCCCGTGGTTGCGGGCGACCGCCATCACCGTTTGCAGCGCTGTCTCCAGCGCCGCCATTCGATCTTCGCTCATGATGCGTGCCTCCCTGTAACGCTTTAAGCTTAGTTCAAGCGTTCCTGACGCCGCACAGCGTTGATCGATGCGCAGTGGATTTCACTGTGCATCCTGCCCCTTTATCACCAGGACATTGCAGGGCACCTGATACAGGACATGCTCGGTCGTGCTGCCCATCAGCTTGCGATGGGTATTGCCCATCACAATCACATCCGCCCGGTTATGGGCCGAAAACTCGGCAATGACCTTGGTTGGAGGGCCTGCAATGAAGTGCTGTCGGTCAGCGGGGACACCGTAACGCTCAGCCAGTGCAGTAAACGCATGTTGCTGACCCCGCCTGACATCGGCATTGAAGCCAGGCATCGTTATTGCGCCGGCACCGGCATCAGCGAGGTGCGTGCGCGACGGGTCACAGGCATGCAACACATGCAGCTCTGCATCACATTGCCTGGCCAAATCCCTGGCCGCTTCGATGATATTGTCATTGATACGAGTCATCTGGCCGTCAGGATGGGACGGATCGACCGCCGCGACAATTACCCGCGGCAGCGGGCACCTGACTTCGCTGACCAGATGGACAGACACCGGGCAATCGCGCAACAGGTGCCAATCCAGGGGCGTGACAAATACGCGCCGGAGCGCGGATTCATGATGCACATCCTTGATGACCAGGTCTGGTTGCACCTCTGCCACTTGCCTCAGGATTTCCCCCAGGACATCGCGGGCCAGAACCACGTCCGTAGTCAGGGTGACGCCATTGCTGCGTATGACTTCGGCTTCATCCTGCAACCATTTCTGGTTCTCTTGCTGGCAGATTTCACGAAAATGTTCGTTTCCGCTCATCAAGCCGAGCGTGTCGACATCTTCGATGAATACCGCCACGTGCAGTGTCGCGTTCGTGGCCTTGGCAATTGCAACCGCCCTCTCCAGCGCCGGCGTATGGCGCATGGCAGGCCCGGCAATCACGAAGATACATTGATACGGGCTCATGTCCCCTCCAACGTTCCAGGTTTGACCGCTACTTCCCAACACCCATCGACGTGACTTCAAGGTCGACAACTATCAATATACGCCTACGATGAATCTACGCATCATGCGACACATGCGCCGTTACCTCCTGGCAATCAAAGAGTGTAATCCTTGAATAGTTCTTCCTTGATGATCAGCAGCGCGTCTTCGTAATAGCGCTCGCCCCGAGCTTCGCAGAGGGGCACACGCCTGGTACTGGCCTGCCCCTCTCGCGGCTTGTGCTCGCAGCTGATGAAAAACTCCGCCGTCTGCGGCTCGAACTCCAGAAAATAAAAAAGCTCCCTGCCCTCTCGGTCCCAGTAACCAATTTCCCTACGCATCGACCATCTCCACAGAATAGTTGAACAGGATAATGAGCGGCCGACCAATACTGTACATCGATGCAGTGCTTTTTGGGATCACGGACATTCAAGACAGCTATCTTTGAAGGGATTTTGCTCCCCGACGAATGGTAACTATTCGTAACAAAAGTGACCGAACTATTGCAGTAATATGCTGTCGCCCCCCCCTCAATTGGGCACCCCAAAAATCCCTGCAAGGAAGTCGTCATCATGAAGAAGATCTTGTTTTTGTCCTGCGTTCTGCCGTTGCATGCAACGAGCGCATTGGCAGAAGCCCCCCGCTTCTCTTCTCAACAAGACGACGCCATGTATTCAATTGTTGCCATGACCAACGACTCTAGCGGTCGGACGGTGATCACCAAGCGGGTAGGAATCAGCGGTACGAGCTATGCCAAGCGCGTACTGAATTGCAACGAGCAAACCGTGCGACTGCTCGGGCAGGGTAAAACCTTGCAAGACCTGTTTACGGCAGAACCCGATGCGGAATCGATCCCGATTTTCACGGGATCCTTGGCAGAAAGTATCGCCAGGGTAGCCTGCACAACCCAAACTGCCGACCCTGCTGCATTAGCGTTGCAGGACGCTGCCACGTCGACGACTTCGAACACCTATCCCTGACCTTCACTGCCTGGCCATCCGACGCCAACCGGCCTTCGCGGCGGTGCCGGCCACCAGCGAGCCAAACCGAGCAGTGACCGTTCACGGCTTCGCGCCGAGCATTAGCCGGGCGCAATCAGCTACTTGCGCCCTCCACTCGACACGCCTGCGGAACATCGACCGTATTCGACATCGTCCAGTCCCGCACGCGCTGACTTGGATCACCGCCGCCACGCCCCCCAGAGAAATCATCATGCCCCACCCAACTCTGGGTAAAAACGCAAGGCCCATATTTTGGCCTGGATGTGGTCCAACGGTATTTTGACCTCAAAATATTGCGGTAAAGGCCCAGAAATCAAGCAGCAATACTATCGACACTACGACAAGTAAGTAGAAAGATTCTGCGCTGGTCATATCTATAACTCCACCGAGATGATTGCCGAGGGAGTTACCGCAAATTCCATTCCACAATTCTGAACCGCGGCATCACCCCTGCCAGGCGGTTAGCTGCGTGCGGAAAATGTGAACCGTGGCGCGTCAGTCGAAATGTTCGATCAATCAATACCATGACTGAAGTCAACACTTTGACGGTCGAGGGCAGGCAAAATCGTGCGTTGCCGGGAATAGAAACTAGGCTTTTAGCCAGAATCGCGACAATACGAGACCGCCTGTTGGTCGTACACCGGTAGATCAACCTCAATAGATGACCCTATGAAAGACCCCATTCGCTACGCCGACTACTTGCAAATGATCGGAGCCGGTCGCCGCAACATACCCATGCGTGAGCTGGTATCCGCACCGGTCCGCGGTGCCGATGGTCTCTGGCAGGCCGCGCCCCACAAAGCCGCGAAACTGCGCGCAGGCGAAATCGCCGCCATCCTCAAGCCCTATATCAATGCCCGGTTTATGGAGCAGCTTCGCGCCGTGATACCGCTGGCCCTGTACCTGGTGTTGTTTCAGATCATCATACTGCGCCAGTTGGTGGAAGACTCGCTACTGGTCGCGGGCGGCCTGTTCGCCGTGATCGTCGGCCTGATGCTGTTCATGGAAGGGTTGAAACTCGGCCTGATGCCATTTGGCGAAGTGATCGGCAACAACCTTCCGCGCAAGCTATCCCTGCCCGTGGTGTTGCTGGTTACCCTGCTGCTGGGCATCGGGGTGACGTTTGCCGAACCCGCGATCGGCGCGCTGCGCGCCGCTGGGCAAAACGTGTCTGCGCAGCACGCCCCCTACCTCTGGGCGATACTCAATCAGTGGACCAGCGAACTGGTCCTGGTTGTGGGGGCCAGCGTCGGTCTGGCCGCTGTAACCGGCACGCTCCGCTTCCTCTACGGCTGGAGCCTGAAGCCGTTGATCTATTTATCGCTGGCGCCCGTTCTGCTGCTGACGGTGTATATGAGCAGTGACCCTGAGCTGGCAAAGGTTATTGGCCTGGCCTGGGATGCTGGCGCGGTCACCACCGGGCCAGTCACTGTACCGCTGGTTTTAGCGTTGGGCATCGGCATTGCGGCTGCCGCAGGCAAAGGCGGTTCAGGGCTGTCCGGGTTCGGCATTGTCACACTGGCCTCGCTGTTTCCCGTCATCGGGGTAATGGCGCTTGGCCTGTACGTGGCGGCTATCTCCTCGCCTGCAGACATCGTCGCCGCGGCGCAGGCCGCTTCCGACGCAGGCCAACAGGCAGCGCAGTGGCACACGGTCAGCCCCGGACTGGAGATTGTTTCGGGGATACGGGCCATCGTGCCTTTGGTGATATTCCTGCTGATTGTACTGAAACTACTGCTGCGCCAGAGCTTGCCGCGGCGCAAAGAGATCTTCCTCGGCATCGCCCTGACCGTGGTGGGCATGTGCGTGTTCAATCTCGGGCTGACCTATGGTCTGTCAAAGTTGGGAGGGAGTGCGGGTTCGCTGATTCCATCCGCCTTCATGCAGATTCCCGGCGCGGACAACTCTCCGCTCTATATGTATGAAGTGGGGTTGGTATTGGCCCTGGTCTTCGCTTGGGTGCTGGGGTACGGCGCGACCGTTGCCGAACCCGCGTTGAATGCGCTCGGGGTCACTGCAGAGACCCTTACCAACGGCTTTATCCGCAAGCGCGGCCTGATACGTGCGGTATCGATAGGCGTCGCCTGCGGTATTGCCGTGGGTGTGGCCAAGCTGGTGTTCAACCTGCCACTGGTCTGGCTGGTGGTGCCGTCCTACCTATTCGCCGTGGTACTGACGTTTTTTTCGACCGAAGAGTTTGTCAACGTGGCCTGGGACAGTGCGGGGGTCACCACCGGGCCAATCACCGTGCCGCTCGTGCTAGCCATGGGCCTGGGGCTGGGCAATGCTACCAACGCAGTCGAGGGTTTCGGAATTCTTTGCATGGCATCCGTCGGCCCCGTCATTACCGTCATGCTCCTCGGACAGTGGGCGCGTTTCCAACTGTGGAGACAGGCAAGGCCGACACGCAACGGTCTGCGAATCAATTATTGGGCATGGGAGAAGCGGGATGAAAGCTGAAGGGATTACCTACCTTACTGATGTTGCACTGATCACCTGCATTGTCCCCGCCGGGCGCGCAGACCTGGTGATCCTCGCGGCCCAGGGCATGGGTGCGCCAGGCGCCATTGTCTACCACGCCAATGGGCTTGGCCCTCGTGAGCGGCACGGCCTGCTCAGCATCGCCGTCGATGCGGAGAAAGAAGTGGTCAGCCTGCTGGTAGCCGCCGACTACCAGGACGCGGTACTCGAGGCCATCTATCACGCGGCCAACCTGGATGTTCCCGGTGCCGGCATGATCTATGCGACACCGGTGGAAAAAGTGGCTACCTACATCCCCCGCGAAATGCTGGAACAAGGAAATGCCTCATGAGCGTGGCAGTAGCGGGTATACCGGGCGGGGCTGCAAAACTCATTACCTGCGTACTGCCCGACGATGGCACGGAGCACAAGTTGCTGCTGCTGTTACGAGAGGTGCATGGCATTACGCGCGCGGACAGCGTTAGTTGCCGCGGTATAGCCGCACTGCAGGCCGCCAAAGCCCCCCACAAAGTGCCGGAAGCAGCGCTCTGCCGGGTGGTCACCGTGGTAGTGGATCAAGCCCAGGCCGAAACGGTGTTCGACTTCATTTGTGCCAACGCCGGACTGACCGAGCCCGGCCGAGGTCCGGTGTACATGGTTGCGTTGAATTTCGCGACGCCACTGGCCATGCCTGCGGGCGTAACGCAAGAGCCAGGGCCAACCCCGCAGTGAAATGACACTGTCGGTCTCGACCACCGGGGCCGGCAACGTGAACCGCATGCCGGCTCGAAAGGGCTGCGATTTATCCGCCAACCCTTGCTTGACCGCCAGCGCCTGCCGCGGTTCAAACGGCCTCTGTGCAGTCCCCTCAGCCGCTTACTGAAGCCCAGGGCAGCCTCCGCAGCCTGGTCTGATTGCGCCGCCCCCGCTTGCCGAGCCAGCCCGCCGGCCATACGATTCGACTATTCCTCAGGCGGAGGAGTCATTGTGAAG
>RCUR01000880.1_pt1 | contig 10803 bp, 8 predicted proteins | sample 2166151 | NCBI WGS metagenome assembly RCUR01 (sample SAMN09932785, study PRJNA488358) | compost metagenome | isolation source: compost soil in an enriched community | place: Germany: Experimental Botanical Garden
ACAGCGCTTCACGCAGGCGGATCGGGCCGAGGAAGGTGTTGGTGTCGTTCTTCGGGCGCCAGACCTTGTCCAGATATTCGTCGACGAACACGATTGGCGCGTCGTTCACCAGGCTGGAGGCGGTGTAGCCGTTATCCAGCGCGGCGCTATAGATGAACGGCTTGAAGCTCGAACCCGGTTGGCGCTTGGCCTGCATGGCGCGGTTGTAGTTGCTCTGTTCGAAGGCAAAGCCACCGACCAGCGCACGGATGGCGCCGCTGCTCGGGTCAAGCGAAACCAGGGCGCTCTGTGCGTTCGGCACCTGGCTGAACTTGAGGCTGCTGTCGGCCTGGCGCTGGACGCGGATCAGGTCGCCGACCTGGGCGACATCGGCGGGCTGCTGCGGAGTGCGGCCCTGGGCGTTGTTGTTGAGGAACGGGCGGGCCCACTTCATGGTATCCCAGGCGACATGCTCATCGCCGCCACCGCGGGTCAGTACGCGCAGGCCGCTCTTGTCGACCTGGGTGACAATCGCGGGTTCCATGGTGTTCAACGTTCGTTGCTTGGCCAGCTCTGTCAGCCAGGCTTCGCGGGTCTTGCCAGGCAGGCGCGATTCAGGCCCGCGATAGCCGTGGCGCTGGTCGTAGGCTACCAGGCCGTCGAGAATGGCCTTGTTGGCGATTTCCTGCAGGTCGCTCGGCACGGTTGTGGTGACGCGGAAGCCTTCGGTATAGGCGTCGCTGCCGTAGCGGCCGACCATTTCGGCACGGGCCATTTCAGCGATGTATGGCGCACTCACTTCCGGTGTCGGCACGTGGTAGCTCGCGTTGAGCGGTTCGGCCAGGGCGGCCTGGTAGCTCGCCTCGTCGATCTTGCCGAGCTTGTACATGCGCCCCAGGATCCAGTCGCGACGCTCTTTGGCGCGGGCCGGGTTGGCCAGCGGGTTGAAGCGCGACGGGGCCTTGGGCAGGCCGGCGATCATGGCCATTTGCGCCAGGCTGATGTCGCGGATCGATTTGCCGTAGTAAACCTGGGCGGCCGCCTCGATGCCGTAGGCACGGTTACCCAGGTAGATCTTGTTGACGTACAACTCGAGGATTTCGTCCTTGGTCAGCTCACGTTCGATCTGCAAGGCCAGGAGAATTTCGTTGGTCTTGCGCGAGAAGCTGCGCTCGCTGCTGAGGAAGAAATTTTTCGCCACCTGCATGGTGATCGTGCTACCGCCGGTCTGGATATGGCCGGTCTTGAGTAGCTGGGTGGCGGCGCGCATCAGGCTGCTGGGGTCGACGCCGTAATGATTGGCAAAATTGTCGTCCTCCGCGGATAGCAAGGCCTGGATGAAATGCGGGGGGATGTCTGCAAAGCGGATTGGCGAGCGGCGCATCTCGCCAAATTCGGCGATCAGCTTGCCGTCGCTGCTGTAAACCCGCAGGGGGATCTGCAACTGAATGCTTCTCAGCGACTCTACAGAGGGCAGGCTAGGGCTAAGGTAAAGAAATGCACCGCTCAAACCGAGCAACAGCCCGCAGAACACAGCGACGAAAGACCACCAGAAAAACTTCAGCAGGCGTATCAAGGCTTTTGGATTTCCAGATAAAAGAATGGGTTAAGCGCGAGGCCCGGCGAGACGAGAATTCCGCGGGGCATTATAAGCATTTTTCGGCGTTGAGCGTTATTTGTGCAGCTGTCAATAGTAGGAAAACGGTAGTGCTTGGACTGTTTGGCAAAAAAGCCAGTTCCCTTTTGGGTATCGATATCACCTCCACGTCGGTCAGGCTCGTCGAGCTGAAAAAGCTCGGCCGACGCTTAAGGCTGCAGGCCTACGCCGTCGAGCCGCTACCGGCCAATGCCGTGGTGGAGGGTAGCCTGGTCGATCTTGAAGCCGTTGGCCAGGCGCTGGGTCGGGCCCTTGCAAGGGCGGGCACGACCTCAAGGCGGGCGGCGGTGGCCGTTCCCGGCTCGGCGGTGATTACCAAGCATATCGAAATGCCTGCCGGGCTGATGGATGAGGAAATGGAGGCCCGGATCACGGCCGAAGCCGATCAATACATTCCGTACGCCCTCGAAGAGGTCGCAATTGATTTCCAGGTACAGGGGCCGTCTGCCCACGGCAAGGGGCGGGTCGATGTGCTGCTGGCTGCTTGCCGCAAGGAGGCGGTCGAGGAGCGCGAGGCGGCGCTGGCGCTGGCCGGCCTTGCTGCTGGAGTAGTCGATATCGATGCCCACGCCCTGGAGCGTGCCTGCTCATTGCTTGATCCGCAACAAGCAGGCGAGAGTCTGGCGGGTGTGTTGGCGCTGGTCGATATTGGTGCAACCACAACGACGTTGACCGTGCTGCAGGGTACCAGGGTTATCCACAGCCGCGAGCAACTGTTCGGTGCCCGGCAATTGTCCGATGACCTGCACCGTCACTACGGCCTCTCGGTCGCCCAGGCCGAGCGGGCGCTCTCGCAGGAAGGCCGGCCCGACGACGGCCTGGCTGGCCTCCTGCAATCTTTCCTGGAGGCCACCGCGCAACAGGTCGAACGCTCGTTACATCTTTATTCGGCGTCGCCAAAAATCGACAGCATCCTCCTGGCTGGCACCGTCGCTTCGTTGCGCGGGCTTGTCGAGCGGGTTGGCGAACGCCTGGACAAGACGACGCAGCTGGCCAATCCGTTCGCGGGTATGGAGCTGGGCAAGTCAATCGACGGCGCGTCCCTGGCCACCGATGCGCCGGCTCTGCTGGTCGCCAGTGGGCTGGCACTCAGGAGTTTTGACTGATGGCGGGGGTCAACCTGCTGCCGTGGCGGGAGCAGTTGCGTGGTGAGCGCCGCAAGCGCTTTGTGGCGGTGCTTGCTGGTGTGTGTGTTTTGGCTGCGGTTATTGTCGTCGGGGTCGAGCAGTATCTTCGGGCAGCCGTTGATCGGCAGGCAGCACGTAATGGTTACCTGCAGCATGAACTTGGCGAAGTTGCTGCACGAATCAAGCAGTTGGATGAGGTCAAGCAGCAGCGGCGGCAATTGCTGGAACGCCTGCAAGTGATCGAGGATTTGCAAGGCAATCGGTCCGAAATGGCACAACTTTTCGACCAGTTGGCACGCGCGCTGCCAGAGGGCGTGTACTTCACCGCGCTGACCCGGGCTGACCAAACTCTGGCCATCACCGGCATGGCTGAATCCAACGGCCAGGTCTCGCAGTTCATGCGTAACCTTGAAGCGTCTGCGCTGTTCCGTGCGCCAAGCCTGGCAGGGGTCAAGGCTGCAAGCGATGAGGACTCGGTACCGGCCGGGGCCTTTCGACTCTCGGTCAGCCAGGCGCCTGCGAGGCTTGCCCGATGAGTGCGGCGAACGTCATGGCCGGCCTGCGTCGAATGGCCCTCGGCGACCTGCTCAAGCGCGATATCGGCAGCTGGCCGCTGCAGATCAAGGTGTTGGCGAGCATGATGCTCATGTCGCTGGTGTTGCTGCTGGGGTATGCACTGCATATCAGTAAGCAGTTGGCAGTGCTCGAGCGGCAGCGTCTGGAGGAGGTTGCGCTCAAGCAGCAGTTCACCCGCCAGGCCGCCAAGGCTGCCAGCTTCGACGGTTACACCGCGCAATTGGCAGGAATGCAGGCATCGTTCAAAACCCTGCTCGCGCAGTTACCCAGCGATGCCGAAGTACCGGAATTGCTGGATGACATCAGTCGTGTTGGCTTGGGTAATAACCTCGCATTCGAAGAAATCAAACTGTTGCCTGAAGAGCCGCAGGCCTTTTACGCCGAGCTGCCGATCCAGATCACCCTGGTGGGTGATTATCACGGTTTTGCAGCCTTCGTCAGCGATATGGCGCGAGTGTCGCGAATCATCACCCTGCACGATTTCCAGATCAAACCTGCCGCTGCCAATAGTCCAGGCAACTTGCGCATGACGCTGTTGGCTCGAACTTACCGCTATGGCGAGCGCGAGGGTGGCCAATGATCCGTCATCGAATCCTGCTACTGGCATGGCCAATACTGCTTGTCGGTTGTGGCCAGGAAGACAGCCTCAGTGACCTTCGGGCGTGGGTAAGCGAGGCGCAAGTGCAGCCCGGGGGCCTGATTGAGCCTCTGCCGGAGATTGCCCGTGCCGAGCCTTTTACCTATGCCGCTGCGGCACTGCGCAGCCCTTTCCAGAAAACGATGCAAGATCGACCGGCCGATGACGGCAAGCTGGCGGTTGGCATCGCACCCGATCCGGATCGGACCAGGCAGTTTCTCGAGTCCTTGAGCCTGGAGCAATTCGAGATGGTCGGCACGATTGCCAATCGCACAGGGTTTTTCGCCTTGTTACGCGGTGCTGGCACTGTGTACCGGGTCCAGGTTGGCGACTATCTGGGGCGTAATGAGGGGCAGGTCGTGGCAATCAGCGAGTCGCGGGTGGACCTCGTTGAGGTGGTTTCCGACGGTGGTGGAGGGTGGCGTAAACGGCCACGAAACATTTCCTTGAAGTAGCGTTCTTAAAAGCCTTGTAATCGCGTGGTGGAACTTGAACATGAACAGGATTCTATCTGCCGTTGGCGTTGCGCTATGGATAGCGTTGCTTTCGCCCACGGCGCAGGCGGCTACCGTCGGTGCTGATGGCGGTAAAGCTCGGGCTGGCCGAGCTATCAGCAACATCGATTTTCAACGTGGCGAGCAGGGTGCAGGCAATGTCGTCATCGAACTGAGCGAGCCGACGCTCAACCCCGAAATCACGGAGCAAGGCGGCAAGATTCGCCTGCAATTCGCCCGCACTCGCTTGCCGGAACGGTTGCGCGTGCGCTTGGATGTGAAAGATTTCGCCACCCCGGTCAAATTCATCAATGCCACGGCCATGGGGGAAACCGCCAGTATCAGCATCGAGCCGGCCGGGCCCTTCGAATACTCAACCTATCAAGCCGACAACCAGCTCACCCTCAGTGTGCGGCCGCTGGACCCGGCAGGCCTGGCCAGGCGCAAGGCTGATCAGGCGCTCTACACCGGTGAAAAGCTGTCATTGAATTTCCAGGACATCGACGTGCGCTCGGTGTTGCAGCTGATTGCGGATTTTACCGGGCTCAACCTGGTCGCCAGCGACACTATCGAAGGCAACATTACCTTGCGCTTGCAAAGTGTGCCCTGGGACCAGGCACTTGATCTGGTGCTCAAGACCAAGGGGCTGGACAAGCGCAAGATCGGCAACGTACTGCTGGTGGCGCCTGCCGATGAAATTGCCGCCCGCGAGCGCCAGGAACTGGAATCGCGACAGCAGCTCGCGCAGTTGTCGCCACTGCATCGGGAGCTGCTGCAGGTCAATTACGCCAAGGCGGCCGACATCGCCAAGTTGTTCCAGTCGGTAACCGGCACCGAAGGCCAGGTTCAGGAAAGGGGGTCGATCACGGTCGACGAGCGTACCAACAACATCATCGCCTACCAGACCCGGGAGCGCCTGAATGAGCTGCGCCGGATCGTGGCGCAACTGGATGTGCCCGTTCCCCAGGTCATGATCGAGGCGCGTATCGTCGAGGCCAATGTCGACTATGACAAAAGCCTGGGGGTACGCTGGGGTGGGGCGGCCAGGCTGGGTGGGAACTGGACTGCACATGGACTGGGCGGCGACATCAATGCACCGTTCGTGGACTTGGGCGTTGAAACTGCCACCTCGGGTATAGGCCTGGGCTTTGTCACGGACAATGCCTTGCTTGACCTGGAATTGAGTGCAATGGAGAAAACCGGCAACGGTGAAATTGTCTCGCAGCCCAAGGTAGTTACCTCTGACAAGGAGACAGCCAGAATCCTCAAAGGCACTGAAGTACCCTATCAGGAGGCCAGTTCCAGTGGCGCCACCTCGGTTTCGTTCAAGGAGGCCTCGTTGTCGCTGGAAGTCACGCCGCAGATTACCCCCGACGGCCGTATCATCATGGAAGTCAAAGTGACCAAGGATGAACCCGATTACGTCAATGCCATGCAGGGTGTGCCGCCAATCAGGAAAAACGAGGTCAATGCCAAGGTGCTGATCCGTGATGGGGAAACCATCGTCATCGGCGGCGTTTTCTCAAATACCCAAAGTAAAACCGTAGATAAGGTGCCATTTCTTGGCGATGTGCCGTATGTTGGCGGCCTGTTTCGTCGCGATGTCGTGCAAGATAGAAAATCCGAGCTGCTGGTATTCTTGACACCGCGTATCATGAATAACCAGGCGATTGCTGTGAGTCGTTGATTCTGTGCGAAATTTGATACTTGTTGGGCCAATGGGTGCTGGCAAAAGCACCATTGGCCGCTTGCTGGCCAAAGAGCTTCGGCTGCCGTTCAAGGATTCCGATAAGGAAATTGAACTGCGCACGGGCGCCAATATTCCGTGGATCTTCGACAAAGAAGGCGAACCGGGTTTCCGTGATCGCGAGCAGGCCATGATCGCCGAGCTATGCGCTTGCGACGGTGTCGTGCTGGCGACGGGCGGCGGTGCGGTCATGCGCGATGCCAATCGGGCGGCCTTGCACGCCGGCGGCCGCGTGGTCTACCTGCACGCCTCGGTCGAGCAGCAGGTCGGGCGCACCGCGCGCGATCGCAATCGCCCGCTGTTGCGCACGGCAGATCCGGCCGCGACGTTGCGAGCCTTGCTTGAGTTGCGCGATCCGCTGTATCGGGAAATCGCCGACCTGGTGGTGGAGACCGACGAACGGCCGCCGCGCATGGTGGTTCTCGATATCCTGGAACGCCTGCAACAGTTGCCGCCCCGGTAGCTCTCGAGCGCCGGTGCTTTTACGCTAATTCTCGGTGGCTGGCCTTGCCGTGGCCGGCCATACTGCGGGGTCAGGTGCTTCGACCCTGCGCTCTACCATACTGTGGGGACACATGCAGACACTTAAGGTCGAACTTGGCGAACGTAGCTATCCGATTCATATCGGCGAAAGCCTGCTGGATCAACCCGAGCTGCTGGCGCCGCATATTGCCGGGCGTCAGGTAGCCATCGTTTCCAACGAGACTGTCGCCCCCCTGTACCTGGAGCGCCTGAGCCGCTCGCTCGGTGCTTATTCGGTATTGCCGGTGATTCTTCCCGACGGCGAGTCGTTCAAGAACTGGGAAACCCTGCAACTGATCTTCGATGCACTGCTGGCCGCACGGCATGACCGCCGTACCACGGTCATCGCCCTGGGTGGGGGCGTCATTGGTGACATGGCCGGCTTCGCGGCCGCCTGTTACCAGCGTGGCGTGGACTTCATCCAGGTCCCGACTACCCTGCTGTCGCAGGTGGATTCCTCCGTCGGGGGCAAGACCGGCATTAACCACCCACTGGGCAAGAACATGGTCGGTGCCTTCTATCAGCCCAACGCCGTGTTGATCGATACCTCGACCCTCAACTCCCTGCCGGCTCGTGAACTGTCGGCAGGCCTGGCCGAAGTGATCAAGTACGGGCTGATTTGTGACGAGCCGTTCCTGGGCTGGCTGGAAGACAACGTCGATGCCTTGCGCGGGCTGGATCAGGCTGTCCTGACCGTGGCCATCCAGCGTTCCTGCGCGGCCAAGGCGGCTGTGGTCGGCGCCGACGAAAGAGAGTCGGGCGTGCGTGCCACCCTCAACCTGGGGCATACCTTTGGTCACGCCATAGAGACCCATATGGGGTATGGTGTCTGGCTTCATGGCGAAGCCGTGGCTGCAGGCACTGTGATGGCGCTGGAGATGTCCATGCGCCTGGGTTGGATCACCCGGCAAGAACGTGATCGCAGTATCCGGTTGTTCCAGCGGGCCGGCCTGCCGGTGGTGCCGCCGGAAGAAATGACCCCTGAGCATTTTCTGGAGCATATGGCTGTCGACAAAAAAGTGATCGATGGTCGTATGCGCCTGGTGTTGTTGCGTCACATCGGTGAAGCCGTGGTGACCGATGACTATCCCAAGGAAGTCCTTCAGGCCACCCTGGCGGCGGATTACCGCGCCATTGTGGCCCAGCTTTGAGGCAAAGAGTTCGATGACTAGTCTGCACGCCGATGAGGCCTTTCTTGGCCATTACCAGTTGCACCACGACCCTTTTGCCGCGCGGGTGCCGGGCTTCAAGTTTTTTCCGGCCCAGCGCAAGCCGGTACTGGGGCAGTTGCACCATCTGGCTCGCTACAGCCAATTGCTGCTGGTGGTGACCGGCCCCAATGGCAGCGGCAAGACGTTGCTGCGCCAGGCGCTGGTTGCCAGTACCAACAAGCAATCGGTACAGAGTGTCGTGGTGTCGGCGCGCGGCGCTTCCGATGCGGCCAGCGTGCTGGGGCAGGTCGCCCAGGCGCTGAATGTGGCCGGGACCGAGGTGCAGGACATCCTCAGTCAGGTCGTGCAACTGGCACTGACCGGGCAGGAAGTCTATTTGCTGGTCGATGACGCGGAACAACTCGAAGAGTCCGCACTCCAAGCGTTGCTGGCCTTGGCCGCGGGCACACCGGAAGGTCGCCCGCATGTGTTCCTGTTTGGCGAAGAGACACTCATCGCCGGGCTGGAGCAGATCAGCGCCGAGCAAGAGCATTTCCACGTCATCGAGCTGCAGCCGTATAGCGAAGATGAGACCCGTGAGTATCTGGGCCAGCGCCTTGAAGGGGCCGGGCGCGGGATCGAAGTGTTCAATGCCCAGCAGATTGCCGATATTCATGAAAACTCCGAAGGTTGGCCTGGATCAATCAACCAGGTCGCCCGGGATGCGATGATCGAAGCCATGATTGCTAGCCGCTCGGCGGTGAAGCGTCCGACTATGGGGTTCAATATGCCGAAAAAACATGTGCTGGCGTTGTCTGCGGTAGTGGTTGTTGCTGTCGCCGCGGCGTGGATGTTGCCGGGGCGCAATGCCGACAAGGCACCTGGCAATGGCGCGACGCCGACCGACCAGGCCCAACTGCCGCTGGGGCAGGGCCAGCCGTCATCGGCGCAGGCAAACAGCCAGGGTGGCCCTGCCATCGAGTTCGCCGGGTCCTCCCAGCCAATGCCGTTGCCGCTGGTGGGGCAATCGCAACCTGTCATGCGTGGCCCCCTGGCCGAAGCTGCCGGCATGGGTGATGGCGACGAGGCTGGGCCTGCCGGTGAGACGGCATTGCAGCCGCCGACCGTAACCACCATTGCCCCACCTGCCGGGGTTGCCGCAGGCCCTGCGCCAACGCCAGCTCCGGCCGTCAAGGCAGCACCCGCACCCGCACCTGCTCCAGTGGCGGCGGCCAAGCCGGTTGCACCTGTAGCCAAGCCAGCTCCGGTGCAGGTTGCAACCGCCAAGCCCGCAGTGAAGCCTGCCGAGAAACCTGCGGCAAAACCTGCAGCCGGCGGTAGCTGGTACGCAGGCCAGGCGCCGGGCAATTATGTGGTGCAAATCGTCGGCACCAGCTCGGAAACCACTGCCCAGTCGATCGTTCGCGAGCAGGGTGGCGACTATCGCTACTTCAAGAAAAACCTGCAGGGCAAGCCGCTTTACGTCGTGACCTACGGCAACTTTGCCAACCGCGCCGCTGCACTTGCAGCCATCAAAGCCTTGCCAGCCAAGGTCCAGGCTGGTAAACCTTGGCCTCGTACTGTTGCCAGTATCCAACAGGAACTGTCGGCAGCTCGCTGAAAGCCCGGTGGCGCCTACCCTTCGCCACCTGCTGAGCGTCTCCTGAATCGAACCCCTAGCCTGCTGCGTTGAACGCGGCAGGCTTTGGTGTCTCAGGCTGTTGGTCACGAGCCATTGCAGTCCGGTCTGATAAGCTTCAGACTCAGGCAGAAGTTGCTACCACAACAAGCTGCATAAAAACTTTCAAATATGCGACATGGGTTTGTGCGATTTCGTCGCCAAATTTGTGGGCTGCCCTGTCGCTGTGTACAATGAGCTCCCTTTTGCCCCCGCAAAGCTGGCGTACGTTCGGCGTGGATGGTAAGTGGTTGAATTGAAAAGAAATTTGCCTCAATAAGGGGCAAGCCTGGTGAGAAAGTGTCTATGAAAACAGGTCTGTACCATCCCGAAGAATTCAAGGATAACTGTGGTTTTGGCCTGATCGCCCATATGACGGGCGAGCCCAGTCACCACTTGTTGCAAACGGCCATCGAGGCCCTGACCTGCATGACCCACCGCGGTGGGATCAACGCCGACGGCAAGACCGGCGACGGTTGTGGCCTGTTGATGCAGAAGCCAGATGAATTCCTGCGCGCAGTGGCCAAAGACCACTTCGGCAGCGATTTGCCCAAGCAATATGCCGTGGGCATGGTGTTCTTCAACCAGGACAACGCCAAGGCCCAGGCCGCTCGCGAGAATATGGACCGGGAGATTCTGGCCGCTGGCCTGCAGTTGGTCGGCTGGCGCAAAGTACCGATCGACACCAGCGTGCTCGGCCGCCTGGCGCTCGAGCGCCTGCCGCAGATCGAACAAGTGTTCGTCGGTGGCGAAGGCCTCAGCGATCAAGAATTCGCAATCAAGCTGTTCAGTGCCCGTCGCCGTTCGTCGGTAGCCAATGCCGCCGATACCGACCACTACATCTGCAGCTTTTCGCACAAGACCATCATCTACAAAGGCCTGATGATGCCGGCCGACCTGCAGCAGTTCTACCCGGACCTGGGTGACGAACGCCTGCAGACCGCGATTTGCGTGTTCCATCAGCGCTTCTCGACCAACACGCTGCCGAAGTGGCCGTTGGCGCAACCGTTCCGTTTCCTCGCCCACAACGGCGAGATCAACACCATCACCGGCAACCGCAACTGGGCCCAGGCCCGTCGCACCAAGTTCGCCAACGAGTTGATCCCCGACCTGGAAGAACTGGGCCCGCTGGTCAACCGTGTCGGCTCCGACTCTTCGAGCATGGACAACATGCTTGAATTGATGGTCACCGGCGGCATCGACCTGTTCCGTGGCGTGCGGATGATCATTCCGCC
>RCUR01000881.1_pt1 | contig 10801 bp, 10 predicted proteins | sample 2166151 | NCBI WGS metagenome assembly RCUR01 (sample SAMN09932785, study PRJNA488358) | compost metagenome | isolation source: compost soil in an enriched community | place: Germany: Experimental Botanical Garden
TGTCGCCATCGGCCTCCAGCCTGGCGTACTGGGCATAGCTGGCGTGGATCTCGCCGCCGGCGCTGAGCTGGCAGGGGTATTCGTCGTTGTCCTCCTGCTTGCGGCCTATGATGCCGTTGCGCACCGTGATGCTGCCACCCGACACCACGGTGCCATTTTCGACGAAGCCGCCGATCACCACGTCGCCGCTGGCCTGGACCCGCATGCCGGGCATGACGTCGCCGGTGACCAGCAGCGATCCCTCAAAGATGACATGGCCGTGGCGGGCATCCACCTGTTTGACACTCAGCACCTCGTCGACCCGCATGCCGCTCTTCTCATGGCAGGGCAGGCCGTTGCGGCTCGCCAGCAGCAGGTCGGGATCCTCCGCCGAGACGCAGCTGCCTTCCCCCACAGTCATGTGGCTCTCCTTGCCCGCTCTGGCCGGCAGCGTCTGGCCGGTCACGGTGAAGCCGTCGATGCCCCGGGTGGCGGGATGGCGCCGCATCAGCGGGGCGCCCGCCTTGACGGTGATCAGGGCGCCCAGATCGCGCATGTCGACCCTGCCATGATCCAGCTCCTGGGGCTTGAGGATCCGCTCGGCCGGCGTCTCGACCAGGCGCTCCAGCCGGGTATCCAGGCCATGCTCGACCGGTCGGCCGAGGGCGATGACATGCCTGAGCTGGGCGCCGGGTGCGGCCTCCTTGCTGGCCAGGATGGCGGCGGCGAGCAGGCTGTCGCTCAGCCCCTGTTTGATGCCGCTCGCCACCACGGCGTCCTGCAACTGGGCCTGGGTCAGGCATTTGCCGCCCCAGTCCGCGGTGAGCTGGGCGGTGGCGCTCATGGCGTCCTGCTCGATCACCACCAGCACGCAGGCGTCGTGGCGCTGGGCGATGGGCACGGGGGGATGGGGGCGGGCGTCCGGGTTGGCCAGCAGGGCGTTGAGCAGGCCGATGGCCTGCCGGATCCCCTCGCTCAGCGGCTGATAGCGTCGACAGTTGGACGCCAGCAGCAGGGACAGGACCTGGGCCTCGGTGATGGGATGGGCGAGGCCGGGGGCGATGCGCAGGCAGACCAGCGTCATGTCGGCCGATAACAGTAACCACTCTTTGTTCAACACTGGGGCAGCTCTCCCTGGTCCCGATCCGGCTGGTTCCCCTGGTGGCCAGGGCGGGATCCTTGTCGCAAGCCGCGACAGTCTTGGCGGCTCAGAGTCGCAGTATTCGGGCATTTCTCTTTCCGGGTCAACGAGCTGAATGCAAATGGGTGAGCTGGGTGGAGGAAATCCAGGGTGACAAGGGGTATGCTGGCGACGAGTGTATCAATTGCGCCTCATCCCCCTGTGCCGCCACCTCGGGATGGGAAGATGGCTTGCGAAAGGAGCCCAGATGCGACGTCATTGCCTGCTGTCGGCCACCCTGCTTGGCCTGCTTGGCCTGCTCAGCGCCTGCCAGCCCACGACCCAGGGCACGGCCCTCGGCACCCTGGAGCGGGACCGGGTGCTGCTGACCGCCACCGCCAACGAGATAGTCCGGGCCCTGCCGGTGGCCGAGGGCAGCCAGGTGGCCGAGGGGACCCTGCTGGTGCGGCTCGATGACAGCCGCCAGCAGGCGGTGTTGGCCCGGGCCAGGGCCGAGGAGGCCAGCGCCACAGCGGCGCTGGCCCGCATGACCAATGGCGAGCGGCCGGAGGACATAGCCGCGGCCCACGCCAGCCTCGACAAGGCGCAGGCGGCGGTGATCGAGAGCGAGCGCAACTTCAGGCGCATCGATCGTATGGTGGCGCAGAAGTTGTTGAGTCCCTCCGAGCTGGACAAGGCCCGCGCCCAGCGCGACGGCGCCCTGGCCGAGCAGGATGGCGCCCGCCAACAGTTCGACAAGTTGACCCGGGGCGTGCGGACCGAGGACATCGACGAGGCCACCGCCAAGCTGGCGGCGGCCCGGGCGGATGTGGTGCTGGCCGAGCGGGAGTTGGCGGATCTCACCATCATAGCGACCCGCAGCGGTCGCCTCGACAGCCTGCCCTACAACCTGGGGGAGCGGGTCCCGGTGGGCGCCGTGCTGGCCGCCTTGCAGGCAGATCAGGCGCCCTACGCCCGGGTCTATGTGCCCGAGCCCGCGCTGGCCCGCTACCGGATTGGCGAGTCCATCGCGGTGCGGGTGGACGGCGTGCCTGCGCCCCTCACCGGCCGGCTGCGCTGGATCTCGAAGGAGCCCGCCTTCACCCCCTACTACGCCCTCAACGAGCAGGACAGGGCCCGGCTGGTCTATCTGGCGGAGATAGACTTGCCCGGGGCACAGGACTTGCCCAGCGGCCTGCCGGTGCAGGCAGAGCCTTCCCATGAGTGAGCCGTCGCTCGATCGAGTGCCGACGTCAGCGGAGTCTTCCCATGAGTGAACTGGCGATCCGGGCACTAGGCGTGAGCCGTCGCTTCGGCGACTTTCTCGCCGTGGACGGGCTGGATCTCAGGGTGCCGAAGGGGCAGATCCAGGGCTTTCTCGGCCCCAACGGCTGCGGCAAGTCCACCACCTTGCGGATGCTGACCGGCCTGCTCACCCCCTCCGCCGGTGACATCGAGGTGCTGGGCCTCGCCATCCCGAAACAGGCGGAGGCGCTGCGCCGGCGCATCGGCTACATGACCCAGAAGTTCTCCCTCTACGACGAGCTGACCGGCTGGGAAAACCTGGAGTTCATGGGCCGGATCCACGGCATGGGCGGTGCGCCTCTCAACACCCGGCTGCACGAGCTGCTGGCGACCTACGAGCTGAGCGAGCTGGCCGGGCGCCGGGCCGGGGCCATGAGCGGCGGCCAGAAGCAGCGGCTAGCGCTGGCGGCGGCGGTGATCCACCGCCCGGATCTGCTGCTGCTCGACGAGCCCACCTCGGCGGTGGATCCGCAGAACAGGCGCGACTTCTGGGAGAAGCTGTTCGATCTCAGCGAGGCGGGCACCACCATATTGGTCACTACCCACTACATGGACGAGGCGGAGCGTTGCCACGCGCTGGCCATCATGGAGGCGGGCAAGGTGCGGGCCCAGGGCTCGCCCCAGGCGCTGATGGAGGGGATGAACACCCAGGTGGTGGAGGTGCTGGCCCCGGATCTGCGGCTGCTCAAGCAGCAGCTGTTGCAACTGCAGCCGGTGCGCTCCGCCGCCCAGCTCGGCCAGCGGCTGCGGGTGCTGGTGGACAAGCAGCTGGCGGATCCCGTGCCCTGGCTGCAGCAGGCCTGTCCGGCCCTGGCCGGCGCCGCCATGGCGCTGGTCAGGCCTAGCCTCGAGGATGTGTTCGTCAGCTGCACCGGTCAGGAGCCAAGGGCATGAACGGCCTGCGACGGCTCTGGGCAATTACCCAGCAGGAGCTGCGGCAGTTGGCGTGGGACCGGCTGACGCTTGGCACCCTGGCGGTGATGATCCCGCCCCGTCTAACCCTGAGGGCAAGCCGATGGACGGTCTGAGGCGGTTATGGGCAATTACCCAGAAGGAGCTGAGGCAGCTGGCACGTGACCGGCTGACGTTCGGCATGGTGGTGATGATACCGCTGCTCCAGCTGCTGCTGTTCGGCTACGCCATCAACACGGACGTGCGCCACATCCCGGCCGGGCTGGTGGACATGAGCCAGAGCGTGCCGGGTCGGCTGTTGGTGGAGGCGGTGAAGGCCAGCCAGGTGGTGAGCATCAAGCAGCGCTACGTGGGGCTGCAGGAGGCCGAAGCGGCGCTGACCCGGGGCGAGGTGCGGGCCGTGCTGGTGCTGCCTCCCGACTTGAGCCGCCGGCTCAGCGCCGGTGAGAGTGCGGGCCAGTGGCTGGTGGACGGCTCTGACACCATGATCGCGGGGGCCCTGCTCGGCCTGCGCACCATGCCGCTCTCCGATCTCAAGCCGGATCTGGTGCCCCTGCCGCCCACCTTCGAGACCGTGCTCTACTTCAACCCGTCCCGCCGCTCGGCGGTCAACATAGTGCCCGGTCTGCTCGGGGTGATCCTGACCATGACCATGATCATGTTCACCTCGGCGGCCATAGTGCGGGAGCGGGAGCGCGGCAACCTGGAGCTGCTCATCACCACCCCGGTCAGCTCGATGGAGCTGATGATCGGCAAGATCCTGCCCTACATAGGGGTGGGCCTGATCCAGGTGGTCATCATCCTCGGCCTGGGTCACTTCATCTTCGCGGTGCCCATCAACGGCGCCCTGAGCCAGGTGCTGCTGGCGACCCTGCTGTTTATCGCCGCCAGCCTGACCCTGGGGCTGCTCATCTCCACCCTGGCCCAGACCCAGTTGCAGGCGATGCAGATGACGGTGTTCATCCTGTTGCCCTCCATCCTGCTGTCGGGCTTCATGTTCCCCTACGAGGGGATGCCGGTGCCGGCCCAGTGGCTCGCCGAGCTGCTGCCCGCCACCCACTTCATGCGGTTGATCCGGGGGGTGGTGTTGCGGGGGGGCGAGCTGTCCGATCTGCTGCCGGATGTGTTCTGGCTGCTCGGCTTCACCCTGCTGATGCTGACCCTGGCCGCCCGCCGCTTCAAGAAGAGCCTGGATTGACCCTTATTCCGGCGATCCCGGCTTGGGGTTATGGGGTGGCTTGATTGGGTGCTGTATGAGTCATTCATGTCGGCCGGTGCCGGCTATGGCATCGATTTCGGGATAAATGGCTGAAAATATCGGGGCAGAGGCGCGATTCACCTTGCTCATTGCGCCCCGAGGGACTCTAATCTGCCGCCCAACGCCGTTGGGCCTAGTACCGTCCTTTATCCCCTTGCCCCATAGAGCCATCATGACCGCCCAAGGCCATCTGCTGTTTTCCGTTACCTGCGCCCTGCTTGCCCACAAGTTACCGCTCACCCCGGCCCTGGCCGAGGCCAGCCTCTGGCAGATAGTGCCCGCGGCGCTGGCCAGCGCCCTGCTGCCCGATCTGGATCATCCCAACTCCCTGCTCGGCCGGCGCCTGCCCTGGATCTCGGGGCCGCTCTCCCGCCTGTTCGGCCATCGCGGCTTTACCCACAGCCTGCTGGCGGTCGGCATGGCTGTCTGGGGGCTGGCGCAGTTTCAGGCGCCCGGCCTGCTACCGGTGGGGGTGAAGGATGCGCTGATCATCGGCTATCTGAGCCACCTGCTCGGGGACTGGCTCACCCCGGCCGGCATCCCGCTGTTCTGGCCGATGCGCCAGCGCTTTAGGCTGCCCTACCTGTCGCTCAGGTGTGGGGGCGGGGTGGAGACGGCCTTCTGCGTCCTGACCCTGGCGCTTGCCGGGTTCTGGACCCAGGGCGGCATGGCGCTCAACGCCTTCTAGCGTGGCTTGGGCGCCAATCTGTCTCGTGTATCAGGGGAGCCGGCCTGGGGCCCTGACGCACCCCGGCATCCAGAATATCCGCCTTAGTCGGCCCGCTGCGCCGTTCTCGGCAGAGTGAGGTAGTCGGCGATCACCGGCACCCCCAGCAGGTGGCGGCGCAGCATGTCGAGGGCGGCGAAGGCGAGGATCCGGCGGCCGCTCAGTGGATCCGGGTGGCTGAGCCGCAGCGTCTGGCCGATCTGCTGCCCGTCGGCGCACAGCAGCAGCGGCACGCCATCCGCGCCCGCCATGCCTATGGTCAGGCTCAGCCCCCGCTCGACCCCCGTCAACTGGCCGAGTTCGGCTGCGAGCTCGCCGCTGAAATGGGCCGCCAGCCGCGGATGCTCATGGCAGAGGGCGAGCAGGGCACCCCGGCTCTCCCCCTCGAACAGGGTCAGCGGCCTGCCCCCCAGCAGGGCCAGGATCTGGCTGGCCGGCTCCTCGTCGCCGCGCCCCACCAGCCAGGGCCGAGTCTCGCCGAGCAGGCGCGCCTCGGCGGCCGCCATGTCCGCCACCGAGGCGTCATGACCGATGAGTTTCAGCTCGATGAGCGGCATGGCGGAGCGATAGCCGAGCTCGATGCCGCTCGGCCAGGGGGTGGCGTCCAGCTTGTCGCTGAGCGCCGATTCCGAGATGCCGAAGCTGTAGAAGCGGCGCAGCTCGGTGTCGGCCTGCGCCCCGGCCAGTACCTTCAACCGCGGCAGGATCTGCTCGCGCACCATCTGCTTGAACTCGAACGGCACGCCCGGGGTGAAGAAGAGCCGGCTCTGGCCGTGCCCGGCCGAATGATGGACCAGGAAGCCGCAGGCGGTGCCGACCGGGTTGTCGAGGATCTCGCACTCCCGGGGCAGCCAGGCCTGCTTGGCGTTGCTCGCCGGCATGGGACGGCCCCGGCTGGCGTAGCGCGCGGTGATGGTGGCGAGCCAGTCGGGGAACAGGGTCAGCGGCTGGCCAAAGGCCTCGGCCGCCGCCTGGGCGGTGAGATCGTCCGCGGTGGGGCCCAGGCCGCCGCACACCAGCACCACCTCGGCGCGCCCGGCGCTCTCCTGCAGCACGGCTTTCAGATCCGCGAGGTTGTCCCCCACTGTGGAACGGCGGCGCACCTGCCAGCCCTGCTCCAGCAACAGGGCGCTGAGCCAGGCGGCATTGGTGTCCACCACCAGGCCCGTGACTATCTCGTCTCCCGTGCTGATGATCTCGATACGCATGCTGGTTTCCTCGGGTTGAACAGGCTGGCTGGAAGGCGCCATGGGGCAGGCTGGATAGAGTGCAATTGTACCCAGATCCCCCTGCCGCTGGCGATATCCAGGCGTCGTGACGGGAGCGGAATGAGGATCAGATACCTCTTTGTTAACCAGCCAGTAACAAGGGTGAACCCTGGCTTAAGCGTGGGCATGTTTTCCTGTGGCAACAGTCACGTTCCATGACAGAGGTGGGGTAAAATGCTCACCAATTGTTCAATTGTTCAAAAAAAGGTCATGACCATGAAACACGCAGCCTTGTTGCTGGCCCTGCTGGTGGGCTCCCCCGCCTGGGCCGGCTTGCAGATCAACTCCAACGACGTGCGCATCAATGTGGACGGCGATGAAGCCGACGAGTGGAAAGAGAAGCACAGTGATGACTGCTCGAGCATCGCGGTCGGCGACGTCAAGGTGAGCAGCGAGGGCTGTGACGGCAAGGGCAAGAACAAGGAAAACAGCAGCGTGCACGGGGACAATAACCCCGGCAAGGGCCACAACAAGGCCAAGAACAAGTGATACAAGGGCGCCAACAGGCGCCCTTGTTGTCAGTGCCGTCGAGGGAGGACGAATGCACAGGTAACTGATGACAGGCTGGGCGCTTTATTATAGGCTTCTAGATGTCCAGACATATTTACCGATGCAGTACAGGGAGTCAGCATGCCGATCAAGATCCCGGACCAGTTGCCCGCCGCCGAAGTGCTGGGGCAGGAGAACATCTTCGTGATGACGGAATCCCGGGCCGTCACCCAGAACATCCGTCCGCTGCGGGTGCTCATCCTCAACCTGATGCCCAAGAAGATAGAGACCGAGATCCAGCTGATGCGGATGCTCTCCAACTCGCCCTTGCAGGTGGACGTGGATCTGCTGCGCATCGACGATCGGGAGTCGAAGAACACGCCCCAGGCGCACCTCGAGAACTTCTATCACGACTTCGAGCAGGTGCGTGGCAACAACTACGACGGCATGATCATCACGGGGGCGCCGCTCGGGCTGGTGGAGTTCGAGGAGGTGGTCTACTGGCCGCGCATCGTCGAGATCATCGAGTGGTCCCATCAGCATGTGACCTCCACCCTGTTCCTGTGCTGGGCGGTGCAGGCGGCGCTCAAGGCGCTCTACGGCATGGAGAAGCAGACCCACGGCGAGAAGCTGTCCGGGGTCTATCGCCACCACCGCCTCGATGAGCACGAGCCGCTGCTGCGTGGCTTTGATGATGAATTCGTTGCGCCCCACTCCCGCTATGCGGCCTTTGATGGGGATCTTATCCGCGCCCACACCGATCTGCAGATCTTCGCCGAGTCCGAGGAGGCCGGCGTCTATCTGGCGGCGACCAAGGATTGCCGCCAGGTGTTCGTCACCGGCCATCCCGAATACGATGCCCTGACCCTGGATGGCGAGTATCAGCGGGATCTGGCGGCCGGGCTCACCCCCGTCATCCCGGTCAACTACTACCCGGACAACGATCCCGGCCAGACCCCGCGCGCCAGCTGGCGCAGTCACGGCCACCTGCTGTTCTCCAACTGGCTCAACTACTACGTCTACCAGCTCACCAGCTACCGGCTGGAGGACATCGGCAAGGTGTTCACCTACCAGCAACCCAAGGCATAGGGCGCTGGCTCAGCCGGCCAGCCGGTGCGCCAGGGCGTCGAGCCAGTGGCGATGGCAGGCCAGGGTGAAGGCGCGGGGCCGCTTGGCCCGGATGGCGGCCATGGCCTCCTGCTGCGACTGACCCAGCGTCATCAGCAGGGCGGCGGCCACCAGCCCGGTGCGCCCGCTGCCGCCCTTGCAGTGGATGGCCAGCTGCTTGCCGTCGCGCAGCAGGGCGATCAGCCGGGGCAGCACCAACTGCCAGGCTTGCTCGAAGGCGGCATCGGGGGCCTCGTCGTCCTCGATGGGCAGGTGGAACCAGCTCATGCCCCTGGCGTCGAGCTGCGGGCCGAGCCGCTCCAGCCCGACGCTGGCCAGCTCGGCCTCCGTCATCAGGCTGATGACCCCATGGGCCCCGGCCAGTTGCAACTGGTCCAGGACCTGCGCCGGGGGGACCTGCTGGGTGCCGGGGCAGGGGGTCAGCAGGAGCTGGCCATCGAGGCGTGGCACCTCCAGGCTCCAGAAGGGGTGGGAGGGATGCATGGATTTCCTTGTCGAGTCTGACATGGTGTCAAACGAGTGTTTTTGCGTCGTGGCGAAGTGCGGCAAAGCATAGGGGGCGGCGCCACGATGTCAATCTGCGTTGTGTTCGGCCCGGTTTACGGGCAGAGTCTAAAAAAATTGAGCGATGGAAGGAGTAGAGATGAGAAACCTGGATCAACTGGACTTGGACATCCTGGCCCATCTGTTTCGCGATGCGGGCATGACCAACAAGGATTTGGCGGCCCTGGTCGGGGTGGCTCCCTCCACCTGCCTGGAGCGGGTGCGCAAGCTGCAACAGGACGGGGTGCTGAAGGGCGCTCACTGCGAGGTGGATTATCAGGCCCTGGGCGGCCATATCCAGGCCATGGTCTCCCTGCAGCTGGCGCGCCACAGCCGGCAGATAATCGATGCGTTTCGCGATGCCATCCTGGCGTTGCCCGAGGTGATCAGCCTGTTTCACATGGGTGGCAAGGACGATTTCCTGGTGCATCTCTGCGTCGCGGACACCGAGCACCTGCGCAACTTCGTGTTCGATCACTTCACCTCGCGGGAGGAGGTGGTGCACCTCGAGACCTCGCTGGTGTTCGAGCACAGATTCAGCCGCTCACTGCCCTGCTTCACCCACCCCTGAGTGCCCGCGCGGCGCACAGAGGGAAGAAAAAAACCGCCTGCTGGCGGTTTTTTTCTGGCGGTGACTGACCCTCAGTTGAGCACCAGGCGGCTGTCCGGCGCCGTCTGGTAGAGCCCCTGCTGATAGGCCAGGTTGCCCCAGAGCACCAGGCCCAGCGCCGCCTCCTTGAGCTCATCGGGCTGGGGCGCCGGTTGCAGGCGCTGGCTGGCGGCATCATACCGATAGCCCTCGGCCGGCCGCTCCGGCTGCAGTATCACCACGTCCTTGCCCCGCATCAGGGCGAAGTTCTTGTCGTACTGCATGATGGCTCGCCCCGGCCAGTCGTCCGGCATGCGGGTCAGATCCTTGCCCAGCATGGGATAGTCGGCGCTTATCCCCATCAGGGAGAGCAGGGTCGGCGCCATGTCTATCTGGCTCACGACCCGCGAGTCCTGGCGAGGCTTTATCCCCTCGCCGACGATGACCCCGGGAATGTGGAAGCGGGGGATGGGCACCAGATCGGCGCCGCTGACCCGGCTGTCGTGATCGGCGATGACCAGGAACAGGGTGTCTTGCCAGTAGTTCGATTGGCGGGCCTGCTTGAAGAACTCGCCGACGGCATGGTCCGCGTACTTGGCGGCGTTGTTGCGGGTCTGCTTGGGTTGCTCAAAGAGCGCGATGCGATCGTCGGGAAACTCGAACGGATCGTGGTTGCTCGAGCTGAACACCAGGCTGAAGAAGGGCTTGCCCTGCTTGCTCAGGGCCCGGAACGTCTCGTCGGCCTTGGCCATCAGATCCTCGTCCGAGGCGCCCCATGAGCCTTCGAATACCGGATTCTCGAAGTCCTTCTGCTCGATGATGGTGGTGAAGCCATTGCCGAGGAAGAAGCTGCGCATGTTGTCGAAGTGGCTCTCGCCGCCGTAGATGAAGCTGGTGTCATAGCCCCGCTGCTTGAGCAGATCCGCGATGGTGAAGAAGTTGGTCTGGCTCTTGCCGAGCTTGACCACGGCCTGGGCCGGGGTCGGCGTGAAGCCGGTGAGCACGGCCTCGATGCCGCGCACCGAACGGGTGCCGGTGGCATAGAGCTGCTCGAAGGCCCAGCCCTGTTGTGACAGCGCATCTAGGTTGGGGGTGAGCGGCAGGCCGCCGAGGGAGCCGACGAACTGGGCGCCGAGGCTCTCCTGCAGCAGGATCACCAGGTTCTTCGGCTTGCCGGCATAGCTGGCCTCGTTGGCGGTCTGGCTGGGCAGGGTCTCGGAGCTGTAATCCTGGTCGGGGCGACCGCTCTCCCGGCGCACCAGCTCCAGGATCCGCTCCCGGGGCAGCTCCCCATAGAATTCGCCGGCGCTCTCCTCGTTGCCCATCTGCTTGATGGCGAAGAACAGGGAGTAGGAGGAGTTGACGGTCAGGGCGTTGATCAGAGGATCGCTGGCAAAGGCCACCATGGCGGGGTTCAGGGCCCTGTGGCCCAGGCTGGAGCGGGCGCCGAGGAAGCCGATGGCCAGGATCAGCAGGGCGAAGG
>RCUR01000883.1_pt1 | contig 10792 bp, 8 predicted proteins | sample 2166151 | NCBI WGS metagenome assembly RCUR01 (sample SAMN09932785, study PRJNA488358) | compost metagenome | isolation source: compost soil in an enriched community | place: Germany: Experimental Botanical Garden
TTGACCACCGAAACGCCGACGCCGTGCAATCCACCGGAGACCTTGTAGGAGTTGTCATCGAACTTACCGCCGGCATGCAACACGGTCATGATGACCTCGGCGGCGGAAACACCTTCCTCCTTGTGGATGTCCACCGGGATGCCGCGACCGTTGTCGCTCACGCTGATGGATTCATCCGGATGGATGGTGATGGTGATGTCGCTGCAATGCCCCGCCAGAGCTTCGTCAATCGAGTTATCGACCACCTCGAATACCATGTGGTGCAGACCGCTGCCATCATCGGTATCGCCGATGTACATGCCAGGTCGCTTGCGTACGGCATCCAGGCCTTTCAAGACCTTAATGTTATTGGAGTCGTACGTTTGGTTTTCGCTCATGCTTCACTCCCGGTGGTCGTGGGTCTGGGTGATACGGCCATGTTCCACGTGGAACATGGCAACGGGCGTATCCGTGCGCCAGCCTTCCCTCAACAATTCATGGTCTACACAGGTGATGAACACCTGGCAGTGCAAGTCTTCCAACAAGCGGCACAAGGCGCGACGGTGCTGTTCATCCAGTTCTGACGGCAAGTCATCCACCAGATAAATGCATTGCCCGCGCTTGGCCTGATTAACTAAATGGCCCTGGGCAATACGCAGGGCACAAATGACCAACTTCTGCTGACCTCGCGACAATATCTCCGCGGCACTATGGGCTGCCAGACGCAATCGGAGATCCGCCCGCTGCGGGCCTGCCTGGGTATGGCCAATCTGCTGATCGCGGTACAGGGAAGAGGCCAGCACTTCGCTCAGCTCGCGTTCCTTGTCCCAGCCGCGGTAATAACTGAGGGTCAAACCTTCTAGCTCCAACAGTTCGCTCAGCGTGCGTTCGAACACTGGTTTCAGGGCCTGGATATAGGCTCTGCGATAACCATCGATTTCGTCGCTGGCGAGGCACAGCTCACGGTCCCAGGCCGCCTGCGAAGCGGCGTCAAGTGTACCATGCCGCAGCCACGAGTTCCGCTGCCGCAGGGCCTTCTGCAGGCGCTGCCAGGCCGGCATAAAGCGAGGTTCCACGTGGAACACTCCCCAGTCGAGAAACTGCCGACGAACCTTGGGCGCGCCTTCCAACAAGCGGAAACTGTCCGGGTTGATCAATTGCAGTGGCAGGGCCTCGGCCAACTGGGCAGCGCTACGCGCATTCTGCCCATCGATGCGAATCTGCAACTCGCCCTGACGATCACGGGAAATGCCCAGACTGCTTTGCCGACCGTCGGCCAGCCGTACTTCACCGAAAACCGTACAGGCCAGTTGCTCATACTGAATCATCGGCAGTAGCCGTGTGCTGCGAAATGAGCGGGCCAAGCCGAGCAGGTGAACGGCTTCCAGCAAGCTGGTTTTGCCGCTGCCATTGGCGCCGTGAAGAATATTGATACGCGGGGAGGGGGAGAGGGTCACCGGGTGCAGATTGCGCACCGCGGTGACCATGACGCGGGTGAGGGACATTTAGCGGTTACAGACGCATGGGCATAACGACATAGGCGGAATCGTCGTTATCGGCCTCCTGTACCAGAGCACTGCTATTGGAGTCGGACAGGATCAGGCGCACCTGTTCAGCCGTCATCACACCCAGGACATCGAGCAGGTAACTGACGTTGAAACCGATCTCCAACTGACTGCCGTTGTAGTCAACGGCGATCTCTTCTTCGGCTTCTTCCTGCTCCGGGTTGTTGGCCTGAATCTTCAGGAGGCCGCTAGCCAGTTGCAAACGGATACCGCGGTACTTTTCGTTGGAGAGAATGGCCGTGCGGCTGAACGCCTCGCGCAGGCCCTGACGATCGGCGACCACCAGCTTGTCGCCACCGCGCGGCAGCACTCGCTCGTAATCCGGGAACTTGCCGTCGACCAGTTTGGAGGTGAAGGTGAACTCACCGGTGGTCGCACGAATATGATGCTGACCCAGGACGATGCTGACATCGGCATCCTGCTCGGTCAGCAGACGCGCCAACTCGAGAATGCCCTTGCGCGGCACTATCACCTGGTGTCGTTCGGTTTGTTCGATCTCGGCCGCCATCGAACACATGGCCAGACGGTGGCCGTCGGTAGCGACTGCACGCAGCACGCCGGTCTGTACTTCCAGCAGCATGCCATTGAGGTAATAGCGCACGTCTTGTTGCGCCATGGCGAAACTGGTGCGCTCGATCAGGCGACGCAGCCTGCTTTGGCTCAGGCTCAGGGTCAACGAGCCCGGACCTTCCTCGACAGTGGGGAAGTCGTTGGCCGGCAGGGTCGACAGGGAGAAGCGACTGCGTCCAGCCTTGACCAGCAACTTCTGATCGTCAATGCGGATGTCGATCAACGCATCATTGGGCAAGCTTTTGCAGATATCCATCAGCTTGCGCGCCGGCACGGTGATCTCACCCGGTTCTGCCGGTTCGTCCAGGCTTACGCGGCCCACCAGCTCGACTTCGAGATCGGTACCGGTCAGCGACAGCTGCTGGCCTTCGACCACCAGCAGCACATTGGACAGCACCGGCAAGGTCTGGCGGCGTTCCACGACGCCGGCGACCAGTTGCAGCGGTTTCAACAAGGCTTCGCGTTGAATAGTGAAATGCATGGTCTAGTCCCTTGCCTAGTGGAGTGGCGTATTCAAGTGGTCAACGTACGCAGCAGATTCTTGTAATCCTCGCGGATGTCCGCGTCGGATTCCTTAAGTTCAGCAATCTTACGGCAAGCATGCAATACCGTGGTGTGATCGCGGCCGCCGAAGGCATCGCCAATTTCCGGCAGGCTGTGATTGGTCAGTTCCTTCGACAACGCCATCGCCACTTGCCGCGGTCGTGCCACCGAGCGTGAGCGGCGCTTGGAGAGCAGGTCGGAGATCTTGATCTTGTAGTACTCGGCGACCGTGCGCTGGATATTGTCGATGCTGACCAGCTTGTCCTGCAGCGCCAACAGATCCTTCAGCGATTCACGGATCAACTCGATGGTGATGTCGCGGCCCATGAAGTGCGAATGGGCAATCACCCGCTTGAGCGCACCTTCCAGCTCGCGCACGTTGGAACGGATGCGCTGGGCGATGAAAAATGCCGCGTCGTGGGGCAGATCGACTTTGGCCTGATCGGCCTTCTTCATCAGGATCGCCACCCGGGTTTCCAACTCGGGCGGTTCGACCGCCACCGTCAGGCCCCAACCGAAGCGCGACTTCAGGCGCTCTTCCAGGCCTTCGATTTCCTTGGGGTAACGGTCGCTGGTCAGAATCACCTGCTGGCCACCCTCGAGCAGGGCGTTGAAGGTGTGGAAGAACTCCTCCTGGGAGCGTTCTTTCTTGGCGAAAAACTGGATGTCGTCGATCAGCAAGGCATCCACCGAACGGTAGAAGCGCTTGAACTCGTTGATCGCATTCAGTTGCAGCGCCTTGACCATGTCGGCAACGAAGCGTTCCGAATGCAGATAGACGACCTTGGCATTGGGATTCTTCTGCAACAGGTGATTGCCCACCGCATGCATCAGGTGAGTCTTGCCCAGGCCCACGCCGCCATAGAGGAACAGCGGGTTGTAACCATGCTTGGGATTGTCCGCCACCTGCCAGGCCGCAGCACGGGCCAGCTGGTTGGACTTGCCCTCGACGAAATTGTCGAAGGTGAAGGTACGGTTCAGGTAGCTGGTGTGCTTGAGCCCGCCTTCCACCTGAACCGTGCGCTCAGTGCGCGCAGGAGCAGCCTGACTGGCAGCCCCTGCCATGGGATCAAAACTCGAACGCGACGGCTCTGACTGGGCCGCTGCGGCCTTTGGCGCTGGCGCAGGCGTGCTGGTCACGGCTGGCGCTGGTGCGGCCGCCACTCGCGGCGCGCCGCTGCGTTTGCTGCCTATTAATAAGGACAATGCCGGCACCATGCCGTTGGTGCGTTCGCCGAGCAATTCCAGCAGCCGCGTCAGGTACTTTTCATTGACCCAGTCGAGCACGAAACGATTCGGCGCATAGACGCGAAGCTCATCGCCTGCGGCTTCGACCTGCAGCGGGCGGATCCAGGTATTGAATTGCTGGGCAGGCAGTTCATCGCGCAGAAGTTCTACGCACTGCTGCCAAAGTTCAACGGACACGGATAACCCCTAAATAGGAAAGCAGCGAGGCAAAAAACAGCCGCCATTGTAGCTGTCGAAGACCGAGTTATCCACACGTAAAGGCCGCCCTGGCAACATTCCGGCTACTCTCGATGAGTCCTGGCCAGCAGTCGCACCAAAGCACTCAACCCTGTGGATAACGATACCTGAGCCCGGCGGATAAGCCTGGGCATAAGTGGTGCACGAACCCTGCTGTGGATAACATCGCATTCCATCCCCAGCTTATCCGCGCTGTTCACACAGTCGCGACACGGCTTCCTGACAGACTTACCCTGCCGTGAAAACCTCAGGAATACTGGGCTGGAGGCACTTATGCACAGAAAAAAGCGGTGCTAAGAGTTACTAACATTACAGAAAAGCTTTAAATATTCTCTTCTCTATATTCTTTATTAACGAAAAAGCTGGTTGGAAATTGACCTGACCCTCGTGATTCTCTAGAATCGCCGGTCTCTTAAAACGGGGGCCATTCCGGCCCGTAGTCGACCACCCAGGTACCGCACCATGAAACGTACTTTCCAACCCAGCACTATCAAACGCGCTCGCACCCACGGTTTCCGTGCTCGTATGGCCACCAAGAACGGCCGTGCTGTCCTGTCGCGTCGCCGCGCCAAGGGCCGTAAGCGTCTCGCCGTCTAATTTTCGGTATTGTGGTGAGTCGAGACTTCAGTCGGGAAAAGCGTCTGCTAACCCCCCGACAATTCAAGGCAGTCTTCGACTCCCCTAGCGGCAAAGTTCCGGGCAAAAATGTCCTGCTGCTGGCGCGCAACAACGAGCTCGATCACCCCCGTCTGGGCTTGGTGATCGGCAAGAAGAGCGTCAAGCTCTCGGTTGAGCGCAATCGCCTGAAACGTCAGATCCGCGAATCGTTCCGCCTCAACCAGGACAACCTGGTCGGTTGGGACATCGTAGTGGTGGCGCGTAAAGGCCTGGGCGACCTGCAGAATGCCGAACTGGCTCACCAGTTCGGCAAGCTCTGGAAACGCCTGGCACGCAACAAGCCAAGCCCGGAAACTTCTACCCCTATCGGGATAAACGACAGTCCCCATGCGTAAACTGGCCTTGGTTCCAATCCAGTTCTACCGCTATGCCATCAGTCCTCTGATGGCCAGCCACTGTCGTTTTTATCCAAGTTGCTCCTGCTACGCCCATGAAGCCATCGAACACCATGGCCTCATGCGTGGTGGCTGGCTGGCATTGCGCCGGCTCGGCCGCTGTCACCCGTGGAATCCCGGTGGCTACGACCCGGTTCCCCCCGCGAAACCCTCTCGTTCCTCTTCGATGGCCGAATAATCATGGATATTCAACGCTCGATCCTGATCGTCGCCCTGGCAATCGTGTCCTATATGATGGTTCTCCAGTGGAACCAGGACTACGGTCAAGCTGCCCTGCCGACTCAGACTGCAGCAGTCAGCAGTACAGTTCCAGGCTTGCCGGACACCACGGCCAACGCCGTTAGCAGCGACGATATCCCGACCGCAGCTCCTGCCGCCGATTCAGGTTCTATCAGCGTTGCCCCAGCGGCCGTCAGTGACCAACTGATTCGAGTGAAAACCGACGTCCTGGATCTGGCCATCGATCCCCGTGGCGGCGATGTGGTGGAACTGCGTTTGCCGCAGTACCCGCGTCGGCAAGACCGTCCGGATGTGCCCTTCCAGCTGTTCGATAACGGCAGCGAACGCACCTATCTGGCACAAAGCGGCTTGATCGGTACAAACGCACCGGACAAATCCAGTGGCCGTGCGCTGTGGAGCAGCGACAAGCAGAGTTATGAGTTGGCTGAAGGCCAGGACCAATTGCAGGTCGACCTCAAGCTCAGCGAAGACGGCATCAATTACATCAAGCGGTTCACCTTCAAGCGCGGCCTGAATCCCGAGTGTTCGGCCAAGCAACAGCAGCTGAAAAAACCCGGTTGCGTGGACCCGGCGTCTTATCAGATGACCGTCAGCTACCTGATCGACAACCAGAGTGGCAAGGCGTGGAGCGGCAACATGTTCGCTCAGCTCAAGCGCGATGGCAGTGACGATCCTTCCTCGACCACTGCCACTGGCACTGCGACCTACCTGGGTGGTGCGCTCTGGACCGCCGAAGAGCCGTACAAAAAGGTGTCGATGAAAGATATCGACAAGCAAGCGTTCAAAGAAACCGTTGAAGGAGGCTGGGTTGCCTGGCTGCAGCACTATTTCGTCACTGCCTGGATTCCTGAAAAAGACAGTACCAACCAGGTCCAGACCCGCAAAGATAGCCAAGGCAATTACATTGTCGGCTTTACCGGCCAGGCCGTTCAGGTTGCTCCCGGCGCCCAAGGCGAAATCAGTGCCATTCTGTATGCCGGCCCGAAACTTCAGGGCCACCTGAAGACCCTGTCCCCCGGACTGGAGTTGACCGTCGACTACGGCATTCTGTGGTTCCTCGCCCAGCCGATCTTCTGGTTGCTGGAACATATCCACAGCATCCTGGGTAACTGGGGTTGGTCGATCATCGTCCTGACCGTCATCATCAAGCTGATCTTCTTCCCGCTCTCCGCCGCCAGCTACAAGTCGATGGCGCGCATGCGTGCTGTCGCGCCGAAACTGGCTGCGCTGAAAGAGCAGTTCGGTGACGATCGGCAGAAGATGTCCCAGGGCATGATGGAGCTGTACAAGAAAGAGAAGATCAACCCCCTGGGTGGCTGCCTGCCGATCCTGGTCCAGATGCCGGTGTTCCTCGCCCTGTACTGGACCCTCTTGGAAAGCGTGGAGATGCGCCAGGCTCCCTGGATGTTCTGGATTACCGACCTGGCGATCAAGGATCCGTTCTTCATCCTGCCGATCATCATGGGCGCCACCATGTTCATCCAGCAGCAGCTCAACCCGACGCCGCCGGATCCGATGCAGGCCAAGGTGCTGAAGCTGATGCCGATCATCTTCACCTTCTTCTTCCTCTGGTTCCCGGCCGGCCTGGTCCTGTACTGGGTGGTCAACAACGTCTTGTCGATCGCCCAGCAGTGGTACATTACCCGCAAAATCGAAGCGGCGACCAAGGCGGCTGCGGCCTGATCAGTCGGAGCATCTAAGCTCTAGCAAGCCGTTACCCAAGACGCCCCCATCGTGGGGCGTCTTGCTATCCAGCGTTTGGAGTCCAGCATGTCAGCAGTCCGTGAAACCATTGCCGCCGTCGCTACCGCCCAGGGCCGTGGTGGTGTCGGCATAGTACGGGTTTCGGGCCCCTTGGCCGGGCAACTGGCCCTGGCGATTTGCCAGCGCCAACTGAAACCCCGCTATGCCCATTACGGTCCCTTCTTCGCCGATGCCGAACAGGTGCTGGATGAGGGCTTGGCCCTGTACTTTCCCGGCCCCAACTCCTTTACCGGCGAAGACGTGCTGGAACTGCAAGGCCACGGCGGCCCGGTGGTGCTCGATTTGCTCCTGCGTCGTTGCCTGCAACTCGGCGCACGCCAGGCCCGTCCCGGCGAATTCAGCGAACGTGCGTTTCTCAACGACAAACTCGACCTGGCCCAGGCCGAAGCGATTGCCGACCTGATCGAGGCCAGCTCCGAACAGGCTGCACGCAATGCCCTGCGCTCGCTGCAGGGCGAATTTTCGCGGCGTGTGCATGGCCTGACCGAACGCTTGATCAGCCTGCGGATCTACGTCGAGGCAGCCATCGACTTCCCCGAAGAAGAGATCGACTTCCTCGCCGATGGCCATGTACTCAACCTGCTTGAGGGCGTGCGCAGCGACCTCTCCGGCGTGTTGCGCGAAGCCGGCCAAGGCGCACTGCTGCGCGATGGCATGACGGTGGTGATCGCCGGTCGGCCGAATGCCGGCAAATCCAGTTTGCTCAATGCCCTGGCCGGTCGCGAAGCCGCCATCGTCACCGAGATCGCCGGGACCACCCGCGACGTGCTGCGCGAACATATCCACATCGACGGCATGCCGTTGCATGTGGTGGATACCGCCGGCTTGCGCGCGACCGAAGACCAGGTGGAAAAAATCGGCGTCGAGCGCGCGTTGCAAGCCATTGGCGAAGCCGATCGCATACTGCTGGTGGTCGACGCCACCGCGCCCGAAGCCGACGACCCCTTCTCGCTATGGCCGGAGTTTCTCGATCAACGGCCAGCTCCGGCCAAGGTCACCCTGATCCGCAACAAGGCGGACCTGTCGGGCGAAGCCATTGCCCTGGAGGTCGGCAGCGACGGTCATGTGACCATCAGTCTCTCGGCCAGATCCAGCGAGGGTCTGGATCTGCTGCGCGAGCACCTGAAAGCCTGCATGGGCTATGAACAGACGGCCGAGAGCAGCTTCAGCGCCCGCAGACGCCATCTGGAAGCGTTGCGCCTGGCCGCCAGCCATCTCGACCACGGTCACGCCCAACTGACCCTGGCCGGGGCCGGTGAGCTGCTCGCCGAAGACCTGCGCCTGGCGCAACAGTCTCTGGGCGAGATCACCGGGGCGTTCAGCTCCGATGACCTGCTCGGACGCATCTTTTCCAGCTTCTGTATCGGCAAGTAGATCTGCGCGAGACTGTCTCGGGTGGGCCGGCCCCCCTTGTAGCCCGGATGAAATCCGGGGAAATCTAGCGTCTACACAACCGCTCCCGGATCCGCAATCCAGCAAGTAGGATGGGTTGAGCGCAGCGATGCCCATCGCTGCCGTGCAGTGTTTCTACAAGCCGTTCTCGGAGCAGGCCGCAATCCTTCATATTCTTGATGGGTTGAGCCGTATCCGACCTTCTCTTGCATCCAAAATATCCTTCCTGCGCCTACCCCATCCTGCGTACCCAGTCCCCTGAAAACTCTCTTTATGCCATTCGGGCAGGCATCCGCCTGGGCGAAATATGCGTCCACCCGCACTTATTTATCCACTTAAGCCCTGTGGAAAACCGCTCCTGAGCCCTGCCCATAACCCGGTGATAAAACTGAGGATAAACGTCCCTGTGGATAACCACCCTTTTCATCCACAGGCTGTCTACGGCTAGCGAACAGGCTGACGGCAGGATCAACACAGCCTTTTGAATCGCTGCAAGCCTCGCGAGCAGTGGGCTGTAGCCATCTATCCACAGAAAAGCGCTGCATACTTAATAAACATAAAAACAAAGATCTATATAAATTCATTCTTTTATTCTTTATTAACCGCCAGCTCCGAGAAGGCCAAGGCGGGCTGGCTATTTTTTGTGCAAAAGGCTTCTTTCACCGGGGCTAAATCCCTATACTTGCCGGCTTTCCAGCTTTTCAAAGCCAAAAGCCCCTTATTTCTCAACAGGCACGAGGTGCGTGGTGGATTTCCCTTCCCGTTTTCAGGTGATCGTGATCGGCGGTGGTCATGCCGGCACCGAAGCTGCTTTGGCAGCGGCACGCATGGGGGTAAAAACCCTGCTGCTGACCCACAACGTGGAAACCCTCGGCCAGATGAGCTGCAATCCGGCCATCGGCGGGATCGGCAAGAGCCACCTGGTCAAGGAAATCGATGCCCTGGGTGGCGCCATGGCCACCGCCACCGACAAGGGCGGCATCCAGTTCCGCGTGCTCAACAGCCGCAAGGGCCCGGCGGTACGCGCCACCCGCGCCCAGGCCGACCGGGTGTTGTACAAGGCGGCGATTCGCGAAACCCTGGAAAACCAGGCCAACCTGTGGATATTTCAGCAGGCCGCCGATGACCTGATCGTCGAGCACGATGAAGTCAAAGGCGTAATCACCCAGATGGGCCTGCGCCTGTTCGCCGATTCGGTGGTCTTGACCACCGGCACCTTCCTCGGCGGACTTATCCACATCGGCATGCAGAACTATTCCGGCGGCCGTGCCGGCGATCCGCCGTCGATCGCCCTGGCCCAGCGCCTGCGGGAATTGCCGCTGCGGGTCGGCCGCCTGAAGACCGGCACGCCGCCGCGCATCGATGGCCGTTCGGTGGATTTCTCGCTGATGACCGAGCAACCCGGGGATACGCCAACGCCGCTGATGTCCTTTCTCGGTCGCGCCGAACAGCAGCCGCGGCAGGTCAGTTGCTGGATCACCCACACCAATGCGCGCACCCACGAGATCATCGCCGCCAACCTCGACCGTTCGCCGATGTATTCCGGGGTGATCGAAGGCGTCGGCCCGCGCTACTGCCCGTCGATCGAAGACAAGATCCACCGCTTCGCCGACAAGGACAGCCACCAGGTGTTTATCGAGCCGGAAGGTCTGACCACCCACGAGCTGTATCCCAACGGCATTTCCACCTCCTTGCCGTTCGACGTGCAATTGCAGCTGGTGCGCTCCATCCGTGGCATGGAAAACGCCCATATCGTCCGCCCCGGCTACGCCATCGAGTACGACTACTTCGATCCGCGCGACCTGAAATACAGCCTGGAAACCAAGGTGATCGCCGGCTTGTTCTTCGCCGGGCAGATCAACGGCACCACCGGTTACGAAGAGGCCGGTGCGCAAGGTTTGCTGGCCGGCTGCAACGCCGCGCTGCGCGCCCAGGGCAAGGACAGCTGGTGCCCGCGCCGCGACGAGGCGTATATCGGCGTGCTGGTCGACGACCTGATCACCCTGGGCACCCAGGAGCCGTACCGCATGTTCACCTCGCGCGCCGAATACCGGCTGATCCTGCGCGAAGACAACGCCGACCTGCGCCTGACCGCAAAAGGCCGCGAGCTGGGCCTGGTCGATGACGTCCGTTGGGCCGCCTTCGAGACCAAGCGCGAAGCCATCGCCCTGGAAGAACAAC
>RCUR01000885.1_pt1 | contig 10782 bp, 8 predicted proteins | sample 2166151 | NCBI WGS metagenome assembly RCUR01 (sample SAMN09932785, study PRJNA488358) | compost metagenome | isolation source: compost soil in an enriched community | place: Germany: Experimental Botanical Garden
AGCAGCGGGGCCAGATTGGCCGGGTGGGGCTGACCGGGCTCCAGCCAGGCCAGCTCCTCCAGTTCGGCGGCCGCCGACACCGCATGGGGCAGGCGGGCGACGAAGATTTCGGCATCCACCCAGGTGTCCGCCTCGTTGGCGGCCGGCGCGCGAAAACGGCCGAGGGGCGTTAGGGCCGAGCTCTCCAGGCGTAGCTGGAGTTCTTCCCAGAGTTCACGTTGCAGGGCTTGGAGCGGGCTTTCTCCGGCTTCGCGCTTGCCGCCGGGCAACATCAGCGCCCGGGTGCCGCGCTTGCGCACCAGCAACAGGCGATCGTGCGGGTCGAGCAGGCAGGCGGCGGCGATATTCAGGGTGGTCATGCTGTTTCGGAATCGGGCAGGAGTTGGTAATGCAGCTGCACCACGCCGGTGGGGAAGCTGCGTTGCTCGCGGAGCTGGAGGCGGCGTTCGAGGCCGGTGGCGAACATCGGGATACCGGCACCCAGCAGGTGCGGGATGAAGCTGACCACCAGCTCGTCGAGCAGGCCGGCAGAGTAGCAGGTCCCCGCCAGCGAGCCACCCCCGACCAGCCAGATGCGCTTGCAGCCGGCGGCGGCCAATTGGTCGATGGCCAGGGCCGGGGTGTCGTGGCTGATCCGCACCTCCGGCGCTACCGGCGCCGGTTCCCCGCGGGTCAGCACGGTGCAGGGCTTGCCGGGGTAGGGCCAGGCACCGCCGAACGCCAGGATGGTTTCGTAGGTCACCCGCCCCATCAGCAGGCCGTCGATGCTGTCGTAGAAGGCCTGGTAGCCGTGGTCGTCGCCGGCTTCCTCGATGGGTTTCAACCAGTCCACGCGGCCATCCGGACGGGCAATGTAGCCGTCGAGGCTGGCAGCGACGTAATAGATGAGGGCCGCACTCATGATGGGGCTCCTGGGAGGGGTGGTGTGAGCGTATACCCGCCCGCGGATTCCGTCGCCGTGTCGCACGTAAATCGGGCGTTCGGCCGCGAGTCCGGGTAACCTATGCAGCTGTTTACGCTTTCGATCGAGGTAGTCCTGTGTTTTCCCAATTCGCCCTGCACGAACGTCTGCTCAAGGCCGTTGCCGAACTCAAATTCGTCGAGCCGACCCCGGTGCAGGCGGCGGCCATTCCGCCGGCCCTGGAAGGGCGCGACCTGCGGGTGACCGCCCAGACCGGTAGCGGCAAGACCGCTGCCTTCGTCCTGCCGTTGTTGAACCGCCTGATCGGCGAAGCCAAGCCGCGGGTGCGTATCCGCTCGCTGATCCTGCTGCCGACCCGCGAACTGGCCCAGCAGACCCTGAAGGAAGTGGAGCGCTTCTCCCAGTTCACCTTCATCAAGTCCGGCATCGTCACCGGGGGTGAGGACTTCAAGGAGCAGGCGGCACTGCTGCGCAAGCTGCCCGACGTGCTGGTGGCCACTCCTGGCCGCCTGATCGAGCACCTCAATGCCGCCAGCCTGGACCTGCGCGAAGTGGAAGTGCTGGTGCTGGACGAGGCTGACCGCATGCTCGACATGGGTTTCGCCGAAGACATGCAGCGCATCACCGAACTCTGCGCCAACCGCGAGCAGACCCTGCTGTTCTCCGCCACCACCGGCGGTGCCGCCCTGCGTGACGTGGCCGCCAAGGTGCTGCGCGACCCGCTGCACCTGCGCCTGAACAGCGTCGACCAGCTCAACGAGGGCACCCGCCAGCAGATCATCACGGCTGACCATATCGACCACAAGGAACAGTTGGCGCGCTGGCTGCTGGCCAACGAGACCTACCAGAAGGCGATCATCTTCACCAACACCCGCGTCCAGGCCGACCGCCTCTACGGCCACCTGGTGGCCGGCGGCTACAAGGCCTTCGTCCTGCATGGCGACAAGGACCAGAAGGACCGCAAGCTGGCCATCGAGCGGGTGCGCCAGGGCGGCACCAAGGTGCTGGTGGCCACCGACGTCGCCGCCCGCGGACTGGATATCGAAGGCCTGGACCTGGTGATCAACTTCGACATGCCGCGCTCCGGCGATGAGTACCTGCACCGCATCGGCCGCACTGGCCGTGCCGGTGGCGAAGGCCTGGCGATCTCGCTGATCTGCCACAACGACTGGAACCTGATGTCGAGCATCGAGCGCTACCTCAAGCAGAGCTTCGAGCGCCGCACCATCAAGGAACTCAAGGGCACCTACAGCGGCCCGAAGAAGGTCAAGGCTTCCGGCAAGGCCGCCGGCGTCAAGAAGAAAAAGACCGACAAGAAAGGCGACAAGAAGGCCACCGCCAAGGCCGCCGCACCCAAGCGCCGGCCGAGCAAGCCGCGCGAAGAGTCCCGCGTGGTCAGCAGCGACGGTATGGCGCCGCTCAAGCGCAAGAAGCCGGCTGCGGAGTAAGCCTTGTCACTGGACCTCGCCTGGCCCGTCCAGGCGCTGCTGCTCACCTACCTGCTGATGAGTCTGGTGTGCTTTGTCGCCTACTGGCGCGACAAGCGATTCGCGGTGGCCGGTGCGCAACGGACTCCGGAGTCACGCCTGCACCTGCTGGAACTCCTCGGCGGCTGGCCCGGCGGCCTGCTGGCCCAGCGGCTGATCCGCCACAAGAACCGCAAGCTCGCCTACCAGGTGAAGTTCTGGCTGATCGTGGCCGTGCACTTGGGAGTCTTGGGGTATTGGGTGTTGAGTAGGTTGGGCTGAGTTCAACGAAGGGGCACGCTGCGCGTGCCTTGGCGAGGGCCGGAACGCTTGTAGGAGCCAGCTTGCTGGCGAAGGGGCTCCTTTCGCGAGCAAGAACTAGACGCGCCCCTCGGGGTGGAGCGCCAGGTTGCGAGCGCTTTTGTGTAGGAGCGAATTCATTCGCGAAAGCAACCCGCAGGGTTGTCGACCTGTAGTGTGAGGAGGGCTGCTGCGCAGCCCATCGCGAATGAATTCGCTCCTACAGAGTTCAGGGCACCAGCACGATCTTCCCGTCCCGCTCGCCACCGGCTGCGGCAGCCACGGCTTCCTTGATCCGGCTGATGTCGTAGGTAGCCGCGATGCGTGCCTTGAGCTTGCCGCTGGCGATCAACTGGATCAGCTCGCCGAACAGTTGCATCTGCTGTTGCGGGGTGGCCTGGCGAAACCAGCGGGCCAGCCAGAAGCCTTTCAGGGTCACGTCGCGGAATACGAAGGAGCCGGGGTTGATCTGACACGGCTCGCCACTCATGCGGCCGTAGTTCACCAGTACGCCACCCTCGGCCAGGCTGGATGCGAGGTGGTCGGTGGAAGCGCCGCCCACGGCATCGATGCCCAGTTTCACTGGTGCACCGCCGGTGGCTTCGCGCACGCGCTTGGGCAGGTCCGGGCCGTCCACCAGCACCACATCGCCGCCTTCGGCCTGCACCGCTGCCACGGCCGAATCGCGGCGCACCACATTGACGGTCTTCAGCCCACGGATCTTCGCCAGCTGGATGAGGTAGCTGCCCACGCCCGAGTTGGCGGCGTTCTGGATCACCCAGTCGCCCGGCTGCAGGTCGACGAAGTCGCGCAGCATCAGGTAGGCGGTGGGCGGGTTGACGGTGAGCATTGCCAGTTGCTGCGGATCGGCGCTGGGCAGCGGGATCAGCTGCCTGGCTTCGGCGAGCAGGTGCGTGCGCCAGGTGCCACAACCCACCGGCAGCAGAACGGTCTGTCCGACCTTGAGGTTGCCGACGTCGGCGGCGATTTCCAGGACCTCGCCCACGCCTTCATTGCCGCCGATGGCGGGCAGGGGCGGCAGCATGCCGTATTCGCCGGTCAGGGTGAGCACATCGGAGGGGTTGATGGGGGCTGCCAGCACTTTCACCAGTACCTGGCCGGCGCCAACCGGTGGCAACTGAAGCTCCACGGCTTCGATCACGTCCTGGGGCACCGGGCCACGGGTCTTGTATTCGGCTTTGAGCATGACGCTTCTCCTGGCGGCTTGAGGGGCCTTGAGTCTAGACCCTGAGAGGTGCCGCGCGACCTATCCCCGTGCATTTGTCCGAATGATGACGATGACGCGAAGAGGAAGCTGGAGGTCGCACCGGGAGTGGCGGTCAGCAGGCTCTTTGCTAGGTTCGGCGGCGAAGCTGGAGTCGGGGCTTCCTCATGCCACCCATTCAAGGAATAAGAAGATGAAGATCGCCAAGACACTCATGTCCGCCGTTCTGTGCCTGGGGCTGGCCGGCGCCGCCCAGGCCGCCACCGAGCTCAAGCACTGGCCCGAACCGGCGGCCAAGCAATTGGACGCGCTGATCGCCCAGCACGCCAGGCAGGGCAACTTCGCCGTTTTCGACATGGACAACACCAGCTATCGCTATGACCTGGAGGAGTCCCTGCTGCCCTTCCTGGAAATGAAGGGCGTCCTCACCCGCGAGAAGCTCGATCCCTCGCTCAAGCTGATTCCCTTCAAGGATGTGAAGGGCCACAAGGAAAGCCTCAACAGCTATTACTACCGTCTCTGCGAAGTGGACGACCTGGTCTGCTACCCCTGGGTCGCCCAGGTGTTCTCCGGCTTCACCCTGCGCGAGCTGAAGGGTTACGTCGACGAGCTGATGGCCTATGGCAAGCCGGTCCCCGCCACCTACTACGAAGGCGACGAGGTGAAGACCATCGAGATCAACCCGCCGAAGATCTTCAGCGGGCAGAAGGAGCTGATGAACAAGCTCAGCGAGAACGGCATCGAGGTCTACATCATGACCGCCGCCCTGGAGGAGCTGGTGCGCATGGTCGCCTCGGATCCGAAGTACGGCTACAACGTCAGGCCGGAGAATGTCATCGGCGTGACCACCCTGCTGAAGGATCGCAAGACCGGCGCCGTGACCACCAGCCGCAAGCAGATAACCGACGGCCAGTATGACGAGAAGGCCAACCTCGACTTGGAACTGACTCCCTACCTCTGGACTCCGGCCACCTGGATGGCCGGCAAGCACGCCGCCATCCTCAGCTACATCGACCAGTGGAAGAAGCCCATCCTGGTCGCCGGCGATACGCCCATCAGCGACGGCTACATGATGTTCCACGGCACCGATGTCAGCAGGGGCGGAATCAATCTCTGGATCAATCGCAAGGCCAAGTACATGGACCAGATCAGCGCCATGCAGAAGGCCAACGCCGAGGCCCAGGCCAAACAGGGCCTGCCGGTGACCGCGGACAAGAACTGGGTGGTGGTGACGCCCGAGGACATTCAGTGAGAGCAGCGGCCGCCTTCGGGCGGCCGCTTCGCTTTGCACTAAAGTCATTCCTGTCGGCATGATCGGTGAGTCCGGCTGTCCCGGCCGGACAGTGAAGCCCCGTGCCCTGGCTAGTACCCTGCCAGGCCTTGCTCGAACCTGTCATGGAGTGATCGATGAAGTACCTGGCGCTTGCCCTCAGCCTGAGTCTCGCCGGTCTGCCGTCCGTGGCCCTGGCCTGGACCAACCATGCCCTGGGCACCGCCCTGTCGCTCGCCGGACTGCCCCTGATCAAGAGAGCGCCCGCGGTAGAGGTGGAAAGCCTGGAGTCCTTCCTCGAGGAAGAGGGCGTTGCTCTGGAGCAGTTGCTGGACGAGCAGGAGGAGTTCTTCCGCGACAACCTGCCGGACTACCCGGCCAGGCCCGACGACCTGCGCTGGATTCCCACCCGCGGCGGTGATCGTCGTCGGGCTTTCCTGATGGCGTTGCGGGTGAACCCCGAGATCAAGCTGGCCTATTTCGTCCAGGCCATGCCGGGCATGGACTGGAGTGGGCGGATGCCCATGGACGCCGGCGATGTCCTGGTGTTCAGCAATCTCAGCCTGTGGCGCCAATGGAGTTTCTACCAGGTGCGGCCTGGTGAGAGTCTGCCGGCGCTGGCGGTGGTGGCCAGCGCCGCCGATGAACCGGACTATGGCCATGACATCAATCTGTTCAGTGACAACCCCGGTGAAGTGGGGGGGCGCTACAACTTCGGCGAGCAACCCTTTGGCGATGCCCGCTTCGAATATTCGTCCCAGGCGCCTTTCCATATCGGCTACTACCACGAAGACGACTTCATCTATCGCGCCGCACCCTATCTGGCGCGGACCTTTCCCGAGGTGCGCGTGTACCAGTACCTGGGGCTGGCGCGCTTCGCCTTCGAGAGTGGCCACCCTTACTGGGGTTTTCGCTTTCTCGGCTGGGCCCTGCATTACATCCAGGACATGACCCAGCCGTACCACGTCAAGGCCCTGCCGGGCCAGGGCACGCCACGCTTGGCATGGGTCGCCCTCAAGGCAGCGGTAGGCCTGGATGGCGAAAAGCTGGCGGCCATCGAGGAAGTGGCCAACCGCCATACGGAAGTGGAGCAGTACCAGGTCGACTGGCTGCGCAAACGGCTGCGGGAGGGACGTAACGACAGCCTGCTGGTGCGCGCCTACTCCGACAGTCGCATGGATGATGCCTATCCGCCTTTCGACGGCCGATCCGTGCGGCAGGTCGTGTCTCAAGAGGCCTACGACGAGGCCGATGACCTGGATGCCCGCGTCAGCCGCTGGCTGGCCGTCAGGCAAGGGCATGTCGGTTTCAGCCAGGGTAATCGGCTGGCACCCGTTCAGCGGGATATCGATCTCGACCTGGCGCTGGTGCGCCTGATACGTCACTTCGGCGCCCACACCCGCAACGCCATCCGCGCCACCCTGCCTTGACTCGCGCCAGGCGCGGATTGCAGGCCCCTCGTCCGCCGCCAGGCGGCCGGAGGTCAGCCTTCGTGCCGCGGTGCGAGAGGGCAGACGTGATACTGTGCTGCGGTCCGGCATTTCCGACTCCCGCTTTGGTGGGGGCGGAGCAGGCTGACAAGGGTCCCCGCACCGCGGGTCCGGAAACCGCCAGAGGTCCCCATGGAGTCCGCAAAACCCCGTAACAAGCCGCTCAAGCGAACCACTCAGGTCCGCGCCCGCTTCACGGTCGAGGCCATCTTCGACGCCTTCGTTCGGATTCTTCGCCAGCGCGGCTGGAGCGGGGTGACCACCCGCGCGGTCGCCCTGGAAACCGGTGTCGCGGTGGGCACTCTCTATGACCATTTCCCCAGCAAGGAGGCACTGCTCTCCGGCTATGTCCGACACCAGCTCGATCTGCTGCTGCAGCGCCTGGAGCGTGAAGTGGTCCTGGCCACCGGCCTCGACTGGCAGACTCGCGTGCGGCGCCTGGTGCGCCTCTCCTGCGGCCAGTCGGAAGAGCAGGTGCGGCCCTTCTTCGATGCCGAGCTGATGGAGGTGGAGCGCGCAATCGCCGAGCCCTGGCACCATCAGCGGATCTATCAGGAACTGGCCGGCAAGTGGCGCCAGGCCGTGGCCGCCTGCGCCGACCTGCCGCGCCAGCCGCGCCCGGAAAGCATCGATGCGCTCTTCGTCGCCGTCTGGGGTGGGCGCCGCTATGGCCTGATCGCGCAGCTGAGCAGCCAGCAAGTGGAAGCCTGGCTGCTGGAGATGGAGGAGCTTTGCTGCGCGCGCATTCTCATGGAGCTGGCACGCAGCGAGGAAGCATCACGTCCGCCCCAACCTACGGACTCTCCCTTGTAGGAGCGATTCCAATCGCGAAGCAGGCCGCAGGCCTGCCCTGTGGAGTCCAGGAGGCGCTACAGGCCCCATCGCGAATGAATTCGCTCCTACCGGCGGCCCGCAGAGGCCATGAATCTCTCAGTGATACTGCTGCAACCGCAGCTCGGTGCTTTGGGGGAGCACTGCGCGCTCTTCGCCCGGGTTTTCCAGTTCACCTTCCAGGGCGTCCTGCTGGCGGGCCAGCAAGCCGAAGAGGGTGGTGATGGGGTGCAGCGGGCGCTTCTGGGCGACCTGGCCACGGTCGTCCGCGGCGACAGCCGGGGTGGACAGGGGCTCGGTGGTCACCCGGAAGTCGCTGATTTCGATCACCCCGCGGCCTTCGGCCAGCAGGTGGAAGGAGAAGGCCTTGCGTGCCTCGGGGTTGTCGAAGGCGAAGCTCACCGTCAGCGGCTTGCCTTTCTTCAGCGGCGGCATTTCGGGGATCGGCAGGGCCACGTCACGCTCGAACTCCTTGGCCTTCAGCCGCAGCTGGGCTCCCTGGCGGTCCATACGCAGCACCTTGATCGTCATCTGCACGGTAGTGCGGCTGTTTTTCGGCAACTCCATGTATTGCGCGCCAATCAGGTTGTCGGCCCAGTCGTCCTTGGCCTTTTCCTTCAGGCGGATGCGCTCGTGGGTGGCGAACTGGTATTCCTGGCCCAGGGTGCCGCCCTGCAGCGAATGGTCCAGCAGGGCCGCGCGCTGGGAGACCAGGCGCGCCTTCTTGCCGCCATGGCTGCCCAGGTAGCGTGCCTCGTCGGCGATGAAGCCTTCACTGCGGTAACGCCGGCAGACCTGGCGGAAGTCGCACTCGGTGAAGGTCTCCTTGCCATCGTGGTAGCGCAGCTTGCCGTTGGTGTAGGACATCATCTCGCGTCCGCTGACATAGTCGCGGAACAGCGAGCGGCCGGAGAGATTCTGCGGCACCCGGTAGCCGAAGTAGTCGAGGACCGAGGTGGCGAGGTCGACATGGCCGTAGACGCCACTCTTGATCGGCGGCAGGGCGGCCTGCTCCGGCGCCAGCACCAGGTTGAAACCCCAGGCCGAGGCGAGGCGAACCTTGTCGATACCGTGGGATTCGTCCGAGGTGACGATCACCAGGGTGTTCTTCAGCACGCCCTGTTTCTCCAGGCCGCTGAGGAAGGCGTCCACCGCGTCATCCAGGTAGGCGATCGCCGCTTTTTTCGAATCCGGGTAGCGCATCAGGTAGTCGGCCGGCGCGGAATAGGGTTGGTGGGTGCCGACCGTGAGCAGGGTGAGCATCCAGGGCTTCTTCTGCTGGCGCAGCTGCTTGACGTAGGTCAGCGCACCTTCGAAGAAGGACTTGTCATCCATGCCCCAGGGGAATTCCAGGTAGGCCTTGTTGCGGAACCAGTCCCGCCCCAGGGTCTTGTCGAAGCCCATCTGCGGCATGATCTTGTCCTTGGCCATGAAGCGCAGCCCGGCACCTTGCAGGAAGTGGGTGCTGAAGCCGTGCTGGTGCAGCTGCGACGGCAGGCAGGCCTTGGCCCTGGCCGGGTTGTGCAGCAGTTCCAGGCCCTTGGGCGTGCCCGAGTCCAGCTTGCTGTAGTCGCCGCAGAGCATGGCGTAGAGTCCGCGGATGGTCTGGTGGCTGTGCAGCACGTAGTCCGGCGTGGTCATGGCGCGTTCGGCCCAGCTGCTGAGCTTGGGCATCAGCGAGTCCTGGTAGCTGCTGTTGATCGCCGCGCGGTTGGCGGCGATGTAGGCACCGGGAATGCCTTCCAGGGTGATCACCAGCACATTGCGCGCGCGGCCCGGGCCGGCGAGCAGCGGCGTGCCGTCGAGGTCCAGGCGCGCCAGGCCGGCGATGTCCGGCGGCGTATCGGGCTTGTCGCCGTCGAGCCAGTCCTCTACCACCAGCTGACCGCTGTTGACGGCGCTGGCCATCACCTTGTGGGGCAGGTTGAACTGCTGCCACTGGTCGGCGTCACTGGGTTGTACGTACTGCAGGGTGGCATGACCCATCAGCAGCGCCGCCGGTGCGGCGAACCACTTCCAGGGCAGCGGCCGGTGCTTGCGGCGCCAACAGAGCAGGCAGGCCAGCAGGCTGGTGGCCAGCGCCAGGCCCAGGGCAGGGTGGGTGATGCCACCACCCTGGGTGGAGTGGCTGACGAATTGCGGGTCGAGCAGATACTTCAGGTCGCTCGGCTCCGGCATCCGGCCGACTGCGCCGATCAGCTCGGCGTTACCCAGGATCATCAGGCTCCAGAGCAGCATCAGCGGCAGCGCCAGGAACAGCGAGCGGCCGTAGAGCAGGAGCATCAGGAAGCTGCCGAAGGCGAGGTCGGAGAGATAACCGAAGGGGTTGGACCAGCCCAGCCAATAGCGGCTGGCCAGTGGTATCACCAGGAAGAGCACGCCGAGTGTTGCCAGCGATGTGGATTGCGACAGCCAGCGGCTGAATGGGCGCACGGGAGCTCCTGAGATAGGGCAGTGAGAATCCGTCAAGTGATGTCCGAAAGCATGAGCCTTGGTGTTGGCGACATGATTCTGAAACATCGTTGTGCTATGGGCTAGTAGACAGTGTTGCAGAACGAAAATTCAGGTGGAATGCGTTTGGCCCGCGCGATTGCGCCCGGCCGGGTCGCGCGGATCGAAAGGGATCGCCCGGCCCTGCGAGGCTCACCCGGCGCCTTGCCCAACAGGTAGAATGCCGCCTCGACTCACAGAGGTAGCGAAGATGGCACTTATCGGGCGTTTCAATTCACTGCAGATAGCCAAGCACACGGACTTCGGCCTGTATCTGGACGGCGGCCCGGACGGCGAAATACTCCTGCCCAAGCGCTATATACCGAAGGACCAGCCGACCGAGGAGGGCGACTGGCTCAATGTGTTCCTCTACCTGGACAGCGAAGACCGCCCGGTGGCCACCACGCTCAAACCCAAGGTGCAAGTCGGTGGCTTCGCCAGCCTCAAGGTGGTGGAAATCAACCGGATCGGCCTGTTTCTCGACTGGGGCCTGCCCAAGGACCTGCTCCTGCCCCATTCGGAAGAGAAGCGTCCTCTGCAGGTCGGAGACTACTGCGTGGTTCACGTCTACCTCGACAAGCGCACCCGCCGCGTCACCGCCACCGCCCGCCTGGACCGCTACCTGGACACCACGCCGCCGCGCTACAAGCCGGGCCAGGCCGTCGACCTGCTGGTGACGGAAAAGACCGACCTCGGCTTCAAGGCCATCATCGAAGGCCAGCATTGGGGCCTGATCCACAAGAACGAGGTGTTCAAGTTCCTCCGCGGCGGCATGCGCGAGCAGGGCT
>RCUR01000886.1_pt1 | contig 10776 bp, 10 predicted proteins | sample 2166151 | NCBI WGS metagenome assembly RCUR01 (sample SAMN09932785, study PRJNA488358) | compost metagenome | isolation source: compost soil in an enriched community | place: Germany: Experimental Botanical Garden
CGTATCAAAGGCATGGATAATGTATGAGTAGTGCATGAAAAATGTAAATCTGTTTTATACTGATGATTGCGACATATCTAGTTCTATCTGATGCCAACAAAACGCTATTATTTTCTTGTTTTTTATATCGAATCAAATGCATAGTTCAGGATCAAGTCCAAAACCTTTAGAATACCACAAAACTAGTTTAGAGTTAAAGCCCCCAAAATTTCTTCGGATAGGAAAGGACCACCTGGATAAGTAGCGGTGTAATCAAGATTTAACCAAACTTGATTGCGCTCATCGATATGGTAATGCAGTTCTTTTTTATGACTCTCATCAACAAAAAGGACATTTTTAATCAGATAATTTATTTTGTCCAAGTCATTGCGTGTACCAATTAATATTTCTGGGTAAATATGTCCCTTGGTATGAATAAGTCGGGGCGTACCACCAATAGATCGGATAGTCGCGGCCATTAAAATTGAATGGTCGTCACAATCCCCGGAGAAATACAGTAGGGATTCAGAGGCCGTTGCAATATAATCCCCTTCTTTGGGATCATTGACATAATGCCATCGGTGGTTGATTTCTTTAAAAACAGCAAAACATTGAATAATCGTTCTGTATTCAGAATATCCTTTGATATCTTTGAAATGTTTGGTAGTGGCCATTATGGCAAAGTTCCTCACTTTGGGATTCTGGTATTCGATAGCGCTAATAATATCTGTTTTATTAGGAAACGGAAGTAGTTTGGCAATGATGATATCCTGCGGATGTGGATTGTCTGACATGGAATACACCATTGAATTATAGTCTTCAAAAACACTGCTAAAACCATAATTTCCCAACACAGTTCCGTAAAATAAAAACAGGAAATACAGGGAAATACAGATGATAATAATGGTTCGTAATGCCGTTAAAAACAACTGGATGATGAGTAATAAGAATAAAAAAAGTAAAATCCGGTCACTGTTAAAAGGCCAATCCGGGTTAAGAAGATTTTGATGCGCGATAATAAAAACCGGAAAAGTAATTAATAGATTCAGAAAAAAAATAATAACATGATCCCAAGGTTTTTTCACCTGAAGTTTAGTTCTTATCTTTTGAAAATCAATTTTATTATTTGGTATCATATTATCAAAAAGCAGAAGTCTATATCGCTTTTACAATTTTAACAAATGTACTTTTTTTATCAATAATACCCAGTTCAAATAACTGATTTTGAATTTTGTTTAACATTTCTTCATCTAAGTTATTTTGAGACCATTCGGTTATGGATAACCATTCCTGAATATCTTCCTTTTTTTGACGGAAAGTATCCGCTAAAGTTTCATCTATGTCCGGAATATTCTTAAAATCTGATGTTTGATGATTGATGATTTCAAGAATTTTTGAAATGATTTTTGGATCTTCTTCCAAAATTTCATCGCGAACGGCAATTACAAAACATGGCCATGGAGTAGGGCAGTCAGCAATTCGGCGAAAAATTCCTTTATCAACTAATGGTTTGGTCATGAAACGTTCCCACATAAAATAATCAGCAGTTCCCTTGGTCAATGCTTCGACAGCACCATCAATGGTATTTACGATTTCAAACTGTAAATTATCTGTCTTCCAACCCTGATTATTAGCATTCACATAGGCCATTAATTGAGAACCGGAGCCCAATCTGGAAATAGCCGCTTTGGTGTTTTCTAGATCAGCCAGTGTTTTATACTTAGATTTAGCAGCCACATGAATTCCCCAAATTAAAGGACTTTCTACATAGACCTGAACAATTTTACTCGGATTTCCGCCTACAATATCTTTTACGATTCCTTCGGTTAGGATTACGGCAATATCAGTTTCCCCATTGCGAAGCATTTGGCACATTTTTCCGGTCCCTTCGGGAACATCGGTCCATTGCAAATCGATGTTTTCGTTTTTAAAATCTCCTTTTTCAATGCATAAATGCCAAGGTAAATTGAAATGTTCCGGAACACCTGCTATTTTTATTGTTGTCATTATAGATTAGGATTTTTTAATTCATACCAATTCCAAGAAATTCCATCTTCTAGATACTGTCCTGTTTGTACCAGTCCGATTTTTTGTAGGATTCTATTTGAGGCAATATTGTCAGTTTGTGCTGCGGCTTCCATAAGATTGATGTTCATTTTATTAAAACCATAATCTAGCCACGCAAAACTTGCTTCGCTAGCGTATCCTTTGCCCCAAAATTTCTCATTTAACCGATAGCCAATATCATAAAAATGAATTTTATTATTCACCATTTCGGTATTGTATTTTAAACCGGCCCAACCTATTAATTCGTTGGTTTCTTTTAAAATAACCACAAATCTTCCAATGTTGTTTTGGAGGTATTGATTTCTTACCGATTCAATGGTTGCAATTGTTTCTTTTATATCTTTTTGGGGTTTGTTCCAAAGATATTGATGTACATTGGGATTGCGGTCCATTTCAAATAAAGCTTCAGCATCAGACAAAAGCATTTCTCTTAAAAGTAATCGGTCGGTTTCTAAAATAAGATTCATGATGTTTACAAAAAAGTTGATGGTTAAGATTTTGCCCTGATTGTCCCGAAGTTTCGGAAGGCATGCTTTTGTGCTCATTTTTTTGAGTATAAAAGATACAGTACAGAGCAGGAATCAGCTCCTAAAATTACACATTTATATCTTTAAAGTTATTCTGTCTGGCATAACGGATCATATTGGTAAACGCCTCCTGATCCAGTTTTGGTATTTCCAAAATAGAGTTCAATAAAGTCGTATCATATTCATTGGCTTCGGTGATGAGATAGGGTTTCAAATGTTTACCAATACTCTCATAATACAATTTTTCGATAGTATTTTTGTATTTAAAATCGAGTGTATTTTGGATTAAGGTAAAATTCGAATAACCAACTTCCTTCATAATCAACTGCAAACCTTTCACGATGTTGAAACTCTTATTATTCACAATGTTAAGTTGTTGGATGTCGTTTCTCTCAAAAGTAGTAACGATTACTTTTGCCACATAATCTACCGGAATAATGTTTAATCCCGTTTTTTCATTGATTATAAAACGTACATTTTCCTGCTCATTTTTTCTTTGGGCCGTAAAATGGAAGAACTTTGCCAAAAGATAAAAAACCATGTATTTTGAAATAAAATAGGTACTCTCTTTGCCCAGCATTTTTCCTCCAATGACACTCGGACGCAAAATTTGATACGGCAATCCCAAAGATTTACATTGCTGTTTTACAAAGTTTTCCGAATGGAATTTGGCCTCTTCATAGGCATTTCGATGTTCCAGATCAAAATCCAAATTATGAAAATCATTATCGATAAGACCTTTTCTTTCACCTGATGAAAAAGCGGTACTGATATAAATGAACTTCTTTATAAAAGGATGAAACAGATTAAAAAGTGATTTTGTGATTTTGGTGTTTTCATCAAAAATTTTCTCGCGCTGGTCTTCATCGGTAGACAAATTGACGTACCCGGCCGAATGGATGAAGTAAGCACCTTTTATCTTATTGGAAAAAGAATCCTGAATTTCAGACAAATCCGTATCGATGATTTCAATGTATTCGTGCAGTTTTTTCAGCCCCTTGTCCCGGATGATTTTTGGGGTATAACTACTGGATAAGATTTCATTAATTCGGTCTGAAGCAGTGTTTTTTCCTTTATTTCTTGCGATAAGAAAAAGTTTGCCATCAGTTTTGGTATTGATGAAAAGTTCCAGAATTTCATACATAATATGAGAACCCAAAACACCTGTAGCACCTGTAAGTATTATTTTCATTATCGTTTTGTTCTAAAAAACAAAGATAGTTTTTAAAAAATTAAGTCAGCAGTTTTTTAAAGCTTCCAAAAATGCGATTATACATTAAAATACGACTATGATAAAAAGGCAATGCATTGTTCTCTAACGGCCCATATTTGCTCAAATGTAATTTCAGAATTTGTTTTCGAAAGCCAACTTTTAATGAAGTTTTGATGATAATCGATTTTGAATACACCAACCTGAAAAGGTTCAATTTCGATTTCCTCGAGCAGATCATTTTTTATTTTATCAAAATTGGAGTTTGCTGTGGTACAATCTACACGTTCATCGTTTATTTTGAGATAACAATGAGCTTCCGGAATGAATGGAATATTATTTTCAGACAAAATAGTCCCAATTTTGGTATTACTTTCATTCATTTTATAAATTCCGATAATCAATTTGACATTCGGAATCCTATTTCGATTTGCAATCTCCTTTAAAAAGGCGTGTTTCGAACTGCAGGTTCCCCTGTTTTCTTTTAAAATTAGAGACAAATCTTCCCGATTGGCGTTTCGTCCGTAAGGAATTTTTTTGGTGTATAACAACAAATCTTCCCAGGTTTCAACTCCTAAAGAGTGTACGTGCTGTGTTAAGGAATCAGTAGAAGTAAGCGTAGTTTTGATCATTTATTTTGCCTTTAAAGGAGAAATAACAATTCGGAAGCCATCAGGATCAAGAAACATTTTACCTCCTGAAACTTCAGGGGTATTCCAATATGGATTTTTTGAAAGTACAATCGAAACATTCGCAGCTGCAATTCTATGTAGTAGATTATTGTACTCTAAAATAGTTTGAGGATAAAGCACTAAAATGTCATCTTCGTCAAAATGATGATTTGCTTTCTCATTCGATTTTGTAAATTCAAAATGCCAATCCAAACTTGGTTTTCCAATAAAAACCCCATCATAGTTGGCATGATTTTCAAATCCACCCAACAATTCAAACCCTAAAATAGCAATGTAAAAGGATTTTATTTTTTCTAAATCATCGGTATGTCTGGCAATTCGTAGTTTCATATTATAAATCGAAATCCTTAAATAAAACTATTTACTCAATTTCTCCAAAGTGTAAACAATCAATTCATCCACTGCTTTATAAGGATCTTTGCTAAAAGTTCCCGATGCGCGATTGGCAATAATAGCGTTTAGCGAAAGTGCATGATGCCCTAAAAGAGTTGAAAGCCCATAAATTGCGGCTGTTTCCATTTCGAGATTGGTGATGCGGTTTTCTTCAAAACTGAAATTATCCATTTTCGAATTTAAATTTTCATCTTGAATATTTAGACGTAATACACGTCCTTGTGGACCATAAAAACCTCCGGCAGTTGCGGTAATTCCTTTGTGAATACGATTACTTTCGATTATTTTTTCCAGTTTTTCAGAGCAGGCAATAACGTATGGTTTTCCTTTTTTCAAATCCCAGTCGGTGTGTTTTATAAAAGCATCTTCGATTTTGGTATTCGAAATTTCGTCAATCAAATAGGAGCGGAGCATATTGTCTAATCCTAATCCAAACGTTGACATAACAAAACTATCCACAGGAATATCAGCTTGTAAAGAGCCGGAAGTGCCTATACGGATAATGTTTAATGAGGTAAGATTTTCTTTTGGTTGTCTGGTTTCTAAATTGATATTGACCAAAGCATCCAGTTCGTTCATGACGATATCAATATTATCAGGGCCAATTCCGGTTGACATAACGGTAATTCGCTTGCCTTTGTACGTTCCAGTTTGGGTTTTGAATTCTCTTTTCTGAGCTGAAAATTCAATAGAATCAAAAAGCTTCGTGATTTTTTCAACCCTGTTTTGGTCACCTACAAAAATAATATCGTGCGCAATATGTTCAGGCTTTAAATTCAAATGGTACACACTGCCATCTGGATTGAGTATTAATTCTGATGATTGTATCATTGCTTTTTTGTTTAAAGTTTAAGGTTTAAAGTTGCTCCATTGAACACTTTTAGGCTGTAATCTGAGGACCGCGACAGCAAACTGTTTCTATCCTCCAACACGTTTTACCTTAAAGCCTTTTTCCTTTAAAATAGTCATGATTTTATCACGATAATCCCCTTGAATAATGATGGAATCGTCTTTGAAAGTTCCGCCTACACTTAACTTGGTTTTAATTTCTTTGGCTAAAATTTTGAAATCTTCGTCAGAGCCTTCGTAACCTTCAATTATAGTGGTCGCTTTTCCTTTTCGTTTTTCGAATTTGCAAATCATTGGCTCTTTTTGAACATACAATTCGTGAGGAACATCCTCAACAGGTTCTTCCGGGCTTATTTGATGATCCGGGAAAAGGTTTTTTAATTGGTCTTGTAAATCCATAGGTTTAAAATTAATTTAATTTTGGAACCATTTAAAATTAAGAAAAGTAAAACTTATATTTCTAAATGGTTAAAAACAAAAAGACATTAAGCATACACTCAATGTCTTTTATGAATTGATGTAAATTTAAGTTTTATTTTTTGATTAAACCCAAATCTACTAAACGCTCATATAAATATTCTCCAGCTGTAATGTTTTCAAATTTCTTTGGATTTTCGGCATCAATACAATTTTCCAAACAATCTAATTTCATATCACTTACCGGATGCATAAAAAATGGAACAGAATAACGGGAAGTTCCCCATAATTCTCTTGGTGGATTGACCACTTGATGAATGGTAGATTTTAATCTGTTATTCGTGTGACGTGACAACATATCACCTACATTGATAACTAATTCATCTGATTCGGCAATAGCATCAATCCATTCACCATCATGATTTTGAACCTGTAATCCTTTTCCTTGAGCACCCATTAATAAGGTAATCAAGTTGATGTCACCATGTGCAGCGGCACGAATCGCATTTTCAGGCTCAGAAGTAATAGGAGGGTAATGAATAGGTCTCAAAATGGAATTACCATCTTTGGCAAATTCGTCAAAATAAAATTCATTTAAACCAAGATGCAATGCCAGAGCACGCAAGACATAAACACCAGTTTTTTCAAGCATTTGGTAGGCTTCTTTACCTACAGCGTTGAAACGGGGTAATTCTTTTACCTCAACATTTTCAGGATATTCTGAAGCGTATTTTGAATCTTCGGACACATATTGCCCAAAATGCCAAAATTCTTTCAAATCACCTTCTTTTCTGCCTTTGGCATGTTCGGTTCCAAAAGAAACATAGCCTCTTTGCCCGCCAATTCCGGGAATTTCATAGCCACGTTTTGTTTCTAATGGCAAAGCGAAAAATTTTCTAATTTCGCCATACAATTCATCAACCAATTGGTCGTTTAAAAAATGCCCTTTGAGTGCTACGAAGCCAATGTCTTCAAAAGCTCTTCCGATTTCATTTACAAATTTTTGTTTACGTTTCGGGTCATCCGAAAGGAAATCACGCAAGTCAACACTAGGAATGTTTTGCATATACTATGAATTTTTATAAATTAGAAGTTTTGAAAACTTCCAACTACAAATGTAAAGAATAATTTTAAATCCATATTTTAAAATTTGTTAACGAAATTAAAAAATATAACAAAAAACATTAAAACTGTTATATTTTTTTATCTTTGAGCCACACAATAAAAACAGAAAAAATGACCTTTGATAGAAAAGATCTTACCAACGATCAATTATTGGATTTATACAAAAGAATTCTTAAGCCTAGATTAATAGAGGAAAAAATGTTGATACTTATTCGTCAGGGAAAAGTATCTAAATGGTTTTCAGGGATTGGTCAAGAGGCTATTTCTGTTGGAGTTACCGCGGTTTTGGATACTGACGAATACATTTTGCCAATGCACCGAAATCTTGGTGTTTTTACAGGAAGAAATATTCCATTATACCGATTATTTTCACAGTGGCAGGGTAAAGCCAATGGTTTTACCAAAGGTCGTGATCGTAGTTTTCACTTTGGTACCCAACAATACAAGATTATTGGAATGATTTCACATTTAGGACCACAATTAGGGGTTGCTGACGGAATCGCATTAGCCAATAAATTGAAGAAAAACGGAAAAGTTACGGCTGTTTTTACCGGTGAAGGAGCTACAAGCGAAGGTGATTTTCATGAGGCCTTGAATATTGCTTCTGTTTGGGAATTACCGGTCATGTTTGTTGTAGAGAATAATGGTTACGGTCTTTCGACACCAACCAATGAGCAATACCGTTGTGAAAACCTGGCAGATAAAGGAGTGGGTTACGGAATGGAAAGTCATATTGTTGACGGAAATAATATTCTGGAAGTGTACAATTTATTGTCTGAATTGAAAGCTTCAATGATTGAAAATCCACGCCCGGTTTTATTGGAATTTAAAACCTTTAGAATGCGTGGTCATGAAGAGGCGAGTGGCACCAAATATGTTCCGCAAGAATTGATGGACATGTGGGCGATAAAAGATCCAGTGGAGAATTACAGAAAATATTTATCGGAAAGCGGAGTTCTTACAGAAGAATTTGATGCAGACATTCGCGCCGAAATAAAGAAAGATATTGATGAAAGTTTGGCTATAGCCAATGCTGAACCGGAAATAGAAGCTTCTTATGAAGAAGAATTAAATGATGTTTACAAGCCATATACCTTTGAGCTTGTTAAGCCAAATGCTGAAACAGAAAACATTCGTTTTATAGATGCCATTTCTGCCAGTTTGAGACAATCTATGGAACGTCATGAAAATTCGGTTATTATGGGACAAGATATTGCAGAGTATGGAGGAGCTTTCAAAATTACCGATGGATTCGTTGCGCAATTTGGTAAAGAAAGAGTTCGGAATACACCTATTTGCGAAAGCGCTGTTGTTTCAGCAGGGATGGGATTGTCAATCAATGGATGCAAAGCGATTGTAGAAATGCAGTTTGCTGATTTTGTCTCTACAGGGTTTAATCCTATTGTGAATTTGTTAGCCAAATCACATTACCGTTGGTTAGAAAAAGCCGATGTTGTGGTTCGAATGCCTTGCGGAGGAGGAACACAAGCGGGGCCTTTTCATTCTCAAACCAATGAAGCCTGGTTCACTAAAACACCTGGACTAAAAGTGGTTTATCCGGCATTTCCTTTCGATGCCAAAGGATTATTGAATACTTCAATTAATGATCCTAATCCTGTATTATTCTTTGAACACAAACAATTGTACAGAAGTATTCATCAAGAAGTACCAACAGATTATTATACCATCCCATTTGGAAAAGCGGCTTTATTAAAAGAAGGAAATAATGTGACCATTATATCTTTTGGAGCAGCGGTACATTGGGCTTTGGACACCTTGGCTAAAAATCCTGATATTTCAGCAGATTTATTGGATTTAAGAACCTTGCAACCATTGGATACAGAGGCTATTTTTGCTTCGGTAAAGAAAACGGGAAGAGTTATTATCTATCAGGAAGACTCTATGTTTGGCGGTATTGCGAGTGATATTTCCGCTTTGATTATGGAAAACTGTTTTGAATATTTGGATGCTCCAGTAAAAAGAGTGGCCAGTTTAGACAGTCCGATTCCGTTTACAAAGGCATTAGAAGATCAGTATTTGCCGAAAGAAAGGTTTGAAAAGACATTAAAGGAGTTGTTGCTATACTAAGGCTTTAAATATAGGAAAGAGTTTTTTCTTTCGAATTAAATGCATCATAAAAGCGGAAGATTTAGAAACCGTTTGTATGATGCATTTTTTATTTCACTACAATAATCTTTTGAAAATCTTATATACATATTGTTGAAGTAATGGTAAAGAAGGAATAGAATCTCTTAAAAACTATATCGATATAAAATATAAAATTTGGTTTACAAATAATTGCAAAATAGGAGTTATTGTGTGTTTATTATTTTTTTATAGTTAAATAAATATAAAGTTTTCAACACTACTACGTTTTCGTAAACAGATTAATTATTGCGCGTGTTGAGCGTATAAAAATTTACATAATTTTAACGCACAAAGAAAAATTAACCTACAAATACGTAAATAAATTCTAATAAAATTAGATATTATTTAAAAAATTAGCTTCAAAAAAACCTACTATTTAATAATTTGAATTAATTTTTTATTTAAGATTTCTATGATTATTGGTGTTTAGTTGCAGATTAATCTAACCTACTATTTATGCCAAATCTTATTTTGCAATCCCTTTTTGCCCCGAAAAAGAGATTATTAACCTTGATTGCATTTTGCTTTTGTATATCAATTTCCGGAAATGCTCAAAATCTTATTTCCAATGGAGGTTTTGAGAGCACCGGCGGATATTCGAGTAATTATTCGCTTATCAGTGCTCCGTTTAGCGGAAACAGTGTCCCGGGTCAATATGCAGTTACGACCAATCCTCAACCTGTAAATACTGCAAATTTTATGAGCAGTACCGATCATTCGGGATCGGGTAATATGATGATTGTTGATGGACAAAACAATGATATATTTTATAAATATGTGAATTTACCAATTCAAAGAGGTTTGAATTATACATTCACTTACTGGGTTAAAAACATTAATAATGTTACAGATGGAGCTAATCCTGCTCCTAAAATAGATTTGACATTATCCAATCAATGTCCTTGTACAAAAACGTTGATATCTGGAAGTTCTGATGTAGGAGCAATGCCTGCCGGATGGAATAAGGTATCTTATACGATAAATGTGGCAGGGACTGGAACGGCATATATTCATTTTGAGCTTTCTACTAATAGTGCCGGTGGCGGAGGAAATGATTTTGCAATAGACGATGTGTCTTTATATGCTCCTCCAGCTCCTTTGACGATTTCAAGTTCAAACATTAATCCCAATTGTCCATCAAGTACGGATGGTACTATAGTGGCTTATCCTAATGGAGGGGTTGGGCCTTTCAGTTTTACATTATCAGGAACAAGTTCTGCTACAAACACAACGGGTATTTTTCAAAATTTAGCAGGGGGTAACTATACTGTTTCTGTCACCGATTCAAATTCTCCAGCAAGTACAGTTACAACTACAACAATTACATTAACAGCTCCTCCGGACATTACATTAACAGAAAGTCCTACAG
>RCUR01000887.1_pt1 | contig 10772 bp, 8 predicted proteins | sample 2166151 | NCBI WGS metagenome assembly RCUR01 (sample SAMN09932785, study PRJNA488358) | compost metagenome | isolation source: compost soil in an enriched community | place: Germany: Experimental Botanical Garden
TGGAGCCCTATTACGACCTGCAGGTGCTGGACACGGCGCGCTACAAGGTGGGCGATGCCGGCGAGATGAATGCCGCCCACACCCTGATGCAGAACCCCGATGTGAATGCGGTGACCCTGGTGGACGTAATCGTTTTTCGCAATCAGGACGATGCGCAGAACAACGTCGCACTCTGGGCCCACGAGCTCCACCACGTGAAGCAATATCTGGAATGGGGCGTGGAAGACTTCGCCCGCCGCTACACCCGCGACTACAACAGCGTGGAGGCGCCGGCCTACAAGGTCCAGGGCGAAGTGGCGCGGGCCATGAAGCCAACGGTGGCGAGCAAGCACTAGCCCTACTCGCGCTTGAATGCCGGGTTCCTACGGTTCAACGGTGACGTGGATGAACACCTCAGAGCGAGGCGTTCAGCTCGGCGATCAGCGCTTCGCGGTGCTTGAGCGCGGCCACCGAGGCTTCGCCCAGGCGACTGGCCACGCCGCTGAGGATGCCCTCGGCGAGCAACATGAAGGCGCACATGCTGTTGCTGAAGAACAGGCTCTGGTTAGGGACGTAGAAGCTGTAGCGGGCGATGCGCGCCAGCGGCGAGCTGCTGGAGTCGGTCAGGGCAATGACCTTGATGCCGTGCCTGGCCGCCACTTCCGCCGTGGCCAGCACGCTGGAGGTATAGGGGAAGCAGCTCGCCACCACCAGCACGTCGCCTTCGTCCAATTGCGCCAGGGCATCGGCGACGCCCTGGCGGGCGGCGTCCAGCGGCGCCACGTCCGGGCGCAGCATGCCCAGGGCGTAGGCCATGAACAGCGCCAGCGAGGTGAACTGGCGCATACCGTGGATGCGCACGCGGCGGGCGCTGGTGAGCAGCTCGACGGTGGCATCGAAGTCGGCGCAATCCACCTGTTCGATCATGCTCGCCATGTTTGCGCTCTCCTGCCTTCCCAGGCGGGTGAGCTGGCCGATGCTGTCGTTGCTGCCGCTAGGCACCAGCAGGCGCGAGGCCTGGTCGCTGTAGAAGGTACGGCCCTCCGTGACTTCGCGACGGAATACATCCTGGAACTTGCTGAAGCCGCCATAGCCGAGCTTCTGCGCCAGGCGCGAGAAGGTCGACGGATTCACCCCCAATTGCTCGGCCAGCTCGCTGATGGACGACACCGCTGCACGCTGCGGCGCCTCGATCAGCGCGGTGAGGACGCGGCGCGAGCTGCTGCCAAGGGAGATATCGGCCTCGCGCCGCTCGATGGCCTCGAGCAGCAGTTTCAGGCCCGCTAGGGTATCTGGGGGATTCGCCATGACAGCATCCATCTGAAGTTCCCGGGAGGCGCCCCGGTGGCAGGCGCCCATAGTAGCGGGCCTTGGGACCGGCCGCGATGGCTGGCCCGCGTCAGGGCGCCACGCGTCCGCTGAGGGTCGGTGTGCGGGTATCGGCTTCGGTGTACACCGCCCAGTCGACGGCCTCCGAGCCGATCAGGAACAACGCCGTGGCCAGGGTGTTTTCGTCGTCCGGGTCGTCGGCCGCTGTGCGGTAGACCGGCAGCTCGCCATCCGAGGTGTCGCGCAGTATGGCCAGCGCCTGGCGGCCGTCCAGCCGTTCGCCTAGGCTGGCGACCAGCCCATCCACACACCGCTGGCGGTTGCCGGAACTGCCGGTGATGCGCTGGGCCACGCCGCCCAGCGCCGGGTGGACCAGGTGGTTGGAGTGGCCGAAGGAGCACTCGACTTCGATCACCGAGCTGCCCTGCGAGGTGGCTTCCACGCTCAGCAGCCGCGCGCTGCCCGCCTGCCCGAGGCTGTGGTGGAAAGCGCCGGCGCGGCCCTGGCTGGCCAGGATATCCACAGCCTCGTCGAGGCTCGCGGCATCCAGGCTGGCGCGGCCCAGCACTTGCCGGGGAAGGCCCGTTGGAATGGCCTGCGGACGGATGTTGTTCACCGTCACCACCAGGCCCTTAGCGTTCACCGCGAAGGTGTGGCCGGGAATCGAACCAGGGTAGGCGAAGGAGGTGAAACCCAAGCCGCGTTCGGGGTTGACGCTGACCAGTGCGCACTGCCCGCGCAGCTGCGGAAAGCCGTCTTCGTTGTGGGCGATCAGGGTGCCGCTGGCGGTGGGGCCGAGCACCGTGGTGCAGCCGTCGACGCTCTGCCGCTGCACGAAGTCGCCGCGGCAGTTCCACAGGAAGACTTCTTCCACCGGCAGTTCCAGCCCTGCCGCCATGCCTTCGAATTCTTCCCAGTACATCGGGAAGCGTTGCTCCACGGCGGCGCGCATGCCGCGCGCCGCTTCGCTGCCGGCCAAGCCAGCCAGGCGCTGCCAGAGCGGCAGCACGCGCAGGTGCCGGTGCACCGCGTCACGGCCGAAGCGGCCGAGGCCGAGGCCGATCTCGTAGGAGCTGCCACCAAGCTGGAGGTGGGGAAATGCCATGATTCTCTACCTGTTCAGGAAACGTGCTGGAGGAACTCGCGCAGGCGCTGGCTTGGCGGGTTGCTGATGAGGGCGGCGGGGTCGCCGTCCTCGGCGATGCGGCCCTTGTCGATGAAGATCAACCGGCTGGCCACCTTGCGCGCGAAGTCCACCTCGTGGGTGACGATGACCATGGTCATGCCCTCCTCCGCCAGGTTCTTCATCACGCCCAGCACCTCGTGGCGCAGCTCGGGGTCGAGCGCCGAGGTGGGCTCATCGAACAGCATCAGCTTGGGTTTCACCGCCAGGGCACGAGCGATGGCCACGCGCTGCTGCTGACCGCCGGAAAGCTCCGACGGATAGTGCCCGGCGCGCTCGGCCAGGCCAACCTTGGCCAATAGCTCGCGAGCCAGCTGTTCAGCGTCGGACTTCTTCGCGCCGCGTACGCGGATAGGCCCGAAGGCGACGTTTTCCAGGGCGGTCATCTGCGGGAACAGGTGGAACTGCTGGAAGACCATGCCGGCCTCCTGGCGGATCAGCCGCTCTTCCACCTTGGGGTCGTTGACCTCGAAGCCATCGACGTAGAGCTGGCCGCCGCTGATGACTTCCAGCTTGTTGATGCAACGCAGCAGGGTGGACTTTCCCGAGCCGGATGGCCCGATGATGACCACCACCTCGCCGTTGCCGATCTTCAGGTCGATATCGTGGAGCACCTGGGTGCTGCCGAAGTGCTTGGAGACGCCCTTGAACTCGATCATAGAATTTTCAATCTCCCTTCGATGCGGCGCAGGGTGTAGCTCAGGGCCAGGGTGATGATGAGGTAGATGACCGCCACCGCCGTCCAGACTTCCATCGCGCGGAAGTTGCCGGCGATCACTTCCTGGCCCTGGCGGGTCAGCTCGGCCACGCCGATGACGATGAACAGCGAGGTGTCCTTGATGCTGACGATCCACTGGTTGCCGAGCGCCGGGATCATCCGCCGGAAGGCCAGCGGTGCGATCACATAGCGCAGCGTATCGCGGCCGGACAGGCCAAGCGCCAGCCCCGCTTCGCGGAAGCCTCGGTTGATCGACAGCACCGCGCCGCGAGTGATCTCGGCGATGTAGGCGCCGGAGTTGATCATGATGGTGACCACCGCCGCGCCGAAGGGGTCGATGCGTACCGGCACCATCAGCGGCAAGGCGAAATAGATGAACATCACCTGCACCATGATCGGGGTGCCGCGAATCAGCTCGATGAATACCAGCGCCAGCCGGTTGCTGAGAAAACCGCCATAGGCGCGGGCGAAACCCGCGACCAGGCCGATGACCACCCCGCCCAGAAGCCCGAGGATGGAAATCCAGAGGGTGAGCTTGGCACCCTCCAGCAACACGGGCAGCGCACTCCAGATGGCATCCCATTGGAAAATCATTGCTCTGCTCCTACTTCAATTCCAGGGATGGCTCATTGCGGGTCGGTGCCAAACCACTTGCGGTAGATCTGCGTATAGGTGCCGTTCTCGCGCAGCGTCTTCAGCGCGCCGTTGACCGGCTCGCGCAGCTCGCTGCCCTTGGGGAAACCGATGCCGTACTGCTGCGCCATCATCTGCTGGCCCACGGCTTTGACCTGCCCTTCACCGGCGGTCTTGATGTAGTAGAGGACGTTCGGGGTGTCGTGCATGGCGGCGTCGACGCGGCCGGTGCGCAGCTCGAGGTAGGCGTTGTCGATGTTGGGGAACTGGCGCAGGTCGCTGGCCTTGAGGTTGGCCTTGGCATAGTCGGCGGACGAGGTGCCGCTCTTCACTGCCAGGGTCTTGCCGGCGATGTCCGCCTCGCCCTTGATGGCATCGTTGTCGCTGCGGACCATCAACAGGAAGCCGCTGTCGTAGTAGCCGTCGGAGAAGTCGATGGCCTGCTTGCGCTCTTCCTTGATGGTGATGCCGGCCAGGGCCAGGTCGACGTTGCGGGTCTGCAGCGCGGGGATGATGCCGTTGAAATCCATGGGCTTGAGTTGGTACTTCCAGCCCAGCTCTTTGGCGATGGCCGCCCAGAGGTCGATGTCGAAGCCCACGTACTCGTTGCCCTGTTTGAACTCGAAGGGCACGAAGGCAGTGTCGGTGGCGACCAGCAGTTCCTTGTCGGTGGCGTTGGCGTGGGTGGTAGCGGCAATGGCGAGCGCAGCCAGGGCTGCTTTGAGCAGGTGCTTCATGTGCATGCTTCCTCTCGGTCGTGGGAACTGGCCCTGGCCGGTGCGGCTTCGGGCGTGTCTGGCAGTCAAGGTTCGGCAGGAGCCCGAGGAAGGCGACCTGCCGGTTTGTTGTTGTCCACTGCTAGGCCCGTCAGCGCTCCGCTGCACGGCGACCCTGCTTTCGAGCAAGATAAACATGCATTTTTAATAAATGCAATATCGATTTGCATAACCAGGCTAGCGGAATTTTGCTGTAAGATTCCGCCGCAAGGCCACCAAACAGGCATGTTTACGCATAAAAGACGTGGGGAGTCGCTGGTTTTTGCTTTGCGGCGAGATTGCAAAAAATAATTGCATAAGTAGTTTTTGCATATATTCTTTGCCGAAATGCACCGGAGGGCATCATGAGCCACGTATTCCACCGCAGCCTCACCCAGAGCTACCCGACCGCCATCCAGGGCGACGGCCCCTACCTGATCGACAGCCAGGGCACGCGCTACCTGGACGCCAGCGGCGGCGCGGCCGTGTCCTGCCTGGGGCACAGCGACGCGAAGGTGATCGCGGCGATTCGCGACCAGGTCGGCACCCTCGCCTACGCGCACACCTCCTTCTTCACCAGCGAGCCCATGGAGGCGCTGGCGGACTTCCTTATCGAGCGGGCGCCGGAAGGACTGGAGTCGGTGTACTTCGTCTCCGGCGGCTCGGAAGCGGTGGAAGCGGCGTTGAAGCTGGCGCGCCAGTACTTCGTGGAGATCGGCCAGCCCCAGCGCCGCCACGTGATCGCCCGCCGCCAGAGCTACCACGGCAACACCCTCGGTGCCCTGGCGGCCGGTGGCAACGCCTGGCGCCGCCAGCAATTCCAGCCGCTGCTGATCGACGTCAGCCACGTGAGCCCCTGCTACGCCTACCGCGAGCAGCGCGCCGACGAGACCCCGCAAGCACTGGGCATCCGCCTGGCTGCCGAGCTGGAGGAGGAGATCCTCCGCCTGGGCGCCGACAACGTGATGGCCTTCATCGCCGAGCCGGTGGTGGGAGCCACCCTCGGCGCGGTGCCGGCGGTGCCGGGCTACTTCAAGCGCGTGCGCGAGGTCTGCGACCGCCACGGCGTGCTGCTGATCCTCGACGAGGTGATGTGCGGCATGGGTCGAACCGGCAGCCTGTTCGCCGCCGAGCAGGAAGGCATCAGCGCCGACCTGATCACCATCGCCAAGGGCCTGGGCGCCGGCTACCAGCCCATCGGCGCCACCCTGGTGAGCGGCCGTATCGTCAACGCCATCCGCCAGGGCTCGGGCTTCTTCCAGCACGGCCACACCTACATCGGCCACGCCACCGCCTGCGCCGCCGCTCTGGCGGTGCAGCAGACCATCGAGGAACGGCAGTTGCTGCCCCGCGTGCGTGAACTGGGCGCGGCGCTGCAGGCGCGCCTGAAAGCGCGCTTCGCGGCGCACCCGCATGTCGGCGACATTCGTGGGCGCGGCCTGTTCCAGGGCCTGGAACTGGTGCGCGAGCGCGCCAGCAAGGAACCCTTCGATCCGGCGCTGAAACTCCACGCCAAGGTGAAGAAGGCCGCCATGGCCGAGGGGCTGATGTGCTACCCCATGGGCGGCACCCTCGACGGCCGCCGTGGCGACCACATCCTCCTGGCGCCGCCCTTCATCCTCGAAGAGGCGCACCTGGATGAGCTGGTGGACAAGCTGGATGCGGCCCTGTGCTGCGCCCTGGCCGAGGTGTGAGGACGCGCCGATGAAGATCGAATCGAGATTGACCCCATTGGACGAAGCGCAGATGAGCGACACCCAGCGCGCCGTGCTGAAAGAAATCCTCAGCGGCCCACGCGGCAACCTGGATGGCCCCTTCCTGGCCTGGATCCACAGCCCCGAACTGGCCAATCATGCCCAGCGCCTGGGCGCCTTCTGCCGCTATGGCACCCGGCTGGAACTGCGCCTGACGGAGCTGGCGATCCTGTTCACCGCCGCCTGGTGGCAATCCCAGGCGGAATGGCAGATTCACGAACCCATCGCCCGCCAGGCCGGCATCGGCGATGAGGTGATCGACGCCCTGCGCCAGGGGCGGGAACCGGCCTTCGAACGGGACGACGAACACCTCATCTACCGCCTGGGGCACAGGCTATACGCTACCCGCAGGGTCGACGAGACGCTCTATGCCGAAGCCGTCGCGGCCTTCGGCGAGCCGGCGGTGGTGGAGCTCGTCGGCGTCTTCGGCTACTACGCCCTCGTGGCCATGACCCTGAATGTATTCCAGGTCAGGCGCGGGTCGGATGCCCCATTGCCCTTTGCCGAGCCTTGAGGGAAAGGGGCAAGCAACGCGGGCCATCAAGCCAAGCACGGCAAGCAGCGCCAAGTTACCTGCTGGCAGGCCTGCTCCGTCCTGTAGGAGCGAATTCATTCGCGATTCTTCAGGCCAGGGGCCGCGGGCGGCCTTTCGCGACTGAAGTCGCTCCTACAAGGGCGCATCGCCCTTCATTCGCGAAGCTGCCCCACCCCACATGACTACCGCCCCGGCGCCCGCCCCAACTGCTGGCGCATGCGCTTGACCTCGCAATGCAGGTCGCGCTGCTGGAAAGCTTCACGCAGCTGATTGCGCAGGTCGTCCGGGTCGCAGGGACGGGTGACGAAACGGTAGATCACGCCCTCGTTCACCGCCTTGAGGATGCTGCCCACCTCGGTGGCGCCGCAAAGGACCATGCGGATCGCTTCCGGGTAGATCACCTTGATTCGCCGCAGGAATTCCACGCCGTCCATGTCGGTCAGGCTGAGGCCGGTCAGCACCACGTCCACTGCTTGGGTAGCCATCAGGTTGAGCGCCGCCTCGCTGGAATCGGCGATGAGCATTCGATAGCTCTCCAGGCGCAATGCCCGCCGCAGCGCCTCGAAGGTATCGGGGTCGCCATCGACCACCAGCAGGAAGCGCTCGTCCCCGTCGAGGATATTGGCCGGCAGGGTCAGCGCCGAGCCCTCCTGGAGAAACTGCAGGCAGGCCTGGGGCGGCAGCGGCGGCGAGTAGTAGTAGCCCTGCAGCTCGTCGCAGCCGGCGGCACGGAGGAAGCCCAACTGCCCCACGTTCTCCACCCCTTCGGCGATCACCCGGATGCCGAGGTTGTGGCCGATGGTGATCATCGAGCGCACCAGGGAAGCGCTATCGGGTTCGGTAATCACATCAGTGATGAAGCTGCGGTCGATCTTCAGCTGGCTGAAGGGGAAGCGCTTGAGGTAGCCGATAGACGAATAGCCGGTGCCGAAATCGTCGATGGAGAAGCGGATGCCCTCCGCCTTGAGGGCGCGCATTTTTACCAGGGCATCGTCGGCATTGGTCATCAGGATATTTTCGGTCAACTCGATCTTGACCCAGTGCGGCGGGATGCCGTGGACCTTCAACAGACCCAGCACACGCTCGATGAAGTCGGTCTCGGTGAAGCTGATGGCAGAGAAGTTAACCGCCACCCGGAGTCCCTGGTTGAACACCTCGCGCCAGATATTGAGCTGGCGGCAGACTATCTCGAACACATAGAAGTCGATGGAGACGATCCAGCCGGTTTCCTCGGCCAGGGGAATGAACTCATCGGGGCTGACCATCTTGCCGCTGCGGTTCCAGCGCACCAGCGCCTCGAAGCCGCACAGACGCCCGCTCTGCAGGTCCAGCTGCGGCTGGTAGACCACCCTGAACTCCTGGTTCTGCAGGCCCAGGCGGGTTTCCCGCTCCATGGACAGGCGCTTCTGCACCTGGTCGTTCATCTCCGACATGAAGGCGCAGATACGGTTTCGCCCCTGGTGCTTGGCCTGGTACATCGCCGTGTCGGCGTTGCGCAGCAGGGTGATGGCGTCACGTCCGTCGCTGGGGTAGCAACAAAAGCCGATGCTGCAGCTCACCGCCACTTCCTGCTCGTCCAGCATCACCGGCAGGGCGATGCTCTGTTTGAGACGCTCCAGCCAGGTCACCTGCTCGCCCAACTGGTCGGTCTCCATCAGCAGCACGATGAATTCGTCGCCACCCAGCCGCGCCACGGTGTCGATCTCGCGCACCCGCGAGCGCAGGCGGTCGGCGACCTGGATCAGCAACTGGTCGCCGGCGTTGTGGCCGAGACTGTCGTTGACCACCTTGAAGCGGTCGATATCCATGAACGCCAGGGTGAAGCGGCTGTGGTTGCGCGCGGCCAGGGCGATGGCCTGGCTGATGCGGTCGCTGAGCAGGTTGCGGTTGGGCAGCCCGGTGAGGCTGTCGTGGTTGGCCTGGTGCTCCAGCTCCTCCTGGTAGCGCTTGGCTTCGGTAATGTCGTGGAGGATGCCGACGAAGTGGCTGACCTTGCCGCGATCGTTCACCACCGGCGACACCTTGAGGTCGTTCCAGAACTCCGAACCATCCTTGCGGAAGTTGCGCAGCAGCGCCCCGCCCTCCTCCCGGGCCGTGAGCAGCCGGCGGATGTTGTCCAGGTTCGGCTGGTCGCGTTCCTCGCCCTGGAGAAAGCGGCAATTGCGCCCCAGCACTTCCTCGGCCGAGTAGCCGGTGATGCGCTCGAAGGCCGGGTTGACGTAGACGATCGGCTGGTCGGGCTGCTCGTTGTCGGTGATCACCACCGCGTTGACGCTGGCTTCCACCGCCCGCGTGCGGGTACGCATCTCCAGGTCGCGGCGGCGCTGTTCGGTGATGTCCTGGAACACCACGATGGCGCCCTGGATCACCTCGTTAGTGTCGAAGAAAGGCACCGCCGAGTTGAGGATGGTCTTGTGCCCGCCCTTGAAGGTCTGGATGTCGATGACCTCGTTACGCGATACCTGCCCCTGATGCACCGCACGCATCACCGACCAGTCGCTCGCCGTCACCGGCTCGCCGCTGTCGGCCCACCAGCCGCGGTACTGGTCGTCGCCTTCCGCAGTGCTGGGATGCGGACCGCCCCAGATCAGGCTGCTCTCCGGGTTGCTCATGATCAGCCGGCCCTGCCGGTCGGTCACCAGCACGCCCACCGGCAGGCTGTCGAGCACGTTGCGCAGCAGCGCCTCGCTCTGCGCCAGGGCCTCGGTGCGTTGCTCCACCAACTGTTCCATGCTCTCGAACAGGCGCACCCGTCCCAGGGCCATGGCCAGCTGCCTGCCGATGGAGGCCAGGGCATTGAGGGCCTCCTCCGGCCAGGCCTGGGCATCACGCTGCACCACGTTGAGCATGCCGATGATCTCGCCGCCCAGCAGCAACGGGATGCTCGCGTGCACCGGCTTGCCGGGCAGGCCGGCCAATGCCGGGCAGTCATGGATATTGCAGGGCGCGCTCAGGCCGTCGCTGCCCCATGCATGTCGGCACGGGCAATCGCGAGCGCACCTGGCGAGGGCGTCCAGGCCGTAGTCGCGGCCGCGCGCACGGGAACCGGCCAGGCGCACCGAGTTCTCCGGGTCCCGCGAATCGGCCATCAGCAGCCAGGCGCCGCCGGCGTCGGGAAACTCGAGGATGCGCCGCAGCGCGGCGTCTATCACATGCTGCTCGTTGCGGGCGTCGGTCAGGCCACTGGTGAAGTGGAACAGGCAGTTGAGCAGCGAGTTGCTGCGGGCCAGTTCATCGTGCTTGACCTGCAGCTCGTGGTTCAGCCGCACACCCTGTTCATAGGTGGAGATCAGCAGGTCGAGGATCTGCTGGCGGCCGGCGGTAATGAAATGCCGCTCGCCCTCCAGCACCACCTCCACGCCCATCTGCACCCGTTCGTGAGTGCGCAGCTCCAGATTCACCAGGAAGTAGCGGATGCGCGACATCAGGTACTTCTCGTCGAACGGCTTGACGATGAAGTTGTCGGCGCCCGAGGCCAGCCCATGCACCACGTCACGGGCATCGGCCAGGGAGGTGACCAGGATCACCGGGATACTCTGGGTCTGGGCCGAGCCCTTGACCTGCCGGCACAGCTCGTAGCCGTCCATTTCCGGCATCACGATATCGCTGATGACGATGGTCGGTCGTCGTTCGGCGATCATCCCCAGCGCCTCGACGCCGTTGCGGGCGACCCGCACCCGGCAGCCGACCGCTTCGAGCATGTACTGCAACTCGGTAGCCTGGGTCGGGCTGTCCTCCACCACCAGGATTTCAGCATCCGTGTACATGGTGTCTCTCCCTTTCATGCATCTTTCGCGGCCAGGCGTTCGGCGATCAGGTTGAGCAGCGCGGCCATGCCGTCCGGCGTCAGCACCTGGCGGGCGGCGTCCAGGCCGATGGCGGCCTG
>RCUR01000889.1_pt1 | contig 10746 bp, 8 predicted proteins | sample 2166151 | NCBI WGS metagenome assembly RCUR01 (sample SAMN09932785, study PRJNA488358) | compost metagenome | isolation source: compost soil in an enriched community | place: Germany: Experimental Botanical Garden
TGCCGGCCGCGGTCGGCTACTTCTTCAGCATCGGGGCGTCGTAGCTGTGCTTCTCGTGGCGGATGGTGGCCCAGATGGCGAAGACGGTCAGGGCGGCCCCCACCACCAGGATCACCGCCATCACCGCCGGCTTGTCGGCGAAGGTGTAGATGGTGCTGGCACCGTCCCAGCTGTTGATCGGACTGCTCATGGCATTGCTCCTTTGGCTGGCGCGGCGCTCAGCCGCCGCGCACTCGGGATGGGGTTCAGACCGGGGCGGCCTGGGCGTTCAGCTTGGCGGTCGGGGCGCTGGCCGTCACGGTATTGCCGGCGCCGGTGATGGCCCACTCCGGGTAGGCCTGGGCCGGCACCTCGACCAGATCCAGACCGCGCTCTTCGGCGTGCGCCGGGACGCGCAGCCAGTCGGCCTTCTTCATGGCCAGGGAGATCAGGTAGCCGGGGAAGAAGCCCAGTGCGGCGAGCACCACGGCACCACCGAGCTGGCCGAAGAAGTTCACCGCCGGTGCGCCCTCCATCACGTTCGGGTAGCCGGCGATGAACACACCGCTGATCACCAGGCCGGCGAAGCCGCCGAAGCCGTGCACGGCGAAGGCGCCGACCGCATCGTCGAGCCCGCGCTTGACCAGCAGGTTGTGCACCAGCGGTGCGGCGGCGGCCACGCCCATGCCGATCACGTAGGCCAGCGGCGGGTAGTAGACGTCCAGGCCGGGGGCCACCGAGACGATGCCGACCAGTCCGCCGGACATCATCCAGAACGGTTCGCGGGTGGTCAGGTAGGCGCCGATCAGGCCGCCGGCGAAGCCCATCAGGGCGTTGAAGGCGAAGGCCGACAGGGTGGCCGGCTGGCCGTAGATGTTGGTCCACTGGCCGCCGACGTTGTAGATGATGCAGCCGCCGAGGAAGCCGAAGAAGCCGACGATCACCAGCATCAGGCCGATCACGCTCATCGGCATGCTGTGGCCGACGATCGGGTTGGCGCTGCCGTCGGCGTTGAAGCGGCCGATGCGCGCGCCGACGTTGATCACCACGCCGAGGGCGAAGAAGCCGGCGATCAGGTGCACGCAGCCGGCGGCGCCGACGTCATGGAAGCCCCACTCGGTGGTCAGCCAGCCGCTCGGGTGCCAGCTCCAGGCCGCGCCGAGAATCCACACCACCGAGCCGAGGATGATCGCCAGGACGATGAAGGCGCTCATCCGCGTGCGCTCGATGATCGCCCCGGACATGATCGACGCGGTGGTGGCGGCGAACAGCACGAACGCGGCCCAGAAGATGCCGGTGGCGTTGTCCTGCACGTTGGGTCCCATGCTGGAACTCCACGGCAGGCTCGCCGCGGCGCCTTCGAGGTTCGGCACCAGGCCGGTGGCGAAGCCGTTGTAGATCCACCAGCCGAAGAAGAAGAAGGTCGGCACGATGAAGGCGAAGGCGAGGATGTTCTTCACCCCGGCGGTCAGCGCGTTCTTCAGCCGCGAGGCGCCGATCTCGTAGGAGAGGAAGCCGGCGTGGATCACCACCATCAGGGCGATACACCACCAGTAGAAGATTTCCATGTTGATGGTGTCGGACATGCGGATCATCTGGTGCAGCTCTTCGAGCGTGGGCGTTGCCTGTTCCATGGTTGAAACCTCGATGCGATTTGGGGGAGCGAATCTTGTTGGGCAGATCGAGAGTCGGGACTTTGCTGATTATCTTGAGTTATAAAAATTTCTCACAATGAAATAGCAATCCCTGTGCCACAGAATGGAATTGCCGGGATTTCATATAGTTATCTGGGCGGGCGAAGAGCATGCGCGGGGCCTGTGCCCCGCTTGCGTTCAAGTCGCGCCGGGGATGCCCGCAAATGGGTCGCGGTGCTGCGGAATCGATGGCGTCGCCGGGCCGCCCAGTTGCGGCTGATCGGGGTTGCGGTGGGAACGACGCGAGCCCTGGCCGCTTCGCGGTCCAGGGCTCGGGCTCATTCACCAGCCGGGGCTGGCGCTCTCGTCAGTTGGCGTACTTGTAGCCGGCCTCGCCGTGGGAGGAGAGGTCCAGGCCGTCCACCTCGTGCTCTTCGTCCACGCGCAGGCCCCGGCACAGCAGCGCGGCGATCTTGAACGCCGCCCAACTGCTCAACGCCGAGAAGACGATGCTGAACAGCATCACGCCGCCATTAACGGCCAACTGATCGAGCAGCCCGCGCCCTTCGACGAAGCCCTGGCCGCCGAGGACGGTCATGGCGAAGACGGGTGTCAGCAGGCCGCCGACGATGCCGGCCACACCGTGCACGCCGAACACGTCGAACGCATCGTCGACGCCGATCACCGGCTTGAGCTTGTCGACCGCCCAGACGCAGATCGGCGCAGCGATCAGGCCCAGGGCGATGGCGCCCATCGGGCCGACGAAGCCGCAGGCCGGGGTAACGGCCACCAGGCCGGCGATGGCCCCGGAGACGGCGCCGAACATGCTCGGTTTGCCGCGGTATTTCCATTCGACCAGCAGCCAGGCCAGGGCGCCGGCGCAGCTGGCCAGCATGGTGTTGACCATCACCAGCATGGCGAAGCCGTTGGCCGCCAGCACGCAGCCGCCGCAGAAGCCCAGCCAGCCGACCCACAGCAGGCAGCCGCCGGTGACGGTCATGGTCATGTTGTGCGGCGACAGCGTCGCGGTGCCGAAGCCGCGGCGACGGCCGATCAGCCAGGCGCCGACCAGCGAGGCGATGCCGACGTTGAGGTGCACTACGTTGCCGCCGGCGAAGTCCTGCACGCCCAGCGCGAACACCCAGCCGCCGCCCCAGGCCATGTGCGCCATGGGGATGTAGTTGATGGTCAGCCAGACCGCCATGAACACCATCACGGCCGAGAACTTCATGCGCTCGGCGAAGGAGCCGACGATGATCGGCGGGGTGATGGCGGCGAACAGCAGCATGAACAGGAAGTACAGCAGCTCCGGAATGCTGCCCTGCATGGCGTCGGGGCCGACTCCCTGCAGGAACAGCTTGTCGGTGCCGCCGATCAGCGCCTGCAGGCTGCCGCCGTCGGTGAAGGTCAGGCTGTAGCCGTAGATGGCGAACAGCAGGGCCATCAGTGCGGCACCGGAAAACACCTGCATCAGCACCGAGAGCACGTTCTTGCTGCGCGCCATGCCGCCATAGAACAGGCCCAGGCCGGGCAGGGTCATCAGCAGCACGACCAGCGAGCACACGACCACAAAGGCCGTGTCGCCGCTGTTCAATGCCGGGGCGGCGTCATCCGCCCATGCGCCGAGGGAGCCCGATAGTAGAAGTGTGCCGATCAAGCCGCGACTCAGAAGTCCCGATCGCTTCATGGTCTGTTCCTCTCTGTAATTATCAATGGTTTTGAATTCCTGCCCGTGGTGCGGCTCAGCTGCGCACCCGGGTCTTTTCCGGGTCGTAGAAGCTCAGGGCGACCACGCGGGCGGCGATGCGCTTCTGCTGGCCGTCGAGCTTGCCGATCTCCACCGCGGTGCCGGGCTCGCAGTAGCCGATGTCCAGGCGGCACAGGGCGACGTTCTTGCCGGTCAGCGGCGAGCGGGTGGCGCTGGTGACCACGCCGATCTGCGCGCGACCGTCGCGCACGCAGTCGCCGTGGTGGGCCGCTTCGTTGCCATCCAGCTCCAGGCCGACCAGCTTGTGCTGCGGATGGGCGCTGCGGCGCAGCAGGGCCTCGCGGCCGATGAACTCGTCCTGCTTGCTCTTCAGCGGCACGCAGAAGCCGATGCCGGCCTCGAACGGGTCGGTCTGGTCGCAGAACTCGTAGCCGGCGAAGATCAGCCCGGCCTCGATGCGCAGGGTGTCCAGCGCGTGCAGGCCGAGCGGTACCAGGCCGAGCGGCTCGCCGAGCTGCCACAGGCGCTCCCACACCTGCATGGCGTCGCCGGGGTGGCACCAGATCTCGTAGCCCAGCTCGCCGGTATAGCCGGTGCGCGAGACCATCACCGGGCAGCCGTTGTAGTCGCCGAGGCGGCCGACCAGGAAGCGGAACCAGCCGAGCTCTTCCAGCTTGGGCTGGCTGGGCGGGGTCCAGATCATCTGGCTGAGCAGCTCGCGGCTCAGCGGGCCTTGCACGGCGACGTTGTGGATCTGCTCGGAGGCCGACTTGATCCACACCTTCATGCCGAGCTTGTCAGCCTGTTCGCGCAGCCAGTCGCCGGCGAAGTCCTCGCCGCAGATCCAGCGGAAACTGTCCGGGCCGAGGCGCAGCAGGGTACCGTCGTCGAGCATGCCGCCGTGCTCGTAGCACATCGCCGAGTAGACCACCTGGCCGACCGCCAGCTTGCGCACGTCGCGGGTCAGGCAGTAGTTGAGCAGCGCCTCGGCGTCCGGGCCGAGCACCTCGAACTTGCGCAGCGCGGACAGGTCCATCACCGCCACCCGCTCGCGGCAGCCGTGGTACTCCTCGATGGCGCCGAAGCCCGAATAGTGGGTCGGCGTCCACCAGCCGCGGTAGTCGATGAAGTTGCCGGTCAGCGCGCTGGTGCCGGGGTGGAAGCCGCTCTCGCGGGTCAGCACCGGGTCGGCGTCGGCGGTCTTGCGGGTGGCCATGGCCATGCTGAAGCGCTCCTTGGCGGAATACACGCGGATGTGGATGTCGGTGGGCTGCCAGCCGTTGGCCGGGTCGATGTCGTCCGGGCAGGAGCTGCTGGCGCAGACCAGGTCGGTCATCGCGCGCAGCAGCACGTAGTCGCCGGGGCGCGACCAGGGCTCGTCGAGGGTCAGCTGCTGGTGGGCGTCGATGCCGGTGTTGAAGAAGAAGTTGATCGCCGGCCAGCCGGCGCGGGGATTCACGCCGTGGGCGGCCAGCGCGCGGCTGAGGTTGTCGCTGCAGTTGGCGTGGCCGAAGTAGCCCTGGGCTTCGTAGTAGCGCGCGGCGCAGGCGAGGGCGAAGGTGTCGTGGCGGCCGACGGTGTCGCGCACCACCTCGAGCATCGGCTGCAGGTCGCGGTCGAAGAACTTGCTGAACAGCCCGGGGCCCGGATAGGCGTTGCCGTTGAGGGTGCGGGTGACGGTGGGGTCGAGGTCGATCTCGCGGCCGGCGTCGAGGCCGCGGCGGTCGAAGGCGACGAAGTCCGAACACTGCCGCCCGGCGACGTCGAGCACCTGGATGTACTGGCCGGCTTCGACCACGTAGTCGCGCGCCGTGCCGGGGCTGATGGTGAATTCGTCGACCAGCTCGCCGAGCGGCGCCGGCAACGGCGGCGCCAGCACGCTGCGCGGGTTGGCGCGCTGGATCAGCAGGCGCAGCTCGCTGGCGCGCTGCTGGCTGTCCACCGCGACCCGGCCGCCCGGGGCGGCGACGATGACCAGCAGCTCGCTGCTGGCGGTAAGGCTGCGGGCGAAGCCGGCCGGGGTGTCGCCGTCCCACAGGCGGGCAGCGTCGGGCAACTGGCGGCAATCGATGTCGCGCTTGGCCAGGCCAAGGCGGGTGTGCAGCGATTCGGCGCTGCCGTCGCTCAGCAGTTCGGCGATGAAGCGCGCGCCGGGGTTGGCGGTCAGGCCGAGGTCGGCCATGGCAGGGTGACCGGCGGCGAAGGCCAGCAGCTCGGCGCTCTGCCGGCCTTCGAGGTCGATCACCTCGAGCTGGTCGCCGGCTTCGAGGGCGACCACGGTCAGCCCGCCCGGAGCGACGCGGTGGCGCTCCAGCGCCGGGGCGCGGGCGAACAGCGCGGGTTCGCGCGGTCGGGAAATCACGGGCATGTGCATGCAAGGCTCCTGCGCGGGGGCGCGTTGGGCGGAGTCGATACGCCAGGGGCATGTGGCGGCTTGTCGTGGGAGGCCCGGCCTCGGGGCGCAGCTCTCTGGCTCCTGGCGGGCCTGTGGCCCGCATCGCCGCGAGGGCGCGCCTCCCACCGGATCAGCCGACCGCCTTGAGGGATTTCTCGGGTGCGTCCGCCAGATAGGCGGCCATGGAGTCGTCGAGCGCGTCGAGCCAGGGGGTGTGGTGCGGGGTGGCCATGGTGCCGGTCATCAGCGAGCGGTGGCACTTGTTGCGGTAGCCCATGATGTCTTCGTACTTGTCGTGCTTCCACTCGAGGAAGGTCTGGTTCACCGCGGCGATGTCGAAGCTCGGGTAGTCGGTGGCCTCGATCAGCTGCTGGATGTACTTGCCCTGGAACTCGAACATTTCCTTGGCGTTCTGCAGGGTTTCCTCCTCGGCGCGCCAGGCCAGGTCCTCGGCGTGCATCTCTTCAGGGCTAGGCAGGGCGATGCGGCCGAGCAGCACGTCGCGCACGTACCAGGCCTGGGCGTCGAACATGTTGAAGCTGTACCACTGGTCCTGCATGCCCAGGTAGATCAGCTTCGGGTTGTCTTCCCAGAACACGCCCTTGTACAGGTTCAGCGGCCACAGGCGGTTGTCGGTCTTCAGGCACAGTTCTTCGGGCAGGAAGGTGAAGTGGTGCTTGTAGCCGGTGCACAGGATCACCGCGTCGATGTGCTTGTGGCTGCCGTCGGCGAAGAACGCGTTGTGGCCCTCGACGCGCTCCAGCAGCGGCTTCTCTTCCCAGTTGGCCGGCCACTTGTAGCCCATCGGCGCGCTGCGGTAGCAGCTGGTGATCGAGCGCGCGCCGTACTTGTAGCACTGCGAGCCGATGTCCTCGGCGGAGTAGCTGCTGCCGACGATCAGCACGTCCTTGCCCTTGAATTCCAGCGCGTCGCGGAAGTCGTGGGCGTGCAGCACGCGGCCGCCGAAGCTCTCGAAGCCCTGGAAGTAGGGCACGTTGGGAGTGGAGAAGTGGCCGCTGGCGCAGACCACGTAGTCGAAGGTTTCCGAGTAGGTTTCGTTCTTCGTGTAGTCGTGCACGCTGACGGTGAACAGGCCGCTGGCCTCGTCATAGCTGACCTGGCGCACCGCGCTGTTGAAGCGGATGTAGTCGCGCACGCCGGCCTTTTCCACTCGGCCCTTGATGTAGTCCCAGAGCACCTCGCGGGGCGGGTAGGAGCCGATCGGCCGGCCGAAGTGCTCGTCGAAGGTGTAGTCGGCGAACTCCAGGCACTCCTTGGGGCCGTTCGACCACAGGTAGCGGTACATGCTGCCGTGCACCGGCTCGCCGTTCTCGTCGAGGCCGGTGCGCCAGGTGTAGTTCCACATGCCGCCCCAGTCCTGCTGCTTCTCGAAGCAGACGATCTCGGGGATCTCGGCGCCCTTGGCCTTGGCGGACTGGAAGGCGCGCAGCTGGGCGAGGCCCGAGGGGCCGGCGCCGATGATGGCGATGCGAGTGGTCATGGTCTTCTCCCAAACGGTGAATTTTGTGGTTATTGGGAAACAAAATTTCCCGATGGGAATGACGGTACTGCAGCAGCGCCGCGACGAAACTCTCCCTGTGGAGATACGCCAATTGGGGTAGGGGGACTGTCCGAGTCCTCGCGGGCACCGTGGGCAGGCAGGGATGGGGCATGGCGCTTCGCCATGGTGCAGGCGCCGGCGAGGAATCTCTCCATTCGCCGTGGGAAAGTATCTTTCCGGCAGATTTGACGGTGACAGGGCGATGGGGCACGGAACTTGCTGTGCTCTACCGGCTAGCTTTATCTGCGAGGGAGAAACCATGGCTTCTCAGCCGATCACGCGCATCGTCCTGCCGGGGAGGGGGGTATGACCTACGACACCGACCTGCCGCAGCTCGATGCGCTGGCCGGCCTGACCGAGCGCGAGCGGCAGACGCTGGCGCTGATCGCCGAGGGTCTGAGCAACAAGCTGATCGCCCGCCAGCTGGGCATCAGCGACGGTACGGTGAAGGTCCATGTCCGCCATCTGCTGTGCAAGCTGAACCTGCACTCGCGCCTGGAGCTGGCTGCCTGGGCGCATCGCTCTGGCGGCAACCTCGAGGTGCCGGCGCAGGGCGGCCAGGCCCTGCCGGTCAGTCCACCGGGGCTGGGCAACCTGCTCGATGACCTGCCGCTGATGGTCTACCGCTGCCGCAACGATCCGCAGTGGAGCATGGCCTACGTCAGCGCCGGCTGTTTCGAGTTGACCGGCTACAGCGCCGCGCAGCTGCTCGCTGGCAATGGGTTGACCTACAACAGCCTGATCCACCCTGGCGACCGCCGCCACGTCTGGTCGGCGGTGCAGCGCGGTCTGCAGGAGGCCCGGCCGTTCAGCTTCGGCTACCGACTACTGTGCGCCGACGGCAGCGAGCGGGTGGTGGAGGAGCGTGGCTGCGGCATCTACGCGGAGAGCGGCGAGGTGATCGGCTTGGAAGGGGTAGTGATGGCGCGTTAGCGAGAACTGTCGCGCCTCTGTCCGCTACCTTGGGATGGTGGTCTTCAGTACTTTTGTAGTGCGACAAAAAATACACTACAAAACTGTTGACGAGGGACCGCCCGAAATTGCAGGATAAAGCCACACCTGACGCGCAAGCCTTGGAAAGGGCTTTCGGCGTCACCCCGGCCAACCAGCCGGACCTTCCGTGATTGTACTGCCCACAAGGCAGACTGATGAAGTTGACTGGCATGATCGTCCGCGGGACGAGAAGCGCTGGTGAGACGTCCTCATGATGCTTGCCGTGGGTCCTTTCGGCCTGACGTGAAACATCCCCAGGCGTCCGCCTCCCTCTCCACTCCAGCGATCCTGTCGCAGGCTTCAACGCTCTGCCGCCTGTAGTTCGCTTGGATCAGCGCTACACCAGGCTCAGGTTGAGATTCGACCCGCGTGCACCCGCCAGCTGACCGCCGGCGATGTTCAGGTCGACCCAAATTAAGACTCGACGTTTTCGACTGACAATTAAGGGGCTCACACCATGAATCTGAACAATCAACACACTCCCGAAGATCTGGCCAAGCTGTTCGCTGCCCGCAAGGACAAGCAAGAGAGCCACATCCTGTGGATCAGCGAGTGCGGCGAGGTGCATCTGGACAGCCTGGCGCCGGAAATCGGCGAGGAGGAGTTCGAGAAGCGCACCCCCAGCATGCGTGCCCGTCTGCGCACCTACCACCGTGGCAAGGGCTACGTTGGCAAGAAGGCCGCGGCCGACAAGGAGTTCATCGGCCGCGTGTACCAGACCCTGCAACAGGAGTGGCCCGCGGCGCGCAACAAGCCCGAGGTTGCCTTCATCGATCGGTACTGCTGAGTCCGGCAGACTGCGCACCACATCTCGTAGGTGATCTCGCCTGGCCCCGTAAGGGGCCAGGCGTTTTTGTTTGCGCGACTTGCGCGATCCGGGGACTTGTCGTCGAGCCGCGGCTGCCGTCGACGCAAAGAGAGCGCCGGCGCCGGGCCTCAGTGGGTGGACCGGGCCTCGCCCTGCTGGCGCCACTGCCGCGGGCTGACGCCGAACCAGCGGCGGAAGGCGCGCGAGAAGGCGCTGGCTTCCGAATAGCCGAGCAGCGGCGCCAGTTCGGAGATCGGTAATTGCTGCTGGCGCAGGTAGTGGGTGGCCAGCTCGCAGCGCACCTTGTCCACCAGGCTGCTGAAGGTCAGGCCCTGCTCGCGCAGGCGGCGCTGCAGCGACCAGCTGGCCAGGCCCATCTGCTCGGCGATGTCCTCCAGCGTCGGCTCGCCGGCGAGCAGCTGCTGGCGCACCTGGGCGCGGGTGTCGTCGACGATGCTGGGCGCCTCGCGGCCGGCCAGGCTGAGCTGGCGCAGCGAGTCCTGCATCACCAGCAGCAGGGTCGGATTGTGCTCGGGCATGCTGCGGCCGAGGTCGCGCTTGGGGATGACCAGCGAGTTGCACGGCTGCTCGAAGTACACCGGGGCGTCGAACACCTTGCAGTGCTCGTGCCAGTGCTCCGGACGCGGATGCTCGAAGTGCACGGCACGCGGCGCCCACTGGCTGCCCAGCACATGGCGGATCAGGTTGAGGGCCATGCCCAGAGTCAGCTCGGCGTCCTGGCGACGGACCAGGATGGCGCCGTGGCGCACCTGGTAGTCGAAGCGGTAGCACTCGCCCTCGTCGACCAGGCGGATCAGGCTGTTGCGCTGGTGCAGGGGGAAGGCGCGGGCGAAGTTGATCAGCGCCTGCTCCACGGTCGCCGAGCACAGGCCGATGTAGCCGAGCAGGCCGAGTGCCTGCGGCTTGAACTGCTGGCCGTAGTACAGGCCGAAATTGTCGCAGCCGGACTGCCGCGCGGCTTCCTCCAGCACCTGGCAGTAGTTGGGCAGCGCGAGACTCAGGGTCGGGTGCTGCAGCAGCTCGGGGTCGATGCCCGAGACGCCGAGGATGCGATCGGGATCGCCACCCTGCTTGTCGATGAAGGTGCACAGGCCGCTGGCGGCTGCAGCCAGCACGCCGGTGTGACGCGGGCCGCAGGTCAGCTCCGCAACACCGGCCAGGCCGGCAGGATGGGCGAGCAACGGGCTCATGGTGAAACTCTCTGCAGGAACAACCGATAATTTCAAGCAAGTTTCACGCCGGGGCCGTCAATGCGCTGCAGCCCCCCGACTGGCGCGGCCTGCGCGCTGGCGCCGGCCGCTCGCTGCACCGCGGCGGGGCAGGAAACGGGTCGTTCGGGAACACTCGAGGCGCATCCGGGCAGGCGACTTGACCCCAGGTGACACGCGACCGGTCCCCGCAAGAAAGTTGACTTCAGACGACAGCCAACCTCGGCAACGGTCAAGTCAGGCGCGCGCCGCCGGCGCATGATCGACCCCAGGCCGCTGCGCAACGCGGCGGGCGAGGGAATGGCCCGTTGCCACTCGCACAGCGCCACAACTACAAGAATCGTCGTTTCGGAGAACCCGCATGATCTACGCACAACCGGGCAGCGCTGGCGCCATCCTTACCCTCAAGCCGCGCTACGGCAACTACATCAATGGTGAG